>Ga0123353_10004927_pt1 | contig 17387 bp, 14 predicted proteins | sample TergutLab28metaG_3_FD_92763 | JGI IMG/M metagenome (GOLD analysis project Ga0123353, IMG submission 92763) | Labiotermes labralis P3 segment gut microbial communities from Petit-Saut dam, French Guiana - Lab288 P3 | ecosystem: Host-associated > Arthropoda: Insects > Digestive system > Gut ...
AGGAGGTTGGGTGGGCCCCAGGGCCGGTCTGGACGGGCGGAAAATCTCGTCCCCATCGGGATTCGATCCCGGACCGTCCAGCCCGAAGTCAGTCGCTATACTGACAGGGCTACCCGGCCCAAATATATATATATATATATATATATATATATATATATATATATACACACACACACACACACACACAAGTATAAGCACAGTGCTGGTATTGTGACGATACGTGCCACCTCGGAAAAGACGTAAGTGATTGAATGAGAAAGGAAATAAACTACTGAAATAACCAGACAGAAAAGCAAATGTCTTTGATAACGGCTGAGTGAACTATATAAGCAAAAACCCTTTCCTAATCCCGTAACGCGTTTTCGAATGTGTGTCGCGGATCGTGGGAAATTTATTTTTCAACTTCGACGAACTTCCAAAGTTTTACTACGAAATTAATTTTTGACGCTTTATTTGACGGCCTTCCGTCCTGAGAGATGACAGAAGACTGCTTGAAAATTTACTTGCATTGTGGCACATACGATGGTGCAGCCACAATGGTGGGCAGACAGTGGAGTTCAGAGTGCTGTAGGTCAAATTTACCTGTTTTAATAGTTCGGTACTGTGCTTAATCACACAGTGGAATTCAGCTGACAATACCCGCGTTTGATTCTAGGATAAAAAGATTTAAAGAGATCGTTGATAATCTTTGTATTCCTTATGTTCGCTTTTGTTAAGAACAACAAATAAAAAGATAAACTTGTTCGTGTCCGCGCCATGAAGGCGCATAAGAAAAACAGAGGTAAAGCTCCACCAATTTTGCTTGGCACTAGATGGAGGTGAGTGGTTAAGTGCAAGCCGAGCGGCTTAAAGCCCGGAAAAGAACCCCGGTATCTATTGAACAGAAGGCTGGGTTGGCTCCAGAGCCGGTCTGTACGGTTTTGGAATAGAAAAACTATCTTGATCTCTGCCGGGATTTGAACCGCGGACCGTCCAACCAGTAGCTAGTCGCTATACCGACTGTGCGATCACGACTCATAAAGACGAACGATTCTACACCATTATAAATATGCCACTAGCAGCCGAAAATATCCGCTTTCGGGTTTCTGCTACACAGAAAAGTTTGTGAATACGATCCACCAAATGATCCGGATGCTTTTGCCAGAAGCTTGAAAAGATCGGTCGATACGGGACTGCTTTATAGTGCAGATTCTAATATCGTGCAATGTGCTCGGATGCTGGATAAAAACTGTGGTCTGAGGTATCGCAAAGCTCAAATCATAATCGATCAATCGATGTGAGGTAAGTTAAAAACTCGTCAAATCAGACTACAGCTCGACGACAGCGTTGAATTTCAGGCACTTCGTATCTGACCGTAAAGAAGCGTTTGAGAAACACACTGAGGACTACTCACATGCCTTCAAGTGAATGTGCAGAAGGATTTTCGTGAATGTGTCTGATTGCCATTCCGCGGAAGAATGATTTTCGGCACTTTTGTTTACCAAAGTCGTTGCCCCCCTCCCTCAAATGCGGATACGATATTGCTACAGTACCGAGTAACTGAAGAATAAGAACCAACTAGATGCTACTTATTATTTTATTGTAATTCTTATAGGTTCTTATTCTTCAGTTATCACAATAAATGACGGTCCAACAAACATCAAATTGAACAGCTGTGTTAGACGGAAAGGCTAGGTATGCCAGTTTAGTACTCATTTAAGGAATACCTTCAGACAGCGCACAGTACTTGGTTACACGTTGTAGTGTCATTTGTATGTCGGACCGCCCATGTGCGAGGATGAACCGAGAACAGAATGGGGCAAATGCCCTTCACACGCGAATGTACGCAACAGGAAACGAAAACACCCTTTAAAGTATATGACATCAAAGGGCTATTAACTGTGTTGGTGTCGACAGAGATGGCTGCGAAGTTTACGCCGATAACGGTCCGTGTTACCCGATCCGAATACAGATCGTATGCGTATGTAAATTCAATGGATAGTCTCTCACCTAATTCAGCAAAAGGTAATGAGGTACTGTTGTCCCTGTCCAAGTCATAAAGGCATATAGGGAAAGAAGATGTATAGCTCTGTACATTCTTAACCTCAGCACTAGTTGGAGGTAAGTAATCAGCTTTACGCCCCGACCGTTTTATCGCCAGGAAAGTACCCTGTTACCGTGAAATTAATACGATTATCTGACTACATAAGGGCCTGAGAATAAAACTACTGTTTTACTATCACGTCAACAGTTGCGCTCGTAATGGCCATCGTTAGAGTTACCCCTTTTCTCAAATGCATTCTTCTTGGGAAGCTGTAAGTTTCATTTAAGCGTGCCTTTGCATTTTGTTAAACAACATTTCCAAACCAGTTCTGATCATCTTTGGCCACTCTATATTTACAGAACCAGCTGAAATTCTGCACCACGCAGCAAGTCCTTCTTATAGCAGTCGAAAGGCCACGTACGGCCAGAGGACAGGGGCGTCTTACGAGGAGGTCGAGAGGTATCCACGTTTCAGTCAGTACTGCAGCCTAGATCGTGCCCGGTGAAAAGTTGGAAAACGTAGCTAGAGGTATAAATTGTTTAATTCGAAGGCTTTTTAAAACGACCAGCCTCGTGGTCTAGTGGTCAGAGTCTGACTACTAATCATGAGGCCCCGGGTTCGATTCCCGGTTCTACCGTGGGAATGTTCCTTGAATGGGAGGATTCCCGCGGTGACCATGGTCTAGGTAGATTAGTAGAATTTAGGTTTAAGGGCCCTCCTGGCACTACATCATCCTATATCACCACTCACATCATCGGGGCAACGTAACTGCGCCTCATGGGCGTCCCAACCTCAGAAGTCGGTTACATTCCTGCCATGCCCAGGAGGGAGGACCACGAAGTCCACAAGGACATGTGGTGACAATGGATAAAAAAAGGGTTTTTTTTATAACTACTGGAGGACGCATTACAAGAAACAGCTGTACGGTAGGTAGGCTACTCTTCTCAGTTGCACAACATGTTTCGGCGCACCACACGTGCCATCAGGGAGTCTTTGTAGTTGTCGTCACGACGCGTTATGATAACTAGTACGAACACTCCCTGATGATGATGGGATGTATGGTGTACAGAAGCATGGAGAATTGACAACGTGTGAAGAATACATTTTGTGCATGTAAAGTTGGTTCTACAAACTAATTATTATATAATGCACAGTACATAAAATATTAAAACATCTGAACAGTACGTCAGAGCACGTCTGTTGCAATGTAGTCGCGTTCGCAAAACTGCGAAAAGTGACAATTAGCTTCGTCACGTCTGTCTGTCCGTCCGCACGGAACATCTCGGCTCTCAGTGATCGGAATTTCTTTAAATTTGATATTCGAATACTTTTCGAAAGTCGGTAAAGCAAAATTCAAGTTTCATTAAAATCTGACAAGAATAGAGGCCAGTATGTGGAGACCAGCACACATCTTCGATCATATCTCGTTCATTTCTTCGTAAAATGAGAAATGTTTCAGACAAACGTTATAGAGAATATCAAAGTACACATTTTACGTTCAGTAACTTTTTTTTTTCCACAAAATCGTACCGTTTATGAGATAATGTGGAAAAATACTGTAGAACCGGGCAGGCTTCCGATGACGACACTGCGCATGCGCATTGCATACCTGATACCTAAGTCTACAAACACACACTCAGAATGTGAAATACTTATGCTTTTCCATGGCAACAATGGCTGCACTAACGCGCCTCAGTGTTACGTTACAAGTGCATTTCCTGTCTTGTTGCTAGTACGGACAACAACGCATACGGATATATTACAAAATATACAATGGAAAAAATAGATTTTCTGGGTATAATATCGAAATAATAGGTACTAGTGAAATGGATATATTACAAAATATATAATGGGAAAAAACAGAGTGTCTGGGTACAATATCGAAATAATAGCTACTAGTGAACTCGATATATTACAAAATATATAATGTAAAAAACAGAGTGTCTGGGTATAATATCGAAATAATAGCTACTAGTGAAATCGATATATTACAAAATATATAATGGGAAAAAACAGAGTGTCTGGGTATAATATCGAAATAATAGCTACTAGTGAAATTTATAAAGTGACTGTGACTCTTCATTTTGTGCCTGAAGGCCAAGCCATTCAGCTACTGAATGTCACATTTCGTAAATCTGTGACTGAAAGAAACGTATCTCTGTCCTTTAACGTAGATTCAGGTTAGGCATTTTTGCCGAAGATTTTTAAACAATTTCCCATTTAAACTTCAACGAGTTATATGTTAGTGTACAAACGGATTTGAAACATGAGAATTAATTTCAGACCCGAACAAGCCTCTAGAAATTCCGTGACCTACTAAAGGTAGATGATGACGGTAAGTAATTATACCACCACCACGTTGAACACCGTGTATCTATCGGGTATGCAAGGTGTTTCTGATACGAAAGACGTTTTGGTAGTTCGTCTTTCACCCAAGACAGTACAGTCATCTTCCGAGATGTCGTGCACATTAAATAAACATTATAAACTAAATACTGTCGAATATAATATTGGTACAATGGTCTGATCCGTGTTATTAACAAGAAGTCTGAACTGTCCAGACGAACATTTAACTGAACTACCGTGGACAGAAATATGAACGGTACAATGTACTGTACTGTGGCCGATGAATCAACCAGCCTACCTTGGAAGCTGAAGAGTTCTAAGATATGCACCCGGGTGCATGATACTGGGATAGCAACACGTCCAATGTAAGGTCGGGAGAATTAGAAAATAAAATTCATTTTGGAATACGAAGTGGATTAAATTCTTTCCGCAGAGGTCTTTAATTGCTAAAACTGCAAATTAATTTTCAATGGCGGTGCAATTAGTCTAATAGGAACGGGAGGGAATCCAATAGAGTAAGGCGGTAAAAAGCCGGTAAGTAAATGTGGCAGTAAAACCAGAGTGTCGTAACGACAGCTAGCCAGGAAAGTTTGGTTGAAATCCAAGAGATGGAACGTGGCTTTGCAAAAATTACCAAATTACTCGCAAGAACATGTCTTACGTTGCTCATTTCTAGGGAAATCTCAAGTTGAAAACTTGGACCGTTATAACGCTGGAAGCACAGGACTATGGAGGAAGAGAGAAATATATTTTTTTTTAAGTTCTGACAACCTACACTTTTAATTCGTGAAACTATACACAGAAAGTTCGGACAGCACAAAACGTAGACAGTATTTGGTTTACCAAGAACTTACAGATGTAATAAACAGTACAAATATTTATGTGAGTATTAGACAAAAGAACTTTACAGAAACAGAGAAGTGCAATGTGAGATATTCTAAGACTCGATAAACACAAACAACTGTAATATACAGTCCGTTGGCCGCGCGTTTCAAAGCGTGCTGTCTTATGCTGTCTACAGACAGATCGCGTGCTCCAATTCAGCGGACCAACTGATATTTGTCTCTTACTCTGTGTGCTCTCCTGTAACGTTAGAAGCTTAATGACGTCATGGTACTGCATACAGGTCGCAAAATTCTGTCTCCTGCCTGACACGGAATACCGTGCACGTCTGGGTGACAAGTCGTTTCCCAAACGGCCAGTGCGCTTTGCTAGTTTTCGCAATTCCATTCACTCACTTGTGACAGAGGGAACAGCGGACCACATACAAAGGTGACAAAAGTCAGGTTCTCACAAGACCGAGGAAGAAGACTGCTGTTTTTTGGGTGTGACGAAGTTTAGTCTTGTACAAGCACAGCAGCACAAAATTACACAGCATTATAACTTGTTCAGTCATTCTTCTGTCTGACCTACGACAGACCCACAGCCCCGTCCAAAGCGCATCCTCCACAGAGTGCGACCGAGTCCTTCCTCTTTCAATTTCCAGGATCCTCTCTTCTCCTTAAGGCCATCCAGTACCTGCTTCCATATTCGTCCTCGCCTTGCCGTCACTACTGTCCTTCCCTCTATCCGTTCTTTAATGGCGTGTTTCAGAAGGCAGTTCCTACGACATATGTGACCAATTCAGCTATATTTCCTTCCTTTTACTGTTTGTATGATATTCCTCTCCTCCTTGACTCTTTGTAACACTTCTTCATTTCTCACATGATCGCTCCAACTTATCTTCTCCATACTTCTCAAGCACCACATTTCAAAACTACCAGGCAATTTATCAAGCCACAAAAATAAAAATCTATTTTAAAATAATTTTATTTGCCATTAACTTATGCGAGGTCTGCATGCATTTAGAAAAGACGCGGTAGAACCTTCTGGAGAGGGGATCATCCCGGCGCACAAACTCTGCATAAAAAGACGATGACGGTGACATCATCATCATCATCATCATCATCAACAACAACAACAACAACCAACATGCCCGTGGACAAAGACACTGCTATATTAAACCCCGCGACCATCGGCATATGGCATCGCGAATCGGCAAGGCAAAACATCAAAATTTTAGTTGTGACCAAACCAAACTTTCTTTTCTACATGCTCCTGGACATCTCGGGGATCGGTAGAGACGGAATACGTTCCCCCGCTCTTCGTACTTTCCAGAATAATACCTCACGGAAAGCCAAAGAACTCTTCCTACCCAGTCGACTCATTCCCCAACATTACCACACGCTTTTGGCACTCCGCAGTCTTCACGAACAAAATCGTGACGAAATTATTTCTTAGATTTGTGGAAGTAAATAAACTGTGGTCCGTTTCAAACACGATACCTGCTGAGTAGCGGTGTGAACTAGTCGAAACTGGTTTTTGGAAAGGTATCTGTACTGAGTGGTACACAGGAAACGTCACTTGGAGCAAGAGACACAAATTCCTTGAACACGAGACAGCTGCAGCAGAGTTCAAGGTAGACAGTGGACCTTGGTACCAGAAACCGTGCGGGAAACTTCGCGTAAATTCGTGCTCTCCGCAAACGGCGAGACGTCCCCATTATAATGGACGTTTATTATATGATTCGTGTTTCTGCAGTAACGGCTGAATGTAGCAGCTCTGTCTTATCTTAACACGCACCAGCCACGCTGAGAGGTAACTCGCCGCAAAGCGTGACCAACTCACATTTAGGAATCCACAAAACATTCACGATTTCAACTGCGAGAAAGTAGATTTGTCTTTAAAATGTCCCACTAACAAACATACCATGACGTTAATGACGTTACAAGAAGGAAATTACATTTTGAAACAAAATGCGACTTTATTTGAGCTTATACTAGTGACCGTTTGCTTTTATCAGGTATTCAGACGCACCTCTTCTGTTGATCACAGTTGAGTTCATTTAGACACACAAGTTTAAATGCACAGATTATATAGTATGGAATAAAATGGCAAGGAAAACATGAAGTGCCAGCAGGTGGGGATTTCGAAGAAAGACGACGTGGCCTCTTTCAAGATAGCATTCCCACGGTGTCCAGGAAAGACTGAGGAAAACTGAAGTATGGTAAGCCGTTAAGTTGGACAATGCCAAAACCGAGTACCCCTGGACCATTAGTCGGATCTCTTGCAGTGTTGTTGAACACGACTACTTGGACAGCAGCTATCGACACTGGTCCACCGCATCACCAGCATCAGAATGCTGGAAGCGGACTGTTTTAATGAACAAAGAAACAAAAAAAAATAATAATTAATTTCTCCCTCCCTTCGACGGCTACGATTCTGTACAAGCACACAGTTCACGTCAGATTCGATTTAAAGCCATTCTGCTTCAATCAAATGAAAATTAAATTTGGAACGTGAACTTATTTTGTACGCTGCAGATTTCTTCTGGCTGCCAGCATGATCTATATTTCGGGTGGCTATGGAATTTATCGAACTCACTTTCAGCGGGAGAATTGCTCTGAAGCGAAACTGTGTCCGCTTGCATCTCGTCAGTAAATTCTATACGCTAAATCGATTTCTGATCTCCGTTCTTATTCTCAAATCGATTAATCTACAATCCGATTTAAACGTAAGCCTAGCAGATATAATGACTTATAAAGTAATGCATATATTCGTCAACATATTAGAATTACGCTACATTCCTATACAGGCCTGAACAGGCCCTTAGGGCTCCAGGAGGTTGAGGCTCCCAAGAGTTTCCAGACAGCACATGAAGGTGGTACGAAAGGTGGTACGGTTGTCAGCCTTACGCACCGGCCGCCTTTACCCGAAGGAAATATTCCTGGTACACGTTCCTGTTAGACAAAGAGTCTACCCCAGGGCCACAGTGCGGCCGGAAGGATTATGTCAATGAAAAATTCCAGTGACACCATCGGGAATCGAACTAACTGTGCTACCGCGCACGTCTTTTAATCTATGTAGGTCTTATATACTTACAACATAGTTCGGCTTTCGTTCAGATTATGGGCTGCCACAAATTTTAGCAGTTTTGTAATGGTTTCTATCACATTTATCACTGGGAGTACATTTACGTAAATACACTTGCAGGCTTATGTATGTAATCAAATACGTGACTTAATACGAACAGTACTGTCTGCGGTCACAACCACCAAACTCTGTTTATTTACCACACTAAACAGAACGTCTAGGCACTTTCCTGACCAAAGAGTTTTGTCTACCACAAAATAAATAATTCAAACCCGATATCTTAGTGCGTATTGTACAGAAAAAAGATGTAGACTCCTAAAATTTAATTCACTTACATATGTTGCAGACGAGGACGGTGTGTCTCAGGGTTATAAACTAGGAAGACAATTGCTGATCATATGAATAATAAACATCGACTTCCAAGTGAAGATTCTGTACCTCCAGATTACTGAGCTGATTGGTCTGCCGGGGACAGGCAAGAGGACAAGAGCAAGCACTTTGACGGCGGGAAACATGCACAGCAAAAACCGAGACGTTTGCGTCAATACATGACCATTTGATAACTGGCTGCCATCTCCGATTAAAACCGATCGCGGCACCATGGCTGATTATGGGTAAATTAACACGAACAGGAAATCGCTTCAAATTACTCTATCAGTGAAAGTCTGCACTACAGAATATTCTGAAAATTATTCTAAAAGACGTTGTTTTTATTTGCGATATCGAGTGACTCCATCTATACACTGTCATGACGCACTGGCTAATAATTCTGCACAAATCCTCCTACTCTAACTAGCAAAGATAGATAGCGAACAACACCAGAGAAAGTACACAAACTAAAAGTGTTAAAACATATAATTTTCTTAGCAATGGACCAACTTAATGCACAAATTCTTGTTTTATAATAAGTTTATTATATTCCTGTACATGTTTCGAGCGCTGTTGTGCTCATCATCAGGAGGTCAAATTGTATTGTACAGCATCTGGTATCGTCACACTCTGTAGGTGGCCGTCCGGTGCGCACAACAGCGCTCGAAACATGTACAGGAATATAATAAACTTATTATAAAACAAGAATCTGTACATTAAGTTGGACAGTTGTTAAGATTATACTGAGACGCACGGTCAGCATTACATATATATATATATATATATATATATATTTCTGTTTGTTTTTCCACAACAAGGACGACACGAAGATAGGAACGCCTTCAAGTTAACACGTGACCAGAGTATAGGCTCTAACCCTAGCATTCCTTACGCATTCCATTCCCAAGCAATTAATTACAGCCTAGGACAGGGAACGTGTAATTAAGTGCAACCTATTACATACGAGCTCACGAAGGGTGGGGTGGCAGGGTGCGGAAGTCTCGACTCGGAAACCATATCACGACCCCACAAAGCCGACCCACAGTAGCCGTCTAGGTATTGCCGGGGGTGCGCTTGCCGACATGTTCTCTAACGGCAGAGCGTCTAAGCCTACCAAAAATGTCCCCTGTCAAAGACGATCGGGAAATGAACAAGTGTGCTTCAGACTGAACTCGTGAAGCTTCTCAAGACGCTTTTTCCCTAAACAAACAGCCGCCATTTGGGTTTCTTGAATATGTACTGTACGTATTTCAGCTCTTCGGGCGTTTCGAAGAAACCTGTTGCATCCACGTTTATGGTGACTGAATTAGGTTCACGTGGGGGACGGACCTAGTTCAGTCACCCTGAAGATGGAGGCAGTATGTTCCTGCAAAACATATCTACAAACTAACACAGCGCACAGTGTAAAAAACCCTGAACAACAAACGCCATGAAAACCAGAGAACATATATCAAGTTTGTTCTTTCTAACTTCGGTAACGACACGTCTGGGAACCGTTCTTCATATTCATGAGGGCTCAGCTTTCTTGTTGGATAGTTTAAAAACTGCGGCACACGGAAGAATTTAAAGCTACTGTCTACATCTGTCTCTTACAATCGCTGAACTGTGCACAAACAGAAGCACAGAAGCAGTAATTCTAGCAGTAAGTGCAGTCCCGAGGTTACGCACAACGAAGAAACAACAGACTATTTTATTTAATAGGACAGATAACAGACAATTGTTCGGCTCATGAAGTAAACTGGTACCGTCATGCAGGGTCAATGAGATACGGTATCACGCCCGTCAACCACGAAAACAGGGGCAGGGGTGTATGATAAAGTGGTGGCTACATATTTTAATTCGCCTTAAGGAAAGTGAAGGCTTTTTATTTACGACAGTGCAAACACGCCTTATCTTAATAACCGAAGTATAAATGTGAGGTTGCAAAGTGAGGTAGCAAAGCCGCCCTTCTCAAAGTTTTGTTTCATTAAATTGAGACTTTTTTGAAGTTTTGCAGTTATTACATGCGGAATCGCTAAAGACAGTTGGCGACTGTACGTAAAAACCTTCCTGTTACAGCGATTCAGTGTCAAACACAACTTTAATGTAATTAAACACTTTATTATCCAATTAATGCGCAATATATCATATGTAGATACAATTACCAGAATTCTTGTAATTTTTAGCCAAGCACTGTACAAGGCTCCCTGATGACGCATCCTCTGTGATCCGAAACATGTTGGAGCACTTTTAAATATTTTATAATTTTAATTCTATCTACATATTATATATTGAGCATTAGTTGGATAATAAGGTGTGTAATTATCATTGATGCACGATGCAAACATGAAGATAACTTTAACCTTCTGATGCCTAATGTCACCTATAGTGGTCGTACCGCACCGCTAACCTCTAAAGTTGCATTTCATATATTTATTCAACAAATATAGGTACTGAATATTTTAAACACGGTATATACTCTCCATTTTTTTCTCTTCAAAATGCAGTTTGTTTCATAATTCTAACGTATTTGGTACCTGTATTATTCACATTTTATATATAGGATGTGCTAAAATTAAAAAAATAATTCCGGCGCCAAAAGGTTAATGTAGTTTTTAGAACAACATTTTACAAAAAAAGAAATATATGAAGAACGTGTCTACAAGCAAGTGACTGTAAAACATCTGCCGCTACCAAGTTCCATCAACTATACGCACGTCGAATTTCATAACTCTAAAATCTCTGGTTGTTTAAAAATGCACAGAAATGTCATCAAATTAACAGCGCGAAAGGGTCCATAACTTCCTCGCCAGAGTCCATTTCATTTCTTGAGATATGTCATTCAGAGATGTTCGCGAACAAGTACAGATTTTGACAAGAAAACAAACTACAGAGACTGGACCGAGCCTATTGGAGCATCAGGACCGTCAAAGCATTCGCATTTTGAAATGTGCACGGTATCTGACGTCTGAAGTTTGCAGATTTCATTACACATCGCATATGATTTGCATACGTTAACTGGTGGTCTGCACGAGTCTCTTTGAAGCACCCCTCCATGTTCGGACTGTATAACGGGAAACAATGAAAGGTCATGCCTGAATTAAGGTAGTGAGACAAAACATTCTCTTCTGCAGCCTAACGGAACTGATTACTCGCGTTCACTTTTTCTTTCCGTTGTTGAAAAAAATACACTGCTATTGGCTGCAGTAGTAAGAGAGACAGAGTGAAAGGCCAGCTAATTAACTTCAAGGGGAACAGACCTTCTTGAAGGGCTAATATATCCGTAGCTATTCAAGAAATTCGGATGAATGATGCAAGAAAAAACAAAAAAAATATACCATCCCAGTTTACACCATTAACGACCCAAGGGTAAGTGACGTAGAGAAAGACACAAGAACGATGGGCATTGTTAATTGGAGACACGTAGCGCAAGATAGGGATGGATGGAGGAGAGCAACTAGGGAGGCGCTCATTCTACTTGGACAGTGGAGCCACAGAAGTAGAAGTAGAAGAAGAAGAAGAAGAAGAACAACAACAACAACAACAACAACAACAACGTCAAGAAATTCCCCACATTCTATGGAATCCGAAGGTTCGTTCAATACCGTGTTCACAGGAACCCACCACATGTCGCTAAATTGAACCAGATTCAGACCACATCATCCAATCTCATTTCTTTATGATCCACTTTAATAATATCATTCTTCCTATGCCTGAGCATTCGAAGAGGTCTCGTTCCTTCAGACTTTCCAAACAAAACCCTATAAGCATTTCTGATCTCTCCCATGCCTGCCATACGCTTTGTCCATCTTATTATCCTTAATGGACCACCATAATAATATCTGATAATCAGAAATATCGTGACGCTCCACAACACGCACTTTCATCCATCCTCCTGTTACTTCCGTGAAAGACTATATGCACAACAAATGCTGGTCTGTACCGTGCACATGGACGGTGTTTGCTGTGAGGTGGCAATTTTGCGTACAATTCAGATAAATGTGACTGCTCAAAGGGTCAAGGACCCACAGGTGTCCTCCGAAGCTTATGGTAGGGCGAATTTTGAAACTGCGCAGTAGCCCCTGCTTCTCACGCTCCCGGAACGTGTTATCTGCAAAGAAATGCTTGAATCCGTTCCTCAGTTTCCTTGATTCGCGGAAATAATACTTTCGAGGAATCCCTGTGGAGTTATTACACGTTCCAGAATCGGTTAATTAAAACGCAATTAAGACAGCGAAGTGAGCTGCGAGTTGATTGGGTTAGCTGAAAACTGTCTTAATACGGAACGAAAAGGGCTGCAGTAATGTCTCCTTTACACCTGCCTCTGCACACTGTATTTAAGGACAGACATATTTACACCGTTTCTTGCACAAGTGCAAAACTTGTCTTCTAACATTAAGTGACACGCACTAGTCCAGAGTGTTTGAGATGATAGTGCCTCAGAGAGCACTGGGCGGAAGACACATTGACAGTGACGAGCGACCGGAGACCTGGAGAGTTACTTAACATGAAAAGTATGAAATGGGGTATGAATATATGTGAGAGAGACTAAACTGGCTCAGGAGGAGGAGAAACGGGTCGACTTTCTGACAACTGTGTTTAGTGCGAAAGAATAAGAAGACGTGAAGTCTATAAATTCAGTAATACTAACTGAAACAGCACTGTCAGAGCTACTTAGAAGTGGCAATAAAGAGGTTAATATTTTAAGGTGTTCTGTAGTCAGTAAAACAAGAACGCCCGATATGGAAGCGAAGTCCGCCCGTGAGTCAGCGGCTAGCGTTAGATTTTAATTAAATTTCGTATGGAAGTCCTTTATTTAAAAAAAACAGTCCAACAAGCCTGAATTTGGTAATATTTGGTGCAGTGGAAATCATACATTACTTTTAGGGGTGTTAATGAAATGTCGCACTATTTTATACATGTATTGCTCGGAGTGAATACAATTCGGTACAAAAGATATAAGTAAATGTAGCCTCCGTGGAAATCACAGCAATGGAGCCAAACTTCGTCCGATTTGGGTGAAATGCGGTATATGAGACCTGAACCTCATGCTGCTGGACACCTGCGTGTTTCGCAAACACCGCCGCGGGAAATTCCGTACTTTTCGTAAGGGCGTTTATGAAGTTACATTAACACGTAAAAACTTACATTGTGAAAGTAAGGAACCCCTCAGTGAAGTGTGTGCAAAACGTCACGGAAGACAGTTTTCATACTTGGTACGTCCACAACTACTGTACCGTCATTTTCCTGCTTCAAAGACACCAACAGGCCGACACTAAAACGTGAAACCTTTGTTTCCCACTCGTTTCTCCAGCTGCTACAGCCGTACAGCCGAGTCCCAAACTGTACACAGTCATATTACTGTGTCTTGTGATATAATGAAACATTTTCGCGAAGCAAAGTGAAAACTAACAGTCGTTTGACTAGTCTAAGATATTCCCGCCCTCTATAGCACCCACACGTTCATTACCGCGTTCAAAAAAGGGCCACAGTTTGCCCTATCGTCAGCCAGATGAATCCAGACGAAGCCCTATATCCCAATTCCTTAAGACCCATTTTGACACTATCCTCCCATCTACGACTTGGTCTCCCAAGTAACTTCTTTTCTCTGGCTTTTAAGAGTATAACACAGTAAAGAAATAAATAAACTGCGAAACGCTACACCTTGTTGGTTATAAGCTGCGAATATATTAGCGGTGGACGGACATAATGAATGCTAAACTGTAAGCATTCTCATCATCTCTCCCTTGCCAAATATTTTTGGCCACGTTCTGAACTGTAATTGTCACTCTGCCTTTAAAAATCACCCAACTGACATCACAACACTCGAATGTCCAGGTAAAAATATTCTTTCTTTCCTATTATTCTTGCTTGTTTCATATTTCGGAGCAATCCGTCTCCCCGAAATTGCCACAACAGCGCGCTCGAAGGCCAACTTCGTGGCTACTGAACCTGACGACGCTGTCTAATGGGCGCCAAACGACATCCGTTATCCGTGATTCATACGTCATATGGGACCGATTGATCTGAGCCCGTACTGCTGTCGGCCACACGATTTTAACACATACTGCGTCATTGATCGTTATGGACCAGATCGGCTATCAGTACGTCAATTACATACATATAATTTTCCGGGACAGAAAGATGCAGCAAACACGTATAAAATTTCTTCAGTGTAAAACGAGATGATCGCCGATTCCAACGGCCGCGCTCTCTTAAGACGTAGGTCTGCGGCCGCTCGCTTGCTGGGATTGCGGACTCGAACCCCGCCGAGGGTATGAACGTCTGTCTGTTGTGAGTGTTATGTCTTGTAAGGTAGGGTCTCTGCGTCGGGCTGATCACTCGTACAGAGGAATCTTACCGAGTGTGGTGTGTCTGAGTGTGATTGTGATGCCTCGATAATGAATGGCCCACTGGGGGGCTGTTGCGCCATGAGGGGGGGGGGGACAAAATTATGTTCAAATGTCAAGAAACAACAGAAGCAACAATACTGTTCAGAATCAGGTTTACATAAAAATTATGTTCATCGTATAGTAAATAATGTCCTTCGAAGAATGAATTATTTTGATATCTAGCTAACAATATTTCAGAAAAGTATATGGGTTACTAAGGAGAATTCGCAGTTCGTACTTGACCCCCAGAATTTTTAGCGTCACTAATCGAGAGGCGGACAGGGCATGTGGTGTGAACAGATGAGGAAATACACACAAAATTTTGGATTGGAAATTGTCGTGAAGGAAGGTGATTTCGGAGACATATGCGACGGCCGGAGGAAAACATTAAAACGGGTCTGACCGAAACTGGGTGTCAGAAGGCGGAAGGATTGAATATCTCACAGGATCCAAGACATAGTTTCCGTGGTGACAGTTAAGTACCATAGTGCTACATCAAAAGAGGCAGTCTGCTGTACGTGTGCAGGATAGCGAGTTAATGTCAGCACCGTATAAGGTCAGCTAAAAGGCGATACAACAGTAGTTTACTTTTTGGTGGAGATTCAAGTCAAAGTAACAGAACTGGCATGTTTCTGCACGTCATTAGGAACTGTACTACAGCATAGTTACTCCCTGTTATCAGGGCACTATCATAACCCAGAATACCACAGCGTGCAACTTCAAGGCAGCTTATGTAATTTGTAGACTGCCTCCAATGGCAATGACCTAATATCGTCAAACATCGTAAAAAAATGACGATTGAAGATTATGCGATGACCAGTATGAATACGGGGAGAACAAAAAAAGAAGACGTAAGCAGCTACTGGACGGCCTTAAGGGAATGAGAGGGTACAGAAAATTTAAAGAGGAAGCACTAGATCTCACTCCATGGAGAATCCACTTTGGAAGAAGGTGTGGACCTGTCAATAGGATAGTCTATGGACAGTATGAATTGAATGAATTGAGCACGAATCGGATCACATTAGCCCTTGAAACACCGAGTTAAATCCCATCTGCCATCTGCTGGCATTATTAGAAGCTCGCCATATTCTCCGCGTTGGCAGGATAAGGGTTAATGACAATGACACTCCCGTGCAAGTGACAGTCATTATGAATTAAACACTGCACAGCACCCACATAGCAGAGATGTGACCTGCTGTAAGACACTACCCAGAAGTTACGCCGGGACTGAGGGAAGCAGTGAAATTCGTTAGTCAGAACAGTTCGCCTTTGGGCCGACAACAGAATCTCCCCATACGGGCACCTAAAGCGTCATCCTATTAATATTAACGATAAAGCCAGGTAAGACAGTTTATACGCCTGCAACACGACTTAAAGACGAGGTAGACTGTAACATAAACGTGATATTAACTTCCACTGTGAGTTTGTTACGATTTATCTTACTCCGAACACCCCTATAGAGACGGATGAGGCAGTTTACCTAACAGATAGTGTTCGTGTCAGTCTTAATTGAAGATTCCAGCCTGCAGTACACAAACTAACGCACTTCTCTCATCCGCAATGGAAACACGCTGCCTTATCCACCCCTCCTCCTCCTCCTTCTTCTTCTTCTTCGCACTGCACAAAGCACAACTAGAATAGGTTAAGATAATACTCCAATCGTGTCTCGTGGAATATGAGCTCAACTCGTACTCACGCTTGCCGTTCAGGTACATATCCAAGACAGTTTTGGCATGAGAACGGAATGTTCGTAAGACACCGATCTGAAGATGTTATTTCTTCTGCTAAGAATCCCGCAGGAAGTTCCCCGAAAAGTCAGTACCTATGCACCACACAGTACGGTGTCACATAAAAGAAGAACATAACCATGGAAAATACTAATATAATTCTACAACATGGCGACTAATTTCGACGGGAGTAACAAAGGCCGTCAGATGTACACGCGTTTGTAACATTAACGTCTGAATCACAAAGGAAACAATGGAGTCCCACGTCCAAAAAACGTACAGTACCCTGGCCTTCTCCAACTGCTGATTCTTTCCAGGAAAATGACTTTATCCTATTTCAAATAGTTCGCGGCGGATTATTTCTTATTTCCAGATATTTTCAATCCATAATTTCCATCAATTTCCTGGCCAACCACTTGCTACCTAATCTCAGCACCTATACTGCCGTTAGCCCAACTGTGTTCATTCGTTACTGCACGAAATCTATCAACTAATTATAAAATTTATTTCTACAGCAAAACCATCGAGATGCACCAATGTATCAAATTTATTTTATTTTGGAGTGACACTCTACATGTTTCTGACGGTCTTTCCGTCCATCATCAGGAGTTCAAGACTGTACCTACAGCCAAAGGCACT
>Ga0123353_10004929_pt1 | contig 17384 bp, 16 predicted proteins | sample TergutLab28metaG_3_FD_92763 | JGI IMG/M metagenome (GOLD analysis project Ga0123353, IMG submission 92763) | Labiotermes labralis P3 segment gut microbial communities from Petit-Saut dam, French Guiana - Lab288 P3 | ecosystem: Host-associated > Arthropoda: Insects > Digestive system > Gut ...
GCTCGCCTTGTATAAACCCTGCCTTCACGTGTTTTTCTCCGCCACATTTCTTGCAATACAATATAATCAACTCCTTCGGAGTATATTATATCACATCATAGCTAATTTGTAAACACTCCCCAATTTTGTAGGGGCGGCCTGTGGCCGTTTATATCTACAGAGAAAATCAAAAAAAGGACGGCCACAGGCCGCCCCTACTGATATCAAAGATTTTTACTCGTCATCCTCCTCCAGCCAGCTTACGCCCTCATCCTGTACCGGCCCGGCGTACTGGACGCCGCCCAGCGAATAGGCCGGATTCGGCATGTCCGTGCGCGTAAAGATGACGCTGTCCTCGTTGTCCTCGTATACGGCGCGGAGCATATTTTCCCCCATGGTCAGCGGCACGTCGTCGAAGATGAAGACGGTGTTGCCGCTGAGCCTGGCGTAGGCCGCGTGGTTGACGTACAGCGTCACCTCCGGGCAGTTGCTGTATACCTTGACGGCAATGGAATCCGTGGCACGCTGCTGGAAACGCCGGGAGCAGATATACACAAAGGGCCGTGTGGTCCAACTGGCCTTATAGAGGTAGAAGGCATCTTTTTTTACTTTGCGGTCGTAGGTGACGAGGCCTTTGTTGTTGCGCCCCTTGACGCCGCCTTCATCGCGCCCGTCACTGGCGAAATCAAACATATTCCAGGCAAACGTGGCGAAAAGATAGGGCCGGGCTATAATAGCCTCCAGTAAATATTCGTGATAAAAAGATTGATATTCCTCCGTGTAGTCCTGCATCTGGGGCGTGTCGGAGTGGTAGTGCGGCAGGCCCTCGCAGCCGTATTCGGAGAGGCCCAGGCAAACCATGGGATTCTGTTCGTGGAACGAATCCAGCCAGGGGCCGTTGTCCGAAACGTCTCCCAGGTACCAGCCGTAGTAGTGGTTGTAGCCCACGAGGTCCGTGATGGTGTTGAGTGGGCTGTCCGGCCGCACGATGCCCAGATTGGCGATGCTGGTCAGGCGGGTTGGGTCCAGATGCTGTGCCAGCTCGTGCAGGGCCTGCAGATTTTCCAGCAGCGGCGCGTCGCTGCTGCCCATGCCGATCTCATTGCCGATGCCCCAGCAAAAGATGGAGGGGTGGTTGTAGTTCTGCAGAACCAGCTCTTTCAGCTGCGTCAGGCTGTTTTGCCGCGCCTCCGGCCCGTTCAGGAAAGAGGAGATGAAGGGGATTTCCGTCCAGACCAACAGGCCCGCCTCGTCGCAGAGCTCATAAAAATAGGGGTCGTGCTGGTAGTGCGCCAGGCGGACGCAGTTCGCGCCGATTTCACGGATGAGCGCCATGTCCTGGGCCTGCTCTTTCCGGGTGATGGCCCAGCCCATATCCTGCCGGTCCTGGTGACGGCAGATGCCCCGCAGGGGATAGGGCTCGTCGTTCAGGAAGAAACCCGCCTCGGGGTCCACAAAGAAGCTGCGGATGCCAAAGTGCAGCAAGAGCGAGTCGATCACTTCGTTGAAGCTCTTCAACTCTGCCTTTAACGTATATAGGAAGGGGTCGGCAACGCCGTTCCAGAAATGGGGCTCGTCCAGATGGAACACCGAACCGGACTGCGTGACCGGGACGGAGAAGTGACCGACGCCCTCCACGGTGAAGAGGACAGTCTGGTTTTCTATGGGATTTTGAATCGCAGTCTGCAGGGTGACGTCCGCGCTGCCGTCCTGGTTGATGACGGGCGTCACGGTCAGACCCTGGGTGCCGGAGGGGCCGAAGGCAAAGTGGCTGACGGGCACCTTGATCAAGTTGATATCGCGGTACAGGCCGCCGAAAAAGGTGAAATCAGCCGCCTGGGGATAGATGCGGTCACTCGGACGGTTGTCCACCATGATGGCAATCAGGACCAGATTGCGCCTGACATAGGGGGTGAGGTCCACGTAAAAGGGCGAAAAACCGTTCTCGTGGCGGCAGGCCAGCGTCCCGTTGACATAGACATCCGCCGCCAGGCCCGCGCCCTTGATTTCGAGATAGGCCTGTTCGACTTCTTCCAACGCCACCTCAACCTCTTTGCAGTACCAGCAGGTGTCGCGGTAGTAATCGTTGCCGCCGTCCTGACCGTCCAGGCTGTTCCAGGTGTGGGGTAAATCTACCTCCACCCAGTTTCTGTCCCGGCTTTTTGGCGGTTGATTTTTTTTGGTCGGTCCCTTGTGGAAGTACCACTTTTCATTCAGGCTGATTACTTTACGCATACTGGCTTTCTCCTTCAAAGAGATGATTTAAATAAGTGCGAAACACAAGAGTGATATCTATGAAATCAAGTTCATCGCCCAGAAGACTTTTCCGTTGTCGTCCAGAACGACGCCGATGGCGATTTGCGTGAAGTCGCTGTCCAACATATTGGCGCGGTGCCCGGGCGAGTTCATCCAATCGGCAACCACCGCCGCGGGGGTCGTGTAGCCCATGGCCAGATTCTCCCCCATGGATACGTTGCGGATGCCGCATTCCAGGAACGCGGTGAAGCAGTCGCGGCCGTCTGGCCGGGTGTGGGAGAAGAGCTCCGCAGACTCGTGGGCGCGCAGCAGGGCGGCCTGTTTCAAGTCTTTATTCGCCGCGGTCAGGGCGGAAAGCCCCTCCTTCGCCCGCTCCTCGTTCGTCAGGCGGACGACCTCGGCGGAAAAGGCCTCGGGGTCAATGATGTTCACCGTGCAGCTGGCCTTCAGGCCATTTTTCGTGGTCAGCGTCACCGTGAGACTGCCGCCCGCCTTGCACTGCAGCTGGTTTTCGGAGACGCCGGCGATGGCGCTGCTGGTCGTGATGCTGTAGGAAGGGTCCGTCGCGTTTTCCGGGGAGAGCTGAATCCGCAGCGGAACCGTGTCGCCCACCGCGTAGCGCGGTTTGTCCACGGAGAGGCTGACCTGCTTGAGCGGGATCATCACCCTAACCTTGCACTGGGCCAACACGCCGTTTTTCGCCGTACAGCGGATGATTGCCGTCCCGGCGCCCACAGCCGTGACTTTACCGTTTTCCGATACCGTTGCCACCTTCGGGTCGTCAGATCGGTAACTAAGGCCCGGATTGGCCGCCTCCTTGGGGAGGACCTCTGCTTTTAGGCTGAACTGCTGGGAAGGCTCCAGGGTCTTTTCCGCAGCAGAGAGCCGGATTTCGCGCACCGTTGCGGGAAGGGTTTCTTTTTTTGTTGTGGTTTCCTGCGCCTTTGCGGTGCCGGAGACGTCAGTTTGCTCCTGGCCCGCCGTGGTGGAGGCGCCTATGCTGTAAGCTGTTGTGCCCGGCTGTGAAGAGACTGTTGACCCGGCGGTCAACCCGGAAGGTGTGCCGGTTCCCCACCGGGGGAGCGAAGCACAGGCACTGCAGAGCAGCAACAGTACAACAGAGCAGATACAGAGCCGGAGTCCCAATTGTGCACGCCTCATAACAAACGATGACCCTTCCTAAAATGCTTTCACAATAGTATACTAAATAAATTTATAAAGGTAAATATCTGAAGAAATAAATTTACAATTGTAAAATATTTTTGTACCTGCCTGTGCGTGAAATTTCTTTGGCAATTCCCGATGCGGCGTGTTATAATTATTGGTATCCAAATAGACAGGAGAGGAGCCGTAAAAATGAGTACAGATTTTCTGATATGGTATATCATACCACTGTCTCTGTTATTCCTGTTTTTTATCTCTTACAAAGTCAATCGCACAAAGCTGACAACAGGGGTTCTGCTTTCTTGTTCCGTTGCCCTGTTCACGGGAATCTTTTTTGTACAAGCGTACTACAGCGGCAGTCGGATGTTGAGGACCATCTCTGCTCTTCCGCTGTTGTTCCTCATTTTTGTGCTGACCTTTGGGGCATATATTTTGATTGCTTTTTTATTTTTGAACACCCGCTCTATTTTAAGAAAAGAGAAGCGGGACTTGAAACATTTACTTGCTTTATTTTTAGCGATTGGATTATTGATAATCATAGCGGCTTCCAGATTTCTGGATGTGACGCGTTTTCCGGAAACCTTGCAATATTTCATGTATTCCATGTATGGATTGATTCTTTATTATTTATTTCACTTGAGTCAGTTTTTGATTAATATCATACTCTGCAATTTTTCGCGGCCCCGAAAAGACCAGCACTATCTCATTGTTCTGGGCTGTTGGATTCAGGACGGAAAGGTCCCCCCTCTTTTGGCACGCCGGATTGATAAGGCAATATCGTTTTATAACAGACAAAAAGCCTTGCGTGAACCGCCGAAACTGCTGCTCTCCGGCGGGAAAGGGTCAGACGAAACATGCTCCGAAGCGGAAGCCATGAAGGCATACGCATTGGAGAAAGGCATCCCGGAAGAACATTTGCTGTTGGAAACGAATTCCACGTCTACGTTGGAAAACATGAAATTCTCAAAAGAGATTATGGATAGGGAGTCGAAAGGGGAACCGTACCGGTGTATCTACGTGACCAACAACTATCATTTGCTGCGCGCCGGTATTTTTGCCCGAAGAGCGGGGCTCAACATAAACGGCATCGGCGCGAAAACCGCTTTTTATTATTTGCCGAACGCGGTATTGCGTGAATATATTGCGTATACATACCTGCACTTAAAATGGAACATTGTTTTTGGCGTGTTCAGCTTACTGTTTGGCAGCTTCGTTCTTCCTGTTTTACATAAGTATCTGTTTGAAGAAGAATATCTCTATAAAATAATCCAGGCAATCTTATAGAAATCATTTGCCGAAAAAAACGCGGTGGGCAGCGTGAAATGGATTTGGCATTTTGTTTGACTTCAAAAGGGCCCTGTGATAGTATTACAGTGGAAAGAAATTGTATATAGGGGCGCACATGGCGCGTCCACGAAATTATTTCAAAATCAATCAAGGAGGTACGGCAAATGGCAAGATTTCTCTTTTCCGCGTTTTCAGACGAGGCCGCCGGCGGCCTGGAAGGCCAAATCGCGGCCTGCAAGGCAAACGGCATAACCCACATGGAGCTGCGCGGCATAGACGGCAAAAACATCTCCGACTTTACGGCGGAGGAGGCAAAGGCCCTCAAAAAGAAGCTGGACGCCGCCGGCATGAAGGTGTCGTCCATCGGTTCCCACTACGGGAAACTTGACATTGGCGACGACTTTGCGGAGCACTTCGAGGCCTTCCAGAATACGGTGAAGGTCGCGGACATCCTGGAAGCGGAGTATATCCGCATCTTCAGCTTCTTCATTGATGAGGATGAGGATCCGGCGGATTACTGGGAAGAGGTGCTCTCCCGGGTGAGCCAAATGGCGAATTACGCCCGCAAAAAGGGCATTTTGTGCTGCCACGAGAACGAGCGCGGCATTTTCGGCAACACCGCCGAGCGCTGCCTGCAGCTGCACGAGGCCCTGGGGGAGAAACTGGGCTGCATTCTGGACCCCGCCAATTATATCCTCTGCGGCGTGGACCCGGCCCAGGCTTTCGAGATGCTGGAGCCCTATATCACCTATATGCACATCAAGGACGCCATCAAGGGAACCCGCGCGGTGGTGCCGGCCGGAGCGGGCGACGGCAGCCTGGAAAGAATCCTGACAAAACTTGCCCAGAGGGACGAAGTCTTTTTACTCTCCGTGGAGCCGCACCTGAAGGTCTTCCCGGGGCTGGACGGCCTGGAGCGCGATGAGGAGACCATCCGCGAGATGGCGGAAAATTATATCTACCCGGACAATGCGGCGTCTTTCGCGGCGGCTTGCCAGGCGGTCCACGCTCTGGTGGAAAAAATTCAGCCCATCCGCTTCGGTATCATCGGCGTCGGGAACATCGGCACGTCCCACTTCATGGCCTTCCAGGGAGGGAAAATCCGCGAAATGCGCCTGGTCGCCGTGGCGGACATCAATCCCGACCGCCTGGAGTGGGTGGAGGAGGAGAACCCGGAGATTCTGCGCTTCCCGGACGGCATGGCCCTCCTGGAGAGCGGTTCCTGTGACGCAGTCATCATCGCGACCCCGCACTACCTCCATCCGCCTCTGGTGCAGGCGGCGCTGGCGAACGGCCTGCACGTCATCTCGGAGAAGCCCGCTGGCGTCTACACCAAGCAGGTGCGGGAGATGAACGAGGCCGCCGCCAAGAGCGACAAAGTCTTTGCCATTATGTTCAACCAGCGCACCAACCCCGTCTACCGCAAGCTGCGGGAGCTGGTGCAGGGCGGCGAATACGGGGAAATGCGTCGCATGAGCTGGCTGATTACGGACTGGTACCGCACACAGTCCTACTACGATTCCGGCGGATGGCGCGCCACCTGGGCCGGGGAGGGCGGCGGCGTACTGCTCAACCAGTGCCCGCACAACCTGGACCTCTGGCAGTGGATCTGCGGCATGCCCACGAAAATCCAGGCCGTCTGCCACGAGGGCAAATGGCACAACATAGAGGTGGAGGACGACGTCAGCATCTACGCCGAATACGCGAACGGCGCGACGGGCGTTTTCGTCACCACCACCGGGGATTACCCGGGCACCAACCGCCTGGAAATCACCATGGACGGCGGCAAATTCGTCTGCGAGAACGACGTCCTCACGGTCTACAAGCTGGAGACGCCCCTTTCGGAGCACCTCGCCGCCGCCAAGACCGGCTTCGGCAGGCCGAGGGGTAGCCGCGTCCAGGTGGATACGGAGGGCGCAAACGAGCAGCACGTGGGCATCCTGAACGCCTTCGCAGCCACTGTCCTACACGGGGACACGCTGTATGCCCAGGGCGTGGAGGGCATCAACGGTCTCTCCATCTCCAACGCCGCGCACCTGTCCTCCTGGCTGGGCCGTACGATAGAGCTGCCTGTGGATGAGGATTTATTCTACGAAGAATTGCAGAAGAAAATTGCCGGTTCCACAGTGCAGAAAGAGGCAAAAAGTGTAGTCGCCAGCGATATGGCGGATTCGTTTTAACGCAGGGGCGGGCCTCGTGTCCGCGCGAATTTCCGTAGGGGCGGACGACCCTGTCCGCCCTACAAGATAGAATTTTATAGGGGCGATTCATGAATCACCCATATAGAGGATGTAATATTATGTTAAAAACAGCATTAATCGGCTGCGGCGGCATCTCTGCCGTGCACTTCGATGTATTAAAACATATGGACGACGTACAGTTGATCGCCGTGGCGGACATCATTCCGGAACGCGCCGAAGCGGTGCAGGGCGCCAAGCCCTATACAGACTGGAAGCAGATGCTGGAACAGGAGCGGCCGGAGGTGCTGCACATCTGCACGCCGCACTACCTGCATGTCCCCATGGCACAGAAGGCCATGGCCATGGGCATCCATGTGCTGACGGAAAAGCCCTGCGCCATGACGTTGCAGCAGCTCGCGGATTTGCGGGAGGCCCAGAAAAACAGCCAAGCCCAGCTGGGCGTGTGCTTCCAGAACCGCTACAACCCCTCCAGCCGCTATTTGAAAAAAGTGACGGAGACGAAAGAATACGGCGCGCTGCTCGGCGCCCGCGCCTTTGTGACCTGGCAGCGCGGTGCGGACTACTTCAACTCCGCGGTCTGGCGCGGTACGCTGGCGCAGGAGGGCGGCGGTGTGATCATCAACCAGGCCATCCACACGGTGGATCTGATTGGCTTCCTCTGCGGGGAGCTGCGGGCGGTCACGGCCCACACGGGGAACGACACCCTCCAAGGGGTCATCGAGGTGGAGGACACCGCCATGGCTCTGCTGGAATTCGCGGGCGGCCGCAGGGGTCTCTTCTACGCGACCCTGGCCCACGCGGAGGACGCGCCCGTCTTTGTGGAACTGCGCTTCGAGCAGGCGGCACTGCGCCTGGAGGGCGACAACATCTACCTGTACCGCGAGGACGGCTCCGTCGAGCGCGTGCTGGAACAGCAGGCGGAGCAGTCCGTCGGGAAGAGCTACTGGGGCAGCGGCCACCGGGCGCTGATTCGGGATTTTTACGACTGTGTGGCGGAAGGTCGACACTTTGAAATCGACGCCTTCGAGGGCGGAAAGGCTGTGGAGGCGGTGCTGAGCATCTACGAATCAGCGGCGACAAACACACGCTGCGTTTTGTGATTTCCGCAGGAGGCGCAGTCTAATCTGCGACGCGCGGGGACTCTGCGTCCCACAAAAAATACTGTAGGGCGCGACGCTCGGGCTAGAGGTATTGAGAAGATGAAATCGAAGAAATTGAGTTTAATTATTATTTTATTATCAATATTAGCTCTTGTTTTTATATTAACTTTTTACAAGCTTTTTTCATTGCCTATCAACTCTGATTTTGCAGACAAAATTATTTTCACGGACGAGTATAGCGGTTTTGCCACAGAAATTGGTCAAGATGACGTTAGTTCTTTGAAAGAAGCGTTTAACGGAACCGCGTGGAAAATTGGTTATGGTTTTCCCGCTTGTCCCCTTACTGGGATAAGTGTAACTTTTTCATCAGAAGATCATGCATTGACACTTTATCCTGCCGGTGATGGTTGCGACACCGTTCGTGTGCGGCATAAGGGGCTGAGCTATTATTATAGTTTAGGTGAGAAAAACAGCGAAATGAGAGAGATTCTTGAAAAATATGGGGCAGTGTGGCCTTATGTTTAATGAGTAGCACATTGCAGCGCGACGCTCCCGGCGCACCGTTTATAAATGATTTTATCGTAATTTTGGCGTGCCGGGGGCGAAATCCGCAACGTGCGGGGGTACGCCCTACAAAAGGAGATTTTATCATGTTAGACCACAGAAATCTAAAGGGCCGCACGGCGGTTATCACGGGTGCGGGCGGCGTGCTCTGCAGCGGTTTCGCGAAGGACCTCGCATCCGCGGGCGCACGGGTCGCCGTGCTGGATATCCGGCCGGACGCGGCGGAACAGGTCGCGGCGGAGATTAAGGCCTCCGGCGGCGAGGCTTTGGCGGTAGCCTGCGACGTGCTGGACGCGGCGAGCTTGGAACGGGCAAAAGCGGCGGTGAACGCGGCCTTTGGCCCCTGCGGCATTCTCATCAACGGGGCGGGCGGCAATTCGCCCCTGGGTACCACAACGAAGGACACCCTGGAGCCCGCCGATCTGACGGAAAAGGCGGAGGGTCTCCAGACTTTCTTTGACCTGGACGCCAAGGGCATCGAGTTTGTGTTCAACCTGAATTTTTTGGGGACCCTATTGACGACCCAGTGTTTCGCGAAGGAGATGCTAGGCCGGGAGGGCACCTGCATCCTGAACATCTCCTCCATGAACGCCTACCGCCCGCTGACGCGCATCCCCGCCTATTCCGGCGCGAAGGCGGCGGTGTCCAACTTCACCCAGTTTATGGCGGTGCACTTCGCGGACGTGGGCATCCGTGTGAACGCGATTGCGCCGGGCTTCTTCTCCACCAATCAAAATAAAACTTTGTTGTTCAAGGAGGACGGTTCCCTGACGCCGCGCTCGGAAAAAATCCTGGGCCACACCCCCCTGGGCCGCTTCGGCAAACCGGAGGACCTGACGGGCGCGCTGCTGTTCCTCTGCGACGAACGCTATTCCGCCTTCATTACGGGCGTGATTTTGCCGGTGGACGGTGGATTCTCGGCGTTTTCGGGGGTATGACAATAATTCCCCTCCACGGAGGGGTGCCCGAAGGGCGGGGTGGCAAAGAAAGAGAAATAAACCAGAATAAGTTCTGAAATTTTTAACATGGCCACCCCGTCCGGCTATGCTGTCCACCCCTCCGCGGAGGGGAATGGAGAAAATTACAGTGATGGGAGATGCATTTATGCTCAACCTCCGTCCGGCAGAGGACTGTGCCTTTGACGCGGTCTCTCTCGGCGAAATTATGCTGCGGCTGGACCCGGGCGACGGCCGCATCAGAACCGCCCGCAGCTTCAGCGTCTGGGAGGGCGGCGGCGAATACAACGTGGCCCGCGGCCTGCGCCGCTGCTTCGGCCTGCGCACCGCCGTGGTGACGGCCCTCGCGGACAATGAAATCGGCCGCCTGATTGAGGATTTTATCCTCCAAGGCGGGGTGGATACGGAATTCATCCGCTGGATGCCTTACGACGGCATCGGCCGGACGGTGCGCAACGGCCTGAATTTCACGGAGCGGGGCTTCGGCGTCCGGGGGGCCGTCGGCGTTTCGGACCGGGGCCACAGCGCCGCCTCCCAGTTACAGCCTGAGGACGTGGATTGGGACAGGCTCTTCGGCACACTGGGTGTGCGCTGGCTGCATACCGGCGGGATTTTTGCCGCCCTCTCCGAAACCGCGGCCCAAACCGTCCTCACCGCAGTACAGAAGGCGAAGCAACATGGCACGGTCGTGTCCTACGACCTCAACTACCGTCCGTCTCTTTGGAAGGACATCGGCGGTCCGGAGCGGGCGCGGGCCGTCAACCGGGAAATTGCCCCCTACATCGACGTGATGCTCGGCAACGAGGAGGACTTCACGGCCTGCCTGGGCCTGGAAGTGGAGGGCAACGCGGAAAATTTGCAAGAGTTGCATATAGATGGCTACTGCAAAATGATTGAAAACGCGGTGCAGGCCTACCCGAACTTTAAAGTGGTCGCCACGACGTTACGCCGCGTAAGGACCGCCACGGTCAACGACTGGAGCGCCCTCTGCTGGGCGGAAGGTCAAATTTACCGGGGGATGGAGCTGCCGGACCTGGAAATCTTTGACCGCGTCGGCGGCGGGGACTCCTTTGCCTCCGGCCTGATATACGGCTTGATGGAAACCGGCGACCCCCAGACTGCCCTCAACTACGGTGTGGCCCACGGGGCCCTGGCTATGACCACGCCGGGGGACACATCCATGGCCAATCAAAAAGAAGTGGAGGCGCTCCTGCGTGGCGCCGGGGCGCGGGTGCAGCGCTGAAAGGATGGATACACTATGGACAAAGAATTGATCTTGACCCGAATCCAGCAGGCGGGCATCGTCGCCGTGGTCCGCGCGGAGACGGCGGAGCAGGCGGAGCGCGTCGCGGAGGCCTGCATGGCGGGCGGCGTCGCGGCAATCGAACTGACCTTCACCGTCCCCCAGGCGGACAAGGTGATCGTGCAGCTCGCGCAAAAATATAGACCGGATCAGATTATCCTCGGTGCGGGCACGGTGATGGACGCCGCTACCGCGCGCGTCGCCCTGCTGGCCGGGGCACAGTATGTCGTCAGCCCCTATTTCGACCCGGAGACCGTGCGCCTGTGCAACCGCTACCGCGTGGCGGTGATGCCGGGGGTCATGACCGTGCGGGAGGCCGTCCTCGCCATGGAGGCGGGCGCGGACATTCTGAAAGTTTTCCCGGGGGAGTTGTTCGGGCCGAAAATCATCCAAGCCATCCGGGGGCCGATCCCCTACGCGAAGATGATGCCCACGGGCGGCGTGGACGTCCACAACGTCGGCGAGTGGATCAAGGCCGGCGCGGTGGCCGTGGGCGTGGGCAGCGCCCTGACGGCAGGGGCGAAGACCGGGGATTATGAACAAATCACCGAGACGGCGAAAGAATTCGTGAAAAATATTCAGGCGGCCAGAGGGCTAAAAGCAGTGTGAAACGTGCTTTGTAGGGGACGCTGTCCCCAGCGTCCTGTTGAAGATGATTCAATACAAATTCTGTGGGATGCAGAGGACTGCGTCCCCTACAGAACCAAACAAATTATAATTAATATTAGGACGGACCCATGTTTGTAGACATCGCGAAAATTAAAATTCAGGCCGGCAACGGCGGGGACGGCGCGGTCTCCTTCCACCGGGAGAAGTACGTCGCCTCCGGCGGGCCGGACGGCGGCGACGGAGGCCGTGGCGGCGACATCCTCCTGCGGGCGGACGACCACCTTTCCACCCTGGCGGATTTCCGCTACCGCCGGAAATACAAGGCGGAGGACGGCCAAAACGGCGGCGGAAACCGCCGCAGCGGCAAGAGCGGCGCGGACTTGATTATCCGCGTGCCCAGGGGAACGCTGGTGCGGGAAGCCGAGAGCGGTGCGCTGATGGCAGACCTCTCCACGAAGGCGGATTTCGTCGCGGCGAAGGGCGGCCGGGGCGGCTGGGGCAACAGCCATTTCGCCACGGCCACGCGCCAGGCACCGCGCTTCGCGAAGAGCGGCACACCCGGCGAGGACTGGGAAATTGTGCTGGAGCTGAAGCTGCTGGCGGACGTGGGCCTGCTGGGTTTCCCCAATGTGGGCAAGTCCACGCTGATCTCCGTGGTCAGCGAGGCCAAGCCCATGATTGCAAACTACCACTTCACCACCCTAAGTCCCGTGCTGGGCGTGGTTTCGCTGGGGGAGGGCAGTTCTTTCGTCATTGCGGATATTCCGGGTTTGATTGAGGGCGCCAGCGATGGCGTCGGCTTGGGCCACGCCTTTCTGCGCCACGTGGAGCGCTGCCGGATGCTTGTGCACATTCTGGACGCCGCGGGCAGCGAGGGCCGGGACCCCGTCGGCGACTTCGAGAAGATCAACGCGGAGTTGGAAAAATTCAATCCGGAGCTGGCGAAACAGCCGCAGATTGTGGCCGCAAACAAGACGGACCTGGCCACGCCGGAACAGTTGGAGCGCCTGCGTGCCTATATAGAGGAGAAAGGCTATGCCTTTCACACGATTTGCGCGCCGATTGCGGAGGGGACAAAAACGCTGATGCAGGCCGTGGCGGCCATGCTGCAGGCGCTGCCGCCCATTAAGCGCTACGAGGCGGAGGAGATTCCGCTGGCGCTGTTCGAGAGGAAACAGAGCACGGGCTTCAGCGTCCGGGCAGAGGGCGGCATCTTTTTCGTGGAGGCGCCTTGGTTGCTAAAAATCCTGCGGCGCACGGACATGGACGACTACGAATCTCTCCAGTATTTTCAGCGGGTTTTGCAGTCCAGCGGCATCATTGATGCGCTATTGGAACAGGGCGTTCAGGCGGGGGACACGGTCTCCATCTATGATTTTGAATTTGATTATATGCCATAATTTAGATGCGAAGTAACCGCCGATTCAATAGACTCTCTTCCATTGGGATTCAAAGGGTGATGGAGGAAGCGCAGATGAACAAACAACTGAAGTTTTGCGGATATGGAGTACGCGAACCGGTTTTACATGGCAAGAAAATTACTTTTCTTCCGGCCTTTTAAAGCCCTCCCCTAAAATTTCGCCGACGTCCGCCACAATAATAAAGGGATTTTCTTCCTGTGCCCAGATGAGTTTGGTCAGCTTCACGACCTCGCTGCTGCGCACCGCGCAGAGGAGCATATGCTTCTGCGTTTTTGTATATCCGCCCTGCACGGGCAGGACCGTCACGCCGCGGCGCATGCCGGAACGGATGGCCTCTGCCAGCGCCTCCGCCCGCTCGCTGACCACCAGCAGCATCTTGCCGCCCCCGGTCCCGTAGAGGATGTAGTCAATCAGCCGGGTGCTGATATAGATGGAAATGATGGCGTACAGGGCGCTCTCCAGGCTGCGGAACACCAGCGCGGACAGGGCGATGACGAGGGCGTCCGCGACCAGCAGGATGCGGCCCATGGTGATATGCGGCCACTTGAGCCGCACCAGGCGGACCACAATATCCATGCCGCCTGTCGTGGCGCCGCGGTAGAGCACCAGCCCCAAACCGATGCCGGAAATCACGCCGCAGTAGAGCGCCGCCAGCAGCCTGTCCCCCTCATAGGCGGGCACAAAGGTTCCGAAGACGTCCAGCACCACGGAGAGCATGGCCGTGACCCAGAGGGTTCGGAGCACAAATTTGCGGCCCACATAGCGCCAGGCCAGCAGCAACAGCGGGGCGTTCAAGAGCAGAGTCGTCAGGCCGACCGGGCTGTGAATCAGGCGGTTCAGCACGATGGAGACGCCCGTCATGCCGCTCTGGGCAATTTCGTTGGGCAGCGCGAACATCATGACGGCCACGGCATACAGGCAGGTACCGGCCAGCCAAAACAGGTTGTCTATCAGGCTATCCTTCAGTTCGCTTTTTTGAAAGGGTTTTCCCCGTAACTGGATTGGCTGTATCTTTTTTGCGGGTTGCATGAATTTTTCTCCCGGTATTTGTTGTGATTTTTTGTAGGGGCGGGCCTCGTGTCCGCCCTTTGCGATTGGACGACCTTGTCTGCCCGGACCTCTGTTAAATTTATAAGGGGCGGCCATGAGGCCCGCCCCTACTCATTTTCCCCGTTTTCGCAGATAATATCGAACAATTCATAGATTCTTTCTGTTTCCCCGGCCAAATACAGCCAGCCGAACAGCGCCTCCAATCCCGTGGCGCTGTGGTACTCGGCAGCGGAGGCATTTTTCGGCAAACTGCCCGTATGCGCGTTCCGGCCGCGCCGGTAGAGTTCCGCTTCCTGTTCCGTCAGCAGGGGCGCGATTTTACAATAGGCCTCCGCCTGGGCACCGGCCCGCACCTGTTCTGCCGCGCCCTTGTGTAGCTTGTCCACCGGGCGGTTCGCCTGTTGCAGCAGCCGGGTTCTCACCAGCAGGCTGTAGACGGCGTCACCTACGAAGGCCAGGGCCAGCGGGCTGCAGCGCTCCGGTTTATCGAGCTTTATTTGATTGAACAGTAGATTTTCCATTGACATCCGCTCCTGATATTCATTGCAACCCTCGAGACTACACATTCCTCCTGGGTATCGGCCACATGGAGAATCACAAAGGGCTGGCCCTTTTCAAAGCGCAAGACGGCACCTCCCTTATATTCTATAACATTATTCTACTTTGTTTTTGTTTGATTTACAAGACAAAAAAATGAATTGACAATTTCACTCGTGTTAGGTAATCTAATTTTATCATTTGAAAGCGAGTATTATGAAGATGAGCATTGATTATAAGGAAATTGGAAAACGGATCGCCAAGCGCCGGAACGTATTTGATATGACGCAGGCGGAGTTGAGCACCACCTATACCGGTAACGTGGAGCGGGGCGCAAAATGCAGCATTGAAACGTTGATGAAGCTCTGCGCCGCATTGGATGTTACGCCGGATTATCTTTTGTTGGGTGTGGATAAGGAATACCGCAGCGAATCCCTTGATGACGTGAAGGACGCTTTGTTCCGTTGTGACCAGAAAAAGAAAGCCGTAATCAAAAGTTTCATCCAGTGGTATGCAGATCAGGATATTGGATGAATAGCAAAAAACGGTGCCGAGAAAAAAGCGCGGCAATAAATCCAAAAGCCGCAGCATCAAAAACGAAAAAACGCCGCACTAGAAAATCATCTGGTGCGGCGTAAAACTGTGTTTGTCCTTTGTTTTGAGCGGAGAGATGGGTCTTGAAATGGCAGGCCTAACCGTCGGCCAACATTTCCAGCGCCGTGAGCTTCACACATAAGCACAGCAAATCCACCGCTGTTTGGAGCTCGGCCACCGGCGGGAAAGTCGGCGCGATGCGGATATTCCTGTCCCGCGGATCCAGGCCGTAGGGGAAGGTCGCGCCCGCAGGCGTCAGCACGACGCCTGCCTCCGCACAGAGCTGCACGACGCGTTTGGCGCAGCCGTCCGTCACGTCCAGGCTGATGAAGTAGCCGCCGTTCGGCTGATTCCACTCTGCGGTGCCCGTGCCGCCCAGTTCCTTTTCCAGGGTGTCCAGCACTGCCTGGAACTTCGGAGCCAGAATGGCGCGGTGCAGCCGCATGTGCGCCCGGACACCCGCCGCGTCCCTGAAGAAGCGTGTGTGCCGCAGCTGGTTGATCTTGTCGTGCCCGATGGTCTGATAAAACAGCAGCTTTTTCATGGCGGCGATGTTGGCAGGGGAGGCCGCCAGGGCGGCGATACCGGCGCCGGGGAAGGTGATTTTGGAGGTGGAGGCCACCTCGATGATCATATCGGCGCTGCCCTGCTGCACGCATTCCGGGAAGATGTTCAGCAGGCAGTCTGTCTCCTCCCGGAGGTCGTGGACGCAGTAGGCATTGTCCCAGATGATGCGGAAATCCTTGGCGGCGGGTTTCAGCGCGGCGATACGCCGCACTACCGCGTCGGAGAAAGTGACGCCCTCCGGGTTGGAATATTTGGGCACGCAAATCATGCCCTTGACGCTTTCGTCCTGCACCAGGGCCTCCAGAGCGTCCATATCCGGACCCTCCGCGCTCATGGGGATGTTGACCATCTCAATGCCGAAGTATTCCAATATCGCGAAGTGCCTGTCATAACCCGGCACCGGGCAGGCAAATTTGATTTTTTCCAGCTGGGACCAGGGTCCGTCTCCCGCGCCGTGGGTCATGCAGTGGGAGACATAGTCGAACATGATGTTCAGGCTGGAATTTCCGAAGACCAGGACGTTTTCCGGCGCGACCTCCAGCAGCTCCGCGAACAGGGCCCTGCACTCCGGAATGCCCTCCAGCAGCCCGTAGTTGCGCACGTCAAAGCCGCTTTTTGTCTTCACGCTGTCCGAGACGAGGGATGCCTCCAGCAGGTCCATGGAGAGCTCCAGCTGGTTCGCGCCCGGTTTGCCGCGGGACATATCCAGCACGAGGTTGCGGCCCTTGTATTCCGCGTAGGAATCCCGCAGTTCCGCCAGCAGAGCGACGCGTTCTTCCTGAGACATATTTTGAAAGTTCATATTCATTATCCTCCAATTGCTTCCTGTATTTACAGATTATTATAATGGATGCACACTCTTTTTGCAAGTTTTATTTTCGCTTCCTGCGAAAAAAGCCAGTCCAACCAACGGTTGGAAACATCCAACCTGATTTTTCTTGCCAAGCCCCGAGCGATTCGCTATACTAAACGTATCACAAGTTTCTGGAGGAATTCGATGAGCATCACTACGGCGGCGGCAAAAATCCGCCAGCTGCGCAAGGAAAAGGGCCTGACGCAGGACGAGTTGGCGAAACTGCTTGGCGTGACGAACCAGGCGGTATCAAAATGGGAAAACGGGCTTTCCTATCCGGACGTCGCGCTGCTGACGAAGCTGGCGGAGGTTCTGGGCATCAGCATAGACAGCCTGCTGGACGACAATTCGGAAATCGTCCGCGAAGCGGCGCCGGAGCCACCCGAAGCGCGGAGCGTTTCAGAAGCGCCCAGCCTTTTGGAAGAGAACACGCCCGAGAAGGTCGCGCGCTACATTTGGAAATTGGGCAGAAACTTCGGAATTATCGCGGTCGCCACAATTGCATTGACTATGCTTTTGTCTTCAGCTGGTATCCAAATAAATGGCAGTTTTTATGATAACTTTCTATTGTATATGGTTTATGCTGTTGCTATGGCATTGCTTTTTCTGCCGCAATGCAAAAGCACAAAGTATGGCCTGTTGCTAATAATTGCGATCAAATTGATTCCAACCGGCCTGGGGTTGTTATATTCCCGCTTCTTGTATCCGTATCAATTGGGTTTTACAAGCGAAATGATTAGCTTCCTTTTGGACCCTCCTTTTTGGAGCATCTTTCTCACATGGGTACTGTTCGCGAAAAGAAAGGACGCTTCCCTGGGAATTAATACTAATTCGCAATAGAATCAAGAATATTGTTGCAAAAGATATCAAAAAATGATATAATATAACCAAGAAAAATGAGGAGTTGGTTATAGAGATGGCACGGTTAGCGAAGCGGTTTACA
>Ga0123353_10004930_pt1 | contig 17383 bp, 12 predicted proteins | sample TergutLab28metaG_3_FD_92763 | JGI IMG/M metagenome (GOLD analysis project Ga0123353, IMG submission 92763) | Labiotermes labralis P3 segment gut microbial communities from Petit-Saut dam, French Guiana - Lab288 P3 | ecosystem: Host-associated > Arthropoda: Insects > Digestive system > Gut ...
CCGTCAACTGCCGGGAGCGCATCATCCTCCAGCCCAAGCCCGCGCCCATCCAGAAGACCCTGTTCTACATCCTGAAGAACAAATACATGCTGCGCAACTTCGCGGCTGGCATGGCCGGCAGCTGGTGGAGCAGCGGCGGCTACGCCTGGGACGTGGTGACCCAGCTCGAGATCTTCGGCGGTGTGATGCGCACCTGGATGTGGTACATGCCGCGGCAGATCCTGCCGATTGTCAGCCTGGCCTTTGTAGAGCCCTTCAAAAAGATGTTCGGCGGCAGCTACCGCAAGACCATCATCGTCATGCGCATCTGGGACTTCCTGGTCGACATGGTGGCGGCCGTTGTGGGCCTCACGACGAACGTGGTGGGCACCTGGTGGAAGGCCGGGATTCTCTTCGCGGTCTGCGACGGCATTAACTGCCTCAACGACTCCCCCTCCACCGTGCTTGAGGGCGAGATCGGCCGCGAAATCGGCGACTATACGGAGTACATGACCGGCGAACGGCCCGACGGCACCATCGGCCTGCTCACGGGGCTCATTGGCAGGGTCACCGCCCCGCTGAACGCCCTGGTGACCATCGCCGTGTTCAAATGGTCTGACTACGACCCGAACATCGCGAACAACCGGCCCTGGAGCCAGGACCGCGTGCGCGAGAACCAGACCATGTATTCACGGGTGTACTTCCTGTATAAGCTCGCCAATCTCGCCTCCTTCTTCTTCAACATGATCCCCCTGATCTTCTACGATCTGGAGGGCAAGAAGAAGGAGGACATGTACACCGCCCTCAACGAGCGGCGTGCCCTGATCGCCAAGGAGAACACCATGTCCGAGGAGATGGCCGCCATGATCGAGATGATGGCGGCGGAGGAGATCGCGGAGGGCAAGGCATAAATGGAAGCTTTCATCATGGACCAGGCGCTTGCCACCGTCAAATACGGCCCCTTCCATTGGGCGGCGAGCTATGCCAAGCGGCGCAGCTCGCCCGAGGTGGAGCAGGCTCGCCGCAGGGCAGGCGGCTTCATCAAGGGCATCTGCCACCCCAGCGAAAACTATGAGCAGATCAAGGGCGCTGGCTTTGAGTGGAACCGGCCCGACATCCCCTTCCCCTTCGACCGGGAGGGCAACATCAAACAGAACTACCTGGACTGGAAGGAGAAGATGCGCGGCTACCGCACAAACGGCCTGCGCCTGCTGGCCGTGACACCCTACCCGAAGGAGTTCATCTCGGCGGGCATCGACCCCCGCCTGCCCGAGGACGAGGCCCGTGTGCGGGAGGTGGCGGTCTTCCTCATCAACGACCTGCGGGGCCTGGTGGACGGCTTCCAGATCACCAACGAGATGGGCGTGCCGCGCTTTACCCTGCCGCTGACCATGGACCAGGCCGCGCGCTTCATCGGGATCCAGCTGGCGGCCATGCACCCCCTGCGGGGCGGCTGCATCGTCGGCTACAACTCCGGCGGGCCGCAGGCCGACCTGCACCCGAAGATGCGCCCCTGGCTCAAATACTGCGACTACGTGGGCATCGATATCTACATCGGCTGCTTCGCCCCCGTGGCCAACTGGATGTACATGTTTGACGCCCTGCTGCGCTATATCTGGTCCCTGACGGGCAAGCCCATCCTCCTCACGGAGTTCGGGTACATCTCCGGCGGCGCGCCCAAGACCCCGGAGGAGAAACGCGCCATCCTGCAGCGCTATGGAGCGAATTCGGAACAGGAGGCCCGCGAGAACCTCGACGCCTTCATGGCAAGGATCAAGGAGGCCAGCCCGCAGATCTGGAACTATACCACCAGGAACGCCTCTGGCAACCACGCCGACTTCCTCTTCCAGCTGGATTTCTGCAACCACTTTTACAGCGAGCTGCCCGCCACCACCGTCATCAAAAAGTACCCGCACACGGCGGAGGGCCAGGCCGGGTTCTACGGTGAGATCTTCCCGCGGCTGGCGAAGCTGCCCTTCCTGCTGGGCGCGTTCGTGTACTGCTGGCAGGACAGCCCGAAGTGCTATGTCTGCGGGCAGGACGACTGCCCGACGGAGACCCGCTGGGGATTGGTGGACATGCAGGGCAACGAAAAGCCGTCCTATTACGCCGTACGCGACGCCCTGGCGAACATCAAGTGAACATGCATAAATGCATACCAAAAGTCATCTTAATCGGCGGCAGCCCGCGGGTCGGAAAATCCACGGCTGCCGCTTTGCTTGCCTCCAAGCTGCTGCGGCCGTGCATCTCCACGGACGACATCGGCTTGGCCCTGCAGAGCGTGCTCGATATCAACCCGATGAAGGGCTACCCCTATCCGGATTATTATGCTCTGAGAACACAGCGGCAGCTCATCGACGACATCATTGCTTACCACAAAAAAGTTGAGCCAGCCATCGCGCGCCTGGTTGAGGAACACGCCGCCTGGGGGAGCCCCCTCGTCATGGAGGGCTGGGCGCTCTACCCGGAGCTGGTGCGCAGGGTAGAGAACGACCAGGTCTTCTCTGTCTGGCTGATTGCCGAGCCCGGCCTGTTTGAGAGCAGGATGCGCAAAAACAGCAGCTTCCTGGACCACGCCAAAGATCCGGAAAAGGTGGCCGACGGCTACCTGCACCGCTCCGAATGGCACAACCGGACCACACTCGAGCAGTGCGTCGCCGGGAACCGCAATTTCATTCGCGTCGGAGAAAACACGACGCCGGAGGAAATTGTTGCGGAGATTTTCGGGATGCTTTGATTCGTTATTCTGTTTTCAAGGTGCGGCAGAGAGGGGGCAAAAATGGCCCTCAAAATTTACCCCTCCACTATCCCCGCGGAAACCCCCGTTTTGGCGCACTTTTTTGCGCCAAAACGGGGGTTTTCAACCAATGGTTGAGAGAAATTTTTTTGATCGGCTTTTTTTCATGGAGACGCACAGCCGTGCGTCTCTACGCTTCCCGCCACAGCTCCTGCACCGCGTAATACCCCTTCTTCGGCGTGCCGTCCACCTCGCACAACCCCCACTTGGTCTCCATGGGGCATTCGCTCTGGCCGCAGATGCCGCACACGGCGTCGTCGCGGTGGGTGTAGATGAACATGCCGCCCAAAAACGGCAGTTTCTCCAGGCGGGGCAGCAGCCTGCGGTAGAACTCGGCCTGCCCCTCCTGTGTGTGCGGGCAGCCCTTGATGCGCGTCAGGCGCGGCAGTTCGCAGTAGAGGTGCTGCACAAAATCCGGCCCGAAGACGTACTTCGCCCAGCCCTCCGTGGCGCACTTCTCCACATATTTATGCGCGGTCTCATTAAATTTCGATACGAACGCCTCGATGTTCTGCTTGGCTCCCCTCTCGCTTTCCGCGCCGTATTTTCGCAATATGGCGCGTTTTTCGTCTTTGCTCTTGGGCGCGCCGCCCGCCAGGTAGCCGAACTCGATGATCATCACGGGCTTGCGCGTGAAGGCCCACAGGTACTTCGCGATCATCTCGAAGATGCCCATCTGCGTGGCCACCGGGAAGAAGCAGCCCACGTACATATCGAAGCCGACGTAGTCGATATACGGGAACCATGTACGCATCTTGTAGTGCTGATCCACCTGCGGCCCCACGCTGTTGTAGCCCACGAGGATATCCCCCTTATAAGGCGCCATGGCCTGCGCCTGGATGCCCAGAAACCGCACGGCCTCGTCCATGTTCAGCGGATAGCCGAAGCGTGGGATGCCGATCTCGTTGCAGATGCAGAAGCCATCGGCGAGGCCCTGCAGCTCCTTGGCGTAAAAGCGCGCGATTTCGCGGGACTTCTCCTCGCCCTCGGGCGTGCGGGGGTCGATGCCCACACCCATGTACCAGCCCACGCTGGGGGTGGTGACCAGCACCTTGATGCCGTGTTCCTGGAACTCCCGCAGCTCCTCCTTGGCGAGTAGAAACCCCTCGGTGACGTTGCCGTCCTCATCAAAGGGCAGGCAGATGCCCCTGCGCGCCCAGTTGACGCCCAGCTCCTTGATGCGCGGGTCATAGCGGTCGGCGCGGCACAGGCCGTGCGCGATCCCGCCCGCCTTCTCGCGGAAGCGCCGCAGTGCCTCGTTCTCCTTCTCCACAAAGGGATACATCACCAGAGACGGGATGAAATATTTCGCCGCGTATTTCAGTTGCTCCTTCAGCCAGGTTTCCATGGGGGCCTCCTTTATTCGTATTCATAAATCCAATCGTTATATATATATGTCGCGATGCCGATGGTCTCGCCAATTTTAACCCCCCTGTCGCTGCGCGACATCCCCCCTAAAGGGGGATTCTGACGAGGCGGCAGCCGGGTGCGGCAATTATAGGCATAAATTGTCGTTCTGTCAAAAGCCCCCTTTAGGGGGGATGTCGCGCAGCGACAGGGGGGTTCCAGTAAAAACCCTCATATAAACTCGCCGAACCACATAAGAATTAGTAACACCACATCTGAAAGGTTGCACAGCCATGCCGTCTGTTTTGCTTTCCGCCTGCGGCGTTGAAGTCGCCGAACATTGCAACGGCGCGAAGGAGGGCGCGGTGATGAGCGCCATCCTGGGCCTGCTGCAGGACTACCTGCAGGTCAGCGGCCTGAAGGCCACGATGCGCCCGCCCGAGGTCCCCAGCCCCATGGTGGCCTCCATCGCCAACCGGCAGCACGTCGACCTGCTGTTCTGCATGCGCTCAAATGTATCGCCCGGGGGGACGCGCCGCCCACAGCAGGGCTGCGACATCTGCTATCACCCGGCCAGCGAGAAGAGCCGCCACCTGGCAGACCTGCTGCTGGAGGCCATCCGCCCCATCGCCGTGGACCCAGAGCGAGTGCGCACCATGCCCTCGCCCCAGCTGCCGGATTTCCGCATGGCCAAGTGCCCCGCCGTACAGCTGCGCCTGGGCTTCCGCGACCACCCGGACGACGCCCAGTGGATGCTCCAGCGCACGGGTGTGATCGCCCACGCCATAGCAAGGGCGACCACAAGCTGGTTCGACGTGCCCTGCAAATCGCCCTTTTCGGACATCCAGGCGACTGTAAATGCGCCGGGAGGCACCCTGGCCCTGCGGTGCAGCCCCCAGGCCGAGGCCGAGCTGCTGCGCCCGCTGCAGAGCGGCACGCGGCTCACCCTGCTGCACCGCGAGGGCGAGTGGCAATACGTGGAATTTGACGGCGTGTGCGGCTATGTTTTACGCAAATTTTTGCAGATTAAATGACTATGACGAAGTATTGTTTCAGCATCAAAGTGAACGCTGTACAGGCTATCTAGCAAAGTTCAAAAAGAAATTCGCAGCGTTGCGCTCCGCCTGAATTTGCCGCCGAAGATACGATTTTTACAAGCTTCAGGTCTACCCCGAGCGTACATTGCAAAAGGAACTTCGTATGGCCGCCGCAGCACCCGCAAAATGTAAGCGGAACATGCTCATGATTGGATGCTTCGCCCATGATACCGCATACGCAATGCAATTTTCCGGCGTCGCCAAAGCCCCAATACGCGGACAAGGTTCCATCGCTGTTTAGCTGTAAATTGGGCTTGTGCGGCGATCTTAGTTTTTTTGTGTATAGCCTGACTTTTTCTTCAACTGATTTACGCCTATACTTTCGTGCGAAAGCTCTGTGCGGCGCGACGGTTTTGTCATCCTTGGAACAGCCCTGCTCCTCCATGATGGACAATCGCTGTTCCTCGGAAAGCGCCTGATCCATCTGCCTGATGAACGCAATGATTCGTTCCGGTTGATCCTCTTCGCTTTCAGTGAAATCGAACTGGGTCTCATCCCGCAGCCCTTGCTCTCGCATGGTTTTTTCAATGCCTTTTATTATGCTCATGATTCAACCTCCCTATAATAATCCAGTATAGGCTTCTTCCATTTGACTAATCAGCTCCGCCCTGCCCTCCCCCGTCTCGCTGGAGAAGGGGATCAGCTTCACATCGCCATATTCCGCGAACTCGCCCCCGATCTCCTCCATGCGCCGGGCGTACTCCATGGGCCGCAGTTTATCCCGCTTCGTCAGCGCGACGGCAAACGGCAGCCCCGCCTCCCGCAAAAAGCCGAGCATGACCCGGTCGTCCTTTGTCGGCGGGTGCCGCATATCGATCAGCTGCACCACCAGCGCGATGTTCCGCCCCGACCGGAAATACCCCTCCATCAGTTCCGCAAAGCGCTTCAGCTCGCTCTGCGGGCGCTTGGCGTAGCCGTAGCCCGGCAAATCCGCCAGGCGCACCTCCCCGTCGGAGTAGAAATTTACAGTCACGGTCTTGCCCGGTGTGCCGCTCACCCGCGCGAGGGCCTTGCGCCGCAGCAGGCAGTTGAGCAGCGACGACTTCCCCACGTTCGACCGCCCCGCGAAGGCGATCTCCGGCAGGGTGGAGGGCGGCAGCTGGCGCGATGTGCCGTAGGAGGCCTCATAGACGAATGCGTTTGTGTTCATGGTGTTTTCCTTACAACCGTTGATGTAGAGACGCACTGCTGTGCGTCTCCGATATAAGCAAGACGTTTTAGTAGGAGACGCACAGCAGTGCGTCTCTACAGACAAATTATATTATACCCTGATCCTCTTCCTCTCCACGGCCTTCCTCACCACAGGCATTGCCTTCTGCTCCTCCTGTACCTTCCCCTCGCAAATCAGCGCATACTCGCTGATCTCCGCCACATGCCCAATCCCATGGAACACCACGGCCGCTTTGACAGCCTCGTCCACCTTCTCCAAATCGGGCAAATTGGCCTCGGGGATCAGCACCTCGGGAATCCCCGCGCGATACGCCGCCATGGCCTTCTCGCGCAGCCCGCCGATGGGCAGCACCCGCCCGGTGAGCGTGATCTCGCCCGTCATGGCCAGGTTGGGGTTGACCTTCATGCCGCTCAGGGCCGAAAGCAGGCAGGTGAAGATCGTCACGCCCGCGCTGGGGCCGTCCTTGGGCACCGCGCCCTCGGGCACGTGGATGTGGATGTCGTTCTCCTTGTAGAACATCTCCGGCAGATCCAGTGCCTTCGCGTGGTAGCGCAGGTAGCTCACCGCGGCCTCGGCGGATTCCTTCATCACGTCGCCCAGCGAGCCAGTCAGCTTCACATGCCCCGTGCCCGGCAAAATCAGCGCCTCGATGGGCATGATCTCCCCGCCCACGGGGGTCCAGGCCAGGCCGTTCACCACCCCGGCGAGAGCCTCCCGGTTGTGGATGTCCTCCTTGAATTTACGCACGCCCAGCCACTCCTCCAGCTGGCCCGGCTTGACAACAAGCTTATAATTCTCGTCCTCTGCCACATGCACCGCGCACTTGCGGCACAGCTCCGCCAGCTTTCTCTCCAGCTGCCGCACGCCCGCCTCCCTCGTGTACCCCTCGATGATCGCGCGTATCGTGTCGTCGCTGAGCTTCATGCGCCCGCGCTTGAGCCCATGGCGCTTCATCTGCTTAGGGTACAAATGCAGCTTGGCGATATACAATTTCTCCTCCACCGTATAGCTCGGCAGTTCTATGACTTCCATGCGATCCAAAAGCGGTCTGGGGATTGTAGATACATCATTTGCGGTCGTGATGAACAGCACCTTGCTCAGGTCAAAGGGCAGTTCCAGGAAGTGGTCCCGGAAGGTGCTGTTCTGCTCGCCGTCCATGACCTCCAGCAGGGCGCTGGCGGGGTCGCCGCGCATGTCTCTGCACAGCTTGTCGATCTCGTCCAGCAGCAGCACGGGGTTGCGGCTGCCCGCCTGGATCATCGCGTTGAGGATGCGCCCGGGCATGGCCCCCACGTAGGTCTTGCGGTGCCCGCGGATCTCCGCCTCGTCGCGGATACCGCCCAGGGAGATGCGCGCGAACCTGCGGCCCATCGCCCCGGCCACGGATTTCGCCACGGAGGTCTTGCCCACCCCCGGCGGCCCCACCAGGCAGAGGATCTGCCCGGTGATGTCGGGCGAGAGCTTGATGCAGGCCAGCAGCTGCAGCACGCGCTCCTTGACGTCCTTCAGCCCATAGTGGTCCTTATCGAGCTTTTGCCGCGCGCGCTCCAGGTTCAGCCGGTCGGTGGTCAGCGTGTTCCACGGCAGGCTCATCGCCGTCTCCAGGTACACGCTGAGTATCCCGCTTTCGGGCGACTGCGGCTGCATGCGCTCCAGGCGCCCGCACTCCTTCAGCAGCTTTTCGGTGATCTCCTTGGCCAGGCCCAGCGCCGCGATCTGCCCGCGGTAGCGCTCGGCCTCGCTCTGCACGCCATCGCCCTCGCCCAGCTCCTCGGAGATCGCCCGCCTCTGCTCGCGCAGGTAGTTCTCCCGCTGGTTCTGCTCCATCTGGCGCAGCACCTGCTCGTTGATCTTCACTTCGATCTGCTGCAGCTCGTGCTCCTTGTTGAGGATGACGCACAGCAGCTTCAGCCGTGCCACGGGGTCGGTCTCCTCCAGGATGCTCTGCTTCTCCTCCAGGGGCAGCGGCAAACTGTCGGCAATATAATTGGCCAATCGCCCCGAGGCCCTGGCAGCCATGACGGTCATAGAGATGTCCGGCGGCAGGGAGATGAACTGCGCGCAGCGGTCGAACAGCACCTTGGCCTGGCGCAGCAGCGCCTTCTCTATCGCCCGGCTCTCCTCGGGCACGGGCCTATCGGCCCTGGGCACCACCAGGGCAAGGGGATATGGCTTCTCCTGGGTGAGCTCCTTCAGGCGCGCGCGGCATTGCGCCTCGATATACACGCGCGCGCTTGCCCCCCCGGCGTCCTTGAGCACCTGCCGCACCGTGGCGATGATCCCGACCTGGTGCAGCTGCTGCATGCCCGGCTCCTCCGCGAGCAGGTCCTTCTGCGCGACAAGAAAAATCTCCTGCCCCGCCTTCATGGCGGCCCGCAGCGCCTGCAGCGAGCTCTGGCGCGTGATTTCGAAGTGCACCCGGCTCTCCGGGAAGACCACCAGCCCCCGCAGGGGGACGACCGGCAGCTCGCGCACGGGTGCGAAGTCTTTGACTAGCATATGTTTCTCCTATACATCATCCATGTGGGGCTTCACTGCCTTTGTCGCCCAATAGGTCGGAATGTCCTCTATGTCGCCGCTCTCGTTGTAGTCCTCATAGGCGGCTGTGATCACGAAACCCGCCCGCAGCTGCCCGCCGATCTGCTCGTCGAAGGTGTGGCTGAACTGGATCCCGTTGTCCTCGTCCATCAGCTTTTGCATCTGCTCCGGGTTTTTCAAGGGGTTGAACGGCAGCGTGTTCGTGACGGTGAGCGGCCTCTCGTAGCTGTCGAACAGGAAGTTGATCCCGTTGTCCATCCCCGCCAGCAATATGCCGCCCGGCGCATGAACCCGATAGCATTCGTCCCACACATGCCGGACGTCCTCGATGTAGCAGTTGGACACCGGATGGAAAATGATATCGAACGCGTTATCTTCGAAGGGTAGGCGCTTGGTCATATCGGCCTTCACGATGTCGATCGCGTAGCCCTCGCGCCGCGATACGAGCCGCTCGCTTTCCAGCTGCCTGTCTGACAGGTCCAAAACTGTGCAGTCCGCCCCGAGGATCGCGAATACCGGCATCTGCTGCCCGCCGCCGCTCGCCAGGCCCAGCAGCTTTTTGCCTTTCAGCGCAGGGAACCAGTCCCTCGGGACCGCCTTGGCCGGCGTGAGCACGACGTCCCATTCCCCGCGCCGCACGCCCTCGCAGGCCTCAGGGGACGCCGGGCGGCCCCAGCACCAGTCCTCCTCAATCCATCTGTCGATGATCTTGGCGTTCTCTTCGGTGTAGTTGTCCAATTATGCCTCCTTCGCCTTCACCGCCAGCCTCGCGTTCCTCTTGAGCATGGGCATCGCCCAGTCCTCATAGCCGAAGGCCAGGATCTTTTCCTCCAGGGCCTTGGGGCATTTCTTTCCCCGGGAAAGCAACTGCTTCGTTTCGTTTTCGTCCAGCGCAAGGGCGTGGCTGGTATCAAAGGGCGGGTTGCGCGGGCAGTACTCCTGGCAGCGCATGCAGCCGATGAGCGTGTGGTGCGCGGCTTTGTCCAGCCAGCGGGGCATGATTCTCTTGTGCTCGTTGAGGTGGCACAGGCAGCGGCTGGCGTCGATCACCTGCGTTTCGCCGATTGCCCCGGTGGGGCAGACCTTTTGGCACAGCCCGCAGGCCTCGCAGGCTTCCATGCGCAGCTGCGCCTGCACGGGCGCCTCGCAGGGGACGTTGGTATAGCGGGCCTCCAGCCTGCAATAGCCGCCCCAATCCCCCACATAGCAGATGTTGTTGCGCCCGTATTGCCCCAGGCCGCTCAGGGCCGCCAGCAGCTTGAGCGAAATGCCCTTGACCTCTCCCGACCGGTATCCCTGTTCGTCTGCGAGGGTCTCCTCCATGCGGCGCCGGACCTTCGAGACGTCGACATAGCCGGGCGGGATGGGGATCTCGACGCTTTTGCCCTTTTTGTTCAGCACAAGCTTCGCCCCGGCGCAGGGGCAGGCCGCCACGAGGATGGACAGCGGCTCGAAGTCCAGCTTTAGCGGCTGGTTGCTCCGGAATCGCTCCACCATGCCCCTCATCCACTTCGTATCCGGCCCGCGCTGGGGCAGCGTGTCGTAGTGCTCATTGACCTGCTCCATCGCGCACATGGGCAGGAACGCCGCACGGAACCCGGCGGCCTCCAGCGCTTGAATGATCTGCTCCGCGGTCAGCATCAGTACGCCTCCCAGCCCTTCAGGGTGGCGAACCCTCTGGTCTCCTCGATCACCAGCCTCAGGCGGCGCATGCGCTGCTCGGGGAATTTGCAGATGCGCTTGTGGCCGATCACCGTGCCCTTGGCCAGCTGCTTCCACTTGGATTTCCCCTCGGCGGCGCAGTTCAGGTCGGCATAGAGCGAGAATTTTTCGATCTGCTGCCCCGTGGCGATGTGCTCCTTCAGCACGACCTTGTCGATGTCGTAGTCGTCGCCCAGGTCCAGCACCAGCTCGGCGGGCCCGTCAAACGGCCCGCTGTGCCAATAGGTATCGCCGCCCTCCAGCACCATCTGCCCGGTATGGGCCTCGTCCAGATGGCAGGTATCGGTGACGGTGGAGCCCTCGGCCAGGTCCTCCTTGAAGTCGATCTGCAGCTGCGCGCCCAGGGAGATCAGCGTCTCCATGTCCCGTTCGGCGATGAGGCCCTCCTGGTTGGGCGGCACGTTGAGCAGCAGCGCCGCGTTGCCCCCCACGCTCTTGTAGTAGATGTCCCGTAGCTTGGCAAGCGGTTTGACGCTGTAGTCCTGCTTCTCGTGGTAGAACCAGCCGTCGCGGATGCTCACGTCCACCTCGGCGGGGTACCAGACGAGCGGCTCCTTCGATTTCATCAGCGCCTTGCGGGAGCCCAAATCCCAATAGGTCTGGTCGCCGAAATGCCGCGGCAGCACGCTCCATTCGCTGGAGCGGCACACCCCGGCCTCGTTGCCCACCCAGCGCACGTCCGGCCCCATGACGCTAATCACAGCATTGGGCTGCAGCTCGCGGATCAGGTCGTAGTAGCCCTCCCAGTCGTACTCCTGCTTGCGGCCGTTCTTGCCCTCGCCGCAGGCCCCATCGAACCACACGCAGAACAGCTCGCCGTAATCCGTCAGCAGCTCGCGCAGCTGGCGCTTGTAGAAGTCGTTATAGGCCTCCCCCGTGCCGTAGGTCAGCTCGTGCCTATCCCAGGGGCTGAGGTACAGCCCGAACTTGAGGCCGTGCGCCTTGCAGGCCTCGGCGGCCTCCCGCACCACGTCGCCCTTGCCGTCCTTCCAGGGGCTGGCAGCCACGCTGTGCCCGGTATACTTGCTGGGCCACAGGCAGAAGCCGTCGTGGTGCTTGGCGGTGAGGATCATGCCCCGCATGCCAGCCGCCTTGAACACCCGCGCCCACTGGCGGCAGTCGAGCTTCTTGGGGTTGAACAGGGCCGGGTTCTCGCTGCCCGCGCCCCACTCCTGGTTGGTGAAGGTGTTGATGCCGAAGTGCACGAAGCCGTAGAATTCGATTTCCTGCCAGGCGAGCTGCCGCGCGCTGGGCACAACCTGCGTGGCCTCAAGGATACGGGGGTGTAGTTTGGGCATAAGTAGGTTCCTTTCTGTATGGGGCAAATATTAATCGTGTTATCGGTCAATCCCCCATTCCCCTCCTGGGAGGGGTGGCCCCGCAGGGCCGGGGTGGTGGTGCGGAGCACACAGTCATATTATAATATCACACCCCCACCCAAAAGTAAAGAAAAATCCGCAAGAAAACAGTTGACAACCCGCATTTTATGCTGTACTATGATACCGATTATGATGAAAGCAGGGCGGTCCATGGAAGGAATGGAACGAATTGGCATTTTGACCTCGGGGGGCGACTGCCCGGGGATGAACACGGCGGTGCGCGCGGCGGTCTTCGCGGCGCGGACAAAGAAGATCACGCTCTACGGCATCCAGCAGGGCTACCAGGGCCTCTACGACGGCAACTGGGAGGAGCTCACCCTGGACAGGGTCGACTCCATCCACTCCCGGGGCGGAACGATCCTGCGCACGGCGCGCTTCGCCCCCTTCGGCGACCCGGAGCGCCGCCAGCACGCCATCGACCGCTGCATCGAGAACTGCAAGGGCAAGATCGACGGCCTGATCGTCATGGGCGGCGACGGCTCGTTCCGCGGCGCGCGGGACCTGACCATGAACGGCCTGCCCTGCGTGTGCCTGCCCGGCACCATCGACAACGACATCTCCTGCACGGACTACACCATCGGCTACGACACCGCGCTCAACACCGTGATGAGCATGGCCGACACCATCGCCGATACCGCCCGTTCCCACGACCGCTGCATGGTGCTGGAGGTCATGGGCAACGCCGCGGGGGACCTGACGCTCTACGGCGGGCTGGCGGCCGGCGCCACGGCGGTGATGATCATGGAGCACGGCGGGCTGGAGTTCCCCAAGGAGGGCGAGATGACCCCTGAGGAGGCCGCGCGCTTCGAGCAGTCGCTCATGGCGCGCATCCGCATGGCCAAGGCCGCGGGGAAAAAATACTACATGATCTTCGTGGCCGAGGGCATCACCGGCAAAAAGGACAAGCACGGCCGCACGCGCTACCCCGGCGGCGTGGAGCGCCTGGCCAAGGCCATCCAGACCCAGACGGGCATCGAGACCCGCGCCGACGTCCTCGCCTATGTGCAGCGCGGCGGCCTGCCCACCGCCCGCGACCGCGTGATGGCCACCCAGATGGGCGACCACGCCGTCAATCTCCTCGCCCAGGGCATCAGCAACCGCGTGGTGGTCATACATAAGGACGCGATTACGGACTACGACATCTACCAGGCCCTGAAGATGTCCAAGACCATCAGCCGCGAGGACTACGAGTTGGCGTGGAGGGTCTCGCTGTAGAACTGGTTTTGTCCATTCCGCAAGAACTGTTTGTCGCTCTGCGAAACCCTTCCTCACCCGCCCGAGGCGGGAGCTCCTTCCCCGGGAAGGAGCCTTGGGGCTTGTGCAAAGTGACTGCGCGAACGGTACACCAATTTTGGCCTAGTCCCCTAGGCTCCTCCCCGTGGGAGGAGCTCCCGCCTCGGGCGGGTGAGGAAGGGTTTCGCAGAGCGACGTTCCTCGCGCGGCCTTTCCCTGAAATAAACACAGAAAAGGACTATCTTTTGAACGACCTCGACTACGCCGCCTGCCTCCAATACCGCCGCGCCATCCTGGAGCGCGACTTCGCCCGCATGAACGGCATGCAGCGGCAGGCGGTGTTCTGCGTGGAGGGCCCCCTGCTGGTGCTGGCGGGCGCGGGCAGCGGCAAGACCACGGTGCTGGTCAACCGCATCGCCAACCTCCTGCGCTACGGCGACGCCTGGGCCTCGGAGCGCTTCGCGTATGACCTGAATAAAGACGACATGGCCGACCTAAAGGCGGCCTCTGAGGGAGACGAAACGGCTCTGGAGCGCGTGCGCGATCTCCTCCCCTTCTGCGCCCCAAAACCCTGGCAGGTGCTGGCCATCACCTTCACCAACAAGGCCGCGGGCGAGATGAAGGACCGCCTGCAGGCCATGCTGGGTATGGATGGCGACGGCATCTGGGCGGGAACCTTCCACGCCATCTGCGCGAAGCTTCTGCGGCGGCACGACGGCGGCCTGCCGGGCTTCGACAGCCACTTCGCCATCTACGACACCGACGACAGCAAACGGGTGATGAAGGAGGTCCAGCGGCAACTGCGCATCGACGAGAAATACCTGCCTCACAAGCAGATTCTGGGTGCCGTCAGCCGTGCAAAAGATAAGCTCATCGGCCCGGAGGACTATATCAAGGAGTTCGGCAATGAACAGAAGCATCGCCAGACCGCCGAGGCCTACGCGCTGTACCAGAAGCTGCTGCGCCGCGCCAACGCCATGGACTTCGACGATATCATCTTCCACACCGTGCGCCTGCTGGAGAGCAACAGGGATGTACGCGAGCAATATCAAAGAAGATTTCACTATATCCTCGTGGATGAATACCAGGACACCAACCACGCGCAGTACCGGTTGATCTCTCTGCTGGCAGCCATGCATATGAATCTCTGCGTGGTGGGCGACGACGACCAGAGCATCTACCGCTTCCGCGGGGCCACGATTGAGAACATACTTCAGTTCGAACACCAGTTCCCAAATGCCAAAGTGATCCGGCTGGAGCAGAACTACCGCTCCACGCAGAACATCCTCGACGCCGCCAACCGGGTCATAGAGCACAACGAGTCCCGCAAGGGCAAGACCCTCTGGACGGGCAACGGCGCGGGCGAGGCCCCCAGCTGGCAGGTCTGCGAGGACGAGCGCGACGAGGCCCGCGCCATCGCCGACCGCATCCAGCAGAATGTCGCCAGTGGCGCCGCCTGGGCCGACCACGCCGTGCTCTACCGGGCCAACGCCCTCTCCAATACCATCGAGACCCAGCTGGTGCGCGCGGGCGTGCCCTACAGGATCATCGGCGGCCACCGCTTCTACGACAGAAAAGAAATCCGCGACGCGCTTGCTTATTTGACCGTCATCGCCAACCCCGCCGACGAGATCCGCCTGCGCCGTATCGTCAACGAGCCCAAGCGGGGCATCGGCGACACCACCGTGCAGGCCGCGGCCAACCTCGCCGCCCGGGAGGGCCTCACGCTCTACACAGTGCTTTACCGCGCAGATGAGTATCCCGAGCTCAGCCGGGCCGGCGCAAAAATCAAAAGCTTCATCTCCATGATGGAGGGCCTGCGGAAGCTTCAATTCGAGGTCCCGCTGAAGGATCTGCTGGACCTCACCCTGCAGCGCAGCGGCTACCTAACCGCTCTGGCCGAGGACAAGGAGACCTTCAGCGACCGTGTGGAGAACCTGCAGGAGCTCGGCTCGAACCTGCTGCGCTATGAGGAGGAGGCCGAGGAGCCCAGCCTCTGGGGCTTCCTGGAGGACGTGGCCCTGCTCAGCGACATCGACCAGTACAACGCCCAGGCCGACGCCGCCGTGCTCATGACCCTGCACTCCGCCAAGGGGCTCGAGTTCCCCTGCGTGTTCCTCCCCGCCTGGGAGGAGCGGGTCTTCCCCAGCTACCAGACGGTGCAGTCCGGCGGGCTGGAGGACCTGGAGGAGGAGCGGCGGCTGGCCTATGTGGGCATCACGCGGGCGAAGGAGAAAATTTTCTTTACAACGGCGCGCACGCGATTGCTCTATGGCTCCACACAGTACAACCCACCCAGCCGCTTCTTGCGGGAGGCGGAGATTGCGGAGACAGGCTTTGAGAGGCAAGAGGCAAGAAGCAGGAGGCAAGAAGCAGGTAGGGGCGGCTACCAGCCGCCCGCGGCAAGAAAAACTGCCATTTCCCCAACACCTGCAAAATCATCGCTTGCCTTTTCGATCGGCGACACCGTCCTGCACCCCACCTTCGGCCCCGGCCTGGTCCTCAGCGCGAAGGCCATGGGCAACGACACCCTGCTGGAGATCGCCTTCGACGACGTGGGCACCAAAAAACTCATGGCCAACTTCGCCAAGCTTGAGAAACTACAATGATTCAGCATTAAAAATTAAGAATTAATCACAATGGAGGCCGTTATGCAGTACCGTATTCAACATTCGTATTACCGCGACTTTGAGATGTACGAACAGAACAAGCGCGCGCCCCGGGCGTATTTCATCCCCTATTCCAACGAGAAAAAACTGCGCGAGGTGCCCGGCGCGCGGCAGCGCTATGAGTCCGACCTGGTGACGGTGCTCTCGGGCGCGTGGGATTTCCGCTACTACGCCGACGCCGCCGAGCTGCCCCGGGAGCTCGACACGGCGCAGGTGGACTTCGACGAGATCCAGGTCCCATCCACCTGGCAGAGGACCGGCTACGAGCCGCCGGTGTACCTGAACGTGCGCTACGAGTTCGAGGACTTCCCGCCCGCCCTGCCCGAGAAGCTCTCCGCCGGGGTGTACCGCAAGCGCTTCCAGCTGGAGCAGGTGGAAAACCGGACCTTCCTGGTCTCCTTCCTGGGCGTGATCCCCTGCCTGGACCTCTACTGCAACGGCTACCACGTCGGCTACAGCGAGGGCGCGCACAACACCGCCGAGTTCGATCTCGGCACTGTGGTCAGCGCGGGGGAGAACGAGTTGGTGGCCGTGGTGCACAAGTGGAGCACCGCCACCTTCCTGGAGTGCCAGGACATGTTCCGCGAGAACGGCATCTTCCGCGACGTGCTGCTCTACACCCTGCCCCGCGCCTTCCTCAACGACTACTGGCTGCGCCCGCTGAAGAACGCCGACGGGGACTACCGCCTGCAGTGCACCGTGGAGGTGCAGGGCGAGTTCGCGGGCTGGAACGTGGAGCTGACCGTCGACGGCCTGGACGTGAGATACAGCGGCCCCGCCAAGGAGCGCATGAGCTTTGCCCTGGATAAGCTGGCCGTGGAGGAGTGGAACGCCGAGAACCCTGTGCTTTACACCGCCTGGTTGAAGCTCTCCCGGCACGGCGAAGGCACGCAGGTCGTCAAAATCCCCGTGGGCTTCAAGTCCGTGGAGATCAAGGGCAACGTGTTCACCTTCAACGGCAGAGCCATCAAGTTCAAGGGCGTCAACCACCACGACACCAACCCCGTCACCGGCTACCGCATGACCTACGAGAATTACGAGCAGGACCTGCGCCTGATGAAGGCCCTCAACGTCAACGCCATCCGCACCTCGCACTACCCGCCCGACCCCCACCTGCTCATGCTCGCCGACGAGCTGGGCTTCTACGTGGTGGACGAGGCGGACATCGAGACCCACGGCGCGCAGTGCACCCACGGCGAGATCGACCTCATCTCCAACGACAAACGCTGGATCCCCCGCTACCTCGACAGGGTCAAGCGCATGCTCTTCCGCGACCGCAGCCACCCCTGTGTCTCCATGTGGTCCCTGGGCAACGAGGCCGGCGGCTGGCACTGCCAGGATGCCTGCTACGCCTTCCTGCACGCCGTGCACCCGGAGATCCCCGTGCACTACGAGGGCGCGTGCCGCACGCCCGTGTTCGGCTACGACGTCTACAGCGAGATGTACACCCA
>Ga0123353_10004933_pt1 | contig 17377 bp, 13 predicted proteins | sample TergutLab28metaG_3_FD_92763 | JGI IMG/M metagenome (GOLD analysis project Ga0123353, IMG submission 92763) | Labiotermes labralis P3 segment gut microbial communities from Petit-Saut dam, French Guiana - Lab288 P3 | ecosystem: Host-associated > Arthropoda: Insects > Digestive system > Gut ...
CGCTTAACATCAAGCCCGTAATGCACGTCGACGCCCACGGCGCGCTGATTGCGGGCGGCAAAGCCTTCGGGCGCAAGGCGTCGCTGTCCGCTATCGCCGACAGGGTCGCCGCGCAGATAATCGAGCCCGAAAAACAGACGATTTACGTCGGGCACGGCGACTGCCTCGCCGACGTCGAATATTTGATTGCCAAAATCAAAGAAAAAGTGAATTTGGGCGGCGTGGTGATAAACTATATAGACCTTGTAATCGGCGCGCATTCCGGCCCGGGGACTGTGGCCATATTCTTCGTCGGAAAAGGCAGGGCAAGCTGATAAAAAATTCCCCTCAACGGAGGGGCGTATTTTGTGATGTCATTTCGACCGAGCAACCGAGCCGACAGTCCGCTTGCGGACTGCTAGGGGCCGACGCAGGAAGCCCCTCAGAGAGGCGAGGGCGAGTGGAGAAATCTCAGCCCCTCTAAAAAAATTAGAGGGGCATTTTATTGCCAAACCGTGAGTCTATTAAAATTTATGAATAATTTTGCCTTCAAAAACTTGCTCGAATTCTTCAATACTGCCTTTGACTATAAGGTCTTTTTGACAAATATAATCTGTCACAACATGCCTTGAATTAAAAAAAACACAATACCATTCGCCATAATCTATAACTTTAATAACTTCAGAAACAGATTTGATGCTTGTAATAAAAAGACCATCAACGCAAAGCGAATCTATGCCACCGGATTCCGAGTTAAGTTTAGAGACTTGCTTAGAATTTACTATAGCGATTTTGCCGTTTTCAATAATAACTTTTACAGGTAATGTTTTAGCTAGTGGGAAGAACTTTTCACCTATTGGGAACGCTAAAACAAAAAAAAGTACTACGACAAAAGGTGCCGCAATAATAGAAAGTGCCATTAATAATACTCCTACTATTATTAATGGTACGCCAATTATAATAAAAAAAAGCGAAACTATAATCCACGTCACTTTTGCAGTTGCTTTTAAGTAACTTTTTTTGCATTTATCAGAGAGTTCGCCGCAAAATTCAATCATATAATTTTTCTCTCATATTTATTGTTTTTCCAAAACCAACAAACCTCGGGAAAAATCCGTGGTATTTATTAATAAAGCAGATTATAACGACAATCGCGATTTATTCCGCCAAGTTGTTGCCGCACTCGCCGCAGAAACGCTGGCCGGGGGAGTTTTCCGCGCCGCATTTAGCGCAGGCCGCGCTTACGGCGAGGGTTTTTTCGGGTAGCTGCGTGCCGCAGTAAGGGCAGAATTTTTTGTCCGCGCTTACGCCTTGATTGCATTTTGGGCACACTTTGAGGTTTTTTGCCGCCTCGTTAGCCGCAGCCGTCGCCGCGCCGCTCATAATCGCCGCCCACCCTTGAGCCTGCGAAGCCGCAGCCGCTTGCGCCTCGGGAGAAACCGTCACGCCCGAACTTGCACTTTCGGCAACGGCCGCGTTAGCGGCTTGGTTGGTTTTGACCAGCGAATCGGCAGCCTTATCGACCTGCCCTTGGACGACTTCGGTCGCTTTCCGTTCAACTGTTTTTTCGACGGCCTTTCCTGCGCCGCGCGCCGCGCCGTCGACCACCCTGTTAGCAATTCTATCAAATATGCCCATCTTTGTATCCTCCATTCGAATAATTTTATGGTATAAAAACAGTATACTATTAATTTTTATAACAGGCAACAGTTTTATTAAATATTGTTTGGAATTTAATGTCATTGCGAGGGAGCAATGCGACCGCGGCAATCTCATGTGTTGAGATTGCAATGACATTTTTCAATATTCAATCTCAGTTATATTTTCGATTTTTCCGTTGAATATTTCTATCTTAAATAGCGCAGTCTTGCCGCTTTTGTCTATGAAAACAACGCAGTCCTTATGCTCGTGGAAATATTTGTTCTCCGCTATCTCGGCGTAGTCGGCAAAAAATTCCTCCAACTTCTGCTTGGGCAGCCCCGCTTTGAGGCTCGGCGCGAGATAATAGGAAGCCTCGCCGTAGTCCCCGTACTTGACCGCCTCGAACAGCGCGAAGGGTATAAGGCGCGGCTCCTGTGTTCTCACGGGTGAGCCGTTAAGGTAAACGTAATATTTTTCGGCTAATAGATAGTCCGCGCCGTAAACCTTAACCTCGGCGCGCTGCGCCACGTCGAGCCGCGCCGTGTACAGCAAAAGGCGGTTTTTTTCCCACGATATTCGGTGCGCGGTTTCGGAAACAAGCACGCGCGCTTTGCCCCCGTCAAAAACCGTCGCGTTTATGTATTGTCCCGAGGGGGTTTTGGCGGTTATTACCGCGAGCGGCCTGTTTTTTAGGGTTTCGGTTTTCAGCCGGAAGTCGCTTAAGCTGTCTGGGAGCAAAAAGATTTCCGTATAGTTTCCGTACTCGACCAGCAGTTGGTTATATGCGTCGGCAAAAACGCTGAAATTTATATTCCCGTCCCCGTAAGGTTTGACGCTTTGGGCGAGCAGCTTAGGCAGGGAGTACGGCCTCGCCGCCCTGTGCTTAAGCCTTATCTCAAAAACATTGTCCGGGAAAGTAAAAAAATCATAAAACAAATTTTCGGAACTTTCGGTTATTTCAAAAGCATACGGCAACGCGGCAGTCAGCGGCTGCACCGACACAAAATTCGCGGCTTCCGCCTGATATTTCAGCGGCTCCGCTCCTGCGCACCCTGCAAAAACCCCGTCAACCGTCACCAACACGGGCGTTTCGCTCAAAAAGTAATAGGCTTTCATATTTTTATAATATAAAAATATGCGCTTTGCGGCAATAAAATTCCCCTCCCTCGGAGGGGACCTCAACGGGGCGGAATGGTTAACCTAAAAAAATCACCCCGTCGGCTGCGCCACTCCCACCGCTCGCAAGGAATTTTATTGTCTATCCCGCCGTGATAAACGTACCCAAGAAGAGCGGGAGGTTGGTGGCGTTGTCGATTATCGCGTAAACAAACGGGCGGTCAAGCCTAACGGTATATTGATATCCCGGCGCACCGGTCGCTCCTTTTTCTACGCTTGTAACCGCTGCCGCCCTTGTGCCTAACTCACTGACCGAAATAAAGGCCTTGTGCTTAACTTCAGCAATAAAAATGTTTCCGCCCGCGCTTCCCGTTTTTGAAAAATTCGCTTTGCTAGAATCAAAAGCGTCTTTTATTCCCATTTCTATTAACGCGTTGTTCATCGTTATATCATAATCGTACTCAAATTTTGGCATAGCTGTCGTTACCTTAGCCGTTACCGCGCTGTTAAGGATATTCATAAGCTTTTCGCCCGTCAAAGAAGCAACATAGCTGTTAATCGGAATATTAGCGTCGGGCAATATGGCGGCAAAACTGTATCTGTTGCCGAAATAAGGCTTAATAAAACCCTTTGCGCCATCGTCGTGCAGATAAATATTCTCATCCGACGACATAAATTTTACGGTTCGCTTTGCGCCGTTATAAGCAGTAAATTGCCCGTCGCTGACGTCCTCGTACTTTTTTGCCCATTCCGCGTCGAACATTATCGCGTTAATCAGATACATAATGGCTTCGTCGGGAATCTCATCGAGAATACTGTCAATCATTCCGTCCGTTTTTTCTTTAACCCAGTTGTTTATGTCGTCAACGGTTTTGTCATCGAATGGCGCTTGATAAGCGTCCGCGCCGTAATAATCGGCGTTAGTCTGTAAAAAGTCCCTGTTGGCAGTAAAGCCCTTATCTTTGAACCAAATAGAGTTGGCGATTTCTAAGCGCGATTTTTCTTCGCTCGGCAAATTCTTTACATAAGAATAAAGATATTCGTTTAACTCTTGCAGCTTCAGCTTTCCACCGAGTACGGCTTCCATTTGCGCAAGCGTAGTCTTGTCCGCGCCGTTAGCCGTCATAGCGAGCGCAAGCAAGACAGATGTGGGGGAAATCAGCGAGTTTTTGTCGTCCGCGATAGTTTTCTTAAAAAGCTCTACCGAAAAGTCCGCGGCGGCCCTCGTAAACGCGTTGTCAATAGCTACGGCGTTTATGTTTGAGGGAGTAATCCCTTTCATCAAATCCTCGCCCGTTATCTCGATATAATCGGGAGGGAGAAGCTCCGGCGGCTTTGTGTCCGGTGCGCAGCCCGCAAAAAGCATAACCGCGGCAAGCCCCAAGCATACGAGCGACAGAAATTTTTTGTGCATTTTGTTAAACATTTTTAACATCTCCTCTTTGTTAAGTTCCCCTCTAAGATTTTAGAGGGGTGCCCGAAACGAAAACCTTTAGGTTTCGTGAGGGCGGGGTGTTTTATTAGAAAAATACCCTCTACTAATAAATCGTTTCAGAAGGCTAAAACCTGACATTTTTCTTGAAAAAATTTTTTCTACACATTAAATCTGAACAGAACCACGTCGTTTTCGCGCATAACGTACTCTTTGCCCTCGGAGCGGAGCTTGCCTTTTTCCTTAGCGGCGGCAAAGGAGCCGAGGGTTACGAGGTCATAATAATCCACGATTTCGGCGCGGATAAAACCGCGCTCTAAGTCGGAATGAATTTTCCCCGCGGCTTGCGGGGCTTTAGAACCTTTTTTAATCGTCCATGCGCGGGCTTCCTTTACGCCCGCCGTCAAAAAGCTCACAAGCCCCAACAGCCTGTACCCTGCGCGTATCAAAATATCGAGGCCGCTTTCCTTAAGCCCAAGCTCCTCCATAAAAACAGCGCGTTCGCCCTCGTCCAGCCCGTTAAGCTCTTCCTCGATTTTTGCGCAAATCGCAACGGTCTCTGCGCCCTCGCTTGCGGCAATTTCGCGCACCTTTTCCTCGTGCGAGCAGGGCTTTCCGATGTCCGCCTCGCCGATGTTCGCCGCGTAAATTACGGGCTTGCTGGTAAGCAAAAAGAAGCCGTCCATAAGCGCGCGCTCGTTTTCGGTAAGAGTTAAGCTCCGCGCAGGCTTGCCGAGGTCTAACGCCGCCTTAATTTTGGTAAGCACGTCAACCTCGTCGGCGTATTTTTTCTCACCTACGCGCAGGTATTTCGCGGATTTTTCCAGCCGCTTCTCAACTGCCTCTAAGTCCGCCAAAATCAGCTCCAAATTTATAGTTTCGATGTCGCGGGCGGGGTCGACGCTGCCCTCGACGTGGATAATCCCGCCTCCCTCGAAGCACCTCACGACGTGGACAATCGCGTCCGCCTCGCGGATATGCGCGAGGAACTTATTCCCCAAGCCCTCGCCCTTGGACGCGCCGCGCGCAAGGCCTGCGATGTCGGCAAATTCCAGCGTCGCTGGCGTAATCTTCTTGCTCTTAAAAATTTCGGCAAGTTTTTCTAACCGCGAGTCGGGGACGTCGACGACGCCGACGTTGGTTTCGACGGTCGAAAAGGGGTAATTCGCGCTTTCGGCGCGCGAGCGGGTCACGGCGTTAAAGAGCGTGCTTTTGCCGATATTGGGCAAACCTACTATTCCGAGTTTCATAATGGGTACTATCATACAGGAAAAATTGGAAAATCTCAACCGTTTAATTGCAGAAGTTAAGATGTCATTTTGACCGAAACGGAGTGAAGCGGAGAAACCTCAATATTTTAATAGGAATAGGTGTCTCGGCTGCGCTCGGCATGACATGAAAGCATTTATTGCCGTCTTAACTTTTGCAACGCCCCCTTTGTTAGAACGTTGACAAAATCCCTTTTATGGTTATAATATAACTATGCGCCCCGAAAAGCCAAAAAAACAAAAAAGCCTTAAGCGCAAATTAATCTCGCGGCTCATATTTATAGCGGCGGCGGTTGCCGTACTCGTAACCTTTTCGCTGCTTATGCTGTCGGAAGCCGTCTCCGAATTTTTGACGCGCACTTTGAGCCGCGCGTTAGTCACAGCTATCGGTTTTTTGACCTCCGTTTTTCCGTTTTCGGTATTCGAGCTTTTGTTCGTATTGTTAATCTTGGCGATTTTCGCCGGAATAGTATGGCTTATTGTTTCACTCGTTAGGCGCGGCAGGCGTCGTAAAAATCCCGATAATAAATCAACAGCCCGCGCGACTGAAAAGCCTTTAGTACGGGCGGGACTAAGGTTAATAGATGTCGTTATCGCCGTGCTTTGCTTTGTAATAGCTTATCAAGCGTGTGTGGGCTTTGCGTATCACCGCGCCCCGTTGGAGATTCCGGCGCAGGTTGTCGATATTACCGACGAATTTGCGTTTAAGGCTACGGAATATTTAATAGACGACTTTATAACGCTCGCAAATTCTCTCCCGCGCGAATCGGACGGGCGCGTCAAAAGCCCTTACACGCAAGCGCAGTTAAACGCTAAAATCCGCGAGGAATACAAGCGGCTGGACACCGAAGGCCGCTACCTTAACCCCTACACCGTTAGGTACAAAAAAGTATTATTAAGCCCGGTAATGGCGGAGCTGAATATCGCAGGGTTTTATTTCGGGCCGTTAGGGGAGGCGAACGTGTCGCGTATCGCGTTGCCGTTTGAGACGCCGTTTTCCGCCGCGCACGAGCTGGCGCATTCCAAGGGCGTAATGCGCGAGGACGAGGCCGAGCTTACGGCGATGTATCTGCTGCTTACTTCCGATGATGAATTCTTGCGGTATTCCGCGTATATGAATAAAGTCGGCGCGATTCTCAACCCTGTAAGAAACATCGACAAGGAATTTCACAAGGAGCTGTGGGGCAGAATCCCGCAAGCCGTTTGGAAAGAATTCGATTTGGTCGAGGAAAATTACGCCAAATACAAGCACTTTCAAGATTTCGGAAGGATGCTTAACGACTTTTACCTCAAACTTAACGGCCAAGACGACGGCACGGCCTCCTATAACGACTACGGAACCTTGACCCCCTCAACCCCTGCAAACCCCTCCGAGCCGGTTAAATACGTTTACTCTTATTCCGTCACCGAAAAGGTGCTGCTGTCGATTTACGGCGGCTAAAATTCACCTTTAGGGAAGGTTGGCGCACCGAGCTTGATAGAGGCGCGGAGCGACGGGGTGGTTCAATCCTCTAATCCAAAGAGATAATCCGTGGTCACATCAAAAAATTTGGCGATTTTAATTATTATATCTATGTCGGGCTCTCTGTCCCCTTTAACGTAACGGCTAATTGTTTGCTACTTAACATTCAAGGCTTTTGCCAGCAGGTTTTGAGAAATACCTGTTTCTTTAATTAATTCTGACAAGTTATCGGCAAAACTATTCATAGTAAAATGCTAATCCTCTAATCCCAATAGGTAATCCGAAGTAACTTCGAAAAATTGTGCAAGCTGCGCCAGAGTAAGATAATCCGGTTCTTGCGCTTTGTTTTCCCATCTCGTTACGGTAGCGGGAGTTACTTTTAATTTTTTCGCAATATCCGATTGCCGCAATCCTTTCTCTAAGCGTAATTCACGTATTCTTTTATTAAAAACAATTTCCATATTTTTTATCATATACGGGATACGAATATTTTACTTGACATATTCGCGTTGCGAATGTATAATGTTCGCAATACGAACAAGAGGTGTCAATTAAGATGGAAACAGAAAAAAGGGCTTGCTCTAGTTGTAAATACTTTATCCAGCATTATGCGAAAATAGGTTTGAAAATCAGAGCGGTTAACTGTGGGTTTTGCAATACCCACAGTAACAAAAAGAAGCAAAAATTTGACGTTTGCAGCTATTGGGAAGATGCAGCCGTACAAAAAGAGGAACGCAAAAAATCAGTCAAAGAAACTTTGGAACTAATATCCGAACGCTTAAACGATATTGCAATGATTCTTAATGATGATAAAGAAGGTTAATATTATCTAATACCTTATCTGATACTGTGCCTTGATACCTGTTCCCCTACCCGTGCGCGTGCGCCGTGGTTTCCCGCTCCGCTTCGGGGTTATATGTCAGAATCGTTCTTGCCACAAACACCGCAATCAACGCGACGCCTACATCGGCGATTTCGGCGAGGATTATGGCTATTTCGTTAAAGAACGCCGCCAAAATAAGCATAAGTGCCTTTACCGCCATTACTACACAAATATTTATGCCGACCAGCAAACGTGTGCGGCGGGCAATCTTGACGGCGGCGGGAATCTTGCCTATTTCGTCGGTCATCAGCACGACGTCGGCAGCTTCGGTCGCGACATCCGCGCCCAATGCGCCCATCGAAATTCCCACGTCGGCGGCCGAAAGCGCGAGAATGTCGTTAATACCCTCGCCCGCAAAAACAGTTTTGCCGCTTTTACAATACTCCGCGATAATATCCATTTTGTGTTCCGGCAGGCATTTTGCATAAACCTCGTCTATGCCCGTCTCAACCTGTACGGCTTCTGCGACGCTTTGGTTGTCGCCCGTAAGCATCACGGTTTTTTGTACGCCGAGGGCCTTTAATTCCCCGACGGCTTCCCGCGCCCCCTCCTTTACGCGGTCTGATAGAGCGAGCGCGCCCAATAACTTCCCGCCCGCGGCGACGTAAATTGCGGTAGCACTCGCCGGAATCGAAAAAGCGTCCACCGCAATCCCGTTGTTTTCTAACAGCTCGCGGCTGCCGCAAAAAACGGCTTTCCCCGCGATTTCGGCAGAAATTCCCAAGCCCACAAGCTCCGTGTGCCGCGAAATTACCGACGCGTCTGTTTTGATATTCGCGTAATTAAGGACGGCGCGGGAGAGGGGGTGCGGGGACATACTTTCGGCGTGGGCGGCATAATACAGCAGGGTTTCGGCGGAAACGCCCTCGGCGAGGCAGAGTTGCCGCACCGAGAAAACGCCCTCGGTAAGCGTCCCCGTCTTGTCAAAAACGACGTTCTGCGGCTTGGCGAGGGCTTCTAAATAATTTGCGCCCTTAAAGAGAATCCCGCGACGCGACGCCGCGCCCACGCCGCCGAAATAGCAAATTGGTATAGATAAAACAAGCGCGCAGGGGCAGGAAATTATAAGCGCGGTCAGCGCGATATGAATCCAATATTCCCATTCGCCCGTAAACAGCGGCGGGATTACCGCAAGCCCTACCGCCAGTAGAACCATTGCCGGCGTATAAAATTTAGAAAACTTAGTGATAAACTGCTCGCTTTTGGCCTTTTTGTTGGCGGCATTTTCCACCATTTCGAGGATTTTTGAGGCCGTGCTTTCGGAATAATTCCGGGTAACGCCTGCGGTTATGGGGTTATGCAGGTTGACCGAGCCCGACAAAACCTCGTCGCCCGCGCCGACTGCGACGGGCAGAGCCTCGCCCGTAAGCATAGAGGTGTCCACGGACGTGCGGCCCTCTATTACAACGCCGTCGAGCGCGATTTTTTCGCCGGCGCGGATAAGCATTTTGTCGCCGATTTTAGCGTTTTGGGGCGCGGTCAGCGTCGCGCCCGCCTCGTCCACGAGCGTAACGTACTCCGCCTTAGAGGAAACGAGGTTACGTATAGAAGCCCTGCTCCTAGCCACCGCCAATCGCTGGAAAAATTCGCCGACCTGATAAAAAAGCATTATCGCCACGCCCTCGGGGTATTCTCCGAGGGCAAACGCGCCGATTGCCGCCAGCATCATCAAAAAGTTTTCGTCAAAGACCCGCAGCTTAAAGAGGTTAACAAAAAATTTATAAATCACGCTGAATGCGATAAGCCCCAAGCAGAGCGTAAAATAAGAGGCTTCCGTAATATCCCAAGCCAAGCCCGTTAGCGGCGGGGTCAAAATGCCCGTTTCAAACAGTATGCTCAACACCAGCGCGGGCAGGAACAATACCGCGCCGATTAGCCTTACCAGATTTGAGTGGTTGAATATGGATTTTTTCAGTTCGTCCGCCTGTTTAAGCTCCGCCTGCGTGTCGGCAAAGGCGATTTCCGGCTCAATTGCCCGTGAAATGCGGCTGATTGCGGCGTAAAGCTCGTTAAAATTGGCCGTATCACCGTATTCGAGGTACAGCTTAGCGGTTGCGAAATTCAGCTCCGCCGAAATAACCCCGCTTATTTTTTTGATTTCGGCCTCGACCTTACCCGCGCAGACCGCACAGTCAAGGCCGCTTACGTTAAATATTTTTTTCATACAATCCCTTCATGAAAGATTCTTCATCGCCGGATTCGGGCTACGCTTGCCTTGCCGCCTCGGTTACGTACGCGAGTACGCGCCTCTCGGCGGCGCGGCAACTGTTGCCCGACTGCGGCGCGAAGAATCTTTCATGTAATTCAATGTCCGACGCAAACAGGGTTTTCGCGCTTTTTTATGTTGCAAGCAAATACAGTCTGCAAATCCGGGGTTAAATAGTTTCTCATAGTTATAATTATGGCCATATTAAGCTCTTAATGCGCTTTTTGTCAACCGTTTAGTTAGGAGTTAGTTAGTGCGGAGTTAGGAGTTGCGGGCGAGCGTGATTTTGTCTGATTAGCATCCTGCGTACCTTAAGTATACACCGCGGAACATACGTTTGTCAAGTTTTTCGTTCATTTTCGGGAAAATATTTTTGAAAACAAAATTTATAAAAGAGGGCCCCCCCTAGCGCGTTTACGCGCTGACCGCGAGTTAAAGCTCGCGGCCGGATATTTCCTCTTGCGGAGGAAATATCCTCCCTCTCCTTTTATTTAATTTTCTTTACTATACTTTACTTTTCTTTCGCGCGCGCGTTATAGGGGGTTTGTGCTGCACAAACTATCAATTTCGCAATTCGCAATTTTCAATGCTCAATTAAGGTTAATCAACTAATAACCAATACAAAATCTGTTGGAACTAACAGGATAAGCTAATTGTTTTTAACAGCAATCTATCATTGCGCATTGTTGCATTGAACATTGAGAATTGAACATTGCGCATAACGAAAAAAACCGTAAAAAACGCTAGACTATTTCCGCGCGGGTGTGTTATAATAAAATGCTTTTTCGGAAAGCTATGTTTTTGTATGTAAAAAACGGCGCCGTAAAGTTTCAATAATATATTTTGGAGCATAATTGGAGCATAAGATGAAGAAGAAATTAACAGCTTTGGTTGCGGGTTTTTTAGCCGTCGCAATCTTTTTGGGCGGGTGCTACGCAGGCCCCGCCACCAAACCGAGGCCGCCCGTCCCCGACTACTCTAAATACGCCGTGGTTAATAACGGCAGCCTTGCCGTTCAAGTAGGGCCGTACATTTATTTTGTCAACGGCTATGCGCGCCCTGCCGAAGACGGCGCCAATAACGTATGGGGCAAGGTTGTGCGCGGCGGAATTTATCAAGCCAAGTTTATTTACGAAGAAAAATACGACACCCTCAAAAATCAAAGCCTCCGTAAGCCCGTAGACTTGGTTTACGGCGAGTACGATACCTACGAGCTTGATGAGGAATTTTTCGGCAAACACTCCAAGGACGAGTATTTTTCGGGCTTTGAAATGGTGGTCTGCAAGGACGCCGACGGCGAGGACCTTTTGGACGATGAATTAAAAGACGACGAGGGGAACAAACTCGTCGTGAAAACCGTTGACGCCAAACCCGTCGTCAACAAGCTGGTTACCGGCGCGGGAGAAAGGGGCGGGCTTTATATTTTTGACAACTATATTTATTTTACCAGCCCCAACACCAATACGGACCGTTTGGGCAACGTTATGGTCAACAACGTGTGCTTCTACCGCGCCAAATTGGACGGCAGCGGCGCGCAATTAATTTACTCCTGTAAATACGATGGAATGCCGGATTACGCGTATTACCGCTATAAGGGCAGCCTTTATCTTGTGCTCGCCGACTATATCGACAACGAGAACAACCTTTACAGCATTAAACTCGGTTCCAGGCCGTCCAAGCCGCAAATTATAGCCCAAAACATTTCGGGATACGTTTTGCAAAAGTCCCGCAGCGTTTATGTCCCGGGTGCCGAAGATACTAATTACTTGGACGATTATATTTATTATACAAGGAATCCCAACAAGGACGATAAGCCCACTTACGGAAACATTTTGGAGCGCGTCCGCCCCGACGGCAGGAATTCTACGCGCAGCAAGCTCCTTAACACCGGCGAAACGATTGAGCTTTTGTCCGTCCACCCTAAAGCGCTGTTTTATTATAAAACCGACATCGCGCAAACCAAGAGCCTTGTCGGCACGGATTTGGCTTCTTACGGCGATAACGGCGAGGTTACGGGCGTGAAAACCCGCATAGAAGAAATTTTACCGAGGGTTAACGACACCGAGGGCAATCCGATTTTTGAAAATATTTACGCGGATGTCTTTTATCCGAATAACAACAACCTTAACGCGCGCGGCGAGTATTACGTTGTAGCAAGCCGCGGAGGCAATACCGTTTTGCACCTTGCGTCGGACAGTCAAGACACTGTATTGATTTGGGGAGTTGCCGCCAAAACTTTGTTCCGCAGGGGAGATAAGTTCTATTATACGCAGAACGGGCTCTTTTACGAGGCAAAGCTGTTTTTGTCCGAAAAGTATGACGGGCAAATTCCCTTTTTGGTAAGCGAGGCCTACGCTATGACCGGGGACTTTTTGGCGCCGCTTTCGGTGGCGGCCGGCTTTGCGTTCTTTATCAAGTCGGATATCGTAAACATCGGTTATCCCAATTACCCCGTCAGCAATTATTTGGCGGCGCACCGCATAAAAGCCGGTTTTAAGGATTGGCAGATTTGCGTTATTGACCCGGATGAAATTCCGGAAGAAGAATAAAATTAAAAAACCCGCCGCGGCGGGTTTTTTTAGTGTGGATTTAGGAGTTACGGACATAAAAAATCCCTAATAATCCCGTACAACCTCTCTCCGTCCTTAACATAACTCGAATGAGTTTCTCCGGGGAGAAGCCTTAATTTTGCCGAAGGTATTGACGCCGCTATTGCCTCGGTGTGGCGGCGTTCAATCATATCTAGGCTTCCCGCGGTAACAAGCACGGGGATTTCGATTTTCGCAAGCTCCTCTTTTTTAATATCCGGCCCCGTCAGCATCAGCCTAAATAACGGTTTCGGGCGGAAAAAGTTCGAGAGCTGCATAGAAAAACGGTAAGAGGCTTTTACGCCGCGCGGGTTTAGGTTCGCGCCCGCGACAATCAGTTTTGAGAGCAGTTCCGGGTATTTATAGGCGATAATCAGCCCCAAAATTCCGCCGTCCGAAAAGCCGAACAGTACAGGCTCTTCGAGGTTAAGCAAAATAATCGCCCCGGCTATGTCGTCCGCCATTTCGTAGTAATCGTAATTTTTCAACCGGAAGCTGCGGCCGTGCCCCGGCGAATCCATTGCGATAACGCGGCAGTCGTTTTTTAATAGGCCGCAAACACCGTCAAACAGCGAGAGGTTTTCGCCGTTTCCGTGTAGTAAAACTACCGCCCGTCCGACACCTTCATCGGTATAATGTATAAGCCCTCTTTTTGTGCGGATTTCCATTTTTGGAGGCCCGATTACCAAGTGACGGTAAAATTAATTTTGGCATCCTCTCCGACTATGCGGAAACTGTATGTACCCGCCGCCAATTCAGTTTCGACCGTTCCGTCGGCGTTTTTATCCGTAATAAAATATACCGTGTTGTCTTTGACAAGAACTACCTTAAACCGGCCTTCCGTTATCGAAAGAGTTATGTTAAAGGTTGGATTCTCGGTAACGGTAATGTTTTTAACCTTGATTACGCCGTTGAATTTTTTGGCGTTGAGCGTATAAACCGTCAAAGAATTTAACGTAAAAGACCCGACGGTTGAGGCGCCGCTCGCCTTGATTATTGCCGCGTCATCGTCAAAGCCCTCGAAAGGCCCGCACGCCGCAAGTGAGAGACAAAGCATTACCGCCATTAGCAGTAAGCCGAGTTTTTTAATTTTGTTCATTTTTTCTACCCTCCGTTAATGATTTGAAATATTATATCACATTCTTTACAAAAAGAAAATGATTTCAGTTGATTTATGCGTTTCTGTGTGCTAGAATATCAAGGTAGCTTATAATTGAGTGTGAACGAAATGCGTTGGATGCAAAACGGTAGCGAGGAATTTTCCGTCGATGCCGCAACGAAATATCAGTGCAATTTGACCGCTCTCGTATAACTGGGTGTGGCGCAGTTTGGTAGCGCGCTAGAATGGGGTTCTAGAGGTCGCAGGTTCAATTCCTGTCACCCAGACCAAAAAGCCGTCCTAACAGACGGCTTTTGACGTTAAATAGGCGTTAAGCGCGGCGGCTTCGGCGCGGCCGAGTTCGGCTGTAACGTGGCTGTAAGTATCGGCGGGTGTCTAACTTGCTGTTTTATGATTCACTGCGCGATGTTATTTTTCAAGTAAAACAAAAATACTCCAGCTACATCCTCTCCTGCAGTATAAAAAATGATAAGATAATCTTATAACAACATAATAAATACTAGCATTTAATGCGGAAAAATAGTATAATAAATATCATATGTATAACAAGCAAGCTATTGCGGAGGGGCGCACCGCGCTCGGAATAGAACTCGGTACTACGCGCATTAAGGCGGTACTGCTTAACCATGAGCGTCAAACATTGGCGAGCGGGCAGCATACTTGGGAAAACCGTTATGAAAACGGCATTTGGACGTATTCCTTAGACGAAATTTGGGCAGGCGTGAGGGCTTGTTACGCCGCGTTGAAAGAGGACGTTAGGCAAAAATACGGCGTAACACTTATCGGCATAGACGCAATCGGAATCAGCGCGATGATGCACGGGTATATGGTATTTGATAGAAATGGCGAATTACTTGCGCCCTTTCGCACTTGGCGAAACAACAACGCCGAGTTTGCGGCGGCGGAAATTACCAAGCTATTTTATTATAATATCCCCGCGCGGTGGAGCATAGCTCATTTATATCAGTCAATATTAAATAAAGAGCCGCACGTTGCGGACATAGCGTTCCAAACGACCCTAGAGGGCTACATTCATTGGAAGCTGACGGAGAAAAAAGTTATCGGAATAGGCGAGGCCTCGGGAATGTTCCCGCTCGACTACGAAAACAAAACCTATAACCGCCGGATGACGGAATTATTCGATTCTCTCCCCGCCGTAAAAGAACAGCCATGGAAGCTCTTAGATATTTTCCCCGCGATTTTGAAAGCGGGCGATTTCGCCGGAAATCTTACAAAAGAAGGTGCAAAACTTCTCGACCTTGACGGCGACTTAAAAGCCGGCGTTCCGTTTTGCCCGCCGGAAGGCGATGCGGGCACGGGTATGGTTGCGACTAACAGCGTTCGGCGCGGCACGGGGAACGTATCGGCGGGTACCTCGATATTCGGGATGTTCGTTTTGGATAAGGAGCTTTCGGAGGTTCACAGGGAGATAGATATAGTGGCGACGCCTTGCGGCGAGTCCGTGGCGATGGTGCATTGTAACAACTGCACCTCCGAAATAAATGCTTGGGTTGACATTTTTGGGGAATTTGCGGCTATGGCGGGCCGCAACCTTGGGCGCGGCGAAATTTTTGACAAGCTTTTGTTACACGCTCTCAAAGGCGACGCAGATTGCGGCGGTGTATTGGCGTATAATTACTTGTCGGGCGAAAACATCACCGCTATCGAAGAAGGCCGTCCCTTGCTTGTCCGCACTACCGAAAGCAAGTTCAACCTCGCTAATTTTGTCCGCGCCCAGCTGTTTGCATCGGTTGCTACGTTCAAAATCGGGTTTGATATATTGCTGCGCGAGGGAATAACCGTGGGTTCGGTCTGCGGTCACGGCGGGATTTTCAAGACAGAAGGGGTTTTTCAGAGATTTTTGGCCGCGGCGCTCGGCGCGCCCGTAACGGTAGCCGAAACAGCCAACGAAGGCGGCGCGTACGGTATGGCGGTTCTCGCGCTGTATATGCTCCAAAACCAAGGTTTGCCGCTTGCGGATTATCTCGAACAAAAAGTATTCGCGGGCGTTAATGTCAAAACCGTGACGCCCGACAAAAAAGACACGAAGGGCTTTGCGCGTTATATGGATAATTATATCCGAGGCCTGCCGATAGTAAAAGAAGCGGTAAAGGTGCTAAAAAATGAGTAGATTCAAAGAATTAAAGGAGCGCGTATACCGCGCGAATCTCGAGCTCGCCGAGAAAAATCTCGTCATTTTGACGTGGGGTAACGCCAGCGAAATTGACCGCGCGGCGGGCGTTGTGGCTATTAAGCCGAGCGGCGTCGAATACGGCAAAATGACTGTCGATGACATTGTAGTTGTGTCCCTCTTTGGCGGCGAGGTTTTAGAGGGAGACAAACAACCCAGCAGCGACCTTGCAAGCCATTTGGAGCTTTATAGGGGCTTTAGCGGCATAGGCGGCATCGTCCACACGCATTCGCCGTGCGCCACGGCGTTTGCGCAGGCTGGCAAAAGCCTCGAATGTTTCGGGACTACCCACGCCGATTATTTTTACGGCGCGGTACCATGTACGAGAGAATTAACGCCTTCCGAAATCGAAAAAGGCTACGAGAAAAATACGGGGCTTATTATCTTAGAGCATTTTAAGAAAAACAACATAGACCCTTTGGCGATGCCTGCTGTTTTCGTGAGGAATCACGCCCCGTTTACATGGGGCGCGGACGCGAAAAAAGCCGTCGAAAACAGTTATGTGTTGGAAGAAGCCGCCCAAATCGCGATTATGACGCTTGCCCTTGACCGGTCTGTGTTGCCGATACCGCAAGAGCTATTAGACAAGCATTTTTTCCGCAAGCACGGTGCAAGCGCCTATTATGGCCAAACGCCTGCTACGGCCAAAAGAAAGGAGCCAAATAAATGAAATCACTGTATTTTATTACGGGAAGCCAAGACTTATACGGCGACAAAACCCTCAAACAGGTTGCGCAAAATTCCAAGCATATGGCGGAGTTTTTAAGCGGCGCGCTTAAAAATAACGTTAAGGTCGTTTGGCAGCCGGTCGTTATCGACAGCATAACCGCCGCAGAAACGGCGCGCAGGGCAAATAACGACGCCGATTGCGCGGGCGTTATCACATGGATGCACACCTTTTCGCCCGCAAAAATGTGGATAAAGGCGTTGAAACTTTTACAAAAACCTTTGTTACACTTACACACCCAAGCCAACGAAAAACTGCCTTACGCCACAATCGACATGGATTTTATGAACCTCAACCAAGCGGCGCACGGTGACAGGGAATTCGGCTTTATTTGTACGCGTCTGGGGATTAAGCGCGAGGTCGTCGCAGGGTACTATCAGAACCCCTCTGTAATAGCCCACATCAAAAGGTTTGCAGACGTTGCGGGCGCAATAGCTTACTCGCAAGAATTGCGCGTCGCTATGTTCGGCAGCAATATGCGCGACGTGGCGGTAACCGACGGCGACCGCGTAGAAAGCGAAATTCGATACGGCTGGAACGTCAATTATTACGGCATAGGCGACCTTGCCGTTCTTGCGGAAAAGATAACAAAAGACGAAATCGACAAAAAGATAGCGGAATATATTTCTAAATATATAATGAATACCGATAATACCGCCGCCGTACGCGAGCAGGCAAAATATGAGGTTGCTTTCAGAAAATTTTTTGCGTCGGAACGTATAGGCGCGTTTACCGATACCTTCCAGGACCTGCACGGGCTTAAA
>Ga0123353_10004936_pt1 | contig 17369 bp, 16 predicted proteins | sample TergutLab28metaG_3_FD_92763 | JGI IMG/M metagenome (GOLD analysis project Ga0123353, IMG submission 92763) | Labiotermes labralis P3 segment gut microbial communities from Petit-Saut dam, French Guiana - Lab288 P3 | ecosystem: Host-associated > Arthropoda: Insects > Digestive system > Gut ...
AGAACATTCAAGATGAAATCGTGGAAATCATAAAATCAAATCCATTGGTTACACGCAAAGAATTAGTGTTGCTATTGGGGAGTACGCCTTACAGTATAAAGTATCATTTGCGAAAATTGACAGCCAAAGGTATTATCAAACACGAGGGCGCTACAAAGGCAGGGAAATGGATAGTGATACCTAAGAACCGATAGACACGGGGAAAGATTGACTGTGTGGGGAAAATGTGGGGAAAATCGAGAAATCAAAAATCGCCAATCAGCTTGTGTTTTGCTAATTAGCGATTTTCCTCGTACCCGGAGTCGGGATCGAACCGACACAGCCTCGCGGCCACTGGTGTTTGAGACCAGCGCGTCTACCTATTCCGCCATCCGGGCATTTGTGTTTGTATGCGTGGCATACATTCGGTAAACTTTGGAGGTGCAAAAGTACACATATTTTTCAATTGAGCAAAAAAAAGGATTTTTGCATTTTTTTTGGTACTTTCAAAGAAAGCCTTACCTTTGTGCCGCACCTGCGTTAGGGAATTCCGTGTAAACCGGAGACAGTACCCGCTGCTGTGATGTCTGCCCCAAAAGGGTTACCCTCGTTCTAACCACTGCCTTACAAGAGGTGGGAAGGTGTAGGGTGTAAAGGCTAAGTCAGAAGACCTGCAAAGGCGCACAGAAGAGTATTAATATTAAGCTTTCGGGAGTTAGAGCAGATGAGATGGTTGTTCAACCATATTTTGGCAGTTATCGTTGTGTGCATCAGCAGTGGGGTGCTCTTTGCGCAGGAGCGCAGGACAGATTCATTTCGGGTGTTGTTGCCTGTGGCGGCGGCGGATAGTGCACGGAGGGTGTTGTCAGCGGCGGCGGTGGATAGTGTGCGGATGCTGTTGCCAGCGAAGGTGGCGGATGTTCGGCCTCGTGGGACTTCTCCCAATAGGCGTTTTGCTGCCGGCACACGCGCTCGGCTCTTTTCCGGCGAAGAATTGCAACCATTTAAATACCAGAATCTTTCAATATACCTATTGCAGAATAGCGCCGTCTATATGAAGGAGTTTGGAGCGGGGATGGGCGCATATATTTCGATTCGTGGTACTTCGGCTTCTCATACGTCTGTCTATTGGAACGGTATGAGCGTGGAGATGCCAACCATGGGTCAAACCAATTTTTCTCATCTTCCCCTCTTCTTTTTTGATGCAATGGAGTTGCATCTTGGGGGCGGCAGTGCGCTCTACGGCAATGGCAGCATAGGTGGGAGTGTCCGGTTGGAGACGCGCCCGCTGTGGGATTCGGGGCTGCATGGGCATATTAGTCTGAGTGTCGGAAGTTTTGACCGTTATATGGCAGGTGCAACACTGCGCTACGGCAAGAGTGGCTGGGAGAGCCGAACTTCAGCGCTTTATGCTGTTGCTCAAAATCGGTTTCGCTTTACCAATAACACCGTTGCAGGCAAACCAAAAGAGCGACAACAACATGCGTCCCACAACAATTGGGGCGTTTTGCAGGAGTTGTATAAAAAGATGGGCGCTTCAGGCGAGTTGTCGTTTCATCTATGGGTGATGGAATTTGACAGGAGTGTTCAGCCATCGGTCTCCAATAACAACCGTCCTGAAACGTGGACGTCGCTCTATGACAGGAATGTAAAGTTTTCGGGAGCATACCGTGGAAACATAGACCGATTTAAGTATTCGGCTCAGGCAAGTTATGCCAGGGATTACGAGCAATACAAAGCAAACGTGACTTTAGCCGACCGCGCAAACGTGACTTTAGCAGACACGCATAGGGATGCTTCATTACTCGGCAGCCGGGCAGACGTGATTGAAGCCGACCGCGCAAACGTGACTTTAGCCGACACGCATAGGGATGCTTCATTACTCGGCAGTCGGGCAAACGTGATTGAAGCCGACCGCATCACAGGCGCTATTGATGTGGAGTATGGTTTCAGACGTTTTACGGCAAAGGGCGGCGGCAGTGTCGCGTATGTCAGCCCCACCGGAAAAGCCTTTGACGCCGCCACACGTGAGTGGCGTTCCGATCTTTTTGGATTGCTGCTTTGGAGTGCCACACCCTCTCTGATTGCCAACGTAGGCATACGGAACTCATTCGTATCGAACCTCTCCCTCTCGCCCTCTCCTTTTGTGGGGGCACAATGGGTCTTTTTGCACAACGATTCCTACCGCCTCTCCCTACGCGGCGCTTTCTCTCAAAGCTTCAAAGTACCCACCTTAAACGACCGCTACTGGGGTGGCTCCCACCTCTATTTGCGTCCTGAGCGCTCCACCACGTGGGAGTCGGGCATAGACTACGAAGCGCAATCAAGGGGTTGGCGCTGGGCGGTGAACGGCACCGGCTACTTTAGCCATGTTCTTGATTGGATTCGATGGTTTCCGGCGGGCGTGGTGTGGAGACCTCAGAATATCCCTGTGGTAGATGCTTCAGGCATAGAGACATCCCTTAGGGTGAATGGCGCCGTTGGGGGGGTGCAATTGGGTTTGAACGGTCATTATGCCTACACTGCCGTCACCGTTACTAAGAGCCTGTGGAGCAGCGACCCCGGTGTGAGGTATCAATTGGCCTACCAGCCGTACCACTGTTTCTCTGCCGTTGTCTCCGGAAGTTATCGTTTCCTGTCATGGGAAGTGCAGTCACGCTACACCGGCGCACGAACCACTAGCGATATACACGATGTTCTGCGCGGCTACCCTCAATGGAACCTCCGTATTGCTTGTACAGGCAATTTGGGTGCCCATACAGGGACGCTTCAACTCATGGTAAATAACATCTTTGATAAAGATTATCAGAATGTTAAGTTTTATGCCATGCCTGGGCGGAACTTCATGCTCACCATGCAATTTCAATTTTAATATCAGTTTCAATTTCAATGTAATTTCAGTTTCAATTTCAATAAACAACACAATGATGTCCAAAAATTCTTTTCACACATCAACCTCATCTCAAACCGGAGCGATGGTTTCATCTTCATCTCAAACCGGAGCGATGGTTTCATCTTCATCTCAAACCGGAGCGATGGTTCCGACCTCATCTCAAACCGGAGCGATTGTCCCAACCTCATCTCAAACCGGAGCGATGGTTTCATCTTCATCTCAAACCGGAGCGATATTCTCCCTATTTGCAACGCTCCTGATGTCAGCCCTCATTGCGTGTTCCCCCGAAAAACGACCGGAGTTAGAAGCGCATAATGGAGTCATTATCATTAATCAGGGAAATTTTTCGGAGCAAAACGGCTCCATCAGTTACTACAGCGAAATTACGGGCGATTTGCAAAACCTTGCCTTTGAAGCAGCCAATGGATTCAGTTTAGGCTCTATTGTCCTCTCAGGCTGGGTGGATGAGCAGAACATCGCCTACCTTATCTGCTCAAATCCGGCGAAAATTGTGCGGTTGGAGGCGCCCACAGCCAAAATTGCCGCTCCCTCCATCGTTGAGGGATTGGCCAATCCGCGCAACCTTATCACCCACAACGGGATTATCTATGTAACCAATTGGGGAAGAGATGAAAGCAGTATTGATTTGGGCAACTGGTTCTACGAATACCCCGACTCCTACGTGGCGCTCTACAACCAAAGCACAGGCGCCTTTATTAAGGAGATTTACGTGGGCAGCGATTGCGAGGGGTTGTGCGTGGTAAACAATCAACTTTTTGTAGCTGTAAAAGAGGGCGTTAAGGTGATTGACCTCACCACCGGCAACCTCAAAACCACCATCGTCTCACACACTTTTTACGGCGCCGCCAAACACCTTGTGGTCGACTACCAAAACCTCGTCTGGGCTTCCTACCCGGGGGAGGGCGTCATGGAGATCGACGTCAATTACGCCGCTCAGGCACGTACCATTGACGTTCCTTTGGATTATGAGGGCTACATCACCATCAATCAGACGCGAGACCAAATCCTCACTTTCACCACGTTATACGATGAAAACTGGCAATCAATCGGGTCAACTATTTACGCTGCGGACATCAGGAGCGGAACGTATCGCAGCCTGCTTCAAGGAGAACAGTTCTACAGCGTCGGCGCCAACCCCTATACCGGAACGCTGTATGCATCTGAGGTCAACGGATTTGCCACCAACAGCACCCTCATGGTTTTCAACTCAGACGGCGTTGTGACCAATTCTAAGGTTGCAGGGGTCGCAACAGCAAGGTATCTGTTCTATTAATTATTTGTTCCCTTCCTGATAGTGCCACCTTACCGTTTTTGTAAGGTCGGGATGGAGACTTTGGGCTACGGGGCAAGTGGCTGCTGCTCGCTCAATCATGCGCTTCTCGCGGTCGGTGTAGTTGTTGGGGGGAAGGTAGATGTCAAGGATAATCTCGCCAACGCGGCGGGGGTTATCGGTCATGATCTTTTGCGTCTCTACGTATGCGCCGTCAATGGAAAAGCCATGCGTTTGGGCGGCGATGCCGGCAATGGTCAGGAAGCAGGAGCCTAACGATGCTGCAAAGAGGTCGGTAGGGGAGAAGGCTTCGCCTTTACCTTGATTGTCGGTGGGGGCGTCGGTGAGGATTTGGGCTCCGGATTGGATGTGGGTGGCTTGGGTGCGGAGGTTGCTGATGTAGGTGGTGGTGATGGTTGCCATACAGTATATGAATAGTTTAAGGTTTTGGGATGGGGTGTTAGATGTCGGATTTATGGAGATGGAGTGTTAGATGTCGGGTTTATGAAGAGGAGGTGTTATTTGTCGGGTTTATGAAGGAATGGGCGGATGTGGGGAAGAAAGGTTGCGTTTTGAACTTTGTGGGCGATGCAGCCGATAAGGGTGGCGGAGGTGCAACTTTCTACCAGAACGTCCACGTACGCACCAATTTGACTCTCTCCGCAGGGAAAGACGCACACTTTGTTTTGAGGGGTGCGGCCAAAAAAGTGCTGATCGGAGCGTTTGGAGAGGCCTTCGACCAACACTTCAAACGTTTTGCCGACGTCGCGTTGGTTGCTTTCTAACGAGAGTTGGTTCTGGAGGGTGATGATTTCGTTGAGGCGTTGGGTTTTAATCTCTTCGGGAACGTTGTCCCGATACGTATTGGCAGCTTTGGTGTTGGGGCGCTCGGAGTATTGAAACATAAAGGCTTGGTCAAAACGGACTTCTTGCATGAGGGAGAGGGTTTGGGCGTGGTCTTCTGCTGTTTCGTCGCAGAAGCCGGCAATGAAGTCGGTAGAGATGGAGCAGTTGGGAAGGATTTGGAGAATGGCTTTGGTTCGGAGGAGGTACTCTTCGCGGGTGTATTTTCGGTTCATCAACTTGAGGATGTGGTCGCTTCCCGATTGTGCAGGCAGGTGGATGTGGTGACAGATGTTGGGGTACATGGCCATGGTATAGAGCACACCTTTGCTCATATCTTTGGGATGGGAGGTGGCGAAGCGTACCCGCAACTTAGGGTCAATCAAAGCGATGATCTCTAAAAGTTGTGCAAAATTCACATGCTCGGTGGGGTTGTTGGGATCAGACCAAAGGTAGGAGTTGACATTTTGGCCAATGAGGGTGACCTCTCGATAGCCGTTGGCCACTAAATCAGTCACTTCATGTTCGATGCTTTTGGGGTTACGGCTGCGCTCCCGTCCGCGGACGAAGGGGACGACACAGTAGGCGCAAAGGTTGTTGCAGCCGCGCATAATGGAGACAAAGGCGCTAACACCGTTTGGATCGATGCGCACGGGGGAGATATCGGCGTAGGTCTCTTCGGGGTTGAAGTGTGTTTCGATCTGTTTGCCTGTGTGGGTGACGGCTTCAATGAGTTTGGGCAGTAGGCGGTAGGAATCGGGTCCCACCACCAAATCAACGGCGTTGTGACTGAGGAGTTCCTCTTTGAGCCTTTCGGCCATACAGCCCAACACCCCCACTTTGAGAGAGGGTTTCTTCTTTTTGTATTGAAGGAAGAGGTTGAGGCGACCCCATATTCGCTGTTCGGCGTTGTCGCGGATGGAGCAGGTGTTTACAAAGATAATATCTGCCTGTTCAATGTGGTCGCACAGGGCAAATCCTGCTTCTTGCATCACAGAAACAACCACCTCGCTGTCTGCTATATTCATTTGACAACCATAGGTTTCAATAAAAAGTTGGGGCAACTGACGGTTGGGAATGGGGCGAACGGTATGGAATTTTTTGGTCATTGCAAAGAAATAATTGTGTGCAAATATAACGTTTTTTCTACCTTTGTGCACTTATTGGATATTTATGACCACAACTCTTTCTACATGCACACACTGCCGCGCACGTTTGGTTCCCCTTATTGCAGCGATTATTTTGATGGCCTCGTGCGCCCCTTACCGCGATATTGAGGTGAAAGATTTCACTGTGGACAATATTGTGCCTCAAGGCTCAAAGATTGTAGTAAACTTTTCGGCTACAGTGAATAATCCCAACCGCGCTTTTGTAATCCATAGTGCAGAAGGTGACCTAAACCGTGGAGAGCAACCCTTTGCTTCTGCGCAACTGATGCAGGCGATTCACGTTGCCGCCCACTCCCGGGAGCGTTGTTCAGGTCAGTTGCAACTTGCTGTGAAAGACTTGATTGCCGCCTTTCAGATGGGTTTCGATGCAAAATCGTGGGATGTGGATTCGTTTCTCTTTACCGGTGATTTTCAGGTAAAGTCGGCTTGGTTTAAGAAGAAGTTTAAGTTTAAGGAGGTTCCGGTGAGTCGGTTGGTTGATATGATAAAGTGATAAGAATCGTAAGTGATGAGAAGGTTTATTTTGTTGATAGTTATTGCTGTGTGTGGTGTTCCGCTGTCAGGGCAGGTGATGGATTCGTTGCTTTTAGGGCGAAACATTTTTGAGATTTTAGACACAGAAGGACCTTACGGGAATAGAGTGACGTTGGCACAACCCGTTCAGTTACAAAGTGCTATGCAAGACAGGGTTTCCCAAAACAGGTCAAAGAGGATTTCGGGCTATCGGATCCGAATTTTCAGCAGTAATGCTCAAAATGCACGGAGCACTTCTCAAGCGGTAAAAGAGGAGTTTGAGTCGTTGTATCCCCACATTCCGACTCAATCAAAATTTGTGGATATTGACTACAGGGTGTTGGTGGGAAATTTCAGAACCAGATCGGAAGCAATGCGCTTTCACAAAGAGATCACCGCAAGACCTCAATACAAGGGAGCGGTAATCGTCCGCGAAGAGATCGACTTTCCCCCACTGTAGCAGTCCGCCCTATCGCTGCCTGCCCCATCGCTGCCTGCCCCATCGCTGCCTGCCCCATCGCTGCCCGCCCATCGTTGCCTGCCCATCGTTGCCTGCCCATCGCTGCCTGCCCCATCGCTGCCCGCCCATCGCTGGCCGATGGAGACGAGCGGACGGCGGCTTGCAAGGCTGCCTGCTCAGGCGATTGGGTCGTTAAGGTGCTTCCACCCCCGACTCCTCAATCTTTGCGCAAATTGCCGTATCGGGGTGATGTGCCGAATAATCTTTTCTGGATATATATCGTTGATACTCACTAAGATTGCGGTCTCTTCCACGCCACCGAAGTGCTCATTTAAAGCGGTTCCGAATACCCGCATATTGGGTGAGAGGTTCATGTAGGAGTTGATAAGCGGCGGGATGTTTTCTCCAATCGCCCGGATTTCACGCGATAAAATTTTGTAATCTTCTTTGTAGTCACCTGTATTGAACAGTGTATTGTAGTAGAGATTGGTTTCGTCGTAGTCAAGGGGCGTCTTTGGGATAACCAACAGATCAGGGTCGGGGAAATATTTGTGTAAAAAGTTGAGTAAAAGATTTCTGGCAAGAACGCGATAGGAGGTGTACATGGTTACTTTGCCAAAGAAATATTTGATTTGAGGGTAACGAATGATCAAAGTGCCCAATCCGTCCCAAAGATTGTCAAGTGCGTATAATCCTTTATGTTTGATATTTGTGCTTTGGTAGTTGGGCTGAACAAAGGAGCGTCCCAGTTCGATGGTGATGGGGAGGTAGTCGGCGGTAAAACGGTCTGAGAATTGAAAAATCTCCTGAGTGGCCAAAGAGGAGAGAGGTTTACCGGTGCACACTATGTAGCGGTAGCCTCCCAATATTTCGCGGTCTTTTGGGTCCCAAACAATGAGCTGTCTGTAAGGGGTGGTAGGAGAGGTGTCGTATTCGTCAATGTCGGAAGATTTACCCGTTCCACCTCCTGACAGACGAAAAGAGATTTCGCGCAACCTGCCGATTTCGTTCATGATGTTTGGCGAATTTAGGGCGGTTACTTCGTACAGTTTGTTACCTCCTTTACTGGTGTGGAGAAGAAATTTGTCGGAGGTGAGTTCCTGCTCAATAATTTTGCGGTTGACGGGAGGGATAACGGGAATCATTTATTGTTGCATGTTTAATGGTTAAATGGAATAGTTAGGTTGGGGAAGTTGCGGAATCAGGTTGGGGAGGTTTCGGAATTGAGTTCGGAAGGTTGTAGAGTTGGGTTCGAATGTCGGCGACCCATTGGTCGGGGGTTTTCTCTTTGGTGAAGTGGGTGTAGGGGATGGGGGCTCCGAAGTAGAGGTCAAAATGGGCGCCTTTTTGGCGAAACATTTCGTCGGAGAGGTAGAACATTTCGAAGTTAATGGGGATGTGGAGGCGTTTGCGGAAGTTGGCCAATCGGTAGAAAAAGTTGGAATTTTGTCCCGAAAAGAAGACGGGGACAATGTCACGTTGATGATTGATGGCTTTTAATAAAAAGTTTCGTTTCCAAGGAAGGTCAGTGATTTTCCCTTTGATCTTTCGGGAGCAGATGCCGGCAGGGAAATAGAGCATTTGGGCGTCGGAGTCGTAGGCTTGAGTGATGAGTTGCGCATACTCCTGACTTTGACGTCCATGCTTATTTACAGGGACAAAGATGTCTTCAAACGGTTTGAAGTGGATCAGGATGTCGTTTACAATAAATTTCACAGATCCAAAAAGGGTTCCGATAACTGAAATCAGAACCGAGCCATCTAAGCCTCCCAAAGGATGATTGGAGACAAAGATGTATCTGCCATCGAGTGGTATGTGTTCCAACCCGTGTGGGGTGGACGTAACTCCATAGTGTTCCAGAGTGGTTTTTGCCATGGCGATTCCGGGCAAATGGCCGAATGTGCTCAAAATGAAATTGAATTCGTCCTGATGCAGGATCCGCTCCAAGTAACGTATTGCAAAGCCCGGAAGAAAGCGTTCCAAAGCGGGGCTTTTGCTTCGTATTACAGTGCGCACGTCTATCCGGAGGGGTTGTTGTTCTTTTTCCACAGGTCAATTTTTTTTATCATGCAAATTTAACCAAAAATCTTACCTTTGTGCCACGTTCAAGTAAAGATTATGCTCAAACAAAGTTTACAGCAAAAGTTGCTTCAGAAGCTTTCGCCCTTGCAGATACAGACTATTAAGCTGTTAGAGCTTCCTGTATTGGAGTTGGACCAACGAATCAAAAAGGAGTTGGAGGAAAATCCGGTATTGGAAGAGGGGGTGGAATCTGACGGCGAAGAGGGAAAAGAGGTCGATTTTTCGCTGAGTAATTACTATGGCGATGAGTCAACGCCTTCCTATAAACTCTACTCAAACCTGCAATCGAAAGAGCCTAAAAAGGAGTACCCGGGCTTTTCGGTCAAAGAGAGTTTCCAGCAATATTTGGAGGCGCAATTGGGGTACAGAAGTTTGAGTGAACGGAACAGGGAGTTGGCGCTCTTTATTATAGGGAGTTTGGACGACGACGGCTATTTGCGGAGGGATTTGGACGCTCTGGTGGACGATATTGCATTTAAAGTGGGGTTGGAGTGTACGCCTGAAGAGTTGGAGCAGTTATTGAAAATGATTCAGGAGTTTGAGCCAACAGGCGTAGGTGCAAGGAATTTACGTGAGTGTCTTCTCCTCCAGTTGGAGGTAAAATCTGCCTCACCAAAGGTAGAGGTAGCGCTTCATATCATCAAGGATTACTTCCCCGAATTTACCAAGAAACACTACGATAAGATCAGGCAGGCGCTCATCTTAACCGAAGAGCAATTGAAAGAGGCAATTGAGGAGGTCATTAAACTGAATCCGCGTCCGGGCGGGATGATTGATGACTCTTACGACGACAGAGCGCAACAGGTTGTGCCCGATTTTTTTATAGAGATAAGGGAGGGGGTGGTACAGTTGAGTATGCCTCGATTCTCTGTGCCCGAGTTGCGGGTAAACAGGAAGTACGCCGACTTGCTGATGAGGTCGGCTTCGCACTCTGCACGCGACTCCAAAGAGGCGGTCTCTTTTGTGAAGCAGAAATTGGATTCCGCAAAGTGGTTTATTGAGGCTATTCGACAACGACAGAGCACGTTACTCAATACCATGAATGCGATTATAGATTTTCAGCACGACTTTTTCATGGAGGGAAATGAGGCAAAACTGCGCCCGATGGTGCTAAAAAACATTGCCGAAAAGACGGGGCTTGATATTTCTACCATTTCGCGTGTGGTGAACAGTAAATATGTACAAACGCACTTCGGGATATACTTGTTGAAGTATTTCTTCTCGGAGGGGATGGTGAATGAGCAAGGGGAAGAGGTATCTACCCGTGAGATAAAGAATTTGTTGGGCGCGGGGGTGGATGCAGAGGATAAGAGTAAGCCGTTGACAGATGAGGAGTTGGTGAAGATGTTGCAAGATAAGGGGTATAAGGTGGCACGGCGGACAGTGGCCAAGTATCGGGAGCAGTTAAATATTCCGATTGCGCGGTTGCGAAAGGAGTTATAGGAAGTCCAAATAAAAAAAATAGACATGAAAAATAATTTTTTAATAATGGTATGCGTTATGGCGATTGTTGGTTGTAGTAAAGTGGAACAAGTTGATTTATTGGTTTTTAATGCGCATGTTTATACTGTGGATGGTCATTTTTCGAGGGCAGAGGCTTTTGCGGTGAGGGAGGGGCGGTTTGTGGCCGTGGGGAGTACGGAGGAGATTCGGAGGCGGTATATTTCTGATAATAAAATTGATATGGGAGGGGCGGCGCTCTATCCCGGATTTCATGATGCACACAGTCATTTTGTCTCTTTGGGGAGCAGGTTTCTATTTGCAGAGCTGAGGGGGGCTGCTTCGTATCAGGAGGTGCTCGATCGGGTTGCTGCGCACTATATGGCTTATCCTTCGGAGTGGATTGTGGGGGTGGGATGGGACCAAAATTTGTGGAAAGATAAGCGTTTTCCTACCAATAAGGAGTTGAACCGGCTCTATCCCAAGACGGCGGTGGTGCTCAGGCGGGTGGATGGTCATGCGGTGGTGGCGAATGAAGAGGCGATTCGGAGGGCGGGCATCACATTGAGCGATGCGGCTGTGCGCAAGGGAGAGGCGATGGTAAAGAATGGTGCGTTCACAGGAATATTTTTGGAGGGTACCGCCGACAGAATATATGGGAACGCCTCTAATCCCCCAATGGAGGAGCAGGCTGCGCTCATTTTGCGCGCTGCGGAGCTTTGTGTTCGCCTTGGGCTGACGTCTGTAAGCGATTCAGGGTTGCCGCTATGGGCTATTCAACTGATTGACACGTTGCAGCAGCAGGGGCGTCTGTCGTTGCGGGTGGACGCATGGATCGAACCGTCTGAAGCCAATTTTGAGCGCTTTAGGGCGCCTTACCGCACCGATCGCCTTACGGTGAGTTGTTTAAAACTCTATTTGGATGGAGCGTTAGGTTCTCGCGGGGCGTGGATGCTGGAGCCGTACTCAGATGACCCCGCCAATTCGGGGATCCCTGTGATGACCGACGAAGAGTTTCTTGACTATTGCCAAAGGGCCTATAACGCCGGATTGCAGGTGGCGACCCACTGTATAGGAGACGCCGCCAACCGTCGCGCCTTGAACCACTATGCCACTTTATTGAAAGGGGAGAACGATTTGCGTTGGCGCATTGAACATGCACAGATTATTGCGCCCGAAGATTTTGACCTCTTTAGAAAATATTCCATCGTTCCCTCCGTACAGCCCACCCACGCCACATCCGATATGTTCTGGGCTATTGACCGCGTAGGAAAAGAACGGTTGCTTGGAGGTTACGCCAATCAAAGGTTGAAAGAACAGTTGGGATGGCTTCCCTTTGGCACCGACTTCCCTGTGGAGGAGGTCAATCCCATCCACACCTTTTTTGCAGCGGTGTTTAGAAAGAATTTAGATTTTTTGCCCCAAGAGGGATTTCAGATGGAGAACGCCTTCTCGCGTGAAGACGCCCTCCGCGCCATGACCATCTGGCCGGCAAAAGCTTCTTTTGACGAGCACGTAAAAGGGTCAATAGAGCCGGGTAAGTGGGCTGATTTTGTGGTGTTAGATCGCGATATTATGACCGCGCCCGAAAGAGAGATTCCGGGAACTCAGGTAATTTCGGTCTATATCTCCGGAGAGAAAATGGCGCTATAGAGGTTCCGGCAGTCGGTAAAACGGGCAAACTAAACGGTCAGTCCCTCTGATTCAGTATCGCTATTTTTTGGTCAACGCAACATCTATATCCTCGCCAAAGTACTTCTTGGCGAAGTCGGAGAAATCCATTACATTGCCGTGAACAGAGGATGTGATTCCATTGGGAAAGTCAGCAGCAAATTCCGGATCGGTTGGGTTTAATAGCACTTTAGGAGCGTTGTAGGTATAAGTAAAATCACTTTGTAGGGCCACCTTCGGTGGAGTTGCGTTGAGATCAGTCATGACGAGCGTACCATTGCTGCCTGAGGTGAAAGACAACAGCACTTCCAACCGCATACCTGCGTATTGAACAGTAGTTCCCCATTTAGTTCCCGATAAAGACGCCTCTTTTTTGCCACAGGAGAACAATAAAAAAGCAGCCATTACAGATAGAAATAGTGTAGTTTTCATTTTCATAATATGTACGTTTTAATCAATTAATTCTTTTTTGTTTTTAGTGTATCCCGTTATTTATCCCCATACGCCAAATCCCCCGCATCCCCCAGCCCCGGAACGATAAACGACTTAATGGTCAACTCCTCGTCAATAGCCCCCAGCCAAAGGGTAACTCCCTTTTTGGGAAGGTGACGGGAGAGGTAGGCGACGCCTTCTTTGCTCGCTATAGCCGACACAAAGTGACAATGTTTTGGATTCCCTTTCGCCAAAAGTGACTGATAGGTGATGAGGGCAGAAGCGCCCGTAGCAAGCATGGGGTCGGCCAAAATAAGCACTTTTCCCTCGATTTCGGGGGAGGCCATATATTCGAGCTGAATGGTAAACTTGTTGTCTTTTCCATATTTGCGGTAGGCGGCAATAAAGGCGTTTTGCGCTTTGTCAAAGTAATTGAGCAGACCGTTGTGCATGGGGATTCCTGCCCTAAGGATGGAGGCGATTACAATTTGATCCTTCGGGAGGCTGCATGTGGCAATGCCTAAGGGGGTTTGTACTTCCTCAATGCTGTAATCGAGCGTTTTGCTAATCTCATAAGCAAAAATTTCGCCCACTCGCTCTAAGTTGCGTCTAAAATGTGCGGCGTCTTTTTGGATTTGAACATCACGCATTTCGGCAATAAAACGATTAAAGATAGAGTTCTTCTCGTTTAAAGTGTAGATCTTCATACCTCTTTTGAATAATCGGACAAATGTACATGAAATTTCTCAATTACACACAGACGTAACAAAATTTTTTTAATCGGTTATATGATTCCCTCTTCGGCAAAGCTATAATATCTGTTCCCACGGGTTATATGATTCCCTCTTCGGCAAAGCTATAATATCTGTTTCGAGCAACAATGAGGTGGTCTAAGAGGCGAATCCCAAAGATGGCGGCGGCGTCTCGCAGCATCATCGTCTGATCTCGATCCTGAGGGCCTGGAAGAAGGTGCCCCGATGGATGATTGTGGAAGAGTATCAGTCCGCTGGCCAATTTGGTGACAGCGCTTTTCAGTACGATGCGCATATCAATTACGGTTCCCGAAACCCCGCCACTACTAATTTTTTCTTTGGAAATAAGGCGATTAGCCTGATTCAGATAGATCACCCAACACTCCTCGTGGTTAAGGTTCCGCAACAATGGGATGGCAATCTCTGCTGCTTTCCGGGTGGTGTCGATACATGAAGCGGTTACGTCATCGGGCAAATTGTAGCGACGACTCAGTTCAAATGAGGCAATTAATCGGGTGGCTTTTACCTTGCCGACTCCTTTGATGCTGCACAACTCTTCGATAGTGATGTTGCAGAGGTTTCGTATCTCGTTGTCGGCGAGGGATAGAATCTCTCTGGCGGTATCCAATACCGAATGTGCTTTGCTGCCGGTATTGATCAAGATGGCAATAAGTTCCGTGTCACTAATTGCAGAGGCGCCTCTCTCCTCTAATCTCTCTCTCGGGCGTTCCTGTGAAGGCCATTCTGAAATTTTTTGGGTGTTCATATTGTCAAATAAAAAAAGTCCCCCAAAGGTAGGGAGACTCTTATTCAGAATGCGGCAATTTGTAAAATTATGCAATTTTGTTTACGTGAATCGCAATTCCGCTTTTTAAATTTGCCGCTTTATTGGCATGTATCACATTGATTTTAGCCAATTTATCTAACATTGCAGATACCTTGGGAAGCAACTCCAATGCAACTGCTTTATCGGTAGTGTTGCGCAGCGCTTTGATGGCGTTGCGGGTGGTGCGGGCATAATAACGATTATGCAAGCGACGTGTTTCGTTCTGACGATTTCTTTTTTTTGCGGAAGCGTGATGAGCCATTGTATTCAATTTATTGTTGTAGCCGGTAGGGGAATCGAACCCCTATTGCAAGAATGAAAATCTTGAGTCCTAACCGTTAGACGAACCGGCCTTTTTATTTGGGGCTGCAAAGATATAGCGATTTTTTTTAACTGCAAATTTTATTCAAAAAAATGCGGATTTTAATCCGGTAAAGAGTCCGCTTCTTCCTCCCAATCAAATGAATAGAGGATAGATTCGATTTGTCTGACGTAATTCCGTTTATCGTATCGGGGTGCATAAACAAAGGCATGGAGCACCAAAACGCGGCGATTTTTGGCGTCAAGGTAAAGATGGGCAACAAAGGGGCCACCCATAAAATCTTTTTCCACCTCCCAAAGTCCGCGCATTTCGCCAAAATCGTTGTTTTTGTAGTGTACCCAGCGAAAGGTAGGCTCCAGAGCCGGAGAGAAGATCATATAGGTGTTCTCTAAGGTGCCGGGGACCTGATGCCGCATGACTGCACGACACTCCCGCAGGATTACTTCTTTAGAGAGGGAGGTCTCGTCCACGTATGGATAGGAATAGACAAGCACCCCTTGCAGGGTGTTGGTGGTCTCCCGACTGATCCAGATAAAGTTTTTCTCCTGTTTTTTCAGGAAATAGTCTTGCGGAAAGCGTGGCGAACCTCCAAACGATTCGTTGACCAACAGGCGGAGCGTCTTCTCTTCATATCGTTTAGACCTGGTTATTACTCTGTTACGCTCAGCCTGTTCAATGGCGTTGATAACGCGATCCTTTTGCTGATCAAAACAGGCAAGAATCTCCGAAACACTTGGTCCTGTGAAAGTGATTACAATTTGAGGGGTCGCCCATACATTCTCTTGGATGACCATCTGTGCTTCCTGAAAATCGGGAGAGGGAATATGGACCACAATAAGGTTCCGATGGGATTGAAACAGCGCATTAAAGGCGTTGTGGGGAACGCTCAGGAGGGTAAACATCGGCTCCCGTTGAGGCAGACCGGGGTAATCTGCCGCTAAAGTTGTGCGAAAAGATGCGCCCATCTCTCCTTCCCAGTTGGGTTTGTCCATAACAATGGCAACTTCGCCTGCTTTGCCAATGCTGTTAGGCAGTCGGGTTGGGCCGTCCTTGCAAGCGGAGGTCAAAAAGAGGGGTGTTAAAAAGGCGGCAAAAGTAAAGAACCTCATCATATAGTTAATAGTTTAATATTTATAGTTAGTTGAAAAGGCGGAAGATGTCGTTGCCGAAGGCGAGGATCATGATGGCAAAGAGGATGACCATGCCTGCCATTTGGGCGTATTCAAGGAATTTGTCTCCGGGTTTGCGGCGGGTGATCATTTCGAAGAGGACAAAGAGGATGTGCCCTCCGTCTAAGGCGGGGATGGGCAGGAGGTTGAGTACGGCAAACATGATCGACAGAAGGGCGGTGATGTTCCAAAATATAGACCAATTCCAACTCGAGGGGAAGATGTTGCCAATGGCAATGACACTTCCTACTGATTTGTATGCTTGGGTTTTGGGGGTGAAGATCAAGCCAAGGTCGCGGACATAGTTGGCTACGGTGGTGTATGCTTTTGAGGCTCCTGCGGGAATGGAGGAGAGGAAGGAGTAGGTTTTTGTGGTGATGGAAAATTCGTGCGACTGAAGGTATATGTCGATTTTTCCTTCGTGATTCACAAGGAGTGCTATTTCGTGGGTCTCTCCCCCTCCTTCAATCGCCTCGTCTCTTCGCTCCACGGTGGCTACAATGGTGCTGTTGGCATAAAGGTGCAGGAGGGACTGTACATCGGCGATGGTTCTTGTGGGCACTTCGTTGATGGCAACCACCCTGTCGCCCGCCATCAAGCCCGAAGCGGCGTTTTGGGAAGAGTCAGGGATGGCGAGGACAACAAAAGGAGCATTCGGGTCTGTTTGGTGGGGCTCAAAGAGATAGGGATCATTTAGGAGGAGGGCGATATACTTCTCATCAAAACGGAAACGGGTGGTATCGCCGTCACGCAGCACGGTGATCATTTCGGGACGGGTGCGAATCAGTGTGATAGAGAGCATTCTAAAATCTTCGGTTTCGAGCAGAACGTTGTCGTAGGCCAAAACCTTATCTCCGTTCCTGAATCCGATCTCCTTGGCTAAGTCACTGCAAGTCACTCCATAAATGGCATCTTTATTCTGAAGGTATCGCTCGCCCCAGGTGTAGAGCATGGCGCTGTAGAGGATGATTGCCCAAATCAGGTTAAAGAGGACGCCGCCAAACATTACAAAGAAGCGTTGCCACGCCGGTTTGCTTCGGTATTCCCAATGCTTCGGCTCTTTGGACAAGGAGGCTCTGTCCATTGACTCGTCAATCATGCCCGCAACTTTGCAGTAACCTCCAATCGGTAGCCATCCTAAGCCATACTCGGTGTTGTGCTCATCCTTTCTCCAGTCGTCGGCAGGCAGTGAATCAAAATCGCTCTCTTCCATGGAATATCTATCGGGGACGTTGCGGGAAAAGAATTTGAACCTCCATTTGCCGTTGACCTTTTTGCAACGAACCAAAGAGATGTAGGGATTGAAAAAGAGATAGAATTTGTCCACCCGAATCCGAAAAAGTCGGGCAAAGAGAAAATGCCCCAGCTCATGCACCAAAACAAGGATGGAGAGGGCAAAGATTACCTGAAAGGTTTTAATAAGTATGTCCATATAGTTGTACAAGTTAATAGCAAAATTTGTGCCATTTTTGATTAAAGGGCTTGGGTGGCGATGGTGCGGGATTGGGAGTCGGTGGAGATGATGTC
>Ga0123353_10004937_pt1 | contig 17368 bp, 8 predicted proteins | sample TergutLab28metaG_3_FD_92763 | JGI IMG/M metagenome (GOLD analysis project Ga0123353, IMG submission 92763) | Labiotermes labralis P3 segment gut microbial communities from Petit-Saut dam, French Guiana - Lab288 P3 | ecosystem: Host-associated > Arthropoda: Insects > Digestive system > Gut ...
CGGTGTGTCTGTTCGATTGGCCGGTGTGTCTGTTCGATTGGCCGGTGTGTCTGTTCGATTGGCCGGCGTGTCTGTTCGATTGGCCGGCGTGTCTGTTCGATTGGCCGGTGTGTCTGTTCGATTGGCCGGTGCGTCTGTTCGATTGGCCGGTGTGTCTGTTCGATTGACCGGTATGTCTGTTCGATTGGCCGACGTGTCTGTTCGATTGGTCGGTGTGTCTGTTTGATTGGTCGGTGTGTATGTTTGATTGGCTGGCGTGTCTGTGTGATTGGCCGGCATGTCTGTTCGATTGGTCCGGGTGTCTGTTTGATTGGTCGGTGTGTCTGTTTGATTGGCCGGTGTGTCTGTTCGATTGGCCGGTGTGTCTGTTCGATTGGTCGGTGTGTCTTTTCGATTGGCCGGAGTGTCTGTTTGATTGGCCAGCGTGTCTTTTCGATTGGCCGGTATGTCTGCTCGGTTGGCCGGTTTGTCTGTTTGATTGACCGGTGTGTCTGTTCGTCTCTATGGAAGGCCTCGCGAATATCTGAACGGAAATGCACAGACTTAATATAATGGGACTGCCTGTTAGTGACGGTGCCCAGCTCCAATATATAAACACCTCTTTCCCCCGGGAACGACCAAAAACCAGAACCAGTGTAGACGAATAACTCACAGACCGAATCGTCCACATCGCCACCGTCGACACTACTTCAAAAGAACCGTTCTGAGCTATGATTTTAACTGTTTTGTTAATGTGAGGTTGAAATTACGGTTTTGTGAAACTGAGATTTCGGTTCAAAAGGGCAATTCATGAATTCTTTTTTTTCTTTACACAAAACGTGTTCAGCTGTTAATAACGTCGAAATATTTCGCTGCATTGCTAAGTCGTGTCGACTTAAATTAAGCAATTATGAACAGAAATACAAAGCGATGTCCCACCTTCAAGCCGAAAAAATACATTTGTCCTGCACAACTGCATCCCTTTCTACGTGCATATCGAATGTAAATCGCTATGCTGTAGTGTCAGGAATATTTCGAAATAAAAATGGACCGCTCACTTTCTACGCTATTAAATTACGCAGAATTCATGTGGTCTTTGAGATGCTACTTTAGTAACAAGGAACGAAAGCGCAATAATTGTCCTGTGAATGCAGTGAATTGAGTTTTGTCGAATTAGCCGGCGATTGGTGAATAATAAGTTGGAAATAGCGTGGAAGGGAGCTTGATAGGGGTGTTTTACGGGTGGTTTTCTGGAGACACAGAATAAAACCACAAAATCCTCAGCCAATGTAGCTTCAACTCGCGACGAAATTTGAATCCAGAAGCTCCCGATCACGCAAGTGACCTGGAGTTTAGGCGAGAATTATTTGAATTGCCCCTTTTCAAGTTTCAGGTAATGATTGCTAGGAAGTGACTGTACTTGCTGGCCAGACAGGGCGGTACCGACACTGTACGTCACACACACACAATGCAACTTTGACCCCCGACCCCCAAAATTAACTGAATTATTACATGTCTGTACCGACCATACAACCAACCCGTCTATTCGACACTAAAGCTGATCGGTAACGGTGCGCTACCTTGTGGCTAGAGCACTGCTGTATGCAGCTGCACCGTCTGCTGTGCTGTCCACAGCAGCTTTTCTGTGGCTACTTGTGTTCAGTTACACTGCAGGAGTTGTGGTAGCCTAACGGTCTACACTCTACAGGTCTACAGGTCTACAAGTCTCGTTTCCGAACGTGTGGACCGTATGTTGCTCTGCAAGACACAAGCTCGATTCCCGGCAGGCACAGTCCTTCCCCGCCCCGCAGCATCCTGAACGAACCTGAGGCCCACCCAATTTGAGTAGACGCAGAGGGGAGGGGATATTGGCACGCACCGGGTAATGTGCATACGTCGGTTTCGGGGCCGCGAGACCTCATAGAAAACATAAATCACAAAATTAATGTCGGGCATAGAAAGGTAAGGTGAAGGTACAGTTCAGCCTAGAACAGTCCGTGAAGGCCCAGAGGGGGAGCACGGGTGTGTCTCTACTCTTTCTTTAACCTCGCATTATCACCGGGAAAGAGACACGGTACCCACTGTACAAGAGACTGGATGTGCCCCAGGACCGGTCTGGACGGGTGGGGAAAATTTCGCCAACACCGGGATTCGATCCCCGGACCGTCCTGAAAATAGCGAGTGACGTGTCGGTTGTGGTTTGAAATTTTGAGAAATACGAGTTTTTGGTGAGAAATTTAATACTGAGTAACCTAGTTTAAGGAAATTTTTGCAACTGAATATAACCGGTGGTCTGAAAATGGGAAGAAGAGCAATTATGACGAACGGACAGGGAAGAGAGATAGATTTACTTCATTTTTCGCAGTAATTTTATGGAGAGACGTTGACTGAGCTGCGACACAGCGCTGCAGTTCGCAGAACAAAACAGGCTGAAGTATAGTTCTGGTCATCAGGCTAAGCTGGTAGGCAATACTGCTGGAATGCCAGGACGTGTTGAGCAAGCCAGCTTTAATTTAACACAGCGGAGGTCACACGGTTGTATGAACACTTAGAGGACGCTATGTCGCATATCATTTTGAACTAATCTTGCCTTCAATTTTAAAATGTGCAGAGAATATCTCCAGTCGTCAGTCCTAAAGGTTAAAAGAAGTCGCGGAGCCACAAGCTTTGCAACACGACCTGACGGTGCCCCTGGTGTCGCGAAGGGCAGAGGACTTCTTGTATTACATAGTCACGGGGTTACCCCTCTAAAGAATCGGTGTGTGCTCAAAATCAGGTTGGATAAATGAAGACCTATCTGGCTCAGACATCTCGTCTCCAATTTCATTTCTTCACTGAGAACCCCACAGCAAGAAAATGGCATCAGTGTTGTTTGTGCCCTGCCGCACACAATTCATGCACTGGATATTTTGGTCTCGGAACCGTTACAGTCTGCATCTAACACAGAATGTGCACTATTCATCAGAAGTCACCCGTACTAAAGAATATGGTCGAAAGATTTACTATTCCACAGTACCTACCAAACAAGGCTGGATTAGAGATTGCTAAAGCATGAATTTATTCTTTAGATCCTGATTTATTCAGTAATGCGGATGTCATTCCGGCACAGTCACTTCGGCTACAGAAGGTGATCGAGCGGTTGGAGCAGTGAGAGGGTTAGCGTCGGTACTGAAATTGTTAGAGGGTTTAGTAGCGCTGAGGGAAGCTCCTTTCTTACGGAAATTTGTCGAGTTCCACCCACTTCCGTTTCGAGATACAGAAAATGCCAATGCCAAAACGGCAGTTGGAAATCATAACTAACGTTGACTCAAAGAAAGGCTGCACTGGAAGACGCAAACAAGAGAAAACGAAACAGTAATAAAAATTTAAAAAAAAGTGGAGAAAAGGCAAAATTCGGAGAAGTGTCTTTTTGCTGAAGTAGCCATTTCTTCAGACCAGGATCCTGAAGAGAAACTTCCAGTGTGCCAAGGCGAGGAGATTTCGATGTTAACGTCTTCCACCACAAACCGATGTCTGTTCTGTGGAGCACGTGGACGGACGGCACAGGGACCAGCGACAGCAGGGCGTCTCTACTATGGATGGACTGGCGCGGACTGCAGCCATTTGCAGTGAGATTTCTGTGCCTACATTCAAGGGGTATCACGTGCGACTCTTGTCGAGAACTTTTAGCATCCAAAGGACTGCTGGGCCTAAAACATAAGGAATTTTTATTTTCTGAATTAAATTTCTATTGTTGTTTATAAATATTCGTCACCTGTAATTTCTTTTGCCCATCAATAAACGTAACGCAGTTTTGCATATGTTGCCTTGAAGTCCTTAAGATATTATTTCCCTTCTTTTTTCTTACTTTACAATTTTTAACAATATTTCAGTCAGGTTACCCGACACTGCAAGCAATGGTACGCTCTGCATGTTTCTGATTGTACAACCTTTGCCGTTTTCCTATTAGAGTTACAACCACGACGTATTACTGTGATGATGTCTGCGAAATTTCCTTCGAAAGCCCGTGTTGTGTAATTTAAGAAGCATACGTTCTTAAATGTAGGTGCGTGTGGTTATCCCTGAATGTGACCATAACCTCATTCAGCTACGTCTGCCTCGGACAGAGTTTCAGATTGCGTGGATTTTTTGGGTCGGCGTCATCTTGCTTCTGCACTGCGTGGACCGCAATAGACTGAGAGACAGCCGTGCCATTTGTGCCACGGTTGGCACAGGAACTTGATGTCTTTTTGTGCTGCAGTCAGCACAGCAAATTGATGTCTTTTTATGCCACAATCAGCACAGCAACTTTATGTCTTTTTGTGCCACAGCCAGCACTGGAACTTCATGTATTTTTGTGCCACAGTAAGCACAGCAACATGATGTATTTTTGTGCCACAGTCAGCACAGGGACTTGATGTATTTTTGTGCTACAGTCAGCACAGGAAGTTGATGTCTCTTTGTGCCACAGTCAGCACAGGGACTTGATGTATTTTTGTGCCACAGTCAGCACAGCAACTTGATGTCTTTTTGTGCCACAGTCAGCAGAGCAACTTGATGTCTTTTCGTGGCAAGTCAGCACAGGAATTTGATGTATTTTTGTGCCACAGTCAGCACAGCAACATGATGTCTTTTTGTGCCACAGCAATTTTTGTGCCACAGTCAGCACAGCAACTGGATTTCTTTTTGTGTCACAGTCAGCATAGCAACTGGATTTCTTTTTGTGTCACAGTCAGCACAACAACTTGATGCCTTTTTGTGCCACAGTCAGCACAGAAACTTGATGTATTTTTGTGCCACAGTCAGCACAGCAGCGTGATGTCGTTCTAAGTTAGAGGCCTTGCAAGCAGAGGCGCTTTCTTTTCGGCACCCAGTCTCAACCTATTGGCGTCCCTTCCAGCCTCCAGTTCAATGCATGTCGACAACTTTTGGTTGGGCAAAGCGGCCGAGACGTGAAGTTAACCATTCCTATCCATTTCGCGTCGAAGTCCATATGTCTTTGTGACTGGCTGCTTAATTAATGCACATGGATAACGTCGTGTTCCCTGTGGCAGATTCTGTCTCATGAGATGCAAATTATAAATGCAGATTGAAAAAAAATTGAAAATCCTCGTTTGCTTGGTCTGCGTGGGAGGAATGTTTTATGTATTTTCAAAGTTTTCGTTATAACAAAATAACCAATTATATTTATTTGTAAAACATTCGCCATAAAAGTGCAACACCCATAAGGTGACCTTAGAACAAACAATTGTCAACAGTAACAATATACACAAACTTTATGTGCTGCTAAGGAAAGTGATCGCTTAGCAAATATAGCAGAGCTGTTGTATAATGAACATTTTTCCCTCTATATTTATTGGCTCTAACTGTGTGCCGTTTGTGACACAAACATGCACTAACTGTTGTGCCGGCAGGCACTGCCGAAAGGAGGCGTTGGCTGGCGCGGCGCGCCTGGTTCCTAAGTCTAAGGTAGCTTAGTTTTGTGATATGCTGGCGAAGTTAGCACTTCTGATCGGGAGTTTCTGTAGCTTCCTCCTTTCTTATAATGTGCTCTTCTTACAGTTATTTTTTCCTTCATCTTCTTTTCCTCCTTCCTATACTTTTTTATTTTGCTTTTTCTCTCGTCCCGTCTTTTTTGTCTGTCCTGTTGTTTCATACTTACTTTGGCAATTTCTTCCTGTCCTTCACTATGCTCATCTTTATTCTTTCTTCTGATTTTCTTTCCCCGTTCCTCTTTCCTACTTCCTCCGTTCTTTGTTTACATTCTGTCATTTTCTCCTAATTTTCTCATTCGTTTGACATTCCTGTGGTTCATCTCTGCTTCTCTACCCATGTCCATCTTTGTGAGCGCTTCACGGATCTTCATAACATTTGATATTGAAGAATTTTACATGAAAATAACCGCTTCAGTTTCGGTTGAATTCGGACACACGCACACATCCCATGTTTGGACACATCTCCAGGCCATCTGTCACAAGACAAGGTTCGCTGGCTTTACCCGGCACTGACTACGAGCCTTCTTGTCCCTGCTGTGGGGCACAACTGAAGCTACATCGTCCACTGTCATCCACACGTTGTTTTATTGTCGTACTCTGGCAACCGGGCCACAGTCGAACGTTACGGATTGTAGAGTTGTTGCTAGGTTGCAAGAAGCCATACTGTGTGTGTTTGTAAGAGAATGAAAGGAGGTGTTTACGATAACCGCAGTTGTCAGTGTTGTGTTTGAAATAATGAAAAGCTGGAGTTCGGAAATTTAAATATTGGAGAGAACTGCGCCGTTTCTTTCCTCTTTCTTCCTTTCTTTCTAATTATGTATTCCTTTTTATTTCTTCTCTGATTCTCTGTCAGCTCTTTCCTTTCATACCTCCGTGTTCGTCTGTGTAGGCACTCGGACGCAGTACATCTCCACCACCGTAACACAACATTGCCTCTACGCTGTAAATGAATAAACATGTCTGGTAACAATGAATGTCTTGTCGAGTGCTTATGTCGCGGCTCCATTAATTCAAGAGACTGGCGCGCGCAGGACCGGATTGAAGCGATGTTTGTATAATGCCGTGCTTTTGATAGCAGAGAATCTGAAAGTTGCATTAATATTTATGAGGTTCTTTTCTTTACACAGTGATTTAGGGAATGTTCGGATTAATCTTGCATATTTAACGATTGGGCTGAGGAAGGCAGCACCACGTGCCGGACGAGAAGTTGCTTTCACTGCGGCTGTTAGTTGGTCTTACGCAGATGTCCGAAATCTTGCGTCTGTGGGCGAACAGACAGCCATCCAGGCGTAAGGTTTGGCCTTCTGACGCCGACGATTATGAAGAGTGTAGTGCTGGGATGTGACGTCATGTAATTCGGCATACAGGCACCGAATCATTGGTGCCTCTCTGCCTAACTACACGGCGTCACAGCTCAGTAGACATTGGACTGATCTTCAACTTTTCAACATTCACTTTCATATAGTGCTGAAACTAGGAATGTGTTAAGTCGCCGGTTGCCTCGTGTCTTATTGCGTGCTGCTGGACACAGCATAGGAACTGCCTCATATGCAGTGCCATAGGAACTGCGTCGTATGTAATGCCATAGAAACTGCATGATATTTAATGACATGTAACCCATAAAATCCCACTCTCTTACCAATTCAAACGTCGTTTTTTTTTCTGAAGCGCCATCCCATAAAATCTTAGAGAAGGAAGAGGCTGCACGGACTGATCTGGACCTAGATGGCAGTAAGCTATCAGCTTCACAATCGAACTATTTTGCCTCCAATGTTAAATGTCGCCGGCAAATAGTGAATCAGAATGTGGGTGGTCTAACCAAGTGGCAAGGGAAAGTTTTGTGTTTCCGAGGAAAAGATCCTCTAGCAAGGTCATCGTACTGCCTCAACTGCCTGAACCAGTTGAAAGTTTCTGTCTGTAAGATTGACTTTAATATTATCTTCCAGCCTCCGCCAGGCAGCTTAGTAACATAACTGCTGTTAATGTTCATCCAAGTGGCGTAGAGGTAAGGCTCCTGATATTGTCCCTGTAAGTGGTGTATTTGCATTTAAACAAAATTTATAATGAAATAGATTCAGACGGTTCAAATTCGAGCTTTTCTTAGGGTAAGAACAAACCTGTCCGTGCATCATCCGTAATATTTCCGTAAATACAATGCGTAGACCACGTGAGAGATGACCGAGTAATCGGTTTTTAATTCCCGGCAGGAGGAAGAATTATTCGCCTCTTAGCAGCGTCCAGAACGTTTGTGCAATCCACCCCCTATTTTTATCCAATGGGAGGCTCTTCCCGTATGTGCACAACGGTCGGGGTGTGATCTGACCTCTGACCCTCCATCCGATGTGGAGGTTGCATTTCTCCATATTGTGATAATTAAATAAATGTCGTCACTCTACTGCTTGGCAATTTATTTCTGTACTGCAGTTCTTAAAAGGGGTTGCAGATTTTAAATGTTTGTAGCACTCAGGTGAGCAAAACGTCCCAGTCGACATCTGTTCAGACACCACTGCCTGCTGAGATACGGGTGATGCCTGTGTTTGGTTGGATAGAGAGATGACGCCGCAGTATTGCGTAAGAAATTGGACATCTTGGGAGACCAGAAGTTAGGACCAGTTTCCTCACCCTTCATACCAACGGGTGCTGTGTTTAAAGAAATGCCTCTTCATGCACGTCACATGCGGGTGGCACATGATGGGGCAGCAGCTTATTTCCTCAAAATTATCAGGCAGCACCTGAACCTGGATAAAACTTGGAGGCTCACTCAACTGGCCTGCACGATCACCTTACCGCAGTTGTCTGACATTTTGGCTGTGTGGACACCTGTACCCTTCAGAGCCGATCAACGACTGTCAGGTGTTACTGGAACAAGTAGGGAATGCTTGTCAAGAGTTTCGAATGAAATAAGGAATTTTTGAAAGAGTCCGCACTTCTTTGCGACGAAGAGCTGACAGTTGTGTTGACATGCGTGAGAAATACATGGAAGCTAATGTAAGGAAAACAGGAAGGTCACCCACATCTGGACATGCGTTGAGTGGCACATCTTTGCTCATGGCAGTGAGCAGTAGAAAACCTGTGTAACTTCTGTTAGCTGTTGCTGGACCAGTCCTTAACTGCAAAGTTTCACACTCTGTAAGTGTTTATATTGTCAAACAATTGCTTAGTACAGAATTCATCGAAATGTTTAAGATTTATCTCCATATGATTCAAATTTATTGCCCAGTTGCTTTACTAGTGTCAACGTTATATCCATAAAACAGAACATTTATCGCCATCTGCTTGCTTCGTTTTACGTTGTGCATCGAAATATGTAAGGTTTATAGATGAATTTATGCAGCAGAGTGCTTTGTGAGAGGCTGGCAGTGCGGAAATTTACCGCTTGTATGAACAACTTGTGGTTTGTTACCGTGCATGAAGTACTATAAGACTGTAACATTAATATATTTTAGGATGATAAAATAAAAAGCGACCAAGTTTAATTAAGTGCGCCAAGAAACAGCACATGTCGTAGAGGACGTATGCTGTTTTTGTGGCGTTCTTCCACTGAGAATGTTGCTATGCTGTGGGACGTAATGTGGTGTGAAAATGTGGACATCTGACAGCGTCCTCCTGTCTCTGTCATCACAGTTGCTGATGGAGAAAGTAGGATCAGAAGTCTCGACACATTTGGGCCAGAACAGACTCGTCATATTTCAGAACTCGGAAATTCTGTACTCATCGCCATGACACCTGACACTTCTCGTCCAGATCTTACAGCCGCTGCACAGTGGCCGCAGCTGGGTCTCGGACTGTCTTATTAATGGAAGGATTCGCGCATCGCGACTTCGGTTCCACGCTGCCTCACGTTCGCTCTTGCGCAGGCGCGCCGTATAATGCACGTGCCAAATGGATCGTACTTGAATTGCACTTTATCGCAGTTTTTACAAATAAGTTTTACCCTAGGGTGCAATTAATTGAATTTAATCAAATTTAATATGGGGACAGGCAGAGGAAGACAAAGCAAACAATTTGCCCCCCCTCCCCTTCCCCCAGACAACCTTCAGGCACACCGGCGACGTCGTACCAACAAACGTCAACATTGATGAATTTTGATACCGTGACATGGACTTTCGGAGCAACACGTTGTCTCCATTTTCAAAGTGACGTGTAGGTAGAAGCTGATGTCTTCGGCATCACGACAGCGTAATGTTCACCATTTCATGTAGCAAGGTGCACTGTGACAGGAGTTTCCTCCGTTGTACCTTGTCATAATTCCATATCCACAGTTTATTCACGCGGTACAAACTCAGCAGTTCAGAGCGTTGTTAAACGAAACACATTTCTTTCTTTTGTTCTTACTGTTTTCTGTCGTCAGCATTGTCCTTCGAAGCATCCGTGTCAACATGAGACCCTCCTCGGTGCCAAAACCCAGTTCTGTCTTCTAAAGACAAACGTGTTTGTGTTTGTTAGTCTCTAATTGTGCCCACTGTGTCAACGTTAGGCTGCCTTTCGTTTCCCAAAACTCATTTATCTTATCGTGGTCTGTCAGATGTGCGGTGGGTTGAACGTAATCCACACGGACGGCGAGGATGTCCTGTAGGCCTATTTTCCGAGGATATGGTCCTCGAAGGTCGAGTGCCATGTACACAGAAGTCCGTCTGTTTGAGAGGTGACGATTGACGCCATTCTCTTCAAACAAATAACAGCTTACGGTGTAATCATTAAATATCGCGGAAGAAAGCACATTTTGTAGCTTAGCAGATGTTTGGACTAAATTTTACGGGATGTGAAGCGGGACGTTAACGTGTTTTTACAGGAAAAAATGCATTTCATGATACGGTTTTTGTCTTTCTGTTGGAGTAAAGGTTTTTTTTTTATGAAGTAGCTTTCGAGAATCTCAAGGGAATATGATGGTGGATCAGATGTATGTACTGAAAATGTGGGAGAATTACATTCAACAACTGTACTGTCGGCATAATGAACCAGAAAACCCAACTCGAACGTGAAGAGGAAGCAGGCGGAGACAAAAAAGGCCTTATATTTTGCGAAGTGAAGTGCAAGAAGCTATTTAGGAGATGAGGAATAAGAAGGCTGCAGAATATGATGACGTACCTGGGGATGTACTGAAACTGCAGGGAGAGAATGGAGAGTGGCCCAAAGATTTTACTGAAATTACAGCGATTGCCTTAAAGAATTAGCCAATAGTTACAAAATACAGCGATCATCGCACAGTCAGCAAAGATAGTAGCGACGATCCTTAGAAGAAGGATTGAAAGGTTAATTGAGGGTTTACTTGCAGAAGATCAGTCTGGATTTAGAAGAGGAAAACGAACTGGGAATGCAGCTGAGATGCTGAGAATAATAACAGGGTTAATTTTGGACATACAAGGTATTGTGTGCGAGCTACATAAACTGGCAGACGGCATTGGACCGTGTAATATGGACCACAGTAATGCAGATCCAGCAGGGAACTGGTAATGATTTGCGCGGAAAAAAGATTGATCAACAAATTGTACATGTATCAGAGAGTTCAACTAAACCTCGATCGGGGTGGGAAGAAACGTGACGATTGGAAGATGAGTCAGAAGAGGATGCTGTTCGTCGCCGAGTCTATTCAACCTGCACATCGAGTGCCTTACCAAGGGAGCTCTTGAAGCGTTGGGAGACTTCAAAATGGGAGGACAAGTAGTCGGCACTGTGAAAAACGCAGATGACCTGGTGGTGCTGTTTAGGGAATAAACGGCGCTACAGGGCATGATTGGAAGACTAATTGAAAGTGGACAATGCTGTGAAATGGAAATCAACGTGGAAAAAAACTGAGGTAATGAGAAACTCATAACAACCATCCCCAGTACAGGTTATGATAGATGACAGAGCCGGAGAATGCGGAGAATTTAAACTGTTTGGGTAGCATGATAACGTGTAACGAAGATATACGTGTGAAATTTTATCTAGTATTGCCCTAACACAAGCAGCATTCGGCAGGAATAAGAAGATTCTTTCCACCAGCAAACTGGACTTGGATTTAAAGAAAAAACCAGTAAACTGCTACATTTGGAGCATAGCTTTTTGTCGTGCTGAATTGGACACTTCAATAAGTAGGTCAGAAATGCCTGGAACGTTCTGAAGTGTGTTGCTGGAAAAGGTGGAGAAGATCAATTGGACCGATCATGTGAGAAATGAAGAAATGTTGCATAGAGTTATAAAGGAGAGGAATATCGTAGAGACAATAAATGTAGGGAAGGCTAAATGGATTGGTTACGTCTTGCGAAGGAACTGCCTTCTACAACACGTTGCTAAAGGAAATATAGAGGGAAGAATAGGAGTGATGCGACGACGAAGAAGAAAACCTAAGCAGCTACTGAATGGTCTGAAGGAAAGGAGAGGACATGGGAAATTGAAATAGGAAGCAGCAGATCGTCCTCTTTGGAGAACTCGTGTTGGAAGAGGCTATAGATTTGATGTAAGACAAACTAAACATTTTGAATTAATGTTACATATACATTTCCAGCAATCTAAATGTTATTTGCACTTTTCGAATGACTAAGGAACAAGCTTTTGTTGGTGATCGAATTGCGTTGCGGAATGGAACTGTTCATGGCGCTGGAGGCACAGCACAACACGAAGTCCTGATCCCTATACCTTTTATGTTATTCTTCAGAGGGCAGAGGCATCTTGTGTCCATCAGACAGCTTGCTGCAGTGCCGATGTCCATCTACTTATTTACATAAGATAATAGAAAGCCTTTCCTGGTTATCTACCTGTGTGTTGTGTCGTTCTCACCTGCCAGCGTGTTTACGTACTTACACAGGCGGCATCGTGCTCTCTGAAAGGCGAGTTCCAGCCGTATCATTTATTTGTTGTAGTAGAAAAATGAGGGAAGGAGATAGGGGCACAAAATGGATATGTTGAGATAAAACTAGTGGAAGATGAAGTTAAGAGAGAAATATGCTGTACACCAGCCGGCGTCATTCAACTGCCAAATAGCATTGCAGAACATAAATACTAAATTTTTAATTTACGCCAATCATTTGTTGTTATTGAATCGCTACCAATCTGAACAAGTAATGTTGACAGGTGGAGAATGGAGCTGGATGGAGCAGAATTCTTCTTGAAAAGCTGGTAGTCTCTAACCTGCTCTAACCTTCTGTGGAACTCCTAGGTTAATTGCCACTGTTGAAACGGTCAGTCATCCGTTCCTCTCCTAATACAGTTGAATCTAGTCAAGTGACCACCAGCTTGGCAACATTGGTGAACAGGAGGCTGGTTTATCAGCCGTTCTGTTGCCGTCTACATCTGTGCCGACTGTTCGGTTGGTCGTGATATCAAGCAGGTGTGGAATGTTAGTAGTGCAGCTGAACTTACAGAGGCTAGGCAACGGATATTCAGCACGTGGAACACAGGAATATCACAACATAACCACCCAGCTCGGTGTGGAGCAGGGTGACAGTCTGTGACCTTGCCTGTCATTGCGTTTTGTGTAGATAACAAGACACAGCCACGTGATCGAGGACGTACGCAAGTTACCCTTTGTATTTAGCCTGAATGTACACAAGACTTGCCACCAGCAAAGATATCCGTCGTCATCCGACGATACGTAAAAAAGCGATCTGTAATTAGCGATATTTTTAAGCTAGTCTAGAAATACGCAATCTTTTGGAACCAATAACCTTTGCACAAGCTACCGCCATTTGTACCTCTCCGCTCCTTACCCGAACTGACCCACTCCACAACCTGTGCCCTCTTGTTTAAAAATTGTTTTCATGTTATCCTTCCAAGCAGTCGCTTAATGCCTTTCCAAATTGTTTCCTTCCTTCAGGATTTGAGCCCAAAATTCCGCATGTCTCTTCTGTCACACGCATTATACATGACTTGCTCATTTCACTGTCTTTTATCTGATCACCTTGGCAATATTTAATGAAGAATACAAATTGCGATCCCTCTAATTATGCGGTTTTATCGCCTCTTCCTCTGTGTTACGCAGTTCCTGAATCTTCGTGATATTCGCGGTTTATATCGACTGGTTTTCGCCATTTTGTGAGATTTCATGTTCTTACTGCGGTGTTGCCGGTGATTTATATCGCCTGGAATTTCCGCCGTGTCGACTGGTGTATCGTTACTGAGGTTGCGGTATTTCGTACCGCCTTGATATTTAGTGTCAGGCACTCAAATGACTTTTGACTCCGTGTGGACTGGTAAATAGTTTTCGACGTTTCTGTAAGACGTCGGTAACACGCCTGCAGACGTCAATCCTCTGCCGCTGTTATTCTCACATACCGAACAAACTGCAGCGACTTACGCCGGTCTTGCAGAAGGTCTGTTATTGTGAGTGTCAGCTGTTGACAGGGCACTAAATTGCAGGCCTGAACATAGTGTATTGTCATGCGCATTTATATATTGCAGTTTGTGGCTTTCCTCAGAACACAATGACAGTTCGTGCCTTCTTATATGAAATTGTCTAAGAACGTTTATGTGTTATGCCAAAAAATTGATTTTATGTTGTGCCGTTTTGCTGTACTCAGTTGCTAGCTGCTGTGACGTACTGTACATACGGTATGTAACGCACTTACAAGTCGTTGTGATTGGTTGTGCTTGCATGAGACTCAACAGATACAAGCAGGTAACAACGACAACAGAGCTTAGACCAACATCATTGTCGCCTGCACAACTGGCTGCATAATGCTAAGCCTTGCATCAGAAATCAGTATTAATCACTTAGCTGTTGAAGAAATTGCAGATTTGTGTATAAGGGTTCGTTACCGCTTTACAAAAGCCCGCTCTTGGATCTCGCCTTCTTGTTCTTTAGCGACGTCCCTCTGCAACTTCCTGAGGTTCACAAACCTAACTGCACCATGACAATAATTTTCTTGCATCCATACAACAGTTAATGTACTTTTATTGAATGCACATTGTCTTTATTATTAGAGTATTCAGTTAAGGAACGGCCGTTCTTACGGTGTGCTGTGCACATTGTTTTGATATATGGGAATGAAGTATTTCCAAACTATGCAAAAATTAACATTTAAAATATTTCGACAGCTTCTAAGAAAGACACAACTGTCAAGAACACAAGATGTATGTCGCCTACAGACTGTTCCACTTTCCGTGGTTACATTATTTCCTACATCCCAGCTAAACATATAAGCACTACAATGTTCGGGTGTGATGTCGAGAGGCTAACGTCTCTGTATTTCAAGCATCCAAAGCCATTGCTACCAGCGACCATATATCTCCACGCGGTGATTCACCCCATATGTGGGAAGGTAGGTGTAGCCTATTGAGACGTAAGTGAAGACAATTCCTCCCCGGAGGAGATAGGCCACGGCGCCATTCCTACCGAGGTTGGAATTGTCCAGGGAGACGAAGTGGATGATGGTCACGTTGCGTCTCGCACCTGGCGGGGGGAACTGGAAGACAGCCTTGTCCTCGTTGATGAAGTTGCGTGGTAGAGTGAAGTTTCCCCTGAAGACAGATAAAACACGTGTTGAGTGGTACACTGTTCTGTTTGTGTGGCGAAAGTGGACAGAAGACGTCCTTCTGTGTTAGCTGTGTGCAGTGCTGCAGCTGTGGGAAGGCCTGTCTTGTTCATTTACTGACGTATCATTCATTTGGTTGCGTCTTTAATTGCACTTGTTTAATTAAGGTGTGCTTAAGTGGCTGTGTGTTTAGTCATGAACAGGCGTTGTCACAAGTCTTAGGTTGTTAGTCGCATAGGCAGGCAGTATTTACCGGCTTTTCATTGCGTAGACCGGGGTTCAATTCAAGGATATTCATGTGTTGTTGTGATGGATCCAGTGGCACTGACAGGCACTAACCTGCCCGACACTCCGTACTGGTACATGCATCATGTGTTGTTGTGATGGATCCAGTGGCACTGACAGGCACTACCCTGCCCGACACTCCGTACTGGTACATGCAACAGGCCCATATGAGGTCGCAGTACCACGGAATACATTGATACCATGTAACAAACACAAGAATTAAGACAGGCTTGGATGTGGGAACTTAGATATTTGTTTGGCCAGCTGATTGCTTGCTAATTATATATTTGGGTGTCTTGTTGTTCTTTCGTTGCTTCCTCACTGTTGCTGACTGGTGTATTAGTTACATATTGACTGGTGTCCTTACTTGCTTAGTTAATATAATTTGTTGGTTTATTACGTAGTCGGTTGTTTGGCCTTTTCTAATAGGCAAAATAGTTAGACAGTCACACTATGTTCACTAGGATCAGGAATAGCTGTAAATTTCAGTTGCTTATAGCCCTTATGGCCCGGGATCTCTGTAATAGCTGTTGGAATTCTTGTTCGTTGATGCGTTCGACTGAACATCCCTGTGGTCTTACTTCCTTATATAGCAGATGTACTCGGATTTACTGCACTGCAGGTGTCACTTAGGGATGGTCACTGTTACGTCACGACGTGCACAGCTTGTCAAAATAAAGACACGTCACGATTCTTCTAGATTTGGAGTTGGTTTCTGATTTCGTGTAGTTCAGTTCCTCTTAATTTAATTTATTTTGCCAATGCGCACGCAGAAGTGAATGCTAAATCATGTCGTACTGTCGAACTCGTATCCTAATTTCTTTACTCGTCTGACACAAAACTTGAACTTTGTGCGAGCTTTAAGTGACGTGGACGAAACTTCATTCTTCTGCACAAGAAGTGTAAGTTTGGCTGAAATATTTGCAGCCAGCAGACTGAAGGTGCAGCGAATTCTTGCGCTTCGGTTGGCGCTGTTAGGATGCGGTCCGTAGTTCGGGTAACTAACATATTTGAACTGCATTTTGTGGTTGCATTTATGTTTGTAAATCCCGAAATTTCGTGAGAATCCAACGATATTTGATGGTTCGTACCAATGTCGCGTGACTCAGATTGAGATATGCACAGTATCATTATTTCGCCGTCCCTCTGTTAGTGTCAAAGACCCGACGTCTCCTGACTTGAAGGCGTCAAACTGCTGCACTCGCGAGCAGTTGCAGTTGATGAGGCGCGATGTAGTCATGTAGAATCCAAAACATATCGTATAAATAATTAAAAGTATTTTGCTTTATCACTAAAATCGCACCATTGCTAAATCTTCCCTTTTTTTCTTATCATAAGAGGCCTGTCCGGTAATCGAACTGAGATCGATGGACGGCAGACCACAATAGATGTTCCTATTACAAAGCGGGATGAATATAGTAGGATACTGCGACAGCTAAAAGAACTACCTGTAATTCGAAGATAGCTATAATTGTTAGGGTAGGGATGGTCATTACATTGAGGTAGCTATTTTACATAAGTATAGTCAGTACGGAGACCAAGCCACGGGCTGGAGGACCAGAGAATGCGTGTTGCTTTCTGGCAGAAGACAAGTACTTTCATTCTTTGTACAACTTCATGTTCTTCCCCAGGCCCTACCAGATTTGTGTTCAAAGGGTTGTAAGAGATTTTGGTAGACACAAAGCTGCTAATAGTACGCCGAACTCTGCCTCCGTCCGCCGGTACGACTGTGTGTGGCGCTCAGCTACGTACAGGAAAGAATTGAACGTTATCTTGGATATGCAGTGAACCTTGTCGAACGTGGGGCTACGTTTATAGAGAACGGCGAATTAGGTGAATCCGCGTTGGAAAAAATAGTACTAGATGGTTTGGAGATGGGTGAGGTGAAGGTGGCCTTACGAAACATTACGTGGGCACACACACATACACACACGCGCGCGCACGCACACAAACCACACACACACAAACACACCACAAACACACACACACTCACATACACACAGACACAGACACACACACACACACACACAATCACACGCACACACCATACCATACCACACACACACACACAAACACTCACACACACACACGCACACACACACGCACACACGCACACACACACACCACACACATATGCACACACACTCACACGCACACACACAGACACACACACACATA
>Ga0123353_10004938_pt1 | contig 17367 bp, 15 predicted proteins | sample TergutLab28metaG_3_FD_92763 | JGI IMG/M metagenome (GOLD analysis project Ga0123353, IMG submission 92763) | Labiotermes labralis P3 segment gut microbial communities from Petit-Saut dam, French Guiana - Lab288 P3 | ecosystem: Host-associated > Arthropoda: Insects > Digestive system > Gut ...
TAAAGGGTCTTATGGCCGGCGGCGACGACTACATGAGCAAGCCCTACAGCCTCAAGGAGTTCGGCGCGCGCATACTTGCCCTCATGCGCCGGGGTAATCGCAGAGATAAGCCCAAAGGTGATTTTTATATAGACCGCGAAACCCGTATTCTCCATGTTTCAGGGAAAAATATACTGCTCTCCGAACGGGAGTTTTTACTGTTTGAGCTCTTGTATGAGAATCAGGGAAAATCGTTCTCAAGAGAGGAACTGCTGAAAATAATATGGCAGGACAACGCAGAGATCAGCGTAGTGGCGACATTAGTTTCACGTCTGCGGCGCAAAATCGAGTTCGCCGAAAGCGTGGTCGGGAAGATTACAAGCACGTATGGCGCCGGGTATTGCCTGGTCAATAAGAATCGGTGAAAACATTGTCTGAATCAGGTATGATGATTGCTCCCATTATTCAGTTATCAAAATTGCGATGATGATAATCACTCGCGCAGGTATAAACATTACAAAAAATGGGAGATAACGAGCGATGCGTAAAAACATGCGTACCGACAGTCACTATTTCAAGTTTTTTACATGCGTTACATGCTTAATTTTCATAGTGATATTTGCGGTTTCATCACAAGCCTTAGGCAGGCGGGCCGCAAAAGAAGGGGCTAAGATGGTGCCCAACGCCGCGGCGAATATAAAAGGATTTGACAATGAAAATATTCACGGGCTTATCGGTTTTTATGAGAAATCCCACGAACACGGGGTTCTAATTATGGGAGAGCTTACAGGTCTTGAACCCAATGAAATCTACGCAATGCACATTCACGAAATAGGTTCCTGCGAATCGCCAAAAGCGCCGGGAGAACATTTCGATCCTGTGAAAGACAAGGCCGCTGAACATAATCACGGCCACGCCGCGGGCGATCTTCCAAATGTTAAGGCAGGAGATAACGGAAACGCAGCCGTCAACTATACAGCAAAAGAACTGCGTACGGACGATTCAAATCTTTCTGTGATCGACAGATCAATAGTGATTCATAAGACCAAAAACGGCAAACCGACAGAACCTGTTGCGTGCGGGGTGATTCAGCATGTTCATTAATTAAAAATTGATCATTACATTAATTTATCGGTGATTTTCATTATCTCATTGACGCAGATTGCGGCGCCGTTATCCGCAATCTGCCCCCTTTTGCCGTTCTTAACCGCTTTTGCAAGATACGGCTCCCAATCTAAATTCAAAAACGAATCAGTATGAAGAAATATCCCGTTTCCACAACGCTGCGCTTCCGCATGTAAAGTCTCAAATTCTGAAAAATTATCTCTTGGAAGATACAAAAGCGGTATACCGTTAAGCAGAGATTCGCTGAAAACTCCGTAACCCATTTTACTTATAATTATGTCTGCGGATGCGGATAAATCCCGGTAACTGAAACTGTCTTTAGTGACAAGATGGAAATTTGATGGATTTTGATCAAGCGGATATACGCCTGCAAATTCCCAATCGGCAAATGATTCAAGTTTTCTCCAGTTGACATTGTGAAGACCATAATTACCGATGTAAATCAACCCCAAATGTTTACGGCGGTCAATCCCAAAGTGGTTACATATTTCATTTTTGCGGTTTTTTCCCTTTCTGCCGACTACAACCGGTACAGATTTAATCCGCGGAAATAGAGGCATGGGCGAAGCAGGATAAAGAGCAAGCGCAAGCGTAGCTTTTGAGTATTGATCAGCCATTTTTGACAGCATTGATTTATATTGAGGATAAATATCAACATAGGGCGAGTAGATATCATACCACGTAAAATTGCTTATTGCAACAGACAGTATCCCTGCTTTGTCAGCGATTTCGAAAGCAAACGGGGTAATATCGCTGACGATGCAGTCAACATTATTGTCTTTACACCATCGAACCTCATCATCAAGAAGTGATTCATTGAGGATAGAAATATTGTTGTATGCCTTGAGCGTCTCTTCCATCTGCACGGTGACCCCGTCACTCTGCAAACATCCGACATCAAACACACCCTTGCGTACTGTATGTGGTATGACTATCTCTTCTTTGAAAAATAATTGCGGGATATCACTCACTATTGTAAGACGAACATCACCAGACGGCGGCAAACAATTACAAACAGCCGCGCTGCGCACCGCGTGGCCGTATCCGTGAGCGGTTATGTAGTAGAGGATGTGCATACCCATATAAAATACAAACTGCGCACCCTCTCCCGCACCCCAGCTGGGTGCGCCGCTTTGCAGCCCCGCCTGTCCGCAGGCGGGGCTGGTTGGAATGGTGATATTGAATATTAAAATGATGGCGATGATCGAAAATAACACAACAAATCTCCGTGTCAGCCGTAATAAAAATCCCCAAAATGATAATTTCCAATTTTTTTTTGAATCTGTTTTTCGCATATATTATTTTAGACGGCTATTTATTACAACTAAGGATAACGGAAAAATTTACATGATTTTACTTTTGCCGTGAGAGGCGAAAGGGAAGGTTGCAGGTATGGCGTACAATATTGAAAAAATGCGCAACATCGGGATTAGCGCCCACATCGACTCGGGCAAAACTACCCTGACAGAACGCATCCTGTTCTACAGTAACAAAATTCACGCGCTCCACGAAGTTAAAGGCAAAGACGGCGTAGGCGCAACAATGGACTCAATGGAGCTTGAACGTGAACGCGGTATCACTATCGCCTCCGCGGCCACAAACGTTACGTGGAAAGATCACCCCATTAACGTGATTGACACTCCGGGACACGTTGACTTCACAATTGAAGTAGAACGCGCGCTTCGGGTTCTCGACGGCGCGATCCTTGTTCTCTGCTCAGTCGGCGGCGTTCAGTCGCAGTCTATCACTGTAGACAGACAGCTTCGCAGATATAACGTCCCCCGCCTCGCATTTGTCAACAAGTGCGACCGCAGCGGCGCTAACCCGTACCGCGTTTGCCAGCAGCTCCGCGACAAGCTCGGACACAACTCCGTACTGATGCAGATTCCCATCGGTCTTGAGGATAAACTTGAGGGCGTTGTTGACCTTGTAACAATGAAAGCCATTTACTTTGACGGCAAAAACGGTGAAATTATCCGCGAAGAGGAGATCCCGGCGGAACTTCTCGACGAAGCTCAGAACAAACGCGAAGTGATGCTTGACGCTGTTTCAAAATACTCCGATGAACTCCTTGAGTGCATTATCGAAGAGAAACCGGTAACTGTCGAACAGATCAGAGCCGCTATCAGAAAAGGGACTCTCTCATTAGACCTTACCCCGGTGTTTATGGGGTCCGCCTATAAAAATAAAGGTATCCAGCTTCTTCTCGACTCGGTGCTGAGCTATCTGCCAAACCCAAGCGAGATCGAAAATACCGCTCTTGACCTTGACAATAACGAAGCGCCGGTAACTGTTCTCACAGACTCCGCAAAGCCCATGATCGCGCTCGCGTTCAAACTTGAGGAGAGCCAGTATGGTCAGCTTACTTATATAAGAGTATATCAGGGCTCTATTAGAAAAGGCAGCGAACTTACAAACACCCGCAGCGGGAAACGGTTTAAGGTCGGACGTCTCATACGAATGCACGCAAACTCAATGGAAGATATCACAGAAGCGGGTTCCGGTGATATTGTCGCGCTGTTTGGTATTGAGTGCGCATCGGGCGATACGTTTACAGAGGGCGGTCTTAACTACGCTATGACCTCTATCTTCGTACCCGAACCGGTTATATCGCTTGCTATTTCAACTAAAGACAAAAAGTCTGCCGACAATTTGTCAAAAGCGCTCAACCGATTTACAAAAGAGGATCCTACTTTTAAGACATTTGTTGACCCTGAGTCAAACGAAACTATCATCCGCGGTATGGGCGAGCTTCACTTGGACGTTTACATCGAACGTATGCGCCGTGAGTACAAAGTGGAACTTGAGACCGGTATGCCGCAGGTTGCTTACCGTGAGACTGTTACAATGGCCGCCAAGTTTGACTATACGCATAAGAAGCAGACCGGCGGAAGCGGTCAGTACGGACGCGTAGCGGGTGTCATGGAGCCTAACAGCGAGAAAGATTACGAATTTGTTGACAGCATTAAGGGCGGCGTTATTCCTAATGAGTTTATCCCCTCCTGCGACAAGGGTTTTAAGGCTTGTCTTGGTAAGGGTAAAATCATCGGCTTCCCTATCGTTGGCGTGAAACTTACTATCGACGACGGTTCTTTTCACCCTGTTGACTCTTCGGACATCGCGTTCCAGCAGGCTGCTATAGGCGGTTTTTGGCAGGCTTTTGAGAAAGCGAAGCCTGAAATCCTTGAGCCGATAATGAAAGTAAACGTTGAGGGGCCTACAGAGTTTCAGGGTAATATTCTAGGGAGCATAAACCAGCGCCGCGGAATTATTATCTCAACAACAGAAGAGGCAAACTTCTCAAATGTAGAGGCGGAAGTGCCGCTCAGTGAGATGTTTGGGTATTCAACGGTACTGCGCTCGCTCACTCAGGGTAAGGCGGAGTTTACAATGGAATTCCTTAAATACAGCAAGGTTCCGAATAACATCGCGGAACAGCTTAAAAAGGAGCACTTGGAGGAGAAAGCTAAGGAAGCGGCTAAGAGAAAATAAGGCTTTTAGTATACTTTGAAAGAAACTATATTATTATGGTCGGCTTATTTAATGTAAGCTGACTGAATAATTTAACTCAGGAGGGGATAGAGTTATGATAAATAAAGAATTAATTGCAAGAAGTCCTTTAAGAATTTTGGAGAAATCTACTCAGGGCGGCGCTAAGCAGGGGAACATCAGCATGATTGCTGCCCGTAAAGGGACTGGTAAAACCGCGTGCCTTGTCCACATCGCTACAGACCAGCTTATACAGGGTAAGAATCTTATCCATGTATCGTTTTCGGCTAATACTTCTCATATCGCCTCGTGGTATGACAGTATTTTCTCTGAAATTGCGCGCAGAAACAACGTAAGCAACGCCGCGGAAATTCAAGATCAAATGACCAAAAAACGGGTGATCATGAACTTCAAGCAAGACGGCGTAACTGTTAATCAGGTGCTTTCGAGCGTTAAGTCTATGATTAAGGACGGCGGTTTTAACGCCAATGTGGTGATAATCGACGGTTATGATTTTAAGTGCGCTGACAAAGATGAGTTTGCCGGTTTCAAAACTTTCGCGGAAGAACTCCAGATTCAGCTTTGGTTCAGCGCCACGACTCACAGAGACGACCCGTCAAAGGATGATAACGGCGTACCGATGATGCTTTCACCTTTCATGGACAGCGTCGCTATTCTCATAGTTATGGAGCCGGGCGACGGTTTTGTTCATCTGAACCTTGTAAAAGATCACGATAAATATACACCGCGCGACTCTCTGCGTCTTAAGTTAGATCCGCAGGATATGCTGCTTATCGCAAAAGAGAAGTAAGAATAAAGGGGCTGTCTTTAAATAAGACGGCCCCCTGTCTGTACCGCAATGCAGTCAACTCGTTTATGACACTGCCTGATAAAACAGCCTCTCTTTTTTGTGGTTTTGCGCCGGGCTAAATATTATCTTATAATATCTATACCCGACATCGAAAGGGGCATATCTTAGTTGAAAAAATTTAACACGAGCCTTATACTATTACTTACGTTTAGTGTATCCCTCTCCTACGGCAGCGATCAGCCGTCAGGAAGCTTGATGCCGCGTACCCCTTTTAGAATACCTCTTGCAAGAATCGCGGTTGCTTTTGATGAGGAGACAAGAGGCTATAATCAGGTTCGCATAAGTTTTGACGAATCCGGCTCTTATGCTATTATCGCTCCGGGCGATGATCGGTTTGTAAGAGTATCCAGACGCGGAGACGAAAATACAGTTTACAGAGAATCGCCTGAAAAAGCGTATCAGCTCTCCGATTTTGAGGCCAAGATAATAAGCGATGTATCCCGTACCCTTATATCTGCACTTAACGAATTTGAAAACTCGCTCAAAAATGAGGCATGGGGCAGGCTTCTTTATCTTGACTCTTATTTCCCGCGGTTCCTGCGCGGGTTCCATGTTATGATCTGCGCGGCCAAAGGCTCCACAGAGGCGCTGCCGAGAAGCGCGCTTGTATCGGAAGATGACTACGACGTCTCCACAAGCTCTCCCAAATCCGATGTGCGTGTTAATATGTGGCGGAGCAGTGAAGACAATATTATGAAACTTCGTATCGCGGCAAGAGAGCTTGCGCATCAGACAAGAGAGTGGCAGAAAAAGGAACTCAACAACTCAAAGCGCAATCCTGAGTTCTCATACAGCACAGATTTTGACCGCGCATTCACAGCTTTTGTAAGAAACTATTTGGGCAGAGCTCCCTGAGAGCCAAACTCCCCTTTCCATTTACCGATACCGCCCATATCGTAAACATTTTTATACCCCAAATTTAAAAGCGCGTTCGCGGCCAATTTAGTACGTCTGCCTGTTCTGCAGTATAGTATTACCGTGCTGTTTTTATCGGGCAGCATACGCGGGGCCGCTGTTTGGATTATATCATGGGGGATTAAGAAAGCGCCTTTTACATGACGCTCATCGTACTCAGCCTTACTGCGTACGTCAACGATAATCGCTCCCTCTTTTTTTAAAAGTTTCTGAGCTTGCTTACCGCTTATCTCCCCATTTGCGTTAGCGTTTGCCTGACCGCCGCCGCATGCGGCAATAAGTATTGTTATCATACAAACCGCGAAAAACGTTGGTATGATGTTAACTGTTTTTTTGATTATTGTTCGGATTGATTTTGTCATTTTAATTTGCTCCTCTCTTTTATAGTTTATGATAATTTAAAAATAATAGTTTTTACTGCGAATAACTAATAGTTAATCGTGATCAACTTAATTATATTATATATACGGGTACGGCACACCCCGCGCACAGCAACTTTCACTATGATGAGAGGGGACAGGCATGGCACACATCCATCACGCGTTAGGATTACATCTGCATCAGCCGCTTGGCAATTTGTTGACTTTGTTCAATTCAGAAGCGGAGAACTGGGAAGCGAAGCAGATACTTTGGTGTTATGACCGTATAACCCGTATGCTTGAAGGGTATGAGGATATCGCGCGGCTCCATATAAGCTGCTCGGGTACGCTTTTAAAGCAGCTTGAAGACCCTGCCATACAAAAAACATTTCGTGACGTGGCTGACATTAATGATTTTATGGAGCGCTTTAGACGCTCCCCCATTGAGTTTGTAGGCAGCGGACTTTTCCACCCTGTCTACCCGCTTATTCCAAAAGAAGACTGGGACGCTCAGACCGAGTGGTGGAAGGGGCTTGGGAGCAAAATGCTCGGGCGTCCGCACTTTAACGGATTTTGGCCCCCTGAGATGGGGTTTTGCATGGAGATGATTCCGATGCTTAAACGCCACGGCTATCGTTATGTTTTGGTTGACTGCTGGTACATTAAACCAAAGCGTGAGATGCGCTGGGAGGAGCGGCGCTACAGACCCTACATCGCCCGCTACGGCGGTGAGGAGATCATAGTCATACCAAGAGACAGAGAACTCTCCGACGCGCAGGAGTCGGGACTTGACCCGGGGTGGTTTCAGCATGAGCTTTACGAACGGACAAAGTGGTGCGACTTCCCCGCCCTTGTTACCACATGGACAGACGGCGAAAACGGCGGCTGGTTCAGAAGCGCGGACGTCAAGTCAAGTTTTTGGGGCAGCTTCTATCACGAAATTATGAACCGCTACAGAGCCGGTACTCTTGGCTTTATCCCAACGCATATAACAGAGTTTATTGACAAGTATCCGCCGGATGAAGAGGTAGAAGTTCATAGAGGCGCATGGAACACCGGTGATCATTGGGGCGGTGATTTTACTCAGTGGACAGGCGGACTTTTGCAGAGAAAAGGGTTTGACGAGATACGCAGCGCAAGCGCCTATTATCATAAAACAAAAAAACTGTTTGACGAACGCCGCGAGGCTATAAACAGCGCGGAAGAAGTTAGACAGATAATAATTGACGCTTACGACACTATCTTGACAGCTGAGACAAGCTGCAACTTTTTTTGGGGCGGCGCGTGGGTGCATAAATCATTTGAAAATCTTGAACACGCTTACAGACTGCTTGACATTGCGAATGAGAAATTAGGTACAAAGCAGGCCGTCGAGGCAGTCCAAAAATAGAAATAAAAAGAAAAAATTACAAAAAATGCTTTTTTTATTGAATAATCATCATGTAAATACTATTTTCATTATACAAATTGGTACTTTTTCTATTTCTCACTTGCACCTAAAAAGGAGTTTTTTCATGGCTGCTAAAAGTCTGACCCAAACTCAAGTGATCGCGAAGCTCGCGGAAGACGGGCTTGCAAAGAAGCAGGTTAAAGCGCTTCTCGACAATTTGGCCGCTCTTGCTTACAAAGAAGCTAAGAACGGTTTCATCCTCCCCGGTTTGGGTAAGCTGGTTCTTGTACAACGTAAAGCCAGAACAGGAAGAAATCCTGCTACAGGCGAAACGATTAAGATTCCCGCAAAAAAAGTTGTAAAGTTCAAAGTGTCAAAGACAGCCAAGGACGCAATCCTTGGAACAGGTACTCCTAAGGCTCCCGCTAAAAAGGTTGCCAAAAAGAAGTAAGCTGTACTGTTTTTGCCTGTGCTAAAGAACAAAGGGGCTAATGTAAGTTAGCCTTTTTTTTATTTTGTAATAACAGCTTTCATATCCTCAGGAAGTTCCGCGGTTATCTCACAATGCCTGCCGGTATGGGGATGATGAAACGAGAGCGATTCACAGTGAAGCAGTTGCCTGCGCTTGGGTAAAGCGCAATTATCAACAGAAATATCACGTTGATTGCTATCCGCGAGATATTCGGCAGCGCTTTGACTGTAAAGCCTGTCGTCTATTATTGGAAAGCCAAGATGCGCAAGATGCACCCGTATCTGATGCGTGCGTCCGGTAATTGGTCTTACAGTAAGCATTGTCAATCCGCCTGCGCAAACTTTCGCTGATTCGATTATTGTGAGAGCGCTCTTAGCGGTCTCATCAACTTCATCCGCTTTGAATTTATAATTGATACCGCTCTCTTTATCTTTGGATATAGGTACATCAACAGTATATGGAATATCATAATGAAAATTATCGGCGACAACCGCTTTATAAATTTTTGATACCTTTTGATCACTAAAAAGTTTGCCAAAAACCGCCCCCTGCTCAGAAGTCTTTGCAAATAATACAATGCCCGACGTCTCTCTGTCAAGTCTTTGTACTGGATGGCAATTAGGATACCGCGGTGAGTGTACACTGCGCAGTTGATAGACAAGATTATTGCGAAACGATTTTCCAGCGCGGTGAACAAGCAGATGCGGGGGTTTATTGACGGCGAAAATCCACTCATCCTCGTAAATGATTGTATATGAGAGATCGGCGGCAGGCTCCTCCCACTCACCGGGATCATAGCCAATGATATCATCAGCTATAACACAATCATCAGCCTTGCAAATTACGCCATTGATTAAAATACGCCCCTCATCAACAATACTTATCCACTGCTGATAATCGTGATAAGTAAATCTCGCGCTAAGATAATCAATAATTAAAATTGGTTTACGGACATTTGAGGGAACTGTTGAAGAGAAGATCATTTTATTACTCCGGCAGTTAAATGCCGCAACCTCCGGTACAGCGGCCTCACGATGGTTCGTGCAGTCGATGTGCCGGGAGTTGCGACATTTAACTGCCACCTTAATAACTTACGATCACAGTTCATTTATGTAAATGGGCTTGGATCCCGAATAAGTCTTATTTAAATAATTTATTAAGATGATCTCAGTTTGGCGGCCGGGGTCTATGTTTACGATGAGCCTGTCGATGTAGCGCCGCGCTATGAAAAGACCGCGCCCGTGAGTGTCAAGGAGTCCAAGGGGCATCCCCTTGTCATCTTGCGCAATCTGACGGTGCAGCCAATAGAGTACGTTCTGCTTTTTGAGCTTCCCTCCCCTGTCCTTTACAGAGACCGCGTATTTTTCATCGTCAATGGCTACAGCTACCTCTACAGCGGTCTCTTCTGATAGCTCAAAATCAAAATCCCAGCTCTGCTTATTTTCCGGATTTTCATCGCGGATACCGTAGAATATCGCATTTGTCAATAGCTCGAAAAGTACAAGCTCAAGCTGCTTCCCTCTTGTATCGTCGTCAATCATAATAACAATTTTCTGAGATTCAATATCAAGATTTGTAGACTTGCGTATCAGGTTGCGGTGAACTTTTATACCCTCGGCAAAATACCTCTCTACGCCGAAGATATTACCCTCAATAAGGTTTTTAAGCAGTTTTGAGAGTTCCTGAAAGTTAAACGGTACAGATTTTACAAAAATGTTCCCTACGTCGTGGCTTAGCGTAAGCCCGAGATAATCTTCAACATTGTAGGCGGTGATGAGAAGTCTTTTAATATGCGGATACTGCTCTTTTACAATCTTCAACAGCTCGAAACCCTTCATACCGGGCATATTTACATCTGATAATACGAGATCAACACTCTCTGTTTTCAAAATCTCAAGCGCGGCCTGACCGCAGTCCGCCGTAAGTACCTTATACTGTTCCTCCTCTTCAAGAAACACGGAGATCATCCCTCTGATCGCCGGTTCATCATCTACAAGCAGTATTGTATACTTACGATCCATGTTGCAAAAACTCACTTCCTAAACTATATTAAATATCTGACGCTTCTCTATGTGAACATTCCGGCAGGCTCTCAATTTTCAACAAATACGATTACAGTGATTACAGTATTACTTCGGCAGTTAAAGGTCGCAACTCCCGGTACAGCGGCCTCACGATGGTTCGTGCAGTCGGTGTGCCGGGAGTTGCGGCCTTTAATTGCCACCTTAATAACATGTTGGGGATGATAAGATCAGCCCCGGCATTTTAAACCGAAAATATGCCGACGACAAAAAGTGATAACGCATTTTCCGGTCTCTGCTATTGGATGCGCCTGCCCGGATTCGCAGCCTTTGCAGGTATTTGCGGCGGCATAAGTATAGTAAAACTCTGGCTTAATCTCTATACACTGCCGCCTATACCTATATTCTATATTAATATGTTTTTTTTGACAACCATTTTCTCAATGTTAGCAGGAATTCTCTGCCGCCGCCCTTTTATGAGAATTACATTTTTTATGATAAGCGGCGCCGCGCTCTTTACATACAGTGAAGCTAATCTGCACTCCTTTTATGAAAATATGGAGAAAATTTGCGAACATCACCAAATTTTTACTTTACAAGTTACAATAACAAGCCCCGTTGTTACATCACCATATTCAACAGCGCGCTTTCGCGGGAGAGTCATAAGTGCCAACGATAAGGATGTTGACCGGGTATTAAAAAATAAAACTCTGCGTTTCTCCTCGCGCAGCCCTGTTCCCCCTGTGGGAACCATCACAATTCAGGGACGCTACAGCGCGCCTCAAAGAGCTAAGGGGCCTCTTAGTTTTAATGAGCGCAATCACTTCGCGGTTAATAATATACATGGCAGTTTTCAAATAAGCAGGATTCTGCCGGACAGCGCACCGCCGCCGTCACATCTTGCTCTCTTTTCCCACACACTGAGATCACAGGTTCACTCCGTCATAAACAAAGCTGAATCAGAAGAGGTGCGCGGGATATTTCACGCCGCGTTTTTGGCTGAAAATGAGTACCGCTCGCGTTCGCTTGACGCAACTTTTAGAAAAGCGGGCGTTGTTCACCTGCTTGCGATATCCGGTTTTCACGCGGCGCTTTTACTTACGGCAATCGTAACGGCGCTTAAAATTTGCGGCGTTCCCTATCGATTGCGGATGATTCTTTCTATAAGCGCGCTTTGGGGGTATCTCTTTTTTATCGGATTCATCCCCTCGCTTTTCAGAGCCACGGTGATGGTTACCTTTTTCTGCTTGTCAATGCTCCTCCAGCGAAAAAATCACTCAATACACTCTCTTGGCACCGCGGGGCTATTTTGGCTGTATCTCTCACCGCACAGTCTTTTTTCAGCGGGTTTTCAGCTCTCCTTTGCCGCTACGGCAAGCATAATACTGCTTCAGCCGATTTTATGTACAATGACCCCAAAACTTCAAAACAGGCGCTCAGATTTTCTTATTCGTCAAGCACTGACGCCTTTTTGGCTCTCTGTTACCACGTCGGCGGCCACAATCCCGGTACTCCTTCATCACTTCGGAACATTTTCTATCTACGGGATATTTTTTAATCCTGTCGCAATCCCCCTAATGGCGGCGGCGATGTGGTTTTTCTTTGGAGCTGTCATTTTATCACCCATAGCGCCGCTTTGCAATTTGTCTATCTTGGGAGCTGAAAAAATCCTTAGCTCAATGATTTATTTAAGCAGATTCAGTGAACGTTTCGCGTTAAGCGAGATAGTTATTTCAAACACGACCGCTCTTCAGCTATTCGCTATATCAACATTTATTATCGGCTTGTGTGCTGTAAATAAAAACTTGCGCAAACCTTTTTTACTGCACGCGGGCGCGCTGTCAGCATTTTTAATAGCAATTGCCGCATTGCAGTCATCAACTAAAGCCGCAATCGAAATCTCAGAATTTAAGAGTCCCCACGCTTTAGTTAACGTAATCATTCATCCTGATAGAGATAAAACCGCGTGGATAAGCGCTCAGGGCAAATGCAGTGAAATTAAAAGAGTGCGGGAAAGAGAGATTGAACCTTTTTTGAAGAGAAAAAAAGTTATGGCGGTACCGCTTTTTATAGTAAGCGAAGAAGCGCAAAAAGAGGCGCACGAATTCACTTTCAGCACAGGCTTTAACCCGCATATAATCGTACTGAGAGATGAACATTTGAGTGATAAAAATGAGTCCGGATATAAGAGGATTGACTTGCGCTATATTATCAGTTCAAACGCGGCTTGCAGTCTTAAGATAGATACCTATGATACGGGAAAGCCCCGGGTAAAACCCCGGGCTGCCAATCTTGCGCATCCCGCCCTGCTTCATTAAAACAATCGCCGAGCTATTTACCCGCCTGCCGTTCTCTGTGATCTCTGCGATATACTGAATAACGCCCCGCAGGAATCCTTTTCAATGAAAAACTGCCGCTGTCATTTTGATAAGGTTTTACATGCCCTTGCGGCCGCCCTTAATACTAACCCGCAAAAACCGCATCCAACTCAACAGGCTTATAATAAATCTTATCCTGCTCAACGGATTGCCTGCCGCCTATTCCGGGGAATTTTTCTTCTGCGTTATAAAAAACCACAGGTTTTGTTTCGATTTTTTTGCTGATGTCAAAATAATCGTAGATCGCGCGGCCTTTGCACCATGTGTCTGCGTTAATGTAAAGCGTATCAAATTTTGACGCCTCTACGGCATTTAAAAACTCATTTGACGTAGAGCAGAGCATACCGTCAATTTTTCTCGTGTCAAACAGATCGGTAATCTTGCCGTTTTTTTTGTTTTCGTCGTCTAATACTAAAATTTTCATTTTCTTGCGTCTCCTCTATATGATCAAATGCGGACGGGGGCAAGCCCCGTCCCTGCGAATATTAATTGGCGGCTTTAATTGCAGCCAGTAAATTTTCTGCCTTTTGGTGATATGCGACAGCCGTTGTATCGGCAATCAGCTCTCTGCAAAACGCGCTTGCCACACTTGGATTATTCTTGTTAAGCAGAGCAAGGCGGAAGCGTACCGCCGCGTGGCGGTGCGCTGCGTTATTGTCTTTTAATACTCTTTCAAGATATCTGACAGCTCTCGCCGGATCGCCTTTCTGTTCATAAGCTACAGAGAGACCCTCATAAGCCTGAGCTTTTACAAAACCGCTGTGCCCCCTGCTGTTTACGGCCGTTTCGAACCATGTTACAGCCTGATCGGGATCATTCTGCTGCAAGTAAATACTGCCCATCATAAACGCGCTCATTGCCGCAAGCGGGGTGTGTCTGAAATTATTGGCTGCATCACTGAATGAGGCAAGCGCCTTGTCAAACTGTTCATCAGCGTAGTCCATTATGCCTATGCCAAAAATTTCCTGCGCCTTTTTTGTGCTTGATGATTTCATATTGCCGTATATGAGACCGCCGCCGGCAATAACTGCTAACGCTATGCAGCAAACTGCAATTGCGGTAGCGTTTTTAGTCATGAAATTTCTTGCTTTAAGTATTCCCTCAATAACAGGATCCTGCTCAGACTCCGCAGCTTTCTTTTTTTGAATATCCAAAATCTATTTCCTCCTTGGCATTAATCCTCTTTAATGATATTATTATTTGGTGTACATCCATATACGCTCCGGTGAGCGTCTAATTGTAAACACAGACTATAAAAATGGTTCAAAAGTTGGGTAAAAGTCAAGAGGTATAGATGAATTCTGCGTTTGACCTGCATACACAGAACGAGCTCCTTAAATCCCAGCTCATTAATTCCTCCATGATTAATGAGCTTACGAAGGTATTGCACTCCTGTACCGATCTAAAAAGCATAATAAAAACCGCGCTGCTTTCGTTTCAGGATTTTTTGGATTTTGACCGTGTTATACTCTTTGCGATAAACCGCGCGACATTTTGCCTTGAGCCGCGCGAATGGATAGGGATAAAAGACGAGACTGCAAAAAAAATCTCAATACCGCTTGGTTTTGACGGCGGTGAGATCACCGATTCAATATTTTTAAACCGGCACATATTTGTAGAGGAACCCGATCCTCAAAGCGACCGCTTCTTTTCGGAACTTGGCAGCGGCTCATATATTTTAGTGCCGCTTTTAAATAAACCAAACCACAGGTGCTGGGAGATAAAGGGGTGTAACAAGAAAACCTGTCAGTGCTACGAAAGCGCCAATCCGTACTGCTGGAGTATCCCCAATAAATGTATGAACCCGGACACACCGGAAGATGAGCGGCGTAAAAACTGTCTCTCATGCGCCTCGTTCAAAGCGGAAGGGGCGTTTTGGTTAGACCGCAGCATTATAAAAAAGCCGATAACAAGCGATGATATCGCCACACTCACAAGCATCGTAAATGTAGTCGGCCTTATTACAGAAAACGTTCGGATGATGGACTCGCTTGACGCCGCAAATCAGAATTTAAAAGATGTGAATGATACTTTACGTACAGTGAATCACGAACTGCAAAGCGCACAGGCAAAGATACGGCTTGACTTGGAGCAGGCGCAAACAATTCAGCAGAGGCTTTTGCCGCAGAATATTACAAGCTCAAAAGAGTACTCCATAGGCACTCACTACTCCTCGGCAAACACGGTGGGCGGTGACTATTTTGACCTTTTTAAGATAGCGGAAAACACTTACGGACTTATAATAGCGGACGTATCCGGGCACGGCATAGCCTCGGCTCTTATAATGTCGATGGTAAAAGTGCTGCTGAAAACTTACTCCACAAACGAAACATCTCCTCAAAAAACTTTAGACCGAATCAACGAGGTGTTTATATCGGAAATAGCGACAAGCCATTTTGTCACTATTTTTTACGCGGTATTTGACGTAAAGAAAAGAAAAATCAAATACTCCTCCGCGGGCCACTGCCCTACCATCTTCATCAACAAAAAAACCGGTCAGCACACTCTGATCAAAGCCGACGGCCTGTTTTTGGGAGTTTTTCCGGATATGATGCTTTGCGAAAAGGAGTTAGATTACGTACACGGAGAACACCGGCTGATACTGTACACCGACGGAATTACCGAAGCGGTCAACGCGGATAATACGATGTATGGTTTGGATAATATGATAAATATCGCATGTAAAACCGCAAACTTTTCACCGGATAACGCGGTCGATGCTATTTTAGAAGATTTGAAGAACTTCTGCGGCGCTATACCGCCGGATGATGATACCACTTTGCTTATTATTGATTTTTAGTCAAAAAGAGGTTTTATCCCCGATGTTCATTGTCTCTTGCTGACGGCCGGTAAGGCTTTTACATGCGCAGTGCACGGTATTTTACGGCATTTTCACAAAAAGCGTTGAAAGCCTGTTCAACGGATCAGGAGGGATGAGGGGATTGGGGGTGATTGGCTTCGCCGAAGTAAACAAGTTCTATGGCGGGGCGTTGCGGGGTGTTCCCGCAGATTTGACTTTATTTCCGGCTGATTTTAATTTCTATAATATATAGAAAGGTGCAGGATTTATTATGAAACGCGATCAACTTATACTTCTGCTCCAGCCTTACAAAAACGCTCTTGTGCCCAAAAAGGAGCTCTGTGGCTCTATCAACAAGTTCGCGGAACAGCTGCTCGCGCTTTGCGAACGCTTCCCAAGACTGCGCTTTAATGCCGCGCTCCCGGGGTATATTCTTGAATGTATAGACCCGCTTATCATCTCCTCACTTAGAGATATGTTTAAACGCGGTCAGGTCGAATGGCTCTGCACCGGTTACACCGAACCGTTTTTGAGCTTCTCGCCCCAGTGGCTGACTAACGAGAATATATTGGCGGGGATGAAGGTCTTTACCGAACTTACAGGCGCCGCTCCTCAGGGCTATGCGCTCCCTTTCTCCAACTGGGAACCGTCGCATATCGATCTCTTCAGCGGCGCTGGGCTTAAATACGCTGTGGTCTCAAACTCGCTTTTAGATAGAAACGAAGCTAAGAGCTGCGGGTACTGGATAACCGAGTATACGGGGAGTTCGATTGCGGTCTTTCCAGTTTGGTCGTATCACCGCCATAACGCGCCGCAAAATCTTATGGGATGGATAAACGAGAATTTTCCTGAAGATAAGTCCGGCTCAAAAATGCTTATCCTGCGCTATTTGTATTCGCTTGACAAACCTTGTGATAGTGACAAAGAGCAGTCGGAATGGATAGAAAAGATCGCGGCGGAGATAGACAAGCATATCCTTGAACTTCATCCTTTAAGATTTAAAGATGTGGCAGGCGGCACCCCGCCTTTAGGCTTGCACTATTTTCCGTCAAGTTTGGTACCCTCGCAAAATGAGCCCGCTTCGCCCTACTTTCTTAATCTTATGCACTGCTATGATCAGATCAGTATCCTGCAGCGCAAACTCATGGAAGCGTGCGACGCGGTGAACAGTATTAAAGACGCAAAACTCGCGGCCAAGCTCAGACGCCAGCTCTTCTTCGCGCAGGACATAAACCGTTTTCTTCCGGCGGAACAAACCGGATTCTGCTCAATTACCGACCGTCTGTGGAGTTATGGTAAACTAATAGAGACAGAGCGCGAGCTTTACAAATTAAAAGAGACCCAAAACGGCATTATTCAGCTTACAGATTTTTTGCGCAACGGCTACAAAAGCATCATCATGTCAAACAGTCAGCTTAAGGTATACATTGATCACAAAAACGGAGCGCAAATTTACGAGCTTGACTTCAGCGACCGTCTCTTTAACGCCGCGGCGGTATACAGCCCCAAGATACACTCAAGACCGAATGTTATTACCCCCCGCGACAGCAGACTTGGCTTTTGCGACA
>Ga0123353_10004939_pt1 | contig 17367 bp, 13 predicted proteins | sample TergutLab28metaG_3_FD_92763 | JGI IMG/M metagenome (GOLD analysis project Ga0123353, IMG submission 92763) | Labiotermes labralis P3 segment gut microbial communities from Petit-Saut dam, French Guiana - Lab288 P3 | ecosystem: Host-associated > Arthropoda: Insects > Digestive system > Gut ...
GCGCGGGCGTTACGTCAGCGAAGACACACGCCTCGCCAGCGGCCTGAACGTGGACGGCAAGATGCTCGACTTCGGCGGCATCGTTACCGACGGCGCGTTCCGCCTCCTGCACGGCCGCGGCAAAGAGTGGCAACTCATCCCCCTGCCCGGCAGCCGCCCATTCAAGGCCGACCTCTCGCTCAACGCCCTCGGCGCAAGAGGACGCAAGGTCAAGACCGTCGAGATGATTGACCCCCGCGGCGAGAGCGCCAACGTCCAATGGTCACAAGACACCAACACCCTCCGCCTCTCCTGCGGCGGCGCGTTCGCCTACAAAATCACGTTCGAGTAACGCCGGTCAGACCGTATCAATGGCATCGCGGACCAGATGAGCAATCTGGCCGTCGGCCGCATCAATCTGCATCAGGATGTTGAAGAGCGTGCCGACAGCGAAGAAGGCGGTGATGAGGTTCGTGCCGCCGTAACTGACGAACGGGAGCGCGAGCCCTTTGGTCGGCAGACATCCCGTTACCACGCCGATGTTGAACGCGGCCTGGAAGACCAGCAGCATCGTCATGCCGAACGCCAGCAGGCGCCCCAGGCGGTCCGTGGCGCGGAGGCTGATAAGGATACCGCACACCAGCAGCACCGCATACACGAGGACCACGCCGAAGGAGAAGAGGAACCCGAACTCCTCCGCGCCGATCGCAAAGATGAAGTCCGTGTGGGCCTCCGGGAGGTAGCTGTATTTCTGGATGCTCTGGTTGAAGCCCACGCCCCACGGGCCCCCGTTCTGGAACGCGAGGAGGGACTGCTTGAGGTGATCGCCCGCGGTGTTCGCTTGGGTCGCGACGCTCTCCGCATTCGCCGCCAGCCAGTTGCAGATGCGGTCGCCCAAGAAGCCCAGGTAGTCGGCGTACTTATCCCAGAGGCCGCCCAGCCATGCCTTGATGCGGTTCATGCGGTTCGCGTTGGCCGCGATGACGAGGGCAATCGGCGGTATCCCGCACGCCGCGATGAGCAGCAGATGCCAGAGGCGCGTCCCCGCGACGAACATCATCAGGACCCCCAGCACGCAGACGACCATCGTCGCGCCAAAGTCAGGCTCCAGCAACAGGAACAGCGCGACAACACCGACAAGCGCCGCAGGGATGACCGCGCTGAACCAGAACGGGCGGGTCTTCTGCCAGAACCTCCCGAGCCAGCCCATGCGCCGGAGGGGCTCGCCCCCCCAGGACAGCCGGGGACGCAGACAGAAACGGTCCATCCAGACGGCGATCGCGACCACGACCGCCAGCTTGGCGAACTCGCCGGGCTGGAAGCTGAACGACCCCAGCTTGATCCAGCGGTAACTGCCGTTGACGCTCGACCGGATGCCCGGGCTGATCACCGCCACCAGCAGGACCACCACCACCAGGAAAAAACCGATCGGGAGCGTCAGGTATTTTTTCCAGAGGCGGTAATCGAATTTACTGCAGAAGGCGAAGACGAGCATCGCCGCGAGCAGCCAGCCGACCTGGCGGCAGAACAGCGCATACGGGCTGCCGTACAGCGCCTGGGAGCGCACGGTGCTGGCCGACGCCAGCAGGACGAGCCCCGCGCCCAAGAGGATGACGACGGTCAATGCAAAGGCCGTTAATGTCTTCTTCATGATGCTCTTCCTAACTTATTTTTCTACCTTCGGTATTTTCAGGACCTGCCCGGGCGTCAGGTCGGGACTGGCGAGATTGTTCAATTGCTTCAGGTCGCTGGGACTCACGCCAAAGCGGACGGCGACGGTGTACAAATCCTCGCCGTCCTTGACCGTATGGGTCGAACCGGAGCCCAGAGGCTTGGGCGCAGGGGCTTCCCTCAAGGAGGACGGCGGCACCGTCTGGGCCTCTTCCCGCGACAGTTGAGGTATTTTCAGGACCTGCCCGGGCGTCAGGTCGCGGCCGGCGAGATTGTTCAATTGCTTCAGGTCGCTGGGACTCACGCCAAAGCGGACGGCGACGGTGTACAAATCCTCGCCGTCCTTGACCGTATGGGTCGGCGCGGAGCCCAGAGGCTTGGGCGCAGGGGCTTCCCTCAAGGAGGGCGGCGGCACCGTCTGGGCCTCTTCCCGCGGCGGTTGAGGTGTTTTCAGGACCTGCCCGGGCGTCAGGTCGCGGCCGGACAGAGGCTCGGGCGCAGGGGCTTCCCTAAAGGAGGATGGCGGCACCGTCTGGACCTCTTCCCGCAACAGTTGAGGTTTCAAACGACGGTCCGCCAACACCACCAACAGAAGAATAACCGCTACCAACGCAATCGTGATCAGGGTCTCCTTCATTTGGGCCTGTCCCTTATTGAGCGCCACTAGGAATCTTCAGGGTCATCCCCGGCCGCAGGTCAGAACCTTCGAGGTTGTTGAGCACCTTCAGGTCGCTCGGGCTCACGCCCCACTTGATGGCGACCGAATACAGGTCCTCCCCCTCCTTGACCACATAGGTCTGCCCGGTGGTCGGGATGGCCGCCTCTTTGTCAGGGGCCGGCGGGGCCGCCTTGATGACCTCCGGATCCGTCTTCACAGGCGGCGGGGGCGCAACCTTGACGGGCGGGGTTACGTTGGGCGGAGTCTCCGTCGGCTTCGGCGGGGCGGTGGTTACCGTTTTCGCACCGGGGATCTTCAGCTTCTGCCCGATGGAAAGCTTGTTCACGTCTTTCAGGTCGTTCGCCTTGCGGATGTCCTCCACCTTCACGCCGTGCTTCAGCGCGATCTCCGACAGCGAGTCGCCGCTCTTCACGACATAGACCTCACCTGCGACCACGGGCGCGGCCGGCTTCGGCGGTGCCGTGCGGACCACCGGCTTCGACAGGTCCACCTGCCCCGGCAACTGGATGACCTGGCCGATCTGCAGCTTGTTCGGCGAAATGCCCGGGTTCACCGCCACCACGTCCTGCCAGCGCAGGCCATAGCGCACCGCAATGCCCGAGAGGGTGTCATCCTTCTGGACAACATACGCCGTCGTCGCCGCGACAGGCTTAATCTCCACGACTTCAGGCGGCGGCGCCGGCGTGGGCTCAATCTCTTCAATGTCAATGTCCGGAGGCGGCGTAGGCTCGACAACCTTGTTGCTGACACACCCCTGCATCAAACAGCAACCTGCGACAAACCCCGCACCTGCCACGATACGCGCAAACTGATTCTTCATTTATCCCTCTCCTCTTAATCTGCCTCAGAAAAGAAACCTTTCACAGACCCGCAACCGCGCGGACCAATTGTGCGAAACGCTCTCCTCTTTCCCGATAGCCTTGAAACTGATCAAAACTCGATGTGCCTGGCGAGAGCAGGACCGTCTCGCCACGCTGAGCCTCCTGGGCCGCAGCAGACACCGCACGCTCAACCGTCCCGCAAATCTCACAGGGAACAGCCGCCGCCCACGCGTCGGCCATTCGCCCCGCACATTGCCCAATAAGATACACCTTCTTGGTGGTCGCTGACAACACTTCTTTTAGGAAAAATAAATCCTCCTCTTTCAGCACACCGCCCGCAATCAGGCGCACGGGCCTGCCGGCCATCCGCAGCGCCGCCGCCGTCGCCGACAGGCTCGTGGCCTTGGAGTCATCCACCCACGCCACACCGCGCGCGTCAATCCCCAACACCTGCATCCGGTGCGCCAACGGCTCGAACGCCTCCAGCCCCGCGCGCACCTGCGCCGCGGTCAGCCCGGCCCGCACCAACGCCGCCGCGCCCGCCGCCGCCGCAGGCCCCAACACCGCATTGCCGAACCACGTCCCGGCACACGCGACGCGAACCCCCGACGGCCCCGACACCGCCTCTCCCGCGTAACGCCACGCACTCGCAGCATCCGTCCCGAAGCGATGACACAACACGCGCGCCGGCAACAGGCCCTCATCATCCAGACCGCTCGGCAACAGCGCATAATCAGCCTCGCCCAGGTTCGCGAACATCCGCAACTTCAGCCGCTTATACGCCGCAAAGTCCGCATGACGGTCCAGATGGTCCGGCTGCACATTCAGCAGCACCGCGATGTGCGGATGAAACAGCGGCGAATGCTCCATCTGGAACGAGCTCACCTCCACCACCGCCCACGCCACCTCCGGCCGCTCCATCACAAGCTGACACAACGGCACGCCGTAATTACCCGCCGGCGCCGCCGCGACAGCGCAACGGTTCAACGTGTCCGCGCAAAACTTCACCAGCGAGCTTTTCCCCTTGCTCCCCGTAACCGCCAAGATGCTCCCGCGCCAATAGTCCGCGCCCAACGCCAGCTCCGAAATCACAGGCAGGCCGCGCCCCGCGCATTCGACAATCCACGGATGACTCAACGCAAACCCCGGGCTCGCCACGCACACATCAAACGCCTCATCCGGCAAAGCCCCTTTCCAGTTCGCCCGGACGCCTAACCCCTCATCCCTCGCGTCCGATTCATCCACGACCGTTACCCTGCCCCCACGCGCCAGCAGCAGCCGCACCGCCCACCTGCCGCTCACCCCGGCACCCAGCACAAGCGCATTCACTCGATCATACGTTCCCATCATACCGTCCTTCTATCCTGCCGTCATCGCACCGCCCAGCACGTCTTCCAACGCCATCCCCCGCGAGGCCTTCAGCAACACGCCATCGCCCGCCCGCGCGACACCCCACACCAACGCCGCGGCCTCCTGCGCCGTGTCAGCCTCGAACACCCGCGCCGCAGGAAACCCCTGCGCCACCGCCTCGCGCACCGCGCAACGCCGCATCTGCCCGCCGACCGCAACAAAGAAATCCGGCCGCAACGCCGCCACCTGCCGCCCGACCTCTTCGTGCGACGTTTCCGAATGACCGCCCAGCTCACGCATATCGCCCAGCACCACCATCCGCCGGCCCTCGCACGGCACCCGCATAAACGTTTCCAGCGCGACACGCATACTGTCTGGGTTCGCATTGTACGCGTCATTCACGATGGTTACGCCGCCGCGCGCCGACACCTCCCAGCGCTTCCCCGGCATCGAGAAACGGGCCATCCCCTCGACCGCCGCATCCGCCGACACACCCGCCCGGCGCCCCGCCGCAAACGCCAGCAACAGATTCGACGCATTGTGCGCCCCCGGCAAGCCGCTCGCCAGCTCCACGCGCTCGCCTGTCGCCTGCTCCGTTACACGCACACGCCCCGCACACACATCCAACACCTCGCCGAAGAAATCCGCATCGCGCGCGGCCAGCGACACCGTAACCACAGGCGCAGACGACATCCCCGCAAGCACATCAAAATGCGCCGTCTCCCTGCACAGCACCGCAAAACCATCCGACGGCAACACGCGCAGCAGCTCCCCCTTCTCACGCGCGATCGCCTCCACCGACCCAAAGAACTCGATGTGCGCCCGGCCGATGCTGGAGATAATCGCGACGTGCGGTTTGAGGATGTCCGCGAGCCGCGCGATCTCCCCGGGATGATTCATCCCGGCCTCAAAAATCCCGAACGCCGTCTCTCGCGTCATCGTCAGCAGACTCAGCGGCAACCCGATGTCGTTATTCAAATTACCCTGCGTGGCGCACACCGGACCGCCACCCGAGAAACACGCCGCCGCCATCTCCTTCGTCGTCGTCTTCCCCGCGCTCCCCGTCAGCCCGATGACCCTCGCCCCGCACCGCAGCCGCCACGCCCGCGCAATGTCCTGCAGCGCACGCCGCGTGTCCGCCACACGGATCAGCGGCAACCCGCGAAGCCCCGAATGATGGTCCACCAGCGCCACGGCGGCGCCATCCGCCAACGCCTGCGACACGAAATCATGGCCATCAAACCGCTCGCCCCGCAACGCCACATACAGGCACCCCGGCGACACCCTCCGCGAATCCTGCGTTACACCGCGCACCTCACACGGCGAACCCTCAAGCACCCCCCCACCCCACGCCGCAAGCATCTGTGCGTCAAACCTCATTCCGACTCCCATAATCATAGCACTGCCTCAACGCCTCGCGGAATGCCTCCGGCGTCCGGTTCTGCACCAGTAGCGTCTCATGGCCCTTCTGCGCCAGCGACTCCGCAAGCCCTGGATGACGGCACAGGTTCAGGATACCCTCCGCCAACGCCTCGTGGTCCGCCTCCACCACCATCGCGTTATGCCCCGAAAACACCGTCCTCGAAAAACCCGTGTTCACCACCACGATCGGCTTCAGCATGTGCAGATAATCCAGCACCCGAATCGGCACGGTCGCCCCCGGCTGATGCGGCGCGACCAAAATATCCGACACCATCAGCAACGCCGTCATCTCCTCCTGCGACAGCCGGCCCGTGAACGTTACCGCCCCCGCAATCCCCGCCTCCTCCAACGCCCCGCGCATCTGCGCGATCTGCTCCGCCGTCCCCCCCGCCACGACAAACCGCACGCCCGCATCCTCGCCCAGCACATACGGCACGGAATTGATGAACATCGTGATGCCCCGCAAGTGCCGGTAAGACCCCACGCACGTTACCACCTGATTGCCCACACCCCCGCCATACCTCGCCCGCGCAAGGTTCAGCACAGGGGCCGGGACACTCCCCGTCAGCGCAGGGATGTTCGGGATCACGCAGGCCCTTGCGCCGCGCCCCCACTGCGCCAGCCGCGCGACCGCATCCGCGTTCTCGCCGATGACCACATCCGCGCGCCGCAACGCCCAGCGCCCCAGCGCGCCCGCCGGTCCCTCCTGGACGTCATACACGCACGGCCGCTGCACCAGCGCCCCGGCCATCCGCGCCACAACGCCGCAGCCGTCCACGCCATGGATGATGTCATAGCGGGAACGCCCCGCGAGGAACACCGCCTTGAACAGCATCAGCGCATACGTCATGCGGAACCACAGCCGCGGCACCGTATGCACCGTTACGCCCGGCACACGCCACGGCGCATCCGACGGCACCGTAACCAGGTCCACCCGGTACCCCAGCGCCACCAGCGCAAGCAGCATCTGCCGCGTGCGCTGGCTTGCGCCATCCCACGGCCGGCAAGACCTCAACGTAATGAAAAGGACGCGTCTCATAACAAGTTGAAAAATGAAACCGAGATGATAATACGGATGAGGTGAAAAGTAAAAGGTAAAATAGCGAAACACCTCGCGGACGGCAACCCCGTCGGTAACGGCGTGGACACGCCCGGGCTGATTGGTGGCAAGGGCCGGGATCGAACCGGCGACACGCGAATTTTCAGTCCGCTGCTCTACCAGCTGAGCTACCTCGCCTTTGAAAAGGGTTCAGACTTTATAGGATTTCCACAGGGTTGTCAATCGCGTTTCCGAAAAAAAAATGGCGGCGCGGATCTGTCATCGTTACGGCCCCGCCAGACCGAACGCCACAACCCGCACTCCAAACTTCAATCATTCCGCATTACTTTATCATTGCCCGCCAATGCGTAAAAAGGCTATACTCCCCGTTTTATGTCAAAAGAAGAACAGAATGATTTGCAGGCACCGCCGCCGCTCCCCGCGGCGGAGCGGGAGCAGCGGGGCGAGGCCGCGAGCGGCGCGCTGCCGCCGAAGCGGGTGTTGAGCGCATGGCTGGCGATCGTTCTCCTCATCATGCTGATGCTCGGGATGTACCTGTACAAGCCAGAGAGCGCGGTGCAGGAGATTGACCGGACGGCGTTCAGCAAACTGGTCGAGGAGGATCACATCGAGAAGGTCGAGCGTGTGCTGGACTCGAATGGGATGACGTACCTGAGCGGCGTGAAGAAGGTCGAGGGCAATGCGAAGAAGCGCTTCCGCGTCAACCTGCCGCCGGGCGAGAACGAGGCCTTGACGCAGTACCTGCTGGACAAGGGCGTGCCGTGCCCGGTGGTAACCAAGACGAATTGGCTGCTGATGCTGCTGGCGTCGCCGCTGCTGTTGCTCATCCTGATTGTCGGCGGCACGCTCTTCATCATGCGGCAGATCAAGAATGCGAACTCGGGCGCGATGAGTTTCGGGAAGAGCCGCGCGAAGATGTTGTCGCAAGACAAGAAGAAGGTAACGTTCAGCAATGTCGCGGGCATCACGGAGGCGAAGGAGGAGGTGCAGGAGATCGTCGAGTTCCTGAAAGACCCGAAGAAGTTCCAGAACCTCGGCGGGCGCATCCCGAAGGGCGTGCTGCTCATGGGGCCGCCCGGCACGGGCAAGACGCTGCTCGCAAAGGCCATTGCGGGTGAGGCGGGCGTTCCGTTCTTCAGCATCAGCGGCTCGGACTTTGTCGAGATGTTCGTGGGTGTCGGCGCGTCGCGCGTGCGAGACATGTTTGAGCAGGGCAAGAAGAACGCGCCGTGCCTCATCTTCATTGACGAGATTGACGCGGTCGGCCGCAACCGCTTCTCGGGCCTCGGCGGCGGCCACGATGAGCGCGAGCAGACGCTCAACGCCCTGCTGGTCGAGATGGACGGGTTCGAGACGTCGGAGGGCGTCATCATCATTGCGGCGACGAACCGCGCGGATGTGCTGGACCCTGCGCTGACGCGCCCGGGACGCTTCGACCGCCAAATCGTGATTGATATGCCGACGCTCACGGACCGCGAGGAAATCCTCAACGTGCACGCGGGGAAAGTCAAGCTCGCGCCGGATGCGGATTTGTCGCGTGTGGCGCGTGGCACGCCGGGCTTCTCGGGCGCGGACCTCGCCAACCTCCTGAACGAGGCCGCCCTGCTGGCCGCGCGCAGGAACAAGGAGGCCGTCGAGCATACCGACCTCGAAGAGGCTCGCGACAAGGTCCTCTGGGGCCGCGAGCGCAAGAGCCGCGCGATGGAGGACAAGGAGCGGCACACGGTCGCGTGGCACGAGGCGGGCCATGCGTTGCTGCAAGTGCTGTGCGAGCACACCGACCCCCTGCACAAGGTAACCATCATCCCGCGCGGCCAGGCGCTCGGCGCGACAATGGCCTTGCCGAAGAAGGACGTGCTGAACCGCACGCGGAATCAGTTGCTCGATGACCTCGTGGTGCTGGCCGGCGGGCGCATCGCGGAGGAATTGTACACGGGCGACATCTCCACGGGCGCACGGATGGACATCAAGATGGCGAGCGAGATCGCGCACCAGATGGTCTGCGCGTTCGGCATGAGCGACGCATTCGCTTTCCTGTCGTTCGGGAATAATCAGGAGACGCTCTTCCTCGGCCGTGAGGTTACGCGCAGCCAGGCCTACAGCGAGGAGACCGCCCGGAAGATTGATGCGGAGGTCGCGCGCCTCGTGTCGGAGGCCTACGCCCGCGCCAAGCAGATGATTGACGGGAACCGCGCGAAGCTCGAGCAGCTGGTCGAGCAACTGGTCGAACAGGAGACGATGGACGGCCGTGCGGTCGAGGCGTTGTTGAAGCCGAAAACGGAGCAGCCGGCGGATGAACAGAGAGACGAAGAGCGTGTGGCAGTGCCGGAGTTTGCGTTTTGACCTGAGCCGCCCGCGCGTGATGGGCATCGTCAACGTTACGCCCGACTCGTTCTCGGACGGCGGCCCGTGGTTCGATGCGGCGCGCGCGGTGGAGCATGGGCTGAGGCTGGTTGCGGACGGCGCGGACATCGTGGACATCGGCGGCGTCTCGACACGGCCGGGCGCGGTTGACGTTGATGAGGCCGAAGAGCTGCGCAGGGTGCTGCCGGTGGTGGAGGGGCTTGCGCGGCAGACGGAAACGCCGTTGTCCATTGACACCTTCCGTGCGGGCGTGGCGCGGCAAGCGATTGCGGCCGGCGCGTGCATCGTGAACGATGTGGCGACGTTCGACGGCGACGAGCAGATGGCCGCCGTCGTGCGAGAGACAGGCGCGGGGATTGTGCTGACGCACTCGGTCGCGGGTGAGGTCAAGGCGGGATTGGAAGCGGCGCTGGCGTATGCGCGGGGGCAGGGCATTGCGCAGGCCGCCTGCGTGATTGACCCGGGGCTGGGGTTCGCCAAGACCACGGAGCAGAACGTTGCGGCGTTGCGGCGGCTCGGCGAGTGGGCTGCGATGGCGCCCGTGCTGATCGGCGCGTCGCGCAAGCGGTTCATCGGCGAGCTGTGCAGGGAGGCTGACCCCGGCGCACGGCTGGGCGGAAGTGTCGGGGCGGCCGTGTGGAGTGCGTTGCACGGCGCGGCGATCGTGCGCGTGCATGACGTGAAAGCGACGGCCGAGGCGTTGCGCGTCGTGAGGGCGATGGAAGCGTAGGAAGCGTTTCGTATGTTAAGCGGAATACTACAGATTGGGCTGGGCGACATCATACAGATTGCGATTCTGTATCTGGCGGTGTATGCCGCGCTGCGTTATGTGCGGGGGACGCGGAGCGCGCAGATGCTGCAGGGGGGCGGCCTGCTGGTGGTTACCTTGCTGGCGCTCACGAATCTCTTCAATTTCGACGTGTTGCTTTATGTCATTTATTCCCTGCTGGGCTATTTGGTGGTGGTGCTGGCCGTGGTGTTCCAACACGAGATTCGCCGCGCGCTTGCGCTGCTGGGCGGCAAGACGCTGTTCTCGAAGGCGGGCAGCATCTCGCGCAAGGACATCCCCGATGAGTTGTGCGCCTGCATCCAGAAACTGGCCTCGAAGCGCATAGGCGCGCTCATTGCGGTGGAGCGCGGCATCTCGCTGGCGAGCTGCGAGGACACAGGCATCCAGCTCGACGCGCTCATCAGCCAGGAGCTGCTCATCTCGCTGTTCACGCCGCCGCTGCCGCTCCACGACGGCGGCATCATCATCCGCAACGGGCGTATCGCGGCGGCGCACTGCCTGTTCCCGATTTCAAACCAGTACGCGCTCAACGCGTCGGGGATGCGCCACCGCGCCGCCGTCGGCCTGAGCGAGGAGACGGACGCCGTGGTCGTCATCGTGTCGGAAGAGACAGGCATCGTGTCGGTGGCCTACAACGGCAAGCTGCACCGCTACGGCGAGAACAGCGCCAAGCGGGTCTTGCGCTGGCTGCGGCTGGCCATGCTCGGTATCCGCGCGCGGCCCTCGACGTTCTCGGAGTGGCTCGTTACGACGCTTGCCAACCGGTGGCAGAGCATCACGATACGAGCCGGGGAGGAGGCTGAATATGCAGCAGACTAACGTGCGCGAAATCCTGCGGATGATGTTCCTGAACGACTGGCCCTGGAAGATACTGTCGCTCATCATCGCCTGCATGGTGTATTTCTCCGTGCGCGACCAGATCAGCAACCTCCGCGTCGTCTCCGTCCCAGTGGACGTGGTGTTCGACGCGGCCAGCACGGATGTCGTGATCGAGTCCGTCGAGCCGGGCACCGTACAGGTTACGCTGCGCGGGTCGCGCTCCGACCTCGACCGCCTCAACCCCGCCAATATGCAGTTCAGCCTCAAGCCCAAGCGCAAGAAGAGTTCCGCGCCGCAAGACGAGACCGAGACCCTCCGCCTCGAATCCAGCCTGCTGCGCAACGCCCGAAACGTGCGCGTCGTGAAAATCGAGCCGACCGAGGACGTGCTGGTCAGGTTCGACGTCCCCATGGAGCTGCTCCTGCCCATCGCGAAGCCCACCCTCACGGGCAACGCACGCGGACAGGTTACCCTGTCCTACGACACGACCAATGCGGTGGTTACAGGCTCGCGCCGCCTGATCGCAACACTCGTGCTGAGCAAGGAACACGTGCAGACCGCCCCCATTGACATCGAGGGCCGCACGCAGAGCTTCCAGACGCGCGTCGCGCTCACACCGCCCGGCGACCCCATCCGCCTCAACGTTACGCCAGCGGAAATCACCGTGAACGTGCATATCAGCCACCCCTCGGACCACGACCCCGAATGATTGACTTTTTATGGACGACCCCTTGACAGACGACCTCATGGACAAACAGGAAGCCGACCGCCGCGCGCACCGCCGCCTCATCGGCATCATCCTCCTTCCCGTCGCGTTCTTCCCCCTGCTCAGCATCCTGACCTACAACTGGCGCGACATCTCCATGCTGCACTCACCGCCCCTCACGCCGCCCGCCAACCTCATCGGCACCTGCGGCGCATGGGGCGTGTTCGCGGGCTACAGCATCCTCGGCCTCGCGCTCTGGGTCGTGCCCTTCTTCGTGCTGGCCTTCAGCGCGATCCTGCTTTACGGCAAAACCCGGCGGCTCTGGAACATCCTGCTCTGGACACCCCTCTTCCTCGTGGCCCTCTGCTGCCTCATCCAGCTCGGCAGCGACACCCTCTTCGCCCACGCGCTGGAACACCTGAACCTCAAACCGAACGCGGGCGGGGCCATCGGCTTCTTCCTCATGACCCGCCTGCTCGCGCGCTGGTTCAGCCCTGTCGGCGGCGGCATCCTCATGGTCAGCGTCATGCTCTTCGCGCTCACGATGGCCATCGGCATCCGCAACGTGGCCTCGGGCCTCGGCCGCCTGACCGGCTGGTGGTCGGTGCGGCAAGACCGCAAGGCGCAACAGGCCCAGGCCCAGGAGGCCGAGGAGCGCGCCAAGCCCGACCTGCGCGAACGCGCCCGAATCGCCGCCGAGGAGGCCAAGCACGCCCGCGAACAAGAGCGCCGCCGGAAAGAGGAAGCCAAGCCCGCCGCCAAGCGCGAGGCCGACAAGCCACGCCCCCAGGCCAAGCCCGAGCCCCGCACCGACGACACCCCCCGCCCCATGGACTACCCGCTCCCCCCCCTGTCCCTGCTCAACCCCCTCCCCAAAGGCACCGCCGACCACGGCAACGTCCGCCAGGTCGAGGAAATCCTCATCGAGAAACTCAACCGCCACGGCATCCCCGCCGAAGTCGTCGGCGTAACCTCCGGCCCCGTCGTTACGCAATACGAGCTGCGCCCCGAGCCGCACATCAAGGTCGCCTCCATCAAGCAGCTCCGCAACGACCTCCAGGCCGTCCTCGAAGCCAAAACCATCCGCATCGAGGCCCCCATCCCCGGCAAGAACGCCGTCGGCATCGAGATCCCCAACCGCCGCGCCCGCCCCATCACCTTCCGCGAAATCCTCGAAGGCCAGACCTGGAAAGAGAACACCTGCGAGATCCCCCTCGTGCTGGGCAAGGACGTCGCCGGCAACGACATCGTCTACGACCTCACCAAGGCCCCGCACCTGCTCGTCGCCGGCGCGACAGGCTCCGGCAAGAGCGTCTGCCTCAACGCCATCCTCGCCGGCTTCCTCATGAGCCGCCCGCCCGAGGCCCTGCGCCTCATCCTCGTGGACCCCAAGCGCGTCGAATTCACCGCCTTCAACGACCTGCCCCACCTGCTCGTCCCCGTCATCAACGACGCCAAGCGCGTCGCCTTCGGCCTGCGCTGGGCCCTCATCGAGATGGACAAACGCTACAAGCTCCTCCAGAAAGTCAACTGCCGCAACATCGCCGCCTTCAACGCCCGGCAGACCGCCACGCAAGGCGACCTCTTCGGAACCGACGACGCCCCGCCCGACCTCTCCGAACCCATCCCCGCCAAGCTCCCCTACATCGTCATCATCGTTGACGAAGTCGCCGACATCATGGCCGCCGTCGGCAAAGAGGTCGAGCCCGCCATCGCACGCCTCACCTCCCTCTCCCGCGCCGTCGGCATCCACCTCATCCTCGCCACCCAGCGCCCCTCCGTGGACGTCATCACCGGCACCATCAAGGCCAACATCCCCGGCCGCATCGCCTTCAAAGTCTCACAGGCCAACGACAGCCGAACCATCCTCGACAACCCCGGCGCCGAAGACCTCATCGGCAAAGGCGACATGCTCTTCCTCCGCGAAGGCTCCCTCCTCCAGCGCGCACAAGGCGCATGGGTCAGCGACGACGAGATCGCCCGCGTCGCCGACTTCGTCAGGCAACACAGCCGACCCCGCTACGACCAGACCCTCGCCGGAAAGCTCGAGCGCATCAAGGAGACCGACTTCGAGGAAGCCCTCGGCGGCGGCAGCGACGACGACACCGCCAGCGCCCCACGGGCCCCCAACGACCCCTCCCCCGACGGCGACGACTCCGACGAGGCCATGGCCGACAAGGCCCTCGAAGTCATCCGCATGACCCGCCGCGCCTCCACCACCATGCTCCAGCGCCGCCTCCGCATCGGCTACACACGGGCCGCCCGCCTCATGGACATCCTCGAGGCCCGCGGCATCGTCGCGCCCCAAGGCTCCGCCGGCTCCGGCGCCCGCGAGATCCTCATAGACCTCGACACCAACCCCACCCCCACCCCCACCGACACCCCCCCAGAAGAAGAAGAGAACGCATGAACCCGTTCCCCGCTTTTAGCCCCCCCCGCAAACCCTAAAAACTGCAAAAGGAGAACCAACCATGTCATTCGGACAAACCCTCAAAACCGCCCGCGAGCAGCAAGGCCACAGCCTGTCCACCGCCGCCGAAAGCACGCACATGAAAGTGCAGATCATCGAAGACCTCGAGAACGAGGACTTCCGGCGCATCGCCGCACCCATCTACGGCCGCGGCTTCGTCAAGCTCTACGCCGAATTCCTCGACCTCGACCCCGAGCCCCTCATCCGCGAGTTCATGGACATCTACACCGGCAAACGCCCCCCCACGGTCAACCGCCGCACCCTCACCCCCACCACCGAGCCGCAGAAGAAAACGGAGAACGCAGAACCGAGAACCGAGAGCGAGCCCCCCAAAGCACCCGCCCCCATCACCCGCACCCCCTACGAAGCCACCGCCCTGCGCCCCGAGCCACCCCCGCGCCCAGCCGTGCGCCCAATCGAGCCCGAAGCCCCACCCCCCGAACCCCGAACCCCGAACGCCGAAAACAAGCCCCTCCTCGTGCTCGAGCCCGAAGAGCCCTTCGACCCCGCACCCGGCACGCCCGACTTCTTCAAGCCCCAGCCCGCCGGCCCCAAGCGCGACACCCCCAAGGCACGGAAACCCAAGGACCCCATCTTCGACATGGCCAAGCACCTCGACAACAGGCCCCTCCCCGACACCGACACCAAGAGCGCAGAGGCCGCCCAGCGGCGCAACGCCCGCATCCAGTCCTTCCTCAACGGGTTCAGGAGCCTGAAGACAAGCGCCCTCGGCGGCAACATCCCCGAGAACGTCATGAAGCAATACCGCCGCGTGCTCATCATCGCCGGCGCCCTCCTCCTCGCCTGCACCCTGACCGGCATCGGCCTGCTCTTCAAGATGACCTCCAAGCCCTCCCCGGCCGAGGCCCCCGCCCTCTTCGACTCCACCGCCCCCATCCCCGACCTCTACGCAGACTGAAGGAGCCAGGAACATGACTGAGGTGCCCACACCCTTCCCGACGCCCCGCCACACCCAGCCGCACGCAGGCCGCTGGCGGATGCCGGCCGAGGGCCGCGCCTCCCTCGAAGGAGACCCCGCCCTGACCGCCCCGGCCCGTGAGCGGCTCTCCACAGGCCTCGGCCCCGGCTGGCAAATCCTCGACACCTCAGACGCGCAATCCCCCATCCGCTTCCGCATCGCCAAGCCGCCCTCCTGCCGCCCGACCCCCCCCGTGCAGTCCTACCGCATCCGCATTGCCGAGGACGGCGTTACCGCCGAAGCGCACGACAAGGCCGGGCTGCTCTACGCCGCCGTAACGCTCTCGCAAATCATCAAACGCTCCGGCGACGGGAACGCGCTACCCTGCTGCGAAATCGAGGACTGGCCCGACTTCCCGCTGCGCGGCGTCATGCTGGACATCAGCCGCGACAAGGTGCCTACCATGGAGACGCTCCACTGGCTTATCGAACGGCTCGCGGACCTGAAGATCAACCACCTCCAGCTTTACATCGAACACACCTTCGCCTACCGCAACCACAGCGAGGTCTGGCAAGACGCATCGCCCCTCACCGCAGAGGAGATCCGCGCCCTCGACGCCTACTGCGCCGCACACTGCATCGAGCTCGCCCCGAACCAGAACTCCTTCGGCCACATGGAACGCTGGCTGGAGCATCCGCACTACCTCCACCTCGCCGAGCTCCCGCAAGGCGGCGCGCCGCTCCCATGGGGCGGCGTCCGCGAGAAGCCCACCACGCTCTGCCCCACCGACCCGGCAACCTTCGACTTCCTCGCCGAGCTCTACGACGAACTCTTGCCCAGCTTCTCCTCGCGCCTATTCAACGTCGGGTGCGACGAGCCGTTCGACCTGCGAGGCAACGGCCGCTCACGCCAGCAGATCGCCGCCCAAGGCGAGGGCCGCATCTACCTCGACTACCTCCTGCGCATCCACCAGATGGCCACCGAGCGCGGCCGCCGCATGATGTTCTGGGGCGACATCATCATCAACCACCCCGAACGCGTGCCGGAAATCCCCAAAGACGCGCTCGTGCTGGAATGGGGCTACGAGGCCGACCACCCGTTCGACGGACACGGCGCAAAATTCGCCGCCGCCGGCATCCCGTTCTGCGTCTGCCCCGGCACGTCCTCCTGGAACAGCCTCGCCGGGCGCACCGACAACATGCTCGCGAACCTCACGTCCGCCGCCGAGAACGGCCTGAAGCACGGCGCGCACGGCTACATCGTCTGCGACTGGGGCGACGGCGGCCACTGGCACCCGCTGCCGCTGAGCTACCCCGGGTTCATTTGCGCCGCAGGCCTCAGTTGGAATTTCGAGACCAACCGCAACGCGCCGTGGCCGCTCGTCGCGGACACGCACCTCACCGAAGGCCTCGGGCAAATCCTCTTCGACCTCGGCAAAGTCTATCGCCTCTGCGGTGTAACGCAGAGCAACAGCACGGAACTCTTCCACATCCTCTCCAAGCCCCTCACACGCGCCATCACGCCGGGGGTTACGGTCGAGACGCTCAAGCAGGTACTGGCCCGCGTTGACGAACTCGCGGCCGCCATCCCCGAATCCGACAGCGTCCTCACGCAAGAGCTGCGGCACGTCATCCGCCTGATGCTGGCGGCGTGCCACAAGGGAATCGCCATGCTGGACGGAAGCATCGAGAAACCCGACGTGCGCCTCGCGCTGCAAAACGAGATTGACGCGCTGGCCCTCGCGCACCAGCACATCTGGCTCCTGCGGAACCGCCAAGGCGGACTCTCAGACAGCACCAAACGCTTTGAACGTATCCGAGACGAACTCGACGAACCACAAACAGAAGGAACAAACCCATGAAGAAGACACTGCTCACACTCCTCGCGGCGACAGCCGTGATGGCCGCGCACGCGGCGGAGAAGCCTTACCGCTTCTATGCGATGGACACGGCGTTTGCCGCACCGTTCAGGAACGACCTCCCCCTCACCCAAGGCCTCGACCTCATCAAACGCCTCGGCTACGACGGTGTGGGCTGGACCGAGAAAGCCCCCGAGACCCTCGCCAACGAAATCAAGGAACTCGAAAGCCGCCAGTTGCGGATGTTCGCGATTTACTGCGCCGCCGCATGGAAGGATGACGAGCTGACATGGGGCGCACACTTCCCGAAACTCATGGAGCAACTGAACGGCCATTGCGACATCCTCTGGCTGCACATCGGCGGCAAAGGCCCTGCCTTCGCCACCCTCACCCCCGACACCCCCTGCATCGTCAAGCTGCGCGGCCTCGCGGACACCGCCAAGGCCAACAACATGAAAA
>Ga0123353_10004940_pt1 | contig 17366 bp, 17 predicted proteins | sample TergutLab28metaG_3_FD_92763 | JGI IMG/M metagenome (GOLD analysis project Ga0123353, IMG submission 92763) | Labiotermes labralis P3 segment gut microbial communities from Petit-Saut dam, French Guiana - Lab288 P3 | ecosystem: Host-associated > Arthropoda: Insects > Digestive system > Gut ...
AAAAATAGTTCGACTACCACACTCTCGAGTGGACGATTTTGTTGACAAATCGAGGTCCCCTGAGTATAAGAGAATGTGACGTGCGAGGTAACGGCGAAAATACTTTGCGATAAAGAAACCGCTTTTGAAATTGTGAAAAGCGGCGGATTTCGGTTATTAAAAACTTTTACTCAAGTGTCAAGTTACTGGACACATTTACCCGCCGATAAACCGATACGATACAAAAAGCTTTTGGATAATTCTGTCTTGGTACGCGATTCTACGTACAAAGATAATACCAAAGAAGCACAACTTGTTTACAAAGACAAGGCATGTGACGAAAATGAAAATGTTGTTGCCGAGAAAAAGACGATTTGTGCAATAGAAAACGCAGAGGTAGCCAATAATATCTTCAAAGTTGCGGGCTTTCGAAATTGGGTGACCACCGATGTCGAATTTTACATCTTCGTAAAAGGTCGGTTGGGTTTTTGTATAAAAGACGTGGATGACCTTGGCTTGTATATAGAAGTAGAACAGCGTGGTGACACGATAGGTAAAACCATTGGCGAATTAACAGAAATTGCGAAAACTTTGAACCTGCCGCTTGGTGATGATTTCGGTGCTAAGATTCCGTATTTGCTTTATATGAAGCAACGTCATAGTCATAAAGTACAATAAAGGATTGCAAAAGTAAATTTTTTGTTGTATACTAATTAAGTTGCGTCTTACGGCCCCTTGGTCAAGCGGTGGACTCGCTTCGCTCGCGAACCGCATGACCTATGGAATGGGCGTCAAGACTTGCGGCCCCTTGGTCAAGCGGTTAAGACACCGCCCTTTCACGGCGGTATCACGGGTTCGAGTCCCGTAGGGGTCACCAAGTTGTTCGTATCCGAACACGGAAGAATCTTCAAAATCTTTGATAATCTCGGTCACCGAGATTTTTTCGTTATCGCCGTCTTTGATGTTGTAGACGATTATGATTTTGTCGTCAAACAAGATGACTTTGTTTATGAAAGCGTCAATCAAGCGTTCTCGGAACTTCTCGCAAGATGTGTCGCCGTCTTTGAACTGCTCAAACCAAAAGATATATTGGTCAAGGGTTAATCTGATAGGCGCGTTTAATTTCTCGCTTTCGATTTCGTTTTGCAATTCGACTTTCTGGCTTTCAAGGGCAAGCGCCTTATCTTTTATTGTTCCAATGGCTAGCCCTTGTGCGATTGCATTGACAAGGTTTTCTAACTCGATGCAAATCGCTTTTAACTCGCTTTCGAGATGGTCAATTTTACTGTTGGCTAGAACTTGGTCGTTGTATGCGACAAGCATTTCCGCTGACTTGCGTATCGCTTTATCGGTCAAGACTTTTGTCATGGTCGTATTGACAACCAAATCTTCAAGCCATTTTTTGTTGACTTGCTTTTTGTCGCAAGGTGCGGTGCGTTTCTTTTTGCTCGTGCAAGTGTAATAGCGGTAGATTGTGCCTGTGCGCCCTGTTCCGCTGTCGCCAATCATTGTTGACTTGCAAAGACCGCAAAAAGTTTTTAATGAAAGCAAATAGAATTGCACAGCCTTGTGAATTGACGGCTTGCGTTTGTTTTTGTTAATTCGTTTTTGTGCTGCCATGAATACTCCTTTATCTATGATTTGCGGGACTGCGTTTTCTCGTTCATGCTCGGCAAATTTTAGTGTTCCGACATACATCTTGTTTTGTATCATTTGGGATATGGTGTTTTTGTGAAACGGCTTGCCCTGCCGATTATAGATGTGGTCTTTGTCTAATCGTACTTTGATTTCCGTGATTTTCTTCCCGCTGACATAATCGGCAAAAATGCCTTGTACTATCTCGGCTTCTTTTTTGTTAATCAAAAACCTTTTCGTTTTGCTGTTCTCGTTGTTTGGGTCAACCTTGATTTTGCCATATCCGTAAACATTACTGCCGGAAGAATAGCCCCGCAAGAAACTGTCGTACATTCCACGCTTGACCTTTGTAGACAGTTCTTCGCTGAAATACTGATTTTGTGCAAGCAAGATGTTCCGCATGAAACGCCCGCTTGCGCTGTCGTCAACGTGTTCCATAGCAGACAAGACTTTAACACCGTTATCGTTCAATCGTCTTTCGTGCCCTAGATTATCGTAAATGTTCCTTGCGAACCTATCAAACTGATACACAAGCACATACTTAAACAATCGCTTGTGGCTGTCCTTAATCATGCGTAAAAACTCGGGTCGCTTGTCAACCTTTCCTGTTAATGCTTTGTCTTTGTAATAACCGATAATCGTTATGCCGTGCTTGTCGGCATACTCTTGGCAAACTCGAATCTGTCCGTCAATGGACATTTCCTTTTGCTTGTTGGTGCTGTACCTTGCGTAAACTACTGCTTTTTCCATTTTCAAAAAACTCCTTTTATTGACCGACGGCTGGCTGCCATCTCGTCTTACCCAGCCAAAATCACAACCGCCACAAGCAGTCAAGGGCGGACGTTCTTGGATAGTTTTATCTTTTGTTTTAGTCAGTATATATTCTTAGAAAATAAAAATCAAATAGTCCGTGCGCTTTACCCCTTGACGGCTTGTGGCGCGTTGTGTTACCAAAATAGGTAAGACGAGAGGGCAAACAGCCAACCCCTTAAAAAAGTTGACAATTTTCCAATTATGTAATAGCATCAAAATATAATCGCAGAAAATTAATGCGTAAGGTAGTGGTTTCCCTTATCCAAACAACGTAGCGCAAAAGATATGTACCCAAAAACAACCAGGGTAAAAACAAGAAACGAGGCAAGATTGTAATTTGTTTTTACTGCCGGCTTTTTTATTGCTCTTTTAAGTAAGAACAAATCTCTGCTCCTTTTCTTGGAAATTTCAAAAAAAGGAGGTGATAAAATGTGCAAGTTTATATGCGTGGCACGCCGAGCTTTGACAATCTTGTAAAGTGGGAACGGGAAGCTCTCGTCCACCCTTTGCTAGATGTAATCAAAGAGTTTTACTCAAAAGAAGAAAACCGCCAAGCATATGAAATTTGGAAATCTAAAAAGAATGAAATTAGCGAAGTGCTAAAACCGTAATTTTTTGGTTTTTGCCACGTTAAAAAATCTTTCCGAAGATTATATCAATACAAAGATTTTCAGGTCGTACAGACAGAAAAACATACGAAACACGGTAGTCAAAACAGCCATTATTAAGAACAAAAATTATTTCATAAAAGGAGTGTATTCTATGAGTGCAAAAAGTAAAAAGTGGAAAACTGAAAACAAGTTTTTCATAAATCTCAAAACAGGGAAAATTCAATTTCACTTACAATGCCAAGATTGTCCGCACGATTGCAAGCAGAGCCACAAGATAACTCTGTGGTGCAGGACTTACAACGAACTGACAGCAAAGCGCAAAGCCGTAAAAACGGATAAGTAAAACGCCGATGCCTGCGGGCCGGTGGGAGAGCCTTGTGCTCGACCACCGCCCGCACGGCGTTTTCTGCCGTTTTAGGTGTGCGGTTGCTTGTGTCGTTGTGGACTGCATTGTTATTACTACACCCCCCTAAAGACAAAGACAAACTGATTTCTGCGGGGGGCTAAAATGACTACGTCTTTAGCCCCCCGCGTGACAAGTGACAAAAGCGATTTTCTTGTCGAATTGATAAAACTTGTGGTGGTAAAAAACGCCAGCGATGATTAAGATCGCCGGCGTTTTTACTTTGCCTTTTTATGTGAAATTTCTTTTGTTATTCTCCAAAGTCGCAATTCTTTCTATCGGATATATTTCGGGAATATCAGCAACTTGGTATTTTGGTGTTAACTGTTTCAATCCAGTAATTTCAAGATATTCTTCAATTATGCTTTTTTGTATTGTGATTTTGCCCGAACCTGCCCAATGCCTATCAGTTCCGTCTTTTTTTACGCCAGAAATCCAATAACCTTCGCCAGTTTCAACATCGTAATAATTGCTTATACCACCAATATTTCCAACTCCAACATTTTTGCTAAATGCCTTGTCGTTGAAATAAATTGTTTTTCCTGACTTTGAAAGTTTGACCTTACCAATCCAGGCGAGACCGTTATGTTTGCACCCTGCATTTTTTTGCTCGATGTATCTGATTTCGGTTTTCATTTTTCATTATTCCTTTTTCTCATCAAGTAATCTTTGTTTTGCAATCTCTTTTTCTTGTTCCGTTATAAGTCCGCTTAACGCGAGTGTATTTAATTCAACAATTTTTTCCTGTATTGATATATCGGCTTCGGCAAGTTCTTTAAAAGTCTTATACTTATACTCTGATTGCATTGATGTCATTGGTGGATTGGGCAACGAAGGGAGTAAAAAAGGCGTCCATTCTTCATCACTAAATTGTTCTGATGGCTTTGGTTTAGGCTGTATGGCTTGTGTGGGAATATTTAGTTTATTCGCATCGTTAAGCAACCTCATTAGTATTGCGTAAGGAATCAAACTCAAAACTACATTAAGAATACTCAATGGCAAAGGCATTAAATTTGAAACAGACGAATAATCTCCCAAACTGGCTTGGTTAAGAGCAACTGAAAAAGTATGTATCCCAAACCCAAGTGCTACTAAGGCAGAAACACACGAGATTATTGAAAGTGGCAGATATAAAGAACTCCTGTCTTTTGCACCCAGCTGATTTAGACGCTTTGCAGCGGCATAGTGCCAGTAAGTTGTATATATTCCGAGAGTAAATATCGTTAACCCAAAATGCCCCCAAGCACCAAAGCCCTTATTTGTTAATCTCCGTAGTTCGCCTTGAAAAGAACACTGCCAAACGATATATATAATTATCAATCCAAATGATACAAATTCAAAAGCCGTCATTAACTTTTCGAATGTTTTGTTTGAAAAATCAATTAAACCGATTGCGCTAATAATACAACTCACTAATGCAATTAATGCAATAATCCATATATTTCTTTTTTTCACTATCCAACCCTCTTTTTAACTATGCCTTTTTCACATTCGAGCCATTGCCAATACTTTGCAAAAAACAAGCCCTTATATACGAAAACAATAAATCCTATAAATGTGATAATCCCAATCGTTCTTGAAAGTAGAATTTGCCAATGCCAATACAAAAAAATTTCAACCACTGCATGTATTAACACAAGAAAAACCGCGACTATTGCGATTGCCCAGTATTTTGCAGATTTGCCTATTTCAGTAAAATACTCTTTACGGAGTTTTTGTTTTTCTTGCTTTGACAAATACTTATATGATTTTTCAACTACATCAGGGTTTCGAGGTTTTTTCCATTCACTTGATAGAATGTTTTTGTCTTTCCAAAGCCATCTTGTAAAACTTTTTTCGCCAAACATTACCAAGCACATAACTATCAAAGCGAATAGCATGAAAGTATAATTCCATGTCATAAACCAGCTTGGAGTTCCTGTAAAGAACAAGTAAAAATTATATGCGACACGACCAACAACCGCAAAAAATGGAATGTATAAGCCAAGTCCAATCCACTTGAGAATTCTTGCTTGCGGATTTATTTCGCGGAAGTATTCCTTTCGCAACGCAAACATTTCTTTTCTCGGCAGTTTTTCGTAGACTTGGGTTTTGTCATCTTCCATTATCCACCGCCTGTACAACCGGTTTTATTGGCTTTGATATTACATCGAGAAAAACGATTTTATTATCGTTGCCAAGAATTATCGGCACTTCTTTGCTTCCAACATCAAAGTAGTAGCAATTATTCGTTTCGTCAAATGTCAATTCAGTTGTTCTTGGTTGCTTTAATGTCGTACCCCATGGTTTAGCCATGTGATGAAATACATGGTCAGTTTTGTATGTTTGCGACCCAACTTGAAACTCAAAAGCATACATGATTGCTTGGTCTTTTTTAAATTTCTCTTTAAGTTTTGCATGAGTAAAAAATCTTGTAATTGTTGCCGTTGCTTTTGTTCCGCTAGTTTCCAAGCCTTTGACAAGCATATCTTTTTTGCGTGTTTTATTGCCATGAATGACCGCACCGACAATAACAGCCACCCATGCCAAAGACATAAACACTTTCACACCTATTTCATCAAACCGTGTGGCATATTTGTCAATGCATAAAACCAGTATCAACAAGCTCGTCCAAAATATCGCTAAAACCGACCACAGAATAATCACTATTTTTAATGTCGGAGCAGTGCCGATAAAATAATCTTTTCCTTGTTTTAAGAATTCGCTATCAATACTACCTTTTCTTTTTCGTATCACGAATACAAGAACAAATAAAACAACCGCAAGTATTATCAAAGCCAATGCAGGCAGTCCTTTTGATAATAATTCAAAAGTGCGAATCTCTTTGGCGGTTTCGTTATATTGTGCCAATGAAATTAAAACATCGTCATTGACTTGCAAGAATGTCATAACTACAAAATAGCCTTCTTTTTCTAGGTATTCTTTTTCGTTTGTCAAAACTCTGACAATTATTGTATCGCCAACTTGTAATGCCCGTATTCGCTCTATATCAATATTTTGATTTCTCAACGCCACTAAGGGAGATTTATTATCGCCAAGATATATTTCAAGGCTTGGCTCAACTTTTATTTCAGAAATTGTATTGGAAATCAAGGTTGTATTGCTTTCGCTTGCGTGGTCAACCGATTGTAGGCGAGCGCTCATAATTGTTCCAAGCAAGAGTCCAACAATAATAAAACCCCATGCAAGCCATAGCAAATGCCATAATGGCTTTTTCGCTCTTTTCATAAATCAATCCCCCCTTGCTAATGTTAAAACATCTTGCCATTCAATAAATCGTTTATCTTTATGTAAACTACTATCTTTTTGCTTTTCCTTTCCCGACACGCAAACAAAGTAGTTTGCCTTGTTCTTTGGATACTTACTTTCACCAACTGATTTTAATGTTTGGAACGGTTGCGACAATTCTTCAATGTGCCCATGACTGTGGTCGTGCCAATCGCAGAATATCCAGTCATTTTTTTCTTCGCTGTAATCTAACACATCAAGGTCATTACAAAGAATGTAATTACATTCATTGTCATTTTTCAAGATATAAATAACTTGATTCCCGGAATCTTTGTCGGTGTGAACTTCATATTCAAATGGAATGTTTTGTTCTTTCAGTTTCTTGAAAATCTTATAATGTGCTGAGTGTGTTATCTTCCATTTGTACTTTGGAAAGACTTTATCGTAACCAGACTTACGGAACTTTCTTTTTTCAAATGGAGCAGTGAATAAATAAACAATTCCTATTACCAATATGATTGGCAAGCAAACAATAATAAAAGGTAGACAGATAACAAAAAGCAATCCAACTAAAGGATAACCCCACCAAGGCATTTTTTTGCTTTGCGTTTGCTCGATTGCTTCCACAACAAATTATATTCCTAAATTAGAGTTTAGTCAATTCGTTGGAATAGACACTCGGTTTTTCGGGTGGGCTCGGGCGGGAAAGAAAAACCGAGATTAACTCTCGGCTCTTGCAAATCTTCCAAAGCAATCTCTTTCGGCACATCTGACATATTCTTGCGGGTCGTATTTGACTCTCATAGCAATTGCAACGTATTTCGGATTGACAATGTGTTCGGATATGGCTAGACTAGGATCACCAAACGATTTCTTCCCATGCCGAAAAGGAGGTACAATAATGGATTTGGCATATATGCTTACCAAAGAATATGAGGAAAATGCGCGGGCAGAACTTGAAAGGAAAGGTATTGTCGCCAAACAATTTGCACAAGATTGTATCGAAGGCAAAACTTTGCGTGAAGAGTTTGCAGAAGCCGATGCACGCAGAAACACTGGATTTATATATTCAAATGGACGTTATTCTTTATTACCTTAAAGACCCGGCCAATTTTGTATTCAATCAGCAGCGTAACGAGAAGCCTCATATAATCCCGTTGTTTGAAGACGGATATATTGAACAGCGAAGCCAGACCCTTGTCGATATTAACTTAAGTAAACAGAATAAGCATTGGCTTGTAAGCCCCGCCCAACTTGAACAGTTGATAGCTAACGGGGAGTTAAGGATAATAGACGGTTTACCTTATCGTTTTACAAATGTTCACCCTGTAGGCAATTTGTGGAGCGAACTGCAAATGCTTGATACATATAACCGCAATACTCCTACGGACGCTTATGACACGCCAAAGCCCGAGGCCTGTTTGGAACGAATAATTTCAATGTGCAGCAACGAAGGCGACCTTGTTGCCGACTTTTTCCTTGGCGGCGGAACAACAGCGGTTGTAAGCAAAAAACTCGGACGGAAATTTATCGGCTGTGACATTAGCGAAAAAGCGTGTGAGGTGACTGTAAAAAAACTTTGCCTCTTGAAATCCTTGCCCGCGTCTGATATAATTTCGTCATTATGATAGGTATAATTGACCCATCAAATCAAATAGATGTAGCGATGCTAATCAAGTTTGGACTTGTGGGGCAGCAACATCGCGGGAAGCATGTTTGCGGTGTTACTGTTTCACAACTTGGCAGAAATAATGATGCGATACGAGAACGCAAAAGTACAGGAGATGTAGAAACAGTGCTTGGCGGTCAAGAGTATGATGAACTTAAAAAATTCAATGGTAATATCGGCATCGGTTGCGTCGGACATAAGCAACCCAGCGAAAGACATATACTGCCTTTCGCGGCATCGACGGCACGCCGCAAAGCCGCAATAGTTTTTGACGGTAAAATCATTAATGCCCAAGAACTTATGATATCACTTAGTGGACACTTGTTCCAAACAGGCAGCGATGCCGAAGTCTTTTTGACTAAAATTAAAAGTATCCGGGATTCTAATCCATCGACCGAAGAAGCAATTATTAAGGCAATGCGCAATATCAAAGGTGCTTACAGCGCCATAGTTCAAACAACTAATAAACTTATCGCCGTTCGGGACCCCATGGGTATCAAACCGCTATGTATGGGCAAAGTTGACGGCGCCATAGTTTTTGCAAGCGAAAGTTGTGCGCTTGATGCCATAAGGGGTCAGTTCATTCGCGATGTAAAACCCGGCGAGATTATCGTCGCAACAAAAGATGGTGTTATTACACACTATACAGAAAATTGTCCCGCACCCGAAAAAGGAACGGCACATTGTAGTTTTGAACATATTTACTATGCTAATGTTTCAAGCATAATAGACGGCTATAGTGTTTTTGATGTAAGAAGAACTATCGGCAGAAAACTTGGCACGCTTTTTAATAAACCAAGGGTTAAAGGCCGATGCTGTTGCAGGTGTTCCAAGCACAGGCTTGGTATACGCCGAAGGATTTGCGGCAGAAACCGGTATTCCGTATACAAATGCAATTATGTCCAATCCGTACTTGGGAAAGACGTTTGTGCGCGGTTCCGAGGAACGCTTGATTGCCGCGGCACTTAAAAAAAGCGTTATCCCCAAAGCGGTGGAAGGCAAAGATATTGCAGTTGTCGACGACAGTCTTGTCCGCGGAACAGTGGCAAGAACACTTATTCATACTTTTAAGGATAAAGGGGCAAACTCTGTCCATTTTGTTGTGGGTACGCCGCCATATATACACCCATGCCCGTTTAATAGATTGGCGGAAACGGAAACAATTGAATCCTTGATAGCCACCGGAAAAACACATGAAAAAATCCAACAAGAAATTGGAAGCGACAGTTTAATTTACCTGCCAATGAATTACTTTGATATGGTTTTTGGCAACCAACAAAGAAATAAAGTTTGTGCAACCTGCTTCACCGGAAAATTACCGGAACGCGTAAGATAAAGTTTATTATCTAATCTTAATATGAATCTCGCGCAGTTGTTCTTCGGTGACTTCGGATGGGGCGTTTAGTAAAAAGTCTTGAGAATTGCTGTTCAGCGGGAACGCGATGACCTCGCGCACATTTTCTTGTTCGGTTAAAAGCATCACCATTCTGTCAATGCCGGGCGCCATGCCTGCGTGTGGCGGGGCACCGTAATGGAATGCGTTGTAAAGTGCGGAAAATTGTTTTATAAGGTCTTCTTTTTTATATCCTGCGATTTCGAAAGCCTTTTCCATGATGTCGGGTCGATGGTTTCGCACCGCACCGGAAGACAATTCTATGCCGTTGCAGACGATGTCGTATTGGTAAGCTTTGATGTCAAGCGGATTTTTGGCAGTTAATGATTCCATACCGCCTTGGGGCATGGAAAACGGGTTGTGTGTGAAATCGATTTTGCCCGTTTCTTCGTTTTCTTCGTACATCGGGAAATCGACGATGAAACACATATCGAATCTGCTTGTATCGATAAGGTTCAGGCGCTTGCCTAACTCTGTGCGGATTTGACCTGCGAACTTGTTAACCGTTTTTGGATGGTCGCTTATAAAAAGTATAGTATCGCCCTTTTTAAGACCAAGTTCTTTTTGTTTGGCGTCAGGTAGGAATTTGACAATAGGGCCTTTTAATTCCATTTCATCGGATACGGTGATGTAGCCCAAGCCTTTCATTCCGATAGAAGCCGCGAATTCGCCCATCTTGTCAAGGAACGACCGGCCTACATCGGGGGAGTTTACAACAATGCCCCGGACTTGCTTTCCTTTGAACGCGGCGAAATCAACATGGGCAAAAAACGCGGTTAAATCTTTTATCACAAGAGGGTTTCGCAAATCGGGTTTGTCGCTTCCGTATTTCAACATTGCTACGTCATATTTGATTCGTGCAAACGGCGGTTTTGAAACTTTTTTGGCCGAAAACTTGGTGAAAGTTTTATAAAGCACTTGTTCCACAACATTAAACACATCTTCTTGCGTTGCAAACGCCATTTCAAAGTCAAGTTGATAAAATTCGCCTGGCGTGCGGTCTGCACGGGCGTCTTCATCACGGAAACACGGCGCGATTTGGAAATATCGGTCGAAGCCGCTTACCATCAATAATTGTTTGAATTGTTGCGGGGCTTGGGGAAGCGCATAAAACTTGCCTTTGTGTTTTCTGCTTGGTACCAAGTAATCCCGCGCGCCCTCGGGTGACGATGCGGTAAGTATCGGGGTTTGAATTTCCATAAATCCCAGCCCGTTCATTTTTTGCCGCAAAAACGAAATCAGCTCCATTCTTAAATCAATGTTCTTTCGGACTTCCGGGTTTCGAAGGTCCAAAAATCTGTATTTCAATCGCAATTCTTCTCGCGTACTTTTAGATTCCGCTACATCAAAAGGCAGGACGTTTAATGCTTTGCTTAATACTTCAAAGCCGGCCGCTTTTAATTCTATTTCTCCCGTCGGGATTTTCTTGTTGATGGCTTCTTTTGCACGCAAAACGATTTTGCCGTTTACGGAAATAACGCTTTCACGGGGGGGCAGGTTTTTTGCCTTTTCTTCGTCAATAACGATTTGGATAATTCCGGTGCTGTCGCGCAAGTCCACAAAAGTAATCCCGCCGTGGTCGCGGATAGTGTCAATCCACCCGGCGACGGATACGGTTGCGCCATTGTCTTTTTTTGTTAATTCACCGCACTTATGAGTTCTGTACATAACCCAAATTGTAGCACAACCTTTTAACAACTGCAACAGAATGGTTGTAAAATAAGGATAAATTGGTGTGGGGGGTGGTTTTCACTCACGGGGGAAAGAATTAAAACAAAAAGGAGTTTGAAAGGTTAAAGCCGATGTTGTAAAAAATGAGTGTCGTTTGGCACTCGTTTTTTGTTGCAACAATGCCACCAAGATTTTGCCACACACTCGCAACCGCTTTTTGTTGCCCTTGCCGTTTCTTCGGTGGTGGCCACGCAGAAATCTCTCTTTTTTGCAATTTTGGGGGTTTACAACCCCAATAAATCATTGTACAATAGTTTATTGGGGTTAAGGAGCAAAAATGGGTAAACTTTGGGCAGAAAGCAAAAGTGAAGAATATCCCGTGCGTGATATGACAGACGCATATACCTTGGCAAAGGAGAGAAATAGCGAGGGTGTATTTCTAAATAATCGACCTACAATCTTAACGCCAAGCTACAATCCTAGTAAGAGATATAGCAAGCACAATTGGTATCAAGGCAGTACAGACGGCGGTTATGACGGCATACGGCGTGGTCATGATAGACCAACGGAATGCATTGATTACGATGACGCTTTGGCACAAGTGGCTGGTGCGAAAGTCATGAATAGAGTTTTTGACGAAACCGCTGCAAGTGAATTGGCGGTTGTTAGTGTTGAAAACTACGAAAGTGTTAATCTTTTTGGAACAATAGGCGATTTGAAATTGAGAACATATGCAGGGTTTATTACTCGCAAACTTGATAGAGATGGTATTTCATTGGGAGATAGATTACGAACAGGCAGTACAAACCCAAGTTGGTATTCTTTGGCAAAAAGCGAAGCAACAAATTGGCAAAAACGCTTGCCTTTCGCAGATATGGGAGCAATCAAAAAAGAACTTGCGGAATATTTGCATAAACCAATTGATAGACAATATCTTGCTCATTTGGCTATGGCAAACCCTATTGAGTTCTATAAAATTATGCTTTCTTTGAAAGATTTTGAAAGTTTGGCATACGCACAGATACAAGATTTTCAAACAAGTACACACACCGCACACCCAGAAAATAAAAACATACGAGAAATGCTTAAAGCAATGAATGAAATATTTGAGTTGAATGTTCATTCTATGGACAAAACAGAACTTGAAAGATTTTGTGATAAAGCGAACCATATCAAGTTTGATTTTTCAGGGTTAGAGCCATATGTTGATTTATACTTGAACGACCACAGAAAAAAAGGACAATTAAGGGAAGGCGAAACTGCGGATGGTTGCATGAAAGAAGCGCAAGAACGATTGACAACAGGGGTTAAAACTCAAATCGAAACAATGAAAAGCATTATACAAAAAAGCGGAGTTCTTGGAAAATAAACGCAAAAACGGCTCGCAAGGGTCGTTTTCTTTTCTCGGCTCAAGGGAAACGGTATGGCTCGGTGCGTATTGCCATGTTGGGTGCGTATCTCTTTTGTTTATTCCCCTCTCGCCTTGTGGAGCGGGCGTGTATGCAATCCTATGCAAGGCGAGAGGGGAACAAACAAAAGCAAAGTCACTATTTTTTTTGGTGGGTTATGCCGTCAGAATATGCGTCTGGCAGTTTGTATTTGTGCTTGACGGGGAAATTTACCTCTGATATGCTTTTGCATGGAAAAATTGGAATACATCTTTGATGTTCAGTTACTAGTGGAAGGTAATAAAGTAAAGTTGGAAACCGTTAAAAAGCATTTGGAACAATGCAAAGGAGATTCCTTGCTTGTTGTCGGCGATGATGGTTTTGTTAAAGTTCACTTTCACACAAACGAACCATGGGAAACATTGAAATACTGTGCAAGCATGGGGACTATTCATGACATAGTTATTGAGAATATGCAAAAACAACAAGAAGACTTTTTGAGTTAAGGGTTAGGAAATGGCTAAATTGGTATTAGCATACGCAGGCACAGGGAAATCGTATTTGGCGGATAAATATGAAAATGTGATAGATTTAGATAGCGGAGATTTCAAATGGATAGGGAAAAGAAAAGATATTCCTTATTGTGAACGCCCGCAAAATCCGGAATTCCCAACAAATTACCTTAATGCCATTTCCGATTTATTGAAAACTACCGATAAAATTATCCTTATATCATCACATCGGCTTGACATTATGGAAGTGGTTTCAATGGCTAAACCTTTACTTGTATATCCGCAAAGAGATTTACTTGACGAATACATAAAGCGTTGGCGAGACAGAGGCAGTAGCGAAGAATTCATTAAAACACGGATTGCTGAGTTCAACACAATTTTAGACAGAGTCGAAAGCTTTAAAAATCTTGAAAAGATTTATTTGAAATCCGGTGAATTTTTAGCTACAGCTTTAATCAAACATGGACTTGAATTAAAACCCAAAAGGTAGCACACCCATCTTGCAAAACACAATAACATAGTGTATACTATCCAAAATGAAAAAGATTTACAAATATTATAAGGACCGCCTTATTGAAATAAGCGGCAGAAGCCGCAGTTTGTATTCCAAAAAAATCAACAAAAAGACCGCATATGATATCGGCAGGCTTTTGGACGGGGATTATCCCGCGATAAATGACTTTACAGACTTCTTGTTTAGCAAAAAGCATTCTTCGTATGTGCTTATAGATAAAAACTCAAAAGAAAGAATTTGCAAAAACCTTAAAACCATAGAGGTCATCCAACCGCAATTCCGCAACCGTCGCATTATGAAAAAAGCGGATTCTCACGAAGAAATCGCGCGCCGTGTCCGCATTACACGGAACGAGGAAACGCAAGCCGTACAAGACCAAGTCAACGCATTGAAAATCCTAAAGCGCGAAATCGAGGAATTCACCCAGGAAACAGGTCGGTATGAATTGTTTATCGGCTATCCTTTCGTGGAGGGCAGCATCGGGCGCGACATGATTGTGCGGGCGCCGTTGCTTTTGTTTCCCGCCACCATACATGTCGAAAACGAAACAACCGTCATTTTGGAAAAGAAACCCAATGACCCCGTTTTATTGAACAAAGTTTTCACCCTTGCATACGCCCAAAGATACCGCCTTGATATCGAGGACATGGTTACAGAATTCGACAGCCAATCTGATGTGAAACTCAAAGACCTTGATGCGTTGATAAAGTACCTGCGCGGCTTTGGATTCAAGATGGCAAATCCGCAGCGCAGGGGAATGTACGACTTTTCCAAAGCAAAAGAACCGCATCTCGGTGACCCAATCGAGATAAAGCAATATGCAGTCGTCGGGCGGTTTCCGCTTGCCAATGCGATTTATAATGATTACAAGTTGCTTGAGAATAGAAAGGCAACCAGCGCCATCCGGGAACTTATCGAAAGCCGCGATGCAAAGAAAATTAAAAAGCCAAGCACCGATTTATATGCGATAAGCGCGCTTGATTTTTCCCAAGAAGAAGCCATTGAAAAGTTAAACCAAAAAGGCAATATGGTGATTTACGGGCCGCCCGGTACAGGCAAGAGTCAAACGATTGTTAATATCATTACCGATGCACTTTGCAAGAATAAGAGAGTCCTCGTCGTTTCGCAAAAAAAAGCCGCGCTTGATGTGGTATACAACCGCCTTGGCCAGCTTAACGAACGGGCGATGTATATCAACGACCCGGAGAAAAACAAGTCGGATTTTTACACGCGCACCAAAAACGCTCATCTGGCACTTGTAAATAACGGTAATGTCAAATCAAACGTTGATTACGAAATCCAATACAAACAAACGCAAGATGCCATCAATAACGAGGTCGAACTTTTGCAAGGCATTTCCGATACGCTGTTTGCCCCTACGGCGTTTGGGTTGTCACTGCAAGAAATGTATGCAAAAAGCAGCACATTCGGAAAAACAGCCTTTGACAGGCTTATATACAAAAAGATGTTGGAAAGCCCCAAAATAATGTCGTTCAAGTATCATGAACTTGAAAAGATTATCCGCATTATTTTGGAAAAGCGAAAAGATAATTTTTATTACCAAAAATCCGAGATGCAGGTCCAAAATCCTTTGGCTGCGCATATTAAAAACGACCTTAATGTAAACACCATCAACACGGCAAAATCACTTGTCAATAAAATCTTGGCGAAGCGGCGGATAGTTCCCCTTGACATGAGTAAATACCCAAACGCACGACAGTTGCTTGCTTTTTATATAGAAAACGGATTATCGGAAGAAACCGACTTAAAACCCGTTATTCAGCTTGTTGCAAAATTGGAAGGAAAAACTCAAAAAGAGATAACCGCGAACTTTGCAAAAGCAATCATAGGGATAAGAAAGCATATAGCAGAATATTCATCTTTGGAAGACGTATTAAACAAACCGGGATTCGCCATGGTTTTGGAAGGGCTTATCAACGGCAACTTGACTTTTTTAAAAATGTTGAAAAACGCGCTTGACAATTACGTATTCATTCGCGAGTTAAACATGAACATGCGGGAATTAAGCCGTTCGGAAAGCATTATTCTAAACTTTTGCTTTGAACATACCAAGAACTTCAAAGAATTCAAAGAAGCGGTAATAAAAATAATCCCTGCCCGCATTTATCACGAAGTCGTGTTGGCGGAAGACCAAAAGAAACACAAACTTGCAAAGATAATGGATTACAAAAGTATCAAAAACAGGATTTCATCGCTTAAACACGACCAAAAAGAAATCGTGCGAAACATTTGTCTTGAGATGTTCAAGAAAAGTTACGTTGATTTATACAACAACACCGCAGACAACAAGAACTTTTTATATCAAATTACCAAAGATAAAAATCTTTGGACTATTCGGAAACTCATGGAAGTTTACGGCGATTTGATGTTGACACTTTTTCCGTGTTGGCTTTTGTCGCCCGAAAGCGTATCCACCATCATGCCGCTTAAAGAAGGACTTTTCGATTTGGTATTGTTTGATGAAGCAAGCCAGGTCTTTATCGAAAACACACTTCCTACTATATATAGAAGCAAACACATAGCGGTTGCCGGCGACAACAAGCAGCTTCGCCCGACCGCCCTTTTTATGCGCCGGTACATGGGTGCCGACATCGACGACCTTGATTTCAACACGCAAGCTGCGTTGGAGGTCGAAAGTTTATTGGACCTTGCGACAAGTCGTTACAACAGCGTCAATTTGAACTATCATTACAGGAGCCAAAACGAGGAACTTATAAGTTTCTCTAACTATGCTTTCTATGATTGCAAGTTGCAAGTTGCACCCAATTTGACGCGCAACGTTTATTCCAAACCGATTGAACGCATCAAGGTCACCGGACAATGGATAGACCGCAAAAACAAAGCCGAAGCGCAAGAGGTGGTGCGATTGCTTAAACGAATCTTTACAACGCGAAAAGAAAGCGAAACCATAGGTATTATCTGCTTCAACGCTGAACAGGAAAACTACATTAAAGATTTAATAGACAAAGAATCCCGATATGACGACCGCTTCCGCGAAAAAATCACAAAAGAATATGACCGTAAACATAACGGCGAAAACGTTGGATTGTTTATCAAAAACCTTGAAAACGTCCAAGGGGATGAACGTGACATAATAATCTTCAGCATAGGCTATGCCCGAAACGAATACGGCAAAGTAATATCGCATTTCGGTCCGCTTAACATTGAAGGCGGCGAAAACCGGTTAAACGTTGCAATCACGCGTGCCAAGAAAAAGATTTACATTGTCACAAGTATCGAACCCGAGGAACTTAACGTCGAAGGCACAAAAAACGCCGGTCCCAAGATTTTCAAAAAATACCTCGAATACGTACGCGCGGTTTCGGGCGGCAGGACACGCGAAGTCAAATTGATACTTGAAAGTTTTAGACCGCAAAGCGAAGTCAAACAACAACACTCCACCGCCATGCAGGACGAGGTAAAAACCGCGCTTGAAAAACTCGGGTACACAGTAGAGGCGAACCTTGGTAACAATAGCTACAAATTGTCGCTTGCTATTTATGATAAAAAACTCGACCGGTACCTGGTC
>Ga0123353_10004942_pt1 | contig 17363 bp, 18 predicted proteins | sample TergutLab28metaG_3_FD_92763 | JGI IMG/M metagenome (GOLD analysis project Ga0123353, IMG submission 92763) | Labiotermes labralis P3 segment gut microbial communities from Petit-Saut dam, French Guiana - Lab288 P3 | ecosystem: Host-associated > Arthropoda: Insects > Digestive system > Gut ...
GGCGGCTTGCGCAGCAAGACGGGGGGGTGGGTAAAGCGGGTACATGACCCCTGTAGTTCCTCTGGTACGGCCAACGAAAATGCCAACCCTTGCGGGGGGAGGCGTTCATTTCATTCGCTTCGCTCACCCTAACCTATATGGTATACGGCAACCAGGTGTAATCGCCCTGCTACAATATGCGCGGTAGCAAGCGTAGGATGGGTAGAGCGTAGCGAAACCCATCCCAATATTGATGTAAATGATGGGTTTTGCCTGCGCGCTATCCATCCACGCTTGCTAAATATTATATATACATAATTAAATCAAAAACTGCTATAAAACACTATGGTGACCAGACTGCGTCTCTTGGCTTGCCATGGGGCAGGGAAAACAACAAAAATAATTGATATTACTATGCCCTTTATAGGATAATAGTCAAAGCACATAACACAAGAATCCTTGAGGCTGCCATTATGAAAGAAGCAGCCTTGAAGTTGAAGAAGCTGCCTTGGAAGTTAAAGAAGCAGCCTTGGAGTTGCCCATCAAACGGCAACCTTGGAGTTACCATTGACAGGAGGTTTTCCCGTGAAAACACCATCAGTCCCGAAGCAGACTTCGCAAACTATTCGCAATCTCATAAACATCTCCGTTGTAGTTGTGGCTGTTGTAGGCGCGGCCTGTGCTGCTGCACAAGGTAAAGATGAACCAATCCAGCCGATCGTTCCGGTCAAGATCACCAACCCGGCCAAGGTCGAACTTGGCAAAAAACTATTTTTCGATCCCCGTCTGTCCAAATCGGGGTTCATTTCCTGTAACTCCTGCCACAACCTGAGCATGGGCGGGTCGGACAACCTGCCGACATCGATTGGTGACCGTTGGCAGCAGGGACCGATCAATTCACCCACGGTTTTAAATTCCAGCCTGAACTTCGTTCAATTCTGGGATGGCCGTGCCAAGGATCTTCAGGAACAGGCTGGCGGGCCGATTGCCAATCCAAAGGAAATGGCTTTTTCGCATGATCTGGCTCTTGAGGTGTTGAATTCGATCCCACAATACCGTGCGGAGTTCGAGAAGGTTTACGGCAACAAGGAACTGGATATCCAGTTGGTTACCGATGCGATTGCCGAGTTTGAAAAAACGCTGAAAACCCCCAATTCGCGCTTCGACCAATGGCTGAAAGGCAGCAAAAAAGCCATTACCGCCGAAGAGCTAAAAGGCTACGAATTATTCAAAAACAGTGGTTGTGTTTCCTGCCATAACGGGGAAGCAGTCGGCGGCAATTCGTACCAGAAAATGGGTGTGTTCGAACCGTACAAAACCAATAACCCGGCTTTGGGCCGTGCCGAGGTCAGCAAACAAGATGCCGACCGCTTCAACTTCAAGGTTCCGACGCTACGCAACGTTGAGCTGACCTACCCCTATTTCCACGATGGCGCAGCCAAAACGCTCGAAGAGGCCGTGGATATAATGGGCCGCCTGCAACTCGCCAAGAAGTTCACGCCAGAAGAAACTGCGTCGATCGTTGCATTCCTGAAAACACTGACCGGCGAGCAGCCCAAGCTGCAACTGCCAATTCTGCCGCCTTCACAAAACAATACGCCGCAGCCTAAGCCGTTTGACTGATCAGGCTTGAATTACCCCGACAAAACCGCTGCTGGCTTATTGCGGCTGGCAGCGGTTTTTTTTATTGGGATTTACACCATTAACTTGTGGAAACTCTGCACAACCTTTTTTCTGGATTGCTTCGTCGCTTCGCTTCTCGTAATAGGGGTCTGCTCACGAAACGGAAATAATCGTACGCTAAGCGTGCGTTGAAGCTGGCACCCAGCGATAGAGCGTAGGAATGGAGACGCCGAGGTTTTTAGCAACGTCCTTTGGCGGTACACCGCTGGTCAGCAGCTTCTTGGCCGACTCAATCTTGCTGACGGTCATTTTGGGCTTGCGGCCACCCTTGCGGCCGAGTTGCTTGGCGACTTCCAGTCCGGCGCGGGTGCGTTCGACGATTAACTCGCGCTCCATCTCAGCGAGACTCGCCATGACGTGGAAGAAGAACCGGCCAGACGGTGTGCCGGTATCGATGGAGTCGGTAAGGCTCCTAAACTGGACGCCTTGCTTGTGCAGATCGCCGACCAGATAGACCAGTTGCTTGACCGACCGGCCAAATCGGTCAAGTTTCCAGACGATCAGAGTGTCACCCTCGCGCAGCATTTCGAGCGTTTTGGTCAAGCCGGGCCTGTCTGCCCGAGTGCCGCTCACCTTATCCTCGAAGATCCTTTGGCATCCCGCCTTAGTCAGAGCCTCGCGTTGCAGGTCCAGGTTCTGATCCTGCGTCGAGACACGTGCATAGCCGATCAACATGGTTGGCCTTGTTCCTGTTATTCGGCATCTTGGCGCACAGCGGGCAGTTGCTTGAGCAGTTCCGGCAGCGCCGTCTGCACGGTATCCCACACCACATCAAGGTTGGTGTCGAAATAGCCATGGGCAATGCGGTTGCGCATGCCGCGCATGTTGCGCCACGGCACTTGTGTGTGCGTCTGGACAAACTCGGCGTAACCGTCCATCACCTTCGTGACAGCCTCACCGATGATGAGGCTCATGATGACAGCCTGCTGTGTGCGCTTGTCGGCCAGAAAGTCGTCCTTGGCCAGCCCTTCCACGAAACTGCACGCATCAGTTGCGGCCTGCCGTATGTCATCAAGGTAATCGGGTAGTCGGTGGTTCTCGCTCATACCGGCTGCGCCTCTGCGAGCACCTTGGCCCGGAACCTCGGCGGCAGATCGCCGGGCGTCAACAAATCAACGTCAACACCGAGCAGTGATTTCAATTCGTCTTGCAGGCCGCCTAGATCAAATAGCGTCGCACCAGGCAACGCATCGACCAACAGATCAAGGTCGCTGCCATCAAGGTCGGTGCCATGCAGCACTGAACCGAAGACGCGCGGATTCGCCGTGCGAAAGCGGCTTACCATTTCGCGCACTGCACTTCGCTTCATGTCGAGCATAACGGATGGTCGCATGGGCATCCTTTCTTATCGAAACTCATTGAGATGGTATGCAATCAAGAATAGAATTTCAAGAACTATTTTCGAGAATGTCGCGAGTTTTTAATTTGTCCGGTTTTGTAGCACGAGAAGTGTCCGGTCGTCATATTCACCTTGAGGAGGTGAAAGATGAGGCGGACAGAACTGTTACAGGAGACCCGGAAGATGAGGTTCGAGGAAGCCTACGGAGGCTGGAATACAGGGCGGCTCACGCAAGAGGAGGCTGCGCGGCTATTGGGGGTGTGCGAGCGCACGTTCAGGCGCTACCTGGAACGCTATGAATCGCAGGGCCTGGAGGGTCTGCTGGATCGTCGGCTGACGCAGGCCAGCCACCGCGTTGCGCCGCTCGATGAGGTCATGGCAATGCAGGAGCAGTACCGGCAGCGGCACTTGGGCTGGAACATGCGCCACTTTCATGACTGGTATCGTCGCGATGGTGGCTGTCGCAGCTACAGTTGGGTCAAGAAACACCTCCAGGCTGCTGGGCTGGCCGACAAAGGGCGCAAGAAGGGGGCGCACCGCAAAAAGCGCGAGCGCATGCCCCTGCCCGGGATGATGATCCACCAGGACGGCTCCCGGCACGAATGGGTGCGCGGGCAGCGCTGGGACTTGATCGTGACGATGGACGACGCCACCAGCGAGCACTACGACATGCGCTTTGTCGAAGAGGAAGGCACGGCCAGCAGCTTTGCCGGCATCCGGGAAGTGATCCGCACCCAGGGCCTGCCCTGTTCGTTCTACAGCGACCGCGGCAGCCATTACTGGAGCACCCCGCAGGCGGGCGGCAAGGTCGACAAGGGCAACCCGACGCAGTTTGGCCGTGCGCTTGGGCAACTGGGCATCGAGATGATCCCGGCTTACTCGCCTGAAGCACGGGGGCGCTCGGAGAGGGCCTTCGCCACCCACCAAGGGCGGCTGCCCAAAGAACTGGCTATTGCAGGCATTGCCGACATGGCCTCGGCCAACCGCTACTTGAGCGAACGTTACCGGGCACCGTTCAACGAGCTGTTCGCCCAACTGGCGTAATCTTCATGATGTGCTCCTTCCGGTTTGCCTGTGAAAACCTATAGGGTATTTCCATTTGGGCACTTTGATGCCGTCGGCCCGTGAGGGGGCACACGTTGAGATTGCCGGAGAGGGCGCTACGCTCAATACCGATAATGCTCCGCCTTGTACGGCCCCTCGACCGGCACGTCGATGTACGCCGCTTGTTCCGGCCTGAGCGTGGTGAGGTGTGCGCCGATCTTTTTCAGATGTAGGCGGGCGACCATTTCATCCAGTTTCTTGGGCAAGGTGTAGACGTTGATCGGGTATTGCGCTGTTCTGGTGAACAACTCGATCTGCGCCAGCGTCTGGTTGGCAAAGGAATTGCTCATTACGAAGCTCGGATGCCCGGTAGCACAGCCGAGGTTTACGAGCCGCCCCTCGGCAAGCAGGATGATGCGCTTGCCGTCCGGGAAGATGATGTGGTCGACCTGCGGCTTGATGTTTTCCCACTGGTATTGCTTGAGGCCCGCCACGTCGATCTCGGAGTCGAAGTGGCCGATGTTGCAGACGATGCTGTTCACCTTCATTGCCTGCATGTGGGCGTGGGTGATGACGCACACGTTGCCGGTGGCGGTGACAAAGATGTCGCCCTGGCTGGCGGCTTCGTCCATGTTAACCACACGGTAGCCTTCCATTGAGGCTTGCAAGGCGCAGATGGGGTCGATTTCGGTCACCCAGACCGTCGCACCAAGCCCTTTGAGCGATTGGGCGCAGCCCTTGCCGACATCGCCGTAGCCGAGCACGACGGCAATCTTGCCCGCAATCATCGTGTCGGTGGCGCGCTTGATGCCGTCGACGAGCGACTCGCGACAACCGTAAAGATTGTCGAACTTGGATTTCGTCACCGAGTCGTTGACGTTGATGGCAGGGAAGCGGAGTTCGCCCCGTGCGTGCATCTGGTAGAGGCGGTGCACGCCGGTGGTAGTCTCCTCGGTCACGCCCCGAATGTGGGCAATGCGCGTGGAGTACCAGGCAGGGTCGGTTTTCAGCTTCGACTGAATGGCTGCGAAGAGGGCTATTTCTTCTTCGCAGGTCGGCGCCGAAAGCACGGAAGCGTCTTTTTCCGCTTTCACGCCCAGGTGCAGCAACAGGGTGGCATCCCCGCCGTCGTCCAGGATCATGTTGGAGTAACCGCCATCGGGCCACTCGAAAATGCGGTGGGTGTAGTCCCAGTACTCTGCCAGGCTTTCCCCCTTGACGGCGAAGACGGGGATGCCGCGCCCGGCGATGGCGGCAGCAGCGTGATCCTGGGTGGAGAAAATGTTGCAGGATGCCCAGCGCACTTCGGCCCCCAGGGCGATGAGCGTTTCGATCAGCACTGCCGTCTGGATGGTCATGTGCAGCGAGCCGGTGATACGTGCGCCCTTGAGCGGCTGGCTCCCGGCGAATTCTTCGCGAATAGCCATCAAACCCGGCATTTCGGTTTCGGCAATGGCGATTTCCTTGCGCCCCCAATCGGCAAGGCCAGGGTCGGCAATGACGTAATCGTGTTGTGTGGTCATGTCGGAGTCCTCAGTGTTATTAAACAGGGCAGGGTACGTTCAAAGACCGGCCTCGGCGGCCAGTACGGCGGCTTTGTCGGTGTGCTCCCAGGTGAATTCCGGCTCATCGCGGCCAAAATGCCCAAAAGTGGCAGTCTTGGAATAGATGGGACGTAGCAGGCTGAGCGTCTGGATGATGGCTTTGGGGCGCAGGTCGAAATGGGCGCGGACGAGTTCGACGATTCTTTCATCGCTGATTTTGCCCGTGCCGAAGGTGTTGACCATCAGGCTCACAGGCTTGGCGACCCCAATGGCGTAAGCAACCTGCACTTCGCACTTATCGGCAAGCCCCGCCGCGACGATGTTCTTGGCAACGTAACGCCCGGCGTAGGCGCCCGAACGGTCGACCTTGGAAGGATCCTTGCCCGAGAATGCCCCGCCTCCGTGGGGAGCTGCGCCGCCGTAGGTGTCGACGATGATCTTGCGCCCGGTGAGGCCGCAGTCGCCCTGCGGGCCGCCGACAACGAAACGGCCCGTCGGGTTGATGAAGTATTTCACTTCACCCTGAATGAGTTCCTTGGGCAGAACGGGTTTGACGATTTCCTCGATCACCGCTTCCCGCAACTGTTCGTAAGCAATGTCGGGAGCGTGCTGAGTGGAGACCACAACAGTCTCGATGGCCACCGGCTTGCCGTCAACGTATTTGACCGTGAGTTGGCTCTTGGCGTCCGGGCGCAACCAGGGCAACCGCCCATCTTTACGCAGTTCGGACTGACGCTGCATGATGCGGTGAGCATAGTGGATCGGCAGCGGCATCAGGCTCGGTGTCTCGCGCGTGGCAAAACCGAACATCAGCCCTTGGTCGCCCGCGCCCTGGTCGAGGTCGATGCCTTCGCCTTCGTTGACCCCTTGGGCGATATCCGGAGACTGGTTGTTGACTGCCGCCAGCACCGCGCAGCTTTTGTAGTCAAAACCTATCGCAGAATCGTCATACCCGATGCGGCGCACGACATCCCGGGCAATTTCACGGTAATTGACATGAGCCTTGGTGGTGATTTCGCCCGAAATCACCACCAGCCCGGTTGAGACCAGCGTTTCGCAGGCCACGCGCCCGTGCGGGTCGCTGGCGAGGATGGCGTCGAGTACACCATCGGAAATCTGGTCGGCGACCTTGTCGGGATGGCCTTCGGAAACCGATTCCGAAGTGAAGAGAAATTCTTTTGGCATGAACCGCTCCAGAAACAAAAATCCCCGCGAGTTACGGCGTCCTGGCCGGCTCCGGGGATCTGGATGAGCAGCTTGACGCTTTAGCAGAATTTCTAGTCCGCTTGTTGAAGCGGGGCCGCCCTGCAAGTTGTCGAGAATTAACTCAGCGGCTGGCCGTAACTATATGCTTCACTTTTTTTGTGGTCAAATCATTTATTTAAGGTACACCGTTATCGGATTGTTCGACGTGGAATATTTTCATCAAAAACAAACCACGGTTAGAAACCTCCCCCTTTAGGGGGATAATTCCGCTTGGGAGAGGCGTAACCTCTTTCAAGCGCTTTTGTCGCCCGGGCACGGGCGTGGATTGAAACATGCTGGTTGATTTTCTATTTCGCCTGTTCGCCCGTTTACCGCTGTCATGCCTGTACCGCCTTGGCGGCGTGGGCGGATGGCTTGTCTACCTGTGCTCTCCCACTTACCGCCGCCGCCTGCGCGCCAATCTGACGCAGGCCATGGGAGAACCTTCGCGTAAGCTGCTACATCGGGCGATTGCCGAAACGGGGCGGCAGGCACTGGAAATATGCTGGATATGGTTACGCCCGCTCAACACGGTATTGGCGCAGGTAAAGGCAGTCTATGGCCTGGAACTTGTCGAAACAGCCCGTCTCGATGGGGCTGGCATCCTGTTCGTAACCCCGCACTTAGGCTGTTTTGAACTGGCGGCCCACTACTGCGCCCATGCTGGAGGGGCACCGCTTACCGTACTTTTCCGTCCGCCCCGTTTCCGTGCGCTCGAACCCTTGATGCAAGCCGGACGCATACGCGGTTTGGTAAAGACCGCCGCCGCCGATCTGGCCGGGGTCAGACAACTACTCAAGGCACTCCGCATGCATGACATGGTAGGCATCCTGCCCGACCAGACGCCCCAGGCAGGGGAGGGGGTATGGGCGGATTTCTTTGGCCGCCCGGCCTGGACGATGACTTTGGGCGCACGGCTGGCCGAAGTTGAGGGCGTGCGAACCATCTACGTCTGGGTTGAGCGTCTGCCGCGCGGACAGGGTTACGCAGTGCATTATTCATTGCCGGCACAGCCTTGTGAAGGCGGCCTTGCCATGCGTTGTGCAGCGATGAACCGCGAAATCGAACGCCTGATACGGCAACGCCCGGAGCAATACCTATGGGCCTATAACCGCTACAAGCAGCCGCGCGATGTGCCTGCGCCCGAAACAAAGGAACTGTGAACGTGACGCGCTTGGCGATTTTCATCATCTGGTTGTTCCACTGGCTCCCGCTGTCTGTGTTGTCGCGGGCTGGGCATTTTCTGGGAATCCTGAGTTACTTTTCCGTGTTGCCGCGCAAGCGGATTGCGCGCACCAATCTCGCCCTGTGCTTTCCCGAACTCGACGTATCTGCGCGCAGACGATTGCTGCTGCGCCATTTCCAGGCGCTCGGGCGCAGCATCCTCGAACGCGGCCTCCTGTGGTGGGCTTCGCCCGAACGGTTGCGCCGGATCATCCGTTTCGAGGGAGAAGAACATCTGCACGCACTCGTGCAGACGGGCACACCGGTGATCCTGCTTGCGCCGCATTTTATCGGACTCGATGCGGGGGGGGCGCGTGTGGCGATGTCTTTCGATTCCGTTAGCATGTATTCGCATCAAAAAAGAAACCCTGTACTCAACGACCGGCTGTATCGAGGACGCAAACGCTTCGGCGACCAGATACTGCTCTCAAGGCAGGACGGCGTACGCGGTGTTGTGAAGGCAATGAAATCCGGCCGCCCGTTCTACTATCTGCCCGATATGGACTATGGAAAACGAGATGCGGTGTTCGTGCCCTTTTTCGGGGTAGAAGCCGCTACCATCACGGGGCTTTCCCGGCTAGCGCGTTTGACCGGGGCGCGGGTATTGCCCTGTGTGACACGGATGCTACCGGGCGGCGCAGGTTATGTGCTGAAAATCGGCGAAGCGTGGGAAAATTTCCCGACTGCCGATGTTCAAGCCGATACCATCCGAATGAATGACTGGATCGAAAGCGTGGTACGTACCATGCCGGAACAGTATTACTGGGTTCATCGCCGCTTCAAAACGCGGCCTGATGGGCAGGCATATTTTTACTGAATGGTGGAAACCAATTCGATGACTGATGAAGATATTGTGCAGTATTTGCGGGCGCATCCCGATTTCCTGAGCAAACACAATGATTTGCTCGGCGTGCTCACCGTGACGCACCCCAGGCACGGGCACACAATTTCTCTGACCGAACGGCAACTGCACAACTTGCGCGGTAAAATCCAGCAACTTGAACAGAAACTTGCCGAACTGATCCGGTTTGGCGAACAAAATGACGTGATCGAAGAAAAAGTGCATCGCCTCGCCACCTCGTTTCTCGTGGCGGAGGGCTACGATGGCAGGCGTCGCACACTTTTCGCCAACATTTTGGACGATTTCGCCGTGCCACATGTAGCATTGCGCATCTGGAATGCTCCGGCAGGAAGGGCAGGGGAGGAATTCCAACCAGTAGGCAAAGGTGTGCGCAAGTTCGCCGATGGAATGTCCCGGCCCTATTGTGGCACACCGACCAATATCGAAGCCCTGAACTGGTTTGGCGAAATGTCTTCGCACATCCGTTCGATAGCCGTGATACCGCTGTGGCGGGAGAATCGGGTAGGGGGGGTGCTTGCGCTTGGCAGCGAAGAACCCGAACGTTTCTACAGCGAAATGGGCACGTTGTACCTCGAACGTATCGGCGCGCTGGCCGCAGCGGCCTTGCTGACAGAACCGCTATGACCGTGGATACGCCGCTTCCGTCATGGGCCGAGGATTACTTGGTCTGGCTGGCGACGCATCGCCGGGCAGCGTCCTTGACCCTGGAAAGCTACCGGCGCGACCTGCTGCGTCTGGCCGAACTGGCTGGCGAACGCGCACCGCAGACACTGGAGGCCATCGACATCCGTCGCTTCGTTGCCCGCCTCCACGGGCAAGGGCTTTCCGGACGCTCGATTGCACGGGCGCTTTCCGTCTGGCGCGGCCTTTATCGCTGGCTGATCCGCAACCGTGGCGCACGCGACAACCCCGCTGAAAGCATCCGTCCGCCAAAATCACCGGCCATGCTGCCCAAGGCCCTATCGCAGGATCAGGCCAAGGCGCTGCTCGATGCAGGTTCAAAAGCGGAGTCGGCGCTAGAAATCCGTGACCGCGCCATGTTCGAACTGTTCTATTCCTCGGGGCTACGCCTTGGGGAATTGGTCGGGCTCGACCTGGACAGCGGCAGCCGCAACGGCTGGATAGATTTTGCGGAAAGCATGGTAACGGTACATGGCAAGCGCGACCGCATGCGCACGGTTCCCGTTGGCGAACCCGCGCTGCTGGCATTACGGGCATGGATGGGCGTGCGGGCGTCACTGGCAACTGCCGGGAATGAACGCGCGCTTTTCATCACCCGCAGCGGTCAGCGCATGAGCGCAGGCGCAATCCGGGGCCGGTTGCGGCGATGGGTACTGGCAAGCGGGCTGGGCGTGCACGTCCACCCGCACATGTTCCGCCACAGCTTTGCCAGCCATCTGCTGCAAACTTCCGGCGACCTGCGTGCAGTGCAAGAACTGCTCGGCCACGCCAGCATTCGATCCACGCAGGTCTACACCCATCTCGATTTTCAACACCTTGCCCAAATCTATGACTCTGCGCACCCACGTGCACGGAAGTAATTTTTTTACATTGATTCGGCGCGCAAACGATCGACTGGGCGGGCCGGACGGGGCATTGGCAGAACTACCTACACCAATATAGCGAGGGTAACACTGGGGGTAGCATCGATTGCCATCTTTGCGCATACACATTCACACGATTTAAAGTTTACATAATACAAATTATGGTCTTTTTAACTATTGTGATACCTCTTGTGATACCTTTTTTGAGTCTTTGTCATCACATGTTGAGTATCTTTATAGTTAGATAGATGCATATCTCGCACTATGCGTGTTAGGATTAACAAGTTCGTGGTTCATACTACGATCTACCTTCTTCACAACATAAGGAAAACAAGATGAAATTTCCTCTCTTCATTGCGACTCTTCTGGCCTTTGCAGTTACTGCGTGTGATGGACAGAAAGAAGCTCCTCCTGCTCCTCTTGCGGACGAAACAAGCGAAGCCCCCGCTGAACAGGCTCCGGCTCCAGTGGAAGAAGTGCCAATGCCGGTTGAAGAACCGGCCGCTGAAGAACCGGCCGTTCCTGCTGAAGAACCGGCTGCTCCTGCTGAAGAAACGGAACCTGCTCCCGCTGCCAATTAACCACCAAGCAGCTAGTTACGCGGATAGGTCTTTCCGCGTTTCTGAATGTGGATCGTTTGTGCCCCTTTTCCGGCGTAGATAACTACGCCGGAAAAGGGTGTCTGTTCGTTGTAATAATGTACTGCTCCTGATCCGTATCATAATGAGAATGAACGATTCGTGTAGAATCAGTAACTCATGTTCCGGTGAGGAGAATGCTGTGGATGCCCCCAAGATCGACATCTTGAGCGACACATACACGATGTTCGTCCTGTCCATGATCATGGCATCCGTCCTGGCCATACCCGTCATCATCGGTGTAACCCAGGCAGCGGCAATGTGGCGGCTGATAAAGAAGAGTTGATGCGCGCAAAACCATGCGCCCCGTTCCTCCAGCCATCTGCTTCCCCCCAATCCCAATAATTTGACCCTGTCTTTTGACCCGTGTAAGCTACACGCCGTTTCGGCTTGTCGGGTTCTTGGAATAGCAGGCCGGGACAAAATTTTCGCATCTGGTGCCGCTGGACTTCCAGCCAGCGGTTAAACGGGAAAGCGGTGCGCGTCCCCTTGGACGCAATGCCGCTGCTGCCCCCGCAACGGTAAGCGAGTGAGGGTTCGCCTTCATGCCACTGGGCGTTTTTGCCTGGGAAGGCGGCGAATCAAGACTTGCAAGCCCGGATACCGGCCCGGCGCGAACCGATGGAAGTGCCGCGGGGTTGCGGTGCGCTGGTTCTCATGGCCGGGGCGTCGTGTCAGCCCCTCACGGTATCTCCCTTTTCATCACTATGATTTCGGCCTGCGGGGACGCGCGCCGAATGGAGATTGCCATGCCAACACGCAAATATCCGCGCTTATGCTTGTTCGCCGTCGGTTTTCTACTTTCCCCCCTGCCCTCTTTTGCCCAAGTATCATCTGAATCGCCCGAAACCCTCGGTAAATCGCCCGAAACCCTCGGCGAAGTGGTGGTTACCGCAAACCGTATGCAGGAAAGCAAACGCGAAGTCAGCAGCAACGTTACGATCATCACCTCGGAAGACATCAAAGCCTCAACTGCGGCTTCAGTTGCCGAACTGATGGTTCAGCATGGTTTTCATGTCGCGACGACCGGCGGCGCCAGCTATGTTCAGATGCGTGGCATGGGCCGCCTGTCGATGGGTAACGAGCTTGAAAACCAGGTGCTCGTTCTGCTAAACGGCCGCCGGGTCGGCATAAGCAATCTGGCGCTTGCGGGCTTGTCAAACGTCGAACGTGTCGAAATCATTCGTGGCCCCTCGGCGGTTCAATACGGCTCTTCCGCGATGGGCGGCGTCATCAACATCATCACCAGGCGAGGCGATGCCACCAAGCCGTTCGCGTCGGTTGAAATCGGTATCGGCAGCGATTCGCTGAAACGCCAGACAATTGCTTTTGGCGGTGAAGCGAACGGTTTTGATTTCGCTTTCGGTGGCACGCATTCCAGCCGTGACGACGTGACAACCAAAGGCGGGCGGCGTTGGTACCATACGGGGGTTGACAAAGATCTGGATTACAACCTGGATATCGGCTATACCTTCTATAAAAATCATCGCATCGGAATCAATCACAACCAAGGCGAAATCAAGTCGAAACTAGTAAACACGTTGTACTGGCCGGTAGTAGCCGATGGCATCCGCCCTTACAGTGAAAATACGCCCGACAGGCCATACTCTGATTTCCATAACCGCAATACAAACACTGCGTTTTCCTATACCGGATCAACTGACAACAAAAACCTGGACTGGATGGTCAATTACTCTTTTGGAAAGGACAACAACAAGCAAACCAATCCAGTGACGGGACTCACCACCAATAAAGACACCATCGACAACAAAGTATTCAATGCACAGTTGAACTATCACACCTCGCTGTTCACACTGTCCGGTGGGGTTGACCGGTATAAATACGACCTATCCGGGTACAGTGAGTGGAGCGGCGATGCCCCAGAGATGTCGATGCAAGATACAGGCGCCTACTTGACCGGCAAGCTCCGCCTTCTCAATGAGCAGCTGATTTTCTCGGCTGGCCTGCGCCACGACAGATACAGAAATTCGAGTGCCGTGATGCGTACGCAGAAGGATAGCCATACGGGCGGGTCGATGGGCGTCAGCTACCTGCCGCTCGACTGGCTGAAACTGCGCGCCAACTACGCCGAAGGTTTCAGGGTGCCGTCGCCGCAGCAAGTCGGCGGCAGTGGTTCGTACTACATAAGCAATCCATTACTCAAGCCAGAACAAAGCAAAACCTGGGAGTTCGGCGCCGACATCGACTGGAACAATACCAATGCCAGCCTGACCTATTTTCACTCTGACTGGAAAAACAGGATCATTAGCCAACGCGTTGATCCCAATGATCCTTCGAACTGGGATTATCAGTTCCAGAACTTGAAAAAAGCGGAGATCGCCGGGTTCGAAGGATCTGCGCGCTGGAATGTTGGCAAGGCGTTCAAGCAGAATTACAGCCTGACGCCATACGCCAGCTTGACCTGGCTGACAACGCGCAAAAACAAAGATGAGTCGGTATTAATCACTTACCAGGGAGCGAAAAACAATACCTTACCCAATACACCGAAATGGATGATGAGCTATGGCATTGATTACGCGCATCCGGAATTGAAAATCAAGAGCCGACTCAACGCCAACTATTACGGCAAGACGCTTACACAGGATTGGAGCGAGACAGTACCCGTGCCGTATGGCGAATATTTCGCGCGTCCGAGTGGCACAGTCGTCAACTGGAGCCTGGAAAAGGGGCTTGTCGACTTCGGCGGGCGATATGGCAACCTGACCTTGCGCATGGAAATCAACAATCTGTTCGACAATGCAAACGAGATGTACTGGAACTATCCTGAACAGGGACGAAACTTCTACGTCGGCTTGCGTTATGACTTCTAAGGGAAACGCTGATTTATTCCATCCGGACATCGTAGGCGCGGGTTTCAAACACGTCCATGTCCGTTCGTCGGCTTGCAGACCATGTGTCAGGCTATGTTTTGGGCGGGTTTGAAACCCGCACCCGCGATGCCAGAACGCTCAGGAATTGTTCGGCAAAGATGAAAGCAAAAAGTTTCATTGCCCTCCTTGCCTTTCTCACAGCACCGGTGGCCTTTTCCCAGGCCCCGGCGCCTCAGCGCATCATCTCGCTGGACCTATGCACGGACTGGATGCTGGCCTTGCACGTTGAACGGGGGCGCATCGCGGCACTGTCCCCGATGCAGCGCCTCTCGCAGCCTTTCCACCCCGCCCCCTGGATGAAAGGCTCCTGGCCCTCCCATGACGGCAGCCTGGAGAGCATCGCGTCTTACAAACCCGACATCATCCTGACCGGGGAATACTCCGCCATCGGCCTGCGCGAACAATTGCGCCGCCTGGGTTTCCGGGTCGGAGTCCTGCCGCTGGCCAATACGCTCGAAGAAATGCGCGACTATGAGCGCCAATTCCTCGCCTATGCAGGGTTGCCGATGGAACGTGCCGGGGATCTGCCGCCCGCGCGGGCGCCCGGCAAAAAACGCCTGCTGCTGCTTGGCGCGAACGCCATCGGATCCGGGCGCGATACCTTTGAGGATGCCATCGTGACCCATTCCGGCTGGCGCAACTACCTGACCGAGAGTGGCCGCATTATCCGGCTCGACCTCGAACAGATTGCCCGTGACCCACCGGAAGCCGTGCTCTGGGCAGCCCCCTCCGGCGCGGCATTGGCAAATTCCTTTGCCGAGCACAATCTATGGCAGGCGCTCACCCCCCCGCCGCAACGCCTCAAAACCGATTACTGGCGCTGGCAATGCCCAGGCCCCTGGAGCGTGGGCCTCATACGGGAACTCGAACGCCTTGCGCGTGAAGAACACGGGGCGCACACGCCATGAAGTTCCCGGCAATCATGAAGAAAATCCCGCGTACGCCCGCCCTGCTCCTGCCGGGGCTGGTGGCGGTTTTCTTCCTGTCGCTGTCCATCGGCTCCGCACCGGTTCCCGTATTGGACGGGCTGATCGGCTGGATCACCGGCCAGCCGGGCATCCCTGCCCTCGTCATGGGGGAAATCCGCCTGCCGCGCACCCTGCTTGCCCTCTCCGTAGGCGCGGCCCTGGGGCTGTCCGGCGCAGCCCTGCAAGGGTTACTGCGCAACCCGCTGGCCGACCCGAGCCTGACCGGCGCAAGCCAGGGCGCTGCCCTGGGAGCCGCCTTCGTCTTCTACTACGCACTCCTGCCGGGTTTAGGCGTCTTTGCCCCGCTGCTGGCTGGGCTGATCGGGGCGGGACTGACGCTGCTCCTCACCCTCTGGCTTGCCGGACCGGGCCGGCCTGCGCTATTGCTGCTCGCGGGCCTTGCCATTGCCTCCCTCTCCGGCGCAGCGCTTGCCGCCGTGCTCAACTTCGCCCCCAACCCCTTTGCCATGCAGGAACTCGTTTTCTGGCTGCTTGGTTCCGTCTCGGAACGCGGCATGCCGCACCTCGTTTTTCTCCTGCCTGCCCTCGTTATCGGCAGTGCGCTCATCTGGCAGCAGCGCCCGCTGCTGGCCGCCCTTTCCCTCGGCGAACAGGTCGCCACCAGCCTGGGGTTGAACGTCTGGCGAGGCGGACGCATCATCGTTCTCGGGGCGGCAATCCTGGTCGGGGCTGCCGTGGCAACCGCCGGGAATATCGGCTTCGTCGGCCTTATCGCCCCCCATCTGGCCAGGCCGCTGGCGCAAAACCGCCCTGACCGCCTGCTGTGGCCTGCCGCCGCCATTGGCGCAATGCTCGTGCTGCTTGCAGACATTGCCGTCCGCCTCATGCCTCCGGGCCGCGGAATCCGTCTGGGCGTCTTCACCGCCTTCATCGGCACGCCCTTTTTCATCCGGCTCATCTGGAAGATGCGTAGAGAATGGCTTTGATCGAAGCGCGAAACCTGACATTGGAAAACCGCCTCGACTCCGTCTCTTTCAAGATGGAACCGGGCGAAATGCTCGCCGTCATCGGCCCGAACGGCGCGGGAAAATCTTCCCTGCTGCAAAGCCTGGCCGGATTGCTCCCTACCAGGGGGGATGTCTTTCTCAACGATACGCCCCTCACAGCCTTCACCCCTACCGACCGGGCGCGGCAAATCGGTTACCTGCCGCAATTCTGCGACAGCGCATGGGCGCTCGCCGTCGAAGAAATCGTTGCGCTGGGGCGGCTGCCCTGGCATGACCGTGACGTTGAGATTATCCGGCAAGCCATGCGGGAGACCGGGGTCGAAGGCATGGCGCACATCAACCAACTTTCCGGCGGCGAACAGGCACGGGTCTGGCTTGCGCGGGTGCTGGCAAGCACGCCGCGCGTCATTCTCGCCGACGAACCCGTTGCCAACCTCGACCTCTACTACCAGGCCAAAATCATGGACATCCTGCGCCAGCACACCAGCGAGGGGCGTGGCGTCATCCTCGCCATCCATGACCTTGCGCTGGCCGCCCGCTACTGCGACCGCTTCTGCCTGCTCAAACAAGGCCGCATCCACGCCTTCGGCCCGCCTGAAGCCGTCCTGACCGAAGCGGCCCTGTCAGATGCTTTCAGCGTCCCCATCCACGTCGACCTGGCCCACTCGCCTCCCATCATCCTGCCCACTTGACCAAGATAATGAAACCCGAAAAGGATCGTTCCAAACTCTGCTGCTGCTATAGCTTCATCAATGACCCCGGCTGGCTGACCGATTACGAAGTCCTGACCGATGAACTCTCTGCCCAACTCGGCATGGCACTCTCCGCCACCGAAACGGACGCTACGCTGGCCGACCTTTTACCCGACCTGGATCGTCTCCAGGCGCTCGCCCTGCACGCAAACGGTTCCATCCGGGGCAAACTTGCCGTCACCGAAGACGATCTCGGCTGGCTCCATGCGCGCTACGGTCACTTTTGCCAGGAAATCGAATCACTGGAGCCAGACCGCCTGAAAAACTTTGTTCTCCCGCGCGGCCTCGCCCCCGTGCCCGAACTGCACCAAGCCCGCTCCACCGCCAAGAAGGCGCTACGCTGCCTCGTGCGCGTGGAAGAAGAAAACCGCCGGGAAATTCCCCCGGAAATTTCCCGTTTCCTCAATTTAGCGTGCAACTTTTGCTTTCTGCTAACCGTTCTCATCAACCAGCGCCGGGGGGTGGCTGAACCGGTTTTCGTCAGCCGGAGTTACCGGCTCAAAACCGTTCCGTCATACCTATACAAACCTACTCGTTTCTGAGCAAATCTGCTGCTGACTTCCTGCTTCGTCGAGGCCGGTTTCGTTCCGGTCTTTCGACCGGAGCCAGAGCCTTCCTCTCCACAGGCTTCACATCCGGCGGAACTCGCCGTAGGCGCTGTCCATTCGGAACCGGATTTATA
>Ga0123353_10004943_pt1 | contig 17360 bp, 13 predicted proteins | sample TergutLab28metaG_3_FD_92763 | JGI IMG/M metagenome (GOLD analysis project Ga0123353, IMG submission 92763) | Labiotermes labralis P3 segment gut microbial communities from Petit-Saut dam, French Guiana - Lab288 P3 | ecosystem: Host-associated > Arthropoda: Insects > Digestive system > Gut ...
AATTGTGAAACGTCTGTCGTCACGCACTCTTTCGTTGACCTTACGCACCAAATCATCATTCACCAAAGACGGACGCCCACTTCGCGCCTCATCGTGCACGTTCTCTCGTCCTTCATTGAACATTAGAACCCATTTCCTAACCATACCATCACTCATCGCATTGTCACCATACACTTGATAGATCTGGTGATGAATTTCACTTGGTAGCACATTCCCAGCGTTCAGAAAACTAATTACATACTTATTTCACAGTCGGCGGCCCCTTCAATTGTCTAAAACATGTTTAACGGACAGGAACAAACATAAACATAAAAAGAATTTCACGAAATGGTGTCTGTGGCTTCTCAATTGGTACAGGAAGTCACTGCACATGCGCAAAGTGACAGTCTCGAGGATGTGCGAGAGATATGCGCAGAAGGTACTTACTTTCCGAATAACCTACGTACATTGCAATGAACCAGATATTCCTTGTCCTTATGTAGCACCTGATGTGATGTACGTCACCTCTGATTTTAATTCCCAATTGCGCCAAAGGCTTCACAGAGGCGAATATTTGGTCAGGAATGGCATTTTCATTCCAAGGAAAAATATCACAAGAGGGGAACCCATTCGATGTGATGCTCACTGTAGCTGTTATGGACCACGCTGCCACAGATGTTAAGGGCAATCGAAATTTCTAGAAATTGGGGTTAGAGTTATTCTACGGCCACTTCTTTCCTTAAAAAAAAAAATTTCCTTTTAAGAGCTTTAGAAATCTGTTGTACGGTTGCTGACAACTATATGTGTAGTGGGCTAGAAAACATAATATATATGTTATTTCTAAGTAGAAATCTAAAACGTGGATACGTTTCAGTTGTTAGCATGTTCATTCAGTACAAGAAGACATCGCACACTGTTCCTATTTTTTTCCGGAAGTATCCGTCGTCAAAAATCGGGCTCCTGGTTGAAGGCCACCTCCATACTCTTCTTTCTTTCTCACAAGCTGAGATATTTAACTCCGTTTCGTGCTAGTGTGTTTCCACAGTTACAATTTAACCACTGTCTTTGTTGGTTGACAGGTAGATTCTTTCTTACCAAGTTCATCCATAACTTTTGTTGCTCGCTGCCCAAGAGTTACCCTCCTTCATCTACGTTACGGTTTGTTCGTGTTTGTTCACCACGCTGTTTCCTTTACGTTAAACCCTGCGCTCTATTTGCAGGTAACACGTCAGGTGTCATTTTGTTAAGACTGATGTTCCTCTTTTAGAATCCTCGTTTTAGAATCCTCGTCACCATTATCGGCCAGTATATTTGGTTTGCTTGTTGAACCGGTGTTAAAATTCTCACGTTTCTGCATGCTGAAAAGCCGCAATTCAGACACCTGTAGGCGTCCCAGCAAACCCATTCCTCGTTGCACTTAGAAAGAGCACAATTACTTTTCCTCATAATGCTCTGAAAACATCGTTTTTGGCCCATGTTTCCAAGACTTATAAGTGAAAGCTTAGAAGTTACATTTTTCCTGTCTACACCACGAAGGCATAGAGGGAGAGAAGAGGCATAGCTACACTAATTCCTAACTTTGGTGTCTGTTATGATGAACAAAAATAGATTTAGGAATTTACTGGATTTCCTGATGCTAACTGCACATATACTGCTTTTCCTTGTGTTTCCAATACTATCTTCCACATCTTCTTTGTCATAATTCCTTACTCTGTTGGTTGTTGATATTTTGAGGGCCTTCGAGAATATTCGTAGCGTCGCAATGAACCTCAGCCCAGGCAATTTAAAAGCACTTCACCTTGAAATATAGTTTGGAATCGGCAGTAAAAATTCTGCACCGTTGTATTACCAAAATAAAAAATATTTTATTGAGAACATTTTAACATAGAAATATTCGTAGTTAGAAAAAAATGATTGTCAGGAAATTGACCAATTTTTACTTTGAAATCAAAATTTCTCATCAACCATTAATTCGCCGTTGTGCGGCTAAACTCAAGTACACGTTAGTTCCTTACACGATGCTCTGCGTCAGTGTGAAGTCGCTGGCTGTGCTCTACATTTGTCGGTAATTAAACCGATAGCAGCCTTGTTAATTTTTTCCCCCGTTGCGCAACAGCCCTCAGTGGGTCAGGGTCTCCTCATTATCGATGCTTCACAGTCACACTCAAGCAGTGACTTCTACCTCACAATACGCAACACTTACAAAAGACAGACATCCATGCCCCCGGTTGGATTCGAACCCAAAATTCCAGCAAGCGAGCGGCCGCAGACCCACGACTTAGATCGCGGGGCCACTGGGATCGGCTGTTAAATGACATACTGAAGGAAAATTCCAATACACTCTACTCACATTGGTTCCTTTCGTGACTGGCATTGCACGAATATACGGCGGCTCAGACTTTATTAATGAGAATCTTGCCATCTGACTGATACATGAACGCAACACCGAGTTTGAATATTTGCAGTTTGCAGGAACGTTATAGTGTCAAGTTTGTGACTTTGTAGTTGTACTTTCTAACATATGAAGTGTTTAAATATTAGTGTAATCAACATTTCATATCGAAACTTGTATATCAAACCAGCAAATACAGTGTCTACGGGAAGCCCTTAGTATTCTGTATTATTTTAAATTTCGGACATATCTGAAGGTTTAAAGGGCCATTATCAAGAAGTCACGAAAACCGTAAAGATACCTAAATTCATGGTTGCATATTTCGGCGTACAATTATGTGTGCAAAGTGCAACATTTTACCGTATATGAAAATACAGATGTAAGATACGACAGAATATATCAGAATTGTCTTTATCGTTGCACCGTGCATTTTTAGTTGATTTAACACACCATCAAGTACACATATATATGTTATTTAATAAATTGAGAATTTACATTATAACACTGAAAACGCTCCTACATGTTTGGATCACACGATCATCCTCAGGGAGCATACATTGTTCCTTGCTAATGTTATAGTTTAAAAACACTCAGTGATTTACTTCGTTATGTTAACTTGGTGCTGTGGCAACAAGCAATGAGCCTGGCTATGGATGTGCGTCGTGTCACACGACGGACATCCATAGCCAGGCTCATTCTGAACAGCGTACGACTCACACACAACATACGACATGTTGCCACAGCACCAAGTTAACATAACGAAGTAAAACATTGAGTGTTTTTAAATTATAACTTTAGCAAGGAACAATTTATTCTCCATGAGGATGATTGTGTGATCGAAACATGTAGGAGCGTTTTAAGCGTTTTAATATAAATTTTAGATTTATTAAATAACACATATATGTGCATTTGTTGGTGCGTTAATTAAATATATCAGAATTGTGTTGCCCCAAGTTCAAAGTATTTAAATGTAAACAAATTTATTCGCTGTGATTAAAAGGGTGAGGTCAGCGTCTTCATGGTTTCGTAGAGTCACAAGTACATCGTTTGGATATATGAAGTATGCATTGAGGAAGAATGCATTAAATTAAAATATTTGTGTACATAACTTCTGTGGTTAAAAAATTGTTGATAAAATATGGATTTAAAACATGCTCGAAATATATTTGCTTGCATAAATTGTGGCTTAGTTTAGGAAGTATTTGGCATCCAGCCCTGAATAAATAATGAGTTGAAGTAGTGAGGGGGGTCTGAGCGACAAAAACAGTACTGTTTTGTATAATGCATAAGGTTCGGCAATAAATTCACGGTAACATGCCACGCTACAGGAAAATAGCTGCAATTATTGAGTATTTCATATAATTTATGTGTCTTTCTATCTTGATATTCATTGCAAATTTTTATATACAAGAGATATATTTGTTTTCGTCCTGATTTTCGTACATGGTGCCAACATTAGAGGAATTCACGGTACTTAAATTATACTTCTGTCTAGTAAGTCAGTGTGATTACTATTACCGATAAGTCATGGTCTTCGACTACTAACTAGCTTTGTGAATTCTTTAATTAACTCGAGGTTTTTAAATAAACGACGATATATTATATATATATATATTTACCATTCCTTGACAGCCCTAGTGGGGCTTTTCATTGTTGAGGTTTCGAGATCACACTCAGACACTCCACACATGGTAGGACTCCACTGGATGAGCGATTATCCCATCACAGAAACCTCTACCTGACAACACAAACACTCAAAGAGAAAGACATCCATGCCCCCGGCGGGATTGGAACCCACAATCCCAGGAAGCAAGTGGTTGCAGACTCAAGCCTTTTGATCGGGCGGCCACTGGGATCGGCGATCGACATATCAATAGCGGTAAATTTGTGTTGTATTGGATATAACGTGTACGTTGTTTCAATTAATGTCAGTCTGGATGATGTGGCGCGTGAGGTGCTTGCACAGCATCATCGTCGTCACGGTAGACATTATCCGGCGCGTGAGGTGCTTGCACAGCATCATCGTCGTCACGGTAGACATTATCCGGCGCGTGAGGTGCTTGCACAGCATTATCGTCGTCACGGTAGACATTACCCGGCGCGTGAGGTGCTTGCACAGCATCATCGTCGTCACGGTAGACATTATCCGCCAGGACTCCAGTCCGATGTCTTGAAATTGTCGTGAGCAGCTCTGTTGCATACTTCTGTGTGTTTGGCAGTTGTGGTCACCACTCTTATAAGGTATTCCTTAAGAAGTGATTGAACGTTAAGTAACATTAGCTTTTTCCACATAATGAAACACGGATTTATTGTCTGTATCGAATAGTCACCGAGACATGCACCCATGCATTGTTATATCACCACTTTATTAACACTTTTAGTATTCCAGCATGTTTCAACCCTATAGGGTCATCTTCAGGGAATGTAATGGATATATTTCAGCAACATGCGTCAACAAAATGAGAAAAAAAGTAAAGTGAACCCTTTACAGGCCCGGTGTGGCCCAGAGGGTGGGTAGAGGTATAGCTCTACTCTTCCATGACCGCGGCACTAGAAGGGGGTGAGTGGTCAGCAGCATTCCCCGGCCGCATTTTACCCCCGGGAAAGACTCGGCACCCATTTTACAGAAGGCTGGGTGGCTCCCAGGGCCGGTCTGAACGGGCGGAAAGTCTCGTCCCCACCGGGATTCGATCCCGGACCGTCCAACCCGTAGTAAGTAGCTATACCGACTGAGCTACCCGGTCCACCAGCAAAATGAGACCAATCGTAAAATTCAAGTTAGAATGTATCGTGTAATGTGTTACGCATCAAACGGTAACCCATCCAGACCGGACCCGAAGCTCATCCAGCCTCCTGAAAATGTGTACCAAGAATTTTTGCCGTGGTAAAGTTCCCGGGGCATGGCGTTGGCCAGCCAACACCCTCTAGTTCTGGAGTCGACTATGGGTAGAATTTTACCTCTGTTTCCCTCTGTGTCTGCTTGTCATGTAACAGGACAGCTTTTATCTTTATGAAATTGTATACAGAAATTACAGCACCCTAGACGTTTAATAATAGTAACTTGGCTTACGTATCTGAAAGCTAAGAGCGACACGTGGTATAATACCCTTACCTTATTTATGCCAGTATTAAATTGTTAACGTAGTTTTTGTAGATAAAATAATAAGATTTCTTGGCCAAAATCTTAATTTAATTTTCGATTTGACGTTCACAAATAATGAAACTCTGTAAATGTGGTACTTTTGTATAAATGGATTGATAAGCATACTGTGAGGATCTCTCAGTTAATAGCTGATATTTTTTAAAAGTATTTTTTAGCTTTAATTAGAGAGCATATTTTTACCGTACGGAAAATGACTAGCCGTGTGAAGACCTAATTTTCAGCATTAAGAGGTTTCTGACCGGAGATGTATTAGACCTCTGTCTATCTACTCACAAGATATTCATCCAGGAAGACTGCGAGACATTGTTGATGTAACATATACAATTATATTACCTAAATATAACAACAAAGATCCATAGATTCTACACTGCGGAACCACGGATTAATCGTCATGCAGTTCTATACAGCTGGCTGCAAGTGTTCTGTCAGGAGCTACTGGTTTCATAATGAAGGCATCGAACTGATCGCTTCCGCTCCCATGAAATCCAATAATCAGACAGGCTGACGACCAAGCAACTAGTCAACTGACTGACTGACTGTCTTACTGACTGTAACCAGGTAAAAAACCAACTAACCAATCGGCTGACCAACAGAGTAACAAACGAGCAAAAAATTAAGTAACCCAACAAAGTTCATAGATGTTCGTGAATCGAATATTGGAACGAGCAGTCAGACAGTTACGTTCCGCCGAACTTGAATGATTGCTGCCGCATCCACCAGAGTTCGACACTGGCCTGTATCCTGAGCCAAAGGGAGCCAGTTCATAACCATCGCTAGTCTGAATATTTTAGTTACATTATAAGATTGTCCTCACATTTACGCTTGGGACATTCGAGTGATTGTTTCTGTTCAGGCTCTTCGACGAAGCTGTATTCATTTTTATCACATGCCTGCGTGTTACACAGTCTTCCCATTGCATTTTTTATATCATCCCAGTAATATTTGGTGCAGTTTAGCCCGCAGAGTATAAACTCCTACTACGCCACTTTGCAAAACTCCAGTTTCTATCCGTCTCCTAGTTGCAAATATTAGCAACGGCACTGTCAATCTGTGCCTGTCTCTTAACGTGAATATTTTACAAGTAACACACTGCTGTGCAGGAGATGTGCAATGGCATGTGACGTGCCACTACAAACCAGATTCGGAATTTGAAGAGAAAAAAGAAGATGGATTAACGTCATTGATTTGAACAGTGTGCAAAAAAGAAAACGAACAAGAAAATTTACTATTTCTTAATTACTTTAGTGTCCATTTTAAATTCTTATAATAAAACCAACTAGATGCACTAATTTCTCACATTTATTTTTGGAATGGAACTCTACGTGTTTCGGACAGTTTCTCCGTCCATCATCAGGAGACTAACACTGTATACACAGCAATAGGTATATGTCATACAGGTTATGCTGAAACTGTCCGAAACATTCTATTCCAAATATAAATTTTAAAAATTAGTGCATCTCGCTGGTTTTATTATAAGAATATATCACGATGCATGGTCTTCTGAATGTCAAATAAGTCCATTTTAAAATTTTAACACATACTAAGATGTGTGTATTGCATTGCAGAATTTTTTATTCTTATACCTAGTTATACACCCTTGAAGACTGCTAATGTTTAGTGGTGCCAAAGACATTATATTGTTTCTGTTTCGATGGTAAACAATTTTTTATTTCTCAGCAGGTAACTACGTCATCTTTACAGATAAGAAACACGTCTGCAACGTTTATTCAAGGAGTCTAGCTACTGGACGTCCTACTCAGAGAGCAATGGACCATTTACTTTGCAATGTGGGGTTTTCACGATCTCTGTGGTTGGAAGGCCGCTTCTGATTCGATCTATGTCCCTTGCTTTTTTGCTCTCGCTCTCTCTCTTTCCCTGTATCCCTGATAAGTTTTAATTTAGAACAAGACTAAAGGGCTGTCTCGTCACAGGCAGGTTATTTAGAGGTTTAAAGTACATGGCGTCTCGAAACAAGGTTGTGAGGTTTCGGAAGGACAGATAAACGTGCAAACAGACACACTGTGTTATTTATAATTCTGAAATTTTATTTTATTGCACAATGAAGCATGTTGATTATCGAATTTGTAAAAAGGACACAGGTACAATTCTAGTGAGAAAAGCACGTTTATTTGACTAATTAATATGAAATTTAAAACTCAATGACAACACAGTTTTAAAATGTCAGACAAAAAAAAAGCTGCGTTTGCAACTGAAGTGGGGCAATGCAGGAGATTAGTGTTCCTGGATGGTTAAATATGCTAGTTGTGGTCTTGGTTTCGACATGATTTATGGTTTGCACGTGTTTTGTTGACACAAGCAATAACATAAGCTGCGCAGATATGTTATTAACGTGTAAGTTTCGAAAGTAATTTTTGCTGCATTGACGAGACTAGAAGCAGCAGTGAGCAGATAATTCTGTGACTGTTCCGCGATTTCTTGTTTACTGGCATTCCGAGTTAAAATGTCCGTATTAAAATGCGACTCTATACAAATTTATCTGTAAAATATACACCCTTTACAAACGTCGTGTTTCTTGAAGAAAGTCACTTACCGACACAGAACAGGAATGCGTATGTTACCCCTTAAAGGGGCTGCTTTCAAATCCAGGAAATTTCACAAGATGCCCAGATTCCCTGATCTTCAGACTTGAATGACATTCGTCTCAGCGTGGACCGAAATATTTCTCCAACATGAATCCATACATACGACCGCACTGTTTATTATGTGTTCAAAGAGTGTGTAATGTAGCAGAAATGTTTCTTAGATCTGCAAAGGAACTGAAACGATGCAAAAAATTGTGTAGATTTCACAGCATTATATCCCACATGCTGTCTCCAAATAAGTGTAACATGTAAAAAAAAGGTAAAGTGATCCCGTTACAGGCCCGGTGTGGCCCAGAGGGTAAGTAGAGGTACAGCTCTACTTTTCCATGATCGCGGCACTAGAAGGGGGTGAGTGGTCAGCAGCACTCCCCGGCCGCACTTTACACCCGGGAAAGACCCGGCACCCATTTTACAGGAGGCTGGGTGGGTTTCAGGGCCGGTCTGGACGGGCGGAAAGTCTCGTCCCCACCGGGATTCGATCCCGGACCGTCCAGCCCGTAGTCAGTCGCTATACCGACTGAGCTACCCGACCCACGATCTGTAAAAATATAATATTGCATAAGGCTATGGGAAGTATAGTACTGTATTATAAATGGGTGGCGTGTGTAGTATTATGATATGACATGCATAAAATTATAGGATTTTCGGTGTACATGTCTAGATTCGAACCAGTGCAAATTGTAAATTACACGTCACATATGTGAGACAAATGATTTAATATTTATGTATTCCATGAATGTAAACACGATGGGATCCCAATGTGTGCATAGCATTTTGTGACTCAATTGACAAAATAGGCCTGAAGATGACTGAACAATAGTCGAAACATGCAGCCTATGTAATACCTTGTGTAATTAAGTAGTTGTGCCGACGTACATTATTTAATATTTTATTACAATTTCTGCGCATTTGTGGAAACCTGCGGTTCACTGCCGCCATTACTAAGCTCTCCACTTGTCCCTAACTTGACCCATATAAATGCAGTCCACGCCCCCATCCTATTCAATGAAGATCATTTTTAATATACCTTCTAAGCTTAGGTCTTCCAAGTGCTCGCTTTCACTCCGGTTTCCGCACCAAAACCCCGTATGCAGATCTGCTCTCCCAGATACGTGCTGCATGCTTCTCCCTGCTCATTCTTCTTCATCGGATCCCTTGAATGATATTGCATAAGTATTAGGGATGGTGCAACTCCTTGTTATGCAGTCACCGTCAGTCGCATTTTACCACGTGCTTTCTAGTCCCAAATATCTTCCTCAGAAGCAGTCTCAAACACCCGCACCTATGTCCTTCCCTAAGTACATGAGACCAAGTTTACACACCCAAGGAAACAACAGGCAAAATTATAGCTGTGTCAATTTGAAACGTTTTGTAAATGTCTCCTTTGGCATTTTGACGTACTTTTATTCACTCTGTATCATTTTTGAAGTAGTCACAGATCATTAAAAATATACTTTTTAATTCCAAACCGATAAAATGCATTTCATAATGTCCGTGAACGTAGCTTCAAGGTAAATGAGCTGCTGTGTAGCTCAGAATAAGTGTGTTTAGTAGCGTCACGTTAACCATTTAAAGACGAAGCACCGGCGGTTTTATTTAAAGACTCAGTTCGTACCGCGCAGTAAACACTTTTCATCTCACATACAAAAACCAATCAGTTTATGTTACACGGGGCAGAAGTCGCTGTTTTTTTATCAGATAAATACAAAACACATAAATATGGTGTGGGCAGAGCTTAAAATTCTTGAATGTTAGACCTGTTGATGTAGCAGGTAACCATTAGGCTTTAAAAGGTTAAATATAGAGTGTTTCATGTCTTCAGGAAATTCTTTTCCTATCTAGGTTTCATATTTTGACAACGGTGTTTATGAAGTCTTTTGGGTTGTTGGTTACCGATGCTTCAAAGGAACGTTCTGTCTCCTTCTTCAGAGTTCATTAAACTGGCAGATCTTGAAGATGAAGGCACAAAACTTCTCTAAAACTTTGTAAACATATACCGATTGAAAAGTCGTAAACCCCAGAAGACTCAAATTTTCCCTGTTTTGATGGTTAGAAACGTAGGCTATAGATTATGTTATACGTCTGTAAAAGCAGTCATCGGTGTTAAATGCTCTGTACCGTTATTAACGGAGTTTTGGTGTCTACGTGCTGTCCTGATTCACATATTTGGCATAAGCGTGCTAGGTTGACCTCAACTGTATTTTTTTTTTTTGCGAATTTCATCAAGAATTTGGATGTTAATAAACTGTACCTTGAAGGTGACAAAGGGCGAGATCCTTCAGAAATTATTGTATTATTTTTGTGGTTGGTGGTACAAATTGATCCTTTCCATTGCTGTAACAATTCTCGTTCCAAACATAAAATGCAGTTTCACATTCACTGTGAGCGCAGCGTCGCATGACGTAGCGCCTGCATCCTGCAAATTAACTCGAATTAAATTTATACCTGGATATTTACTTATTAATTGCCATTTAATTTTCATTTATTTGGTTTTAGGGACCAGCAATTTCATGATGTTTGCGTGTATTTCGTGATCCCTGCCCTCGTTAAACTGAGAGGGCGATTAGATGAAGAAGCGCCACACGACGGGATGTGCTCCATGAAATGGGGAAATTACAAAAGTCTTAAAATTGTGACTCATGTATCTTTAGGGGTAACAGCAAAGTATGCATATTGACAAAAAACGACGTGTAGATATGATTGGAGTCAACCAGCACAGGACTAGAATGACGAGTTTTTGTGCTCACTATTAGGAAAAGATAAATTGTGTTAACTTTTTGACAAATCTTGATCATCTACATAATTGTCAGCTTTTAGGCAATCACTCGCAACGAAATTGGCTTCTTTTATAGGAATGTGTTTGAATATGCAAGATGTGTTTATTATTTGTGCACTGGTGATGCGTTTGCATGTGTACTTGTGCTGCTGCGGTACTTGAGTGCTGTCCCTTTTATAAGTATCAAGTATTCTAAAGCAGAATAGCGACCTGAATTCTAGTCTCAATGTTAGTGAGAGGCCTGGTGACGAAGAACTTAACGCATATTAGTATAGAAATGAAATTCCCTCATTGTTCCACTTTTTCTTCTTAGGGCGTGGGACTAAAACTTGAGACATAATGGAGTGTGTACTTCAGCTGTGGGGGAACAATTGCAACCAGACGGACCGAGCCACCGACCGACTCTGCTTCTCCTGCTGCAATCTATTGTCTACTTCTTACAACATCAATCTTTACTTTTCACTTCACATTTTCTTTTATCCCATCTCCATTAATCTTGGTTTCTTTTTCCAGTTTCTTTCTCTTATCTCAATTCTAACCTTGGATTTTCTTATTGTTATTGGTTTTTCCCACTTTGTGCTTTTCTACATAGTGTTCGTATTTCGCCCTGACCTTTTGGCTGTTATCAGCTGCGCCCGTTAGCAGTTGATGACTACCGTTGCTGTCTCTTTTTGACTAGCGTTACTGTTTCTTTTTTCCGTAGAGACTGCATCAAGGACCCCGTCGTGGTTTCGCTCTTGGTTTTTGTTTGCAGTCTATGCTTTGACTGTAAAATGAACTTACAACTCCATACCCTCACAGCGCAACTCATTGAAACCTGCATCCAAACGTACATTTGAAATTCAAGAGTTGTTACGGGCGCTGGGAGCGCATTTATGTGAGCTATTCGTGTTCCAAAACTCTCCGCTACCTGCGGACCTAACAATCGATAATTAGCGTATAATTCACACACCTTTTTCAGGGAATAGACTGTATCCACATGCTGCATACAAGTACTGAAGTATAAAGAACATATGAGCAGGAAATACAACAGAGCAACATCTAAAATTGTTCCTTGCATGTTACAAATTTTGATTTCCTGCATGTCAGCTACCAACCAAGGTTGTTATTGGCCTGCTTACTGGACATAACACCTTGAGGAGACATGAGGCTAGGTAATAACCCCATTTGTAGGAGATGTGTTACTGAGGAGGAGACATCAGTCCACATTTTACGTGAGTGTGAGACCTTGGCCTCACTCAGGCACAACTACCTGGGTTCCTTTTTTCTGGACCCGGAAGATATTAAGAAACTAGTTATGGGGGCCATCTGGAGCTTTGGCAAAGGTACAGGGCTCCTTTAACTTAGTATAGGATTTGGGACACAAAGGGCCTGTTTAAAGGCCTAGGTGCATCGGACCCGGAAGAGCTCGAACCCACATATTCCATTCTATTCTATCCTATGTCAGCTACCAAGACGGCGTTTGAAGAACTGAGAGTTACTATTCGTAATGCTAATAAAGATGCAATTGCTGTAATTCAACTAAGGATTGCAGTTAAAGCGGCTTCACAAATGTATAAGTTTGCACACCGCAGTTGGTATGTTACATTGCAAACAATTTTACAGACAGTAATGGCTTTATTGAAGACCTCAAGCTTATAGAACTTCACTGTTCTGGCCTCCTAGTTTATCACACGTGTACCCAAGCTTCAACCTCCTGACTATAAAGAGTAAAAAAATGAAATAACATCTTCGAAACGCGCGCCGAATTTTTCTTTTCCGGAATGTAAGCGCAGTGAGACGAGGGTGGCGGAAAAGCGCTACTGGGCCATAACACATGCGATGTGGGGGTCATGCTACGGGTGATCGGATTCCAGAATGCAGGTGTTTAGATACCAAGTGATCCGTTGTATATACAGATGTAGCTGGCCATATGTACACTCTATTCCGATTGGCGCAAACTTCTGAATTGCGCCGAATCTTCCAGAACCTAACAACTGCATAATTTAGGGAATGTCTGTAACGTAACTTGCTTTTGGAATAGAGGCTGTAAAACCGTCCATTGAAGTAACAGAGTCATTAAGTAATTTATATACGAGACATATTGCTACAGGTTACCTGACTGCAAAGAAAGTCATTCTTTACTAAAATAAGTACAAGTGAACTTCTATGAGGAATTATGTAAGGCGAAATTTATGTCTTAATGCTCTCCATAACAAATAGCGAATTTACCCACCCATATTTCCACAGTAACATTTCTGGTAATGGACAGTAATTTATATTGAGTCATTAAGGATATGTCTGGAGAGAGTCTGCAATAAATTGTACACATTTCCTTATTAATCAACGTAATGCTGTAGAAGAAACATTGTTGTTCGTAGAAGTGAAAAGTTTTAGTTGTACTTGTGAACAGGTTTAAACTTTGGCAGTGGACGTACAATATATTCACAAATCAAGTGAAGGCATGCGTGAATTCGGGCTTCCGTCTCAGCGAAAATTGGATCTTCACTTCTCTAGGATGTTAACGCGGCATAGATTGGTAGTTAGTTACTGACGTTGCGGGAGTACTTATGGTTCCCAGCTTCAATGGTCAAGCAGTCCAAGAAGAAAGCCGGGAGCCAAGCTAAGCCAAGCCAAGCCAAGCCAAAGTGTTAACTGGTGGGCGGAGCCTTGCGCGAAGAGCAAATCGACGTCCCCTGTCTATTAGCCATTCCTGCGTTTGACTGCATTGCTGGGCTCTGTAACAGACACCTAACTCTAACAGGGGATATGATTACGCCAACGATTTTGAAGTCAGCCTGAGGGCCTTGACTGATCATACCAAAGACTAGGGCCTAGGTTGCCCTGCACTAAGTATGGGAGGGATAAAATTTGGTTGGTTGGCTGTCTGGATTCTGAGCCCAGACTGGCTCTGTCGCAAACTGGAGATATGCGACGATTGTCAGGCACTTAGGTGAAATGCCGGGAGCCAAGTCAAAGTGTTAACTGGGGAGCGGAGACTTGCGCGAAGCGCGAGTCGACGTCCCCCTGTCTGTTAGCCATTCCTGCGTTTGACCCCATTGCTGGGCTCAGTAACAGACACCTAAACTCTAACAGGGGAATATGCTAACGCTAACGATTTTGAAGTCACGCTGTCTGCCTTGACTGATTGTGACAGAGTCTAGGGCCTAGGTTGCCCTGGACTAAGTATGGGAGGAATAAGCTTTGGTTGGTTGACTGTCTGGGTTCCGAGCCTAGACTTGCTGTATCGCACACTGGAGGAATGCGACGTTTGTCAGGCGCTTAGGTGAAGCCGCCGCGCCTGGGGGAGGGAGTGCGGGCCGTGCCCTTACTTTGCATCGAATACCTTACAACTGAGGAAAATCACTGAAATGCCGGGAGCACTTAAGTGCACAGTTGTATAGGGAAGAGTGTGGGCGGTGATTGGTTCAAAGAGAATGTGACGCTAGCCAGTAGGGTTGCTAGAGCGTTGAGGGCCCTGAACAGACAGGAGAGGAAGGAAGTATAAAGTTGCCTGGGCGGTGGTTTGAGGTAAAGCGGCACCGGAACGTGAGTCCACCGTCAGGTGCACGAACGGGAGACGTAAAAAAAAAAGAACGAACAAGAGAGAAAAAGACTAAATGGAAAAGAAAAGGACAAAAAAATATAAATGAAACAAGAAAAAAAAAGAGAAAAGACATTTCGCGATGGATTTTGAAGCCATGCGGGGTGTGCGCCTTTTACTACCCGAACTGGTTTCAAATTAACAAGAGGCATAAGCAGCGTCCACTCAAATATATCGCTTGATTCTCACGGATATATGAAATCAAGCCGTCATAAAAACTTGTGTTTCTGTCGGTATGCTTACTGGTACATAAGTACATGAAACCTTCGGTCGAGTTGGCTCTTGGTTTCAATTTGCACCTGTCGTAAACAATTTGTTTTAAGTGGTTGTTGTGAAGTTGTCAGGTTAGAAGAGACGGCGTCTGCCACATATTTAGAGTCTGATTCACTTAACGGGTAAAGTACTAATTATACTTCACATAAGTTTCAATTTTCACAGAGTGGAAAAAAATCAAACTCTGGAACTCAAGACTCTTCTCTGGTTTCTGACTTTTGCTAAATGTCTTTCATATAACTTCGTAGCCAGTGGCAGTCAAAACTATTGTGTCTTCGGAGAACTTCCTTTTCCTGACCGTAGGCCATCAACCTCTGCCATCATCACCCATACGTTGGCTCTCTGATAAACGGTGGTACGTGTTAATAACCTCTTCTTTTCACCCATGGTTTAGGCGTTCGCAAACCGTTACAGAATGCAGTCAACAGCCAATATGGCTCCACTGTTTTTACCACTATTTATGGTAGTGTGCCGAAGGTGGTGTTAAATAGAGGTGCGGTATAATAGGGAATTTCTGTTGACTGACTTTCGTTGGCGCTATGTGAGGGTGGCGATATATTAAAAAAAAACACAGTTCTGTGTGAACTGTCACCATGCATGTTGGTTCTAAGTTGATAGAGTCGACTGCGACTCACATCAAGTCGGCTGATCCATTAGTTCTCTTTTGGGCTGCACTTTTTAAAGATATTCACGATAAACTCAAAACAGTCGGATGATGCACTGCAGTTGCTGAGTGACGGTAATTAGATGACTTTAGTTATACGATGGGCCTCGAACTCCACTCGGTCGAATAGAATTTTCTGCAGTTATGTGGGCGAGATGGTACAGTCCCATAAGCATCGTGCAACAAATATTAATTAGGGTCTTTTGTGTAGTCGCGGAAAGCGCCTATTGGTTTCGTCATACCCGTCCGTCTGTCGGTCGGTCTGTTCATCTGTCCGTTTGTCTGCGTACGCACCCAATGGACGGACTTCCGTGAAGTTGGGCCCTGGAAAAGTCTATGAAGTTCTGTCGACAAAATCCAACTTTTGTTAAAATCGGGCTACAATATCGAGCACTTTACATGGAAATGAAAATACATATTTTTGTTGTCGGCGCAATTAAGTCGCCATAAAAGCGCCGTCTTCAGGTGAGATGATACTTGGCTATTAGGAAAATTGAGTAGGTACCGCCAACACAGTGTGACGTCATACCTACATGGCGTATCTTCTTTTATTTTAGCTGCAGCTTCTTGATCTAATTCGACGTTGAGTGAAGACGTCACAGCGTCAAAGGCATGCATGAATTGGGAAGGAATTGGAACCAAGCGATCGCGTCCTGATTTAGGTTACTGACCATTAGAATGTCAGTCAGGATAGCCGGTGTCTGGTCCGAGATTCGAAAAAGGCGCTTTCCGAAAACCAGTTAAAAACGATACTGCCACAGCAAACGTTATCTATTAAGGGGCCTAAAACTGATGTATCTTCGAAAGATACTTTGTCATTCCGATGTACAGATATACAGTACGTAGGGCGTCACAAGTAGCAATTTACAAAACATATTGTATATAAAAACAAGAGAGCTGAAAAATTTCCGTTGCAAACTCAATTCATTACACATTTGTAACTCCCGTGGTTTTGTGGCTATTGGCAATACAGTCCATTAACGCAAATGGCGTTTATGCTGCTTCACACGCTGTTGAGGGAACACACTCAACTGTGTCAAGAGTTTCAGAAGGCCTTGTCGCGTTTTGTTCATTCCAGACAAGTACAAGTGTTTTTGTAATGCTGTGCAGTTTGACACTGCATAAGCTGCTCGCATATTCGCAGTACACACCCCAAGCGGCGGACATGTTTGTAGCTCTGGAGTTAACGGCTGTCACATTTGATTTTGACACACGCGACGTGTGCCTGCGACGTGCCTAAAAAAAAATTCTTCTCAACGTGACGACATTCACTTGAACATAAGTTATCTTGGCATTAGAGAGCCCGGAGATTTATCACCCTTTTCACAGAAGCAATTTTTCGAACATATTTTTTTTACTGAGTACGACACCTATAGGGATCGTAACGCACCGCTAACTTTTAAAGTTGCATTTTATATATTTATTCAACAAATATAGGTACTGAATGTATTAAACATGGTGTATATACTCTCCGTTTCTTTTCTCTTCAAAACGCAGTTTGTTTCATAATTCTAAAGTATTTGGTTCCTGTATTATTCACATTTTATATACAAGGTGTGCTAAAATTAAAAAACTAATTCCGGCCCCAAAAGGTTTTAATCTCGTGTCCTCATAAACTTTAACTCAAGGACGGGGTTTTTAATCGTTCCATCCTGCTTATGCTGTATTTTGCTTAGAATCTCGTATAATAGCGGTCTAGGTTAATCTGGTGTTTCAGACGATAAGGAAAAGAAATGTTGTCCGCCATGTCACAATTTTTTGAACCCATATTCGTATCAAGGTAAAAAGAGTATAGCGAATGTGCGACTCGCCAGTCGCACAATTTCCCTCATCCCGGACGCATAGCCTGCTGCTCTGCTCCTAACAGCCGACCACCAGCAACCAGTGCATTACACACCATATGCGGCAATAACACAAGTATAGTCTC
>Ga0123353_10004944_pt1 | contig 17360 bp, 6 predicted proteins | sample TergutLab28metaG_3_FD_92763 | JGI IMG/M metagenome (GOLD analysis project Ga0123353, IMG submission 92763) | Labiotermes labralis P3 segment gut microbial communities from Petit-Saut dam, French Guiana - Lab288 P3 | ecosystem: Host-associated > Arthropoda: Insects > Digestive system > Gut ...
CGTCGCAGGTGTCGCATTTTACCCAGAGGTTCTCGGTTTGGAGAGATGCACCACGTTCAAAGAACCGTAGCGTGCCCTTGCAGCCTGAGGGACCGCCGTGTACGAACCAATGCCACGGAAAATCGTCGAGGTGGCCATTCCTGCATGCAAGCAAAAAACGGGCGGGAACGGCATCGGCATTTTTGCCTTTTTCGCAGTTGGAATGTACGAAATGGGTCTGCTCCGGGCGGTATGGGTTGGCCTTAATGTCGAACAGACCTGAATCGTACTCGGCCAACAGGCCGCATTTAACACATCTCAACCAGCGCGGGAAAGGTCGAACTGGCACGCCGATCTTTCCTTCGGCGGACATGGGGTCAACACCGTTCTCCCTCACAAAGGGCGGCACTCGCAATCGCTCCACTTGAGGGCCGAGCACCCGGCGAACGGCGGCGAGAAGGCGTGCCTCCTCAATCGGAAGGCAGTTGTCCGTGTTCCATCGATCCAAACCCATCGTTAGCACCGAAAGATTCGGCAGGTCGATCAGGGCTCCGGGACCATAGGTCCATATCAATTGGCTGGGACGTACTTGTCCAACGAGATAGGAATTCATGCGTCACCTCCGTTCGTTTTTGGGGCCATCGGTTTCCAGGGCGGAGGTTCGGTGGAGTGCTTCGAGGCATCCATGATTAGTTGGACTCCGGGTTCCACTTCACGCATCGACATGGGGACCGTGAATTCGTCCCATGCCAATGCTCCGGGCTTTTTCAAGAGAGCGGCGAGGTCTCCTTGGCTACGCTCCGTTTCGTAACCTAGTCTGCGACCAGCCTTCACTGATTCCTTTACCCACCGGTCGATCCGATCGGCAGTCATATTGTCGGCGGTGGTTCTTGCTGCCTTATCCTTCACCTTCCAGGCACGCTCGGACAGTACCTTCCGGGCTCTCAAGGCCTCTGCCTGGCCGGAACTGTCGAGGGATTGCGCTCCGGGATTCGGGTTCATAGAATCGTTTTCGAGCCGGAGTAGGCTCACCACCGCGCCGGTCAGACCTCGATCCAACGCTCTGGCCGCGAACGGTGTGACGGACTGGGCCTCGACATGTTTGTAGAACGTCGCGTGATAATGCTCGAACGTTTCGTAATGGGACAGATCGCGAGGCCGCGACCAGGTGAGTACCGTACAGACAAGCCCTGGAAATGACCGACCGACGCGGCTGGTGGCCTGAATATATTCCGCCGTATTTTTCGGTTGACCGTTGACGACCATCAGTCCGATGCGGTTGACGTCGACACCGACCGACAGCATATTGGTGGCCAATACGATGTCGATGGCTCGCGTCTCGCCTTTTTCCCAAGTGGGCTTGAATTTGACTTCCAGTTGGTCGAGTTTTCGGGGAATGTCCTTGTTCGAAACCCGCGAAGTCAGTTCGTCCACGATACGTACAGAACGTTGGCTCAGCCCCGGACGCTTCACATCGCTCATCTGGACGCGATAGGCACGGGTCTGCACATCGTCTTCGGCCAGTCGTCTCATGCCGCCAAGTTCACGCAGGGAATTGAAATACCCTACGACTGTCATGTACGGATCGGCAGCGGAACCGAATCGTTCGAATAATGATTGGGCGGCTGTCAACAGGGCAACGTACACCCGGATCAGAACGGCAGGACGAGAACTGCCTGGCGAGCAGATTCCCATGTAGAGACGGCCGGGTTTGTTCTCGACCGGTCGTTGCACGGAAAAAAAGTTATCTTCGACATTGAGACCATGGGGCGGGAACACGGAAACTTTACGGAGGAAGACGTTGTTCACCTGTTCCTCGGCTTTGCGCACCGTCGCCGTGGAGGCGATGACTTTTGGCCGGATCGTCTTGCCGTCAACTGTCCAGGTCGAAAGTTCGTCCACGGCGGTTTCGTACAAGCCGACCATGGTGCCCAACGGTCCACTAATCAGATGAAATTCGTCCTGAATGATCAAATCCGGCGGTCGAATAGGAGTGATCTCTTTGACTTTGACCGCTTCCAGAGTCCTTTTCTTGTTGTGATTACCGTTGCAGTCGGCTTCGGGCCAGAGCAACCCATGACGCGGACACTCGCGGCTCGCCTTGCCGAAGAGCGTACGTACCTGCCCTCGCCAAGCCATCATGGCGAATTTATCTACGGTGGCGATCAACATGGAGGGTGGGTGGCGATAGATTTCGTCGTCCACCACCAAGACCGGAAGACCAAGACTCTTCGACTTCGCCTGACTGAATTCGCAGCGGCCGTACTTGTCACCGCAGTAGATGAAAGTTCGACCGAGACCCTTGTCGACTCGTATTTCCCGTCCAGGAGCGATCTCGGAACCGCACCACAGGCAATTGGTTAGTTGGGCCGGGGTCGACCCTGTACCATATTTACCGTCCCGCTCCCTTTCAATCGCCGCATGGCTCTCATCGGTAGTGTTCGGCGTGACCCGCTGACCGACCCAGAGGCCGATGGTGAACGGTGTATCTCCCCAGACCGCCGGTTCGGCCCGGCGCAGCACCTCCATGGCGCAAATCAAGGCCGTGGCCCGCTGGAACTGTTGCAGCGTCAGCAGCCGCAAAGTGTAGCGCATAATCACGGCCAGCCCGCGTCCGCCGTCGAGGCCCCCCATGTTTCCCTGGAGGCGACGGATACCCATGGTGAAGGCCGCCACGCCGAGATAGGCCTCGGTCTTGCCGCCGCCGGTGGGGAACCAGAGGAGATCGGCGAAAGCCTCCAAAGGCTGGGTTCGGTCTCGGTGAGTCGGGTCGGCGAGTGACGGAATGGAAAGTAGCATGAACGCCAACTGGAAAGGTCGCCACGATCGGTTCTTACGGACGTTCAACGCGTCAAGCGAGACTTCATCTCCACGGCGTTTGGCAAGTGTGTAGATACTGTGAATGCGTTGCGAGGCCATGGCCTGATTGGCAAATCGGAAGGCGGCCAGTGCCCGATTGTCTGTCGCGAGGACCTTAATGCCTTCTCTCAACCTTTCCAATATCAGGGTGCAACGATCCATCGCCTCGTTGGCGGGAATATTGCATTCGATGACTTTGACATCGCTAGAATTTCGACTTTCAGCGATCCACTCCGCGTAGTCGTCCGTCAACACGTTCAGCCCGGCGACCAGTTCGTCGCGTTTTTCGAGTGTGGTAAGCTCGGCGAGCCGCTCCATATCGAGCAGTCCGTTTTCAATCATTCGGCGCATAGCCGGGCGGTCTTCCGGTTCAAGACCGGGCGTTTCGGTCACCTGAATCTCGTACTCGGGCAGCACGGCGGTTCTGACTTCCGTAGCCCGCTCCCGATTCTCTTGCGAGACGGTCGCGTGGATCGAAACGCCATGTCCGACGGCAAACTCAACCCGGTCCCGGTAGATCATTTCGAGCGATTCGCGTTCTTCGTCGAATTCATCGGCCCGGAGGATCGGGCGGCGCCGAAACACCGCGCGGCCCTCTGTGTCTCGCACGATCAGTTCGGGCTGGAAAATCCAGGCCTGATCTTGATTCTGTTCGGGCATGGTCTGGGTATTGACCAGAAAAAGCGTCACCAGCCTGTCACCATTTTCGAGAGGGGCACTGACCGATCCCTGCACGAAGATCGAAGGGCAATTGGTGTCGATCTGGATCGGCTCAATGGTTCGCTTTTTCAAAGAGACCGCGGCGGAACCGCCAGAGGGTCTGCGCTTCCAGCAACGCCGAGACTCGTCTGTCTGCTCGCTTTGCGTCCTTTCATAACGTCCCCAGTTGGCAAACAGTTGAACGTTTTCCAAATCACCGTCTACGCAGAAGGTAAACCCCATTGACGATGGAACGAGCGATTGATTGGTCGAAGTGTCGATTTCCTCGTCTTGATCCTCGGAATCCGGATGTCCCGATTCGCCAAAGGTGTCCGTCTCGGCCGCATCCGGCGTCGTATCCATAGGAGCCAGCTTGCCCACCAGATAGCGATCGCGAACGCTCATGCCCACAATCTCCTCGTCCGGCCCATCCGCCGGACCGAGCAGGTCGTCGGTAATGGACAATTGGAGCAGTTCTCGCACATAGGCCTGTTCCTCGGCGGAGCCGCCCCTCAATACGGGCAGAGCATCGAAGGTGACCCCACAGGCCGTCTTCAACGCCGCCTCGAATACCGGCCAACCCAGGCGCACCATGGCGGCCTTAGATTTGGGCGCGGCTACTCCAAGGCCGGTCAACGTCCTTCCGTCATTCACGGGAAGAACAGCGTCGAAAAAGAATGTTGTTTCATGAAACTCGACGCGAATACGGTAGATGCGGGCGAATGAGATTGCGACCAACGGATTGTCACCGACGACCAGAACACCATCGCCTTCCTCAACACCCTGGAAGAGCGACGAGTCGTGGTTAATGGTCACCGAAAATCGACGATATTGTGTCTCGCCATCGAGATGAATGAGCCAAGCGTTGTTATGAGAATCCACTTATCTATCTCCTCACATATTCCTGATGGAGACGAGCGTCCCCAGATGAGCCATATTGTGTGCGCGAGTCTTCTTTCTGTAATTCAAGGCATCGCAAACCGCTTCGATTTTCTGGCAAAAAATGTCCGCGTTGAGGCGAATCATCCAGAGGTCACCGTTTGGGTTGTCCCGGTTGGTGCTCTGCCACTGCACTTCATCGTTGAGAGGATGCTCTGGTCGGAAGGGATGGATGTTGAAAACTTTGTGGTCGATCTTGGTGATCCACGAAGCTCCGACCTCGGTGATGGCGCCCCACGAAACTTTCGTATTTTCACTGGTCACGAAAAGCACGAAAATTTTCTGGGTTGAGTAACTTTCGACGAAGAACTCGCGGAGGTAGTCATAGACGGCACGCCCTTCCGGTACGCGGCACACCTCGTCGTCGCAATTGGTGTACAGAATATCGTCAGGCGGGACGTCGTTGAACATTAGCATCTGATAGACGATGTCGGCGAGAGATTTGTCGGGGTAAGTCTGGCTGATAAGGATTTTCTTTTTCTGGGAATCGACTACCGCCTTCAGCCCGAGGTTTGGACTATTGGCGTTAATGGATTCTAAGATGACATCTTCCATCGCCTCGCGAGAAACATTCGCTCCCAATTTCACAAGCGTGTTGGCGGCGTCTTCGCTGGTCTTCCTGCGAAATGTGTCTACTGCCGCCTTCAATTTAGCTTCATCGTTTTTTAGTGATTCCTCTTTTTGTTTCTTTTTTTCGGCATTTACGATATCCGTGTAGGCTTCACGTTTTTTTAATATCTCGGCCAACAATTTGTTTCTTACGTATTCTCGGACGGCTACATAACGCGGATCGTCCGATTTGTAGCCTTGGCGATTGCTCAAAGCCATATCCGGAAGTTCCGTTAATTCGAACAGATCGACATGCAACTGTCCTACGACATAAACCTCGTTCAACTTGTTCTGTCCGACCACGGGAAGGATGTTAAATTCGCCCATCTTTTCGTTGGCGAAAAGTGAAATGAAATTGTCGGGAAAATCCGTCAATTCCGCTTTTCGCCCACGTGTGGTCTTATAAGTGCCGATCCATCCCGATACTTCGAGCGGGTATTCGTACTCCTGTCCATCGTTGGCTTCCATCGTGACGGGAATGACTTCTGTGGCTTGCGCCGTCACGAAATTAGCCGACTTGTTCGGATAATTGTTGGGGACGAGCGCACACAACGGCGCGAATTTGTCGCCAAGTGTAATTAACGTGCATAGCTCGCCCATAATACTGCTGTCAAAATCGTCGATCGTTACGATATCGCTACCGCGAATGACGTGTATTCTAAAATTTTTACTGACCAGAGGGAATATTTTGAGAAGATTCCGACTGACGGCATCCAACGTCTTGTGAAGCCGATACTGCGGATGGCGCATGATGATGGCGGAACCGTGATTTTTGATACGCTCGAAAACGATCCGTTCGTCCGGTATGGCCTTCAAATCACGACCGTGTTCCGGATGGCGAGTCAGCACGAACCCCGATTTCTCTCCATTGGCGACGGTGAGAACATCGACGTCTTTCGAAACCGATAACGCAGCCAATTTTCCGACGCCCTTGCGTCCCATCTTGCGACGGTCACCGGATTTCGTGAGGGATTCCGCTTCCGTCGTTCGCGATACGCCCGCGACATTCAGATATTTGTCGATGTCGCCCGCCGCATAGGACATGCCATGTCCATCGTCCTCGACGCGAATATCGTCCTTATTGGATATGATGTAGACATTTTTCGCATCGGCGTCAAAGGCATTGGCGATCAACTCTGCCAAGACGTAGTAGATGTTTGTGTAAAGATTCGGTCCAAGCAATTCAAGAATGCGCGGATCGACGTTAATCTGATATTTTTTCATTTCGTTCCCCTATCAATGGCTCGATAATGTGCACCGCGTCTCTCGCCTTGACGTTCTACTTTACCATCTGCAATCAGATCAGTGATAGCAGTATTCCATTGACTGTTCGTGATGTCGGTGGCAACGAGAATATCGGCTTTGGTGTGCCAGCCATCGTTCGTGCTCAGAAAATCAATGATCGTTGTAGTCGGAGTCGCGTTATTGGCAATGGGCGTAGCTTTAGTTTCGAAGTCGAGCGAGGATTGAATTGCTGCGACGTTGACGTCGCAACGATTGGCTCGCGATACGTGGGTCGAAGCTCGCGGCGTAGCGTTGGCATGCAATCCACGGGCGACTTCTTCCTCATATCGTTGGCGGTTCAATTCCGACAGTCGCCGTAGGACTTCGACGCGCGTAGCCTCCGAAATGGTGAAGCGGACACAGTCGCCCTCCGGCAGGTACGGTACTGCGTGGAAATCGTGTTCAAAATCAAGGTCATCCCAGCCGTAGGCGGCAGCCACTTGTGTATTAACGATGGCCAACAAACGGCGGAATTCAACAATTGTCGAATCCTCCTTGTTCGTCGCGTGAATCGCATTCATCACATCGGTCAGGCCACATCTATGCGTTGCACTGTACTCGACGGAGAGCCGATTGAATTTCTCGGACGCCTGAATACCATCGCGTGAAATTTTCTGACCAGGAAGCGGATATTTCATCACTGCCTCGCTGATTGAAAGTTGGAATCGCCCCTCTAACTTTCCACCACCAAACCGAATCAGCCACCCGCAGAACAATGAGCTTAGGCAGATGGCATACATTCCCGGATTGTTGTTCTCAATTAGAAGAACTTTATTGGTAAAGATCGAATTGGAATCGGCAAGCATGCAGATTGGGTACTTTGTAATCTTCGAATAAACGATGACTTGAAACTGTTGCCTGATTTTTCGCATCAAATCGGCCCGGTGATTCCAAAACTGCCACCAACGATCGATCAAGCCCTTGTAGCTTTTGAGCGCCGTGATTGTTCGGGTCGGTTGTACCTCTTCAATCAGGAAGTGATGGGCTATGGGCCACTGTCGGGCGATCGCATCCAAACCCAAGTCACCGATGTCCAATGCCCAACGCTCGATGTGATTCAGTGCCGAACTGGTAATGTCGTCGCCGGTGATATATGGTCTCAATAGGCTGTCTGGCTCATTCTTGAGCCGATCAAACCATGGGTGGTTCGGCGTGATGACGAAGGCCAAGCCCTTACTGTTGTTCACGCCTTCGAAAGTAATTGGAGCATCAAGGAGTGCTTGCGGCATCCAAACGTCTGCTTCTTCTGGTTCGAGTCTTGGCCCAATACGCATGCAGCTTTGTCCATCAGCATCGCAGTCGGCCTGCCATTCACCCTTGAAAAAACCGATGATGGCGACCATGACCGCCGCCGTGCCCGGCCAGGGCATTCCCTTTCTGGCAAAATAGATACTTCCGTTCTGGACGATGACGCCGAGGCCGATCTTGATAGCGCTGCCTTCGGCAATGTTGCTGGTCGCAAGCAGCCCATAGCAACCGTTTGGGCAAAGTAGATCGATTGCACGTCGGTGGAATACGACGCACAGATCAATTTTACCCGGTGATGTACCAAGTACCATTTGAGCTTGCCATTGCAATTTTTCGCCCGATATGCCTTTCCAGAGCCGGTTACCAAGGAAAGGTGGATTACCGATCAGTGCATTGAATCCCGAGGATTTACCAGCGAAAACTTCAGGGAACTCCAATGGCCAGTGAAATGGGTTGCGAATAGATTTGCCTGGAAGTAGATCGACGCTTAAGGTCTTGTGCACCCGCTTCACGATGGTATCAAAGGCATCCCGATCACCTACAATCGCCTGATCCGCTTGAACGGTCAGCATCGTGACGGCATCTTTAACAGCAGTCGCATTGCCTCCCCATGCCAGGATTTCACCAATAAAGGCATCGGCGATACGTTCCGGTATTTCAAGCTTTCGGCGCGCGTCGGCATCTAGATGGGCCATGACTTCGACGTCGTGGATGTCGCGGATTGGCATTTCACGTAATCGCTGCCGCAGTTCGATAGCCTCGCGCACGGCCTGTTCGACGTTCCGTCCGAAAATTCGCGGCTGGTACTCTTGTCCAGGTTCCGTATCCATCCGCAACCGAGTGAGTTGCTCCAGGCGGTAGATGCCCAGCAGACTGTCGCCACAACGGAGGTTGTGATCGAGAAAACCGAACGGTCTGCCTTTGGCGAGAGTCACCAGCCAGATGGAGAGTTTGGCTAATTCCACAGCCAATGGGTTGATGTCTATGCCATACAGACAGCGCTCGGCCACTAGGCGGCGGGCGATGGTTAGCCGTTCATCAAGTTGGGACGGTAAAGGTTCTGCTTCACCGAGATGATCGAGAACTTCGCCGTCGACGGTGATTATCTTTCCGATTGCCTCTTCGTGCAGCCAGGCCTCCACCAGTTTTTCGCCGAGATAGCGACAACCCTGAACGAGGAAAGCTCCTGAACCCATGGCTGGGTCGCAGACCTTCAAATCCAGAATTTCCCGCGAAGACTTGAGCTTCCATTCCTCGCGGGGCTTGCCCTTGGCTGGACCAACATACACCACGGGTTCGAGCGTGGTGGTAACGATACTTTCGGTGAGGGATTTCGGGGTGTAGTGGGTACCGGTCTCGCGCCGGTTGGTACCGCGTGTGACCATGAACGAATTGTCGCGATAGATGATCGGATCGTCCCAGACATCAATGCGGAGCAGGTTCGTGAAAGGTCGGATACGTTCGGCCAATACGGTATTGCCGCCACAGATACACGACACCCGCCCGAACATCGTGTCATCAGCAGGCTTGGAAAGGCTATTCTTAACGGCTGATTCGCTCCGCCCGGTAACGTCCATGACCAATTTGACAAGCGCTGCCTCACCGTCCAGCCGGGCTGATTCCAATTCCGCAAGGGCAACGTTCGGATTCTTTGCCTTCTGTGATCCTCGTAAGCCCAAGGTCACGCGAGGAACGCGGGCCACGGTATGTTCGAGCAGACCTTCGTAGACATGCCCAATTTGCTCGACGTCAAGCGCACGGTAAGACAGCAGCAGTGCACCACCGGATTGTTCCAGAATTTGCAACGAGTTCAGGAGCAATAGAACGGTGCGGTTGTCGATCGGCAACGGTGCGGCCGAGGTGTCCCGCCAATGGGTGCCCTTGGTCCGGCCCTCCAGGAACGGAAATCGGTCGGGGTCGAACAGCGAGCCGCCCAAGGCTGGCATTCGCAGGCTTTCATGCTCAATGCCGCCGTAGACGGCCCGGAATACGGCGAGCAACCTGGCCCAGGCATCGTGGCGTCGATCAAGCACTTCCGGCCCGTGACGATCGGCCTCTTCGGCGAGTTGTCCACGCAGCGTGGAGATGGCGTAACAGCGGTCGTAGACCGAATCGCCGAGAAGGAGCAATCCACGTTCTTCGGCGCAAAGTACAAACACCAGTCGCATCATCACCGTCAACCCGGCTTCGTAGAGTTCGGCGGGTTTCACATCGCGAAGGAGTTCTCGGTTGCGGTCCTCGTCGGCCTTGTCGAGGCATTGCACGAGCACCTCGACCGCGCGACGGACTTGTTCGCCGAGGGTATCCGTGACTTCCTCGTGATGCTTGAGGGATTCATCCAGTAGCGCTTCCAAGGTGTCTTCCGTCGGACCGAAACATCGTCGAACATTGAACAACGACTGGAAAGCTTTCAGCGTGATTGGTTCCTGGAACCAGAGGCGGGCGTACCAGGACACCTGGCTGGACGTAGACCCCACCGGCGCGTTAACCAGCATCCAACGTTCGCCGTTAGTCAGTAGCCCCACACGCACACCATGGGCGCGGCAGAGCAGCGTCATGCGTTCCTGGAGCGAAATGGGCCAGCCGTCACCTCGCTGGACTGATTCGAGATCGGTATCCGGCGGCAAAACAGCGATGAACAGTCTCGGTTTCCCGTCTGCGGGAGAGCGGACGATCCAGTCGGGACGAAATACCCCGGTGTGTTCCTGCGACGAAACGTTCGGAAGTTCGCCTGGCCAGTTGTTTGCCTGCACGAGGGATTCGTGGTCGTATTCGAGTGTTTCCACCAGCACCATGCGAACCCATTCCCGGTGTAATTCCGGTAACGACTCGTCCTTTTGGTCCACCGCTTCGCACCATTCCTCATAGGCAGCCCTGAGTCTCTGGCGTCGAGGAGTCTCCACCGCTTCTAGCCCTTGCGGAAAAGCCTTCTCCAGCATGGACACGGTCAGGAAAGGACCGGATATCTCTATCAGAGAGAGCCACTCGGCGTGTTTTGAGAGTTTACCGACCTTCATTATACAGCCTCCATCGCTGCCAGGTCGGGAACGCCGGCATTCTGCAAAAGCTGATATACACGGTCGAATCGTGCAGGTTCTCTGGTTCGATCGGTTGGTGAGCCTGGCGGAACCCAAATTACCATGCCGGCTCGAGCGCGGGTCAACAAGACGCGGTAACGATTACGGGTGTACGCTTGCTCAATGTCTGAGCGGCAATTCTGCCAGCCGGACCCTCGGAATTTCCGATATTCCCAGCATTTTCCGTTACCACTCGGTATCAGGTCACCACCCCAGCAAACACCGACCCAGTCCAATTCCAATCCCTGACATTCGAATTCAGTGGCTGGCACTTCGAGCATACAACTCGAATGAACATTATCATGATCCGCAAGAAACCAATTCTCAAAGGAAAACCCCAATCGAAATCCCGCCGAATTTTCAATTCCGTACGCCCTGAAACGTTGGTCTGCCGAAGTGGTGACGAAACCACATCGTTTGGCCGGGTCGCCGCCGGTTCTGGCCCGCAACCACGCCCGAGCTATCTCAAGATCACGTGTCATAACTAAAGGAAATTCCCGAGAGTCGGGGAAATGGCCTTGAGTCAATTTGGTGTCGAGCGAGAGAAGTTCGTTAATCCAATACGTAATCTGCTGGGCGCGGTGGCTGCGAACATTTACGGAAAGATGGGCCAAGGGTTCGTGGCGAATGGCCACGTCGCTCGGAGGGTCATTTTCGAATAGGCGATGGCCTGCCACACTCTCTCCACCTTGAACAACTTCCGGCGACGCGACGATGGTCCATCGCGTTTTAGCCTCTAAAACCGCATTTCCCCATGCTTCCAATCCCGCCTCACCAAGAAAAATTTCTTGCCCACCCCCAACAAGAGCAATAATCACTGCCCAGTCCGCTGGCCGCTCCATAACCTCCAAAATTTCAGCGGATTCGGAGCGATCGACCTTCTGCTTACGCAACATTTGCTTGCGATCCCAAGCTCGTTGGGCTTCGTCGAACACAACGACATGTTCATGGGGCACGGCGGTTGGATGTTGGCGGTGATATCGCAGGAATTGGTGCACATTCTGAATGAAGGTCGAGACCTCGTGCTCGGCATCTTTGCGTCGTCGACCGGCTTGTTGCTGATTTTTTATCAACGCCTCGCGCACGATCTTGACCAGCGGGCCGTTTCCGGAAAGAAAAATACCCGAAGGGCCTTGTTGGGTGCGAACAGCAGGATCGTGCACGACATTGAGGCCAGTAAGCGTTTTGCCTGCTCCGGGGACACCAGTCACAAAACAAATGACGCGTTTTTTGTGTTGTTTCGCGTCAAGAATGACGTTGGCGAGCATATCCGTCGTCTTATCGAGATTTTCCGCGTAATTGTGCGAAATTTCTCGAACACTGTGGTTGCCGTAGAGACGCTCGGCGGCCTCGATGATTGTCAAGGTTGGACGGTAGGGCGAAGCAAACCAAGCAGCAGGATCAATGGGGTCTGCGAGAGCCTTTGACGGCAGGCCCTTCCAGCAAGCTTGTCGTATCACCGTGCTGAGAGTTTCCCTGTTGGCGAGTTGTATCGGAGCGACAATATTATCGTTATCCGAAGAAAAGGCCGACGTGTCGGCTGGTGCGTCTACGGCGCATAAGATAGGCACAATGTAGCGCTCATGACTCGCGGCATGAAAATCGCGAATGTTGAGGGCATAGTCATCAGCCTGCCATTTCGCTGCAGCCTCGTAGCGTTCCATACCGAATTTGAACTCAATGACCAATATGCGATCGTCGGCGAGCACGATGACGTCGGGCCGCTTCTGTCGTCGTGGGAGTTCGTACTCCAATGCAATGTGCCAATGATCGAGAATTCCTGCTTTTTCAGCCGATAAATTCTGAAGGCTATCTTTTAATAAATTGACTTGATCCTTCCAAACTTCAATTTGCCGACTGTACTGGATAGTTATACCTGTATCTGCAATAGCGCGAGCGAGTAGCCCGACAATTTTATCCACGTTGTCATCGAGAAATTTTGGCACTGAGGCTGTGTAACTGGCGCTCATGTCTTCAATCCCCCGTTTTTGGCAACTGCCCCAGGCACGAGGAACACGGCGGCCACTGGGAATGTTCGAACCGTTGGGTTGGTGTAGTGTTTTTCGATCACGGCCTTTTCTTTTTCCCGTTCTTCCGGAATTCGAGCTAATCGGGCTTCCAAGGCATTGATGTCTTTCTTCATCTGCTCCATCTCCTCGGGCGAGAACCCCGGTAGATGAAGTTGACCATCATGGCGACCTAATTTCAATTCCCTGCGGATGCTGGCGTCAAGTTCGTCTAGAATGGTTTGGACATCGTCGATCTCGCTTTTCATGCGCTTATCGAGTGTGCTCTCAAGATATTTCAAACGATCCTTGGATCGCGCTTCGACAGCGGCCATGAGAGCGTCTTCGTGACGCTCGAACCTGTCTTTCAGAACGTCGAACAGTGCCTGGTGGGGTTCGATAGGTGAACCTTGGGCGACCAGGGCTTCCAATTTACCGACCTGGACAATGCGGGCGAATCGTTTGTGTTCGAGTTCGCCGCCAGCGAGAGTCAGTTCTTCGTGAAGGCGACGATGGTCTCCGCCGGTAATCACCAAACGCGACCAGATCGCCACCGCCGGGACACTCAATTCGCTGTCGGGTACGGCGCGGACTGTCACACGGTGAAGCCTTTTGACATCGTCAAGCTTCCATATTTCTTCACGAAGCAGGCGCAGACACATCTGCACCAGCTTGTGATTGAGATGGGCCAGAACGACGTCGTCCCGTCCTTTGATAACTTCGTGATCGAAGGTGATCGGACGACGAATGCGGGTATGCGGGTGCTCCAGTCCGACGGTGGCTCTGCCCCAGGAACCGGACAGGTCGGGCACTTCGAAAACGCTTTCTTCCTCGCCCTTGGCGGCGATGGGTTTGAGCGGTGGCTTTTCGGCCAAGTCCAATGCAACCTTAACTGCGCGCGAAATGTGTTTAGATGACAGATGGAAGTCATTTTTCGCTTCCATGAGCCTTTCGTGCAGGCGGGCGGTGCGTTCTTGGTGAAGACGTTTTTCCGTTGTAACGAGTTTTCTCGCCGTGGCGGCCTTGGCTTCCGCCGAAGCGGTATCCAAGCTGTTGCGCCGGCCGAGCATGGCGTCTTCGATCTGCCGGGCGATGACCGATCCGACACTGCCGAGGTCCTCGCGGATCGTGTCGATTTTGAGAACGGCGCGCATCAGATACTCGTGATCTCCCGCGACATCGCCGGGTTTGACGAACCTGCCGGCGGCTTTCGCAGAAAAATCTTTTCCGACCGGATGCCAAATGAAAACCGTGTTTTCTTTCTGCCCGTGACGGTCGATACGACCGTTACGTTGCTCCATGACGTTCGGATTCCATGGAATTTCGACATGGATGAGGTAGTTGCAGTGGTTTTGCAGGTCGATGCCTTCAGAGGCCGCGTCGGTCGCAAGAAGGATACGGACCGGCGAAACGTTCGGATGCGCCTGGAACGCCGCCTTGACCGATTCGCGTTCGTCCGGCAGCATGCTCCCGTGCAGGCACATCAATAGTTCACCGCCGTAACCGTTGGCCGTGAGAATCTGCTGAAGCCACGAATGAGTAGCACGGTATTCGGTGAACAGAATCACGCGTTTCTCATTCCAGCGTCCATCCGTCTTCAGATGGGTCTTGAGCCAATCGAGAATGGCCTGAGCTTTCGAATCGACGCGATTGCTCGCCCTTTCTGCCCATGCGGTAAGACGGTCGAGCATGTCTCTCTGCTCGCGCGACAATGGCGGCGCAAGTTCGCCCGCCACCTCAACCGCTTCGTGCTGTGCTTCTTCGACCAGCGAATCGTCCGAATATTCTTCTTCGGTTTTCAGGATCGCCTTGTGCAAAATACGATCATCCATGCCGTCCCGATTGGCTCTGGATTTACCGTGTTCGAGAGCTTTCCTATGTTCCGCAAGCGTGAGCGCGAACGCCTTCGGTGAGGAAAAGAGTCGCTTCTTGAGAAGGATATGAACAAACTCGGTTCCGTATTCGAACCGCGTACCTTTGACGCTCTTCGAACGATCAGCCGTGTATTCGCCGAGTAGAGCCTGAGCCTGCCGCTCCTCCTCCGAGTAGTCGATTTCGAGACTTTCGAGTTTACGTGTCGGAAACACCGGTTTGCCGTTTGCGTCGACGATGTCGCTCTTCATGCGACGAATCATGACGCGATGAAGTTGTTTTTCGTCAGGCATCACCGTCCTGGCGAAACGCTGATCATCCAGTAACTCCAGCAACGAAGTGAACGACTCCTGGTACCCGTTGTGGGGCGTGGCGCTCAAAAACAGCCGATGGGCAAAGTGAGGTGCGAGCGACCGGATCAGTCGCGTTCTCTGACTTTCCAAGGCATACATGGATGTCGACGCCGGCGCAACGTTGTGTGCTTCGTCGACGACCAGAATGTCGAACTTGCGCGGATAGGTCACGCGGGGAGGGAGGACATCTTTTAACAGCCGAAACCCTTCGCCGCTCTTCATCCAGTCCATCGAGGCGATGAGGCGTGGATAGGATGTCCATGGATTCACATGTATACCGCGCTCGCGACGGAGGCACTTGACGTATTCGGTATCGACGTTCCGAAACTCAAGCCCGAATTTTTCCTGCATCTCCGTCTGCCATTTGACCTGCAAACTGGCGGGACAGACAACGAATACGGTTCTGGCACGATGACGGACGAGCAGTTCTTGAATAACCAGGCCTGCCTCAATCGTTTTGCCCAAGCCGACGTCGTCGGCGATCAGGAGATTGACGCGGGCCATCTCGACGGCTCGAACCAGTGGATCAAGCTGGTAGTCCTCAATAGTGATCCCGCTCCGAAAAGGTGATTGCAGAAACGAGCGATCTGCGTTAGTGACGGCTCCCCAGCGAACGGCATCGAGAAACGCTTCCAGGCAGTCGTTACTGTCCCAGCCTGTGATCGACGGCAGACCAGCCTTTTCCAAAACACGAGCCCCGGTCTCCATCTGCCAGACAACCTGAAGGTCTTCGCCCATGGAATCTTCATCCAGGGACGAAAGACCGACAAGGTGTTGGTCGCCATTGTCTGACGAAGGCAAGGCTCCACCGGAAACATCGGTGACCACCCATTGACGACGCCGGACTTCGACGAGTTGGCCGGCCTCGGGAACGGCTGCGAAACGAACGGCACGGTTCGCCGAACTGGCGTTGGCTGTTGTCATTGTGACCGGCTCCTCCGTTTCAACCGATCCGCCTTCTTCGTCACATCCGACACGTGCGACAGCAAGCTGATCCCGATGATCTCTCCGAGGGTGACGGGAACGGCATTGCCGATTAGTTTGCCGATAGATTTCTGGCAGACCGGTTCTCCCGGTCGAGTGAACTCGTAATCCGGTGGGAAACTCTGAAGAATTGCGCCTTCTCTAAGCGAAATTGCCCTGTTTTGTTCCGGATGGCCGAAACGACCGTTACCGAATCCGAAAAACTGGGTCGTCATTGTTGGGGCGGGAGCGTCCCATGTCATACGACCATAGACGCCGGGGTAAGTCTTCCCGGAGGGTTTCTTATGACAATCGGCCACCAACTCCTTGGGCCAATCACGCCAAGTTCCTCCGGGCTTAGATGCCTTTATGCGGCGCATATTGATTTCGGAAAGAGCCGAACACTGATGCAAAGGATCGTCCGAATGGCTCGTCCCCGCCTCTATGGAAGGCAGGCTACCGATGGCCTCTTTAACGGTTCTCGGTTCCTTACCGAATTGCTTGGGAGTCAAAAGCGAGATCGCCCCTAATTTAGACGCAAGTAACACCAAACGGTTACGTTGTTGGGGGACACCATATTCGGCGCAATTGACTACCTGGGATGTGACCGAGTATCCATCGTCTTCGAGGCTATTCACGAATTCTTCGAAAACGTTCTGCTCAACGAGTCGTGGAACATTTTCCATGGTCACCAATTCGGGAGACAGTTCACTCACGAGTCTCGAAAATTGCAGCAGAAGCCACCACCGCTTGTCGGAATCCGATGCCTTCTGGTTGTAAGTGGAAAAGGTCTGGCACGGAGCGCAACCGGCCAGGAGTTTGATTCCATTTATCCTGTAGTAGCGTTCAAGCTCACAGGCTTTCAGTTCCTCCACCGATTTGAGCAGAAATTTGGCATTGTTGTTGGCGATGTAGGGATATTTACACGCTGAATCAATATCTACGCCCAGGCGAACATCGACACCGGCCTTCGAAAGGCCATGCGTCAATCCACCCGCCCCGCAAAATAAGTCAACGGCATAGACCTTCCGTTCCGGCTTCGCTCCGAGATTAACTTGTGTCCCGTTCGTCATTTTTTCGACCTCTTGGCTGGTTTTTTTGGGGGACGGTCTCTTGGATGCGCCACCAGCCTCTACCCAGGCATCGACCTGGTCTTTCTTAAATTTCCAGAGTCGGCCCATACGATACGCCGGCATACCGAACCGATCGATCCAGCGATACGCCGTGTCGCTGCTGATTCCGAGGTGTTTGCAAATATCACCCACCGATAACCAACGATCTTCCATCTTGGCCATCTTGTCAGTTCCTGTTGGGTATTTTCGTTTCTTCGTCATATTTTCCAACGGAAGAAGCCTATTACTGCAATCGTGAATTGACGTAAACCCTTTTCCCGGTTGTCGAGCCAGCTAGAACGCTTCCCGATTTGCTCGAATAATGTGGTTTTCCGGTAATGAGCAGAAGACGCATTTCAA
>Ga0123353_10004945_pt1 | contig 17359 bp, 11 predicted proteins | sample TergutLab28metaG_3_FD_92763 | JGI IMG/M metagenome (GOLD analysis project Ga0123353, IMG submission 92763) | Labiotermes labralis P3 segment gut microbial communities from Petit-Saut dam, French Guiana - Lab288 P3 | ecosystem: Host-associated > Arthropoda: Insects > Digestive system > Gut ...
CGAATTAGCGGCAATAACGGCGCTAACGCCTACGCCCGAAGCGCCGGCGATAACTAAACTTACGCCCGCCGAGGCGGCGGTTAACGCGCAAGCGCCGATGGCGCAAATCGAACCGGCGCGGCAAGGCATCGTGCCGCCAAATTCGGAAGCCGCAGCGTCCGCGGTTTTTCCCGCCGCTATAAACGAAACGCCAAATACCCGAGACGGAGCCGAAACCGCGCTAAGGCTGCTCGTCGACGTGCTAACAAGGATGGACGTGTTGCAAAACAATGCCGGGACGCGCCGGCAAAGCGAAGCGCCGGGCCGGGCGGATTTGCAAAAAATCGGCGCGGGTTTAGCCTTCAGGCTGAGGGGGAGCGTTCCGGGCGATATAGAACGTTTCGTCAACTCGATGCGCGAAGCGCTACAAACCGCGAGGCAAACGCTCGCCGAAACGCGCGCCGAAACCGCCGGGGCCGGCGACTCGTCGCGCTTCGCGCGCGCCGCCTGGCAATTGACGCAGCACCTCGATTTTATTTCGCAATTAAAAAATCACCTTTACGTGCAGCTTCCCCTCCACGTCGACGGGCGCGAAACGCTCGCGGAGCTTCACGTCTTCAAAGACGCGAAAAAAGATAAAAAAAGCCAAGGCGGCGCGAAAAGCGCGCTAGTCGCCCTCGACACCGCCTATTTGGGACATTTCGAGGCGTTCGTGCTAAAAAACGGCGAATCGATCGGCTGCCAGTTCAGGCTTCGGGACGAAGCCGTCGAAAGGCTCGTCAAAAACAATTTGGGCAAACTCGAAAAATCGCTTCGCGGCTGCGGCCTATCGCTCGACTCTTTTTCGTTCTTGCCGAACGGTGAGCCCTACCGGCTTCCGAGTCCGCCGCCCGCGGCCGACGGAAACCGCGCCGCGCCGGCGGTAAAAAGCAAACTCGGAATCGACGTTAAGGCGTAGACAACTTTTTTACCCCTCGATTTCCGAAATTTCGTAGTAGCCGCTGTCGACGAGCACCCTCTTGTAGTTATCGGCGGTGACTAGCACCGGCTTGCATATGTACGAGGGCACGATCTTGATGTTGTTGTGGTACGTCCTCGAATCGTTCGTCTCCGTCGTGTTCTTTATCAACAAGTCGTCGATCATTCTGAACGTGCGGTCCGCGAGCGTCCGCGTATCCTTGAAGACCGTCATCGACTGCTCTCCGGCGATTATCGCGCGGATGTTAGGTATGTCGCTGTCCTGGCCGGTCAAAATGGGAAACGGCTTTCCGTCCCCGCCGTACCCGCCGTCTTTAAGCGCCCCGATTATGCCCGCCGCCAGTCCGTCGTTCGGCGAAAGCACCGCGTGGAGCTTTGTCCCGTCGCCGTAATGCTTCTCGAGCAGCCCGCCCATCCTCTCGCGCGCGAGTTCGGGCCGCCATTCTGCGATCGCGACGTCGGTCCGCTCCCTTTCGCCGCTTACGACTCTAAGCCTGCCGCTGTCGAGGTACTTTCCAAGCACGCTAAGCGCTCCGTCGTAGAAAAATACCGCGTTGTTGTCCGTCGGCGCGCCCGCGAACAGCTCGATGTTAAACGGGCCTTCGTTTGCTTCCAGGCCAAGCGCGTCCCTGATATATTCGCCCTGGAGGACGCCCACCTCGAAATTGTCGAACGTGACGTAATAGTCGACGTTCGGGCTGTCCATTATTAGCCTGTCGTACGAAATGACCCTGATGTTTTTATCCGCGGCCCTTTGAAGCGTGTCCTTAAGCCTCGAGCCGTCGATCGCGGCGATAACCAGTATGTCGTAATTGTCGTCTATCATCGCCTCGATCTGGCTTATCTGCAGCTCCACGTCGTCCTCGGCGTTCCTAGTCTCGACGTGGTAGTCCTTCGCCTGCAGTTGGCGCATTAGGCTGTCGCTGTCCTGCAGCCAGCGCGTCTCGTTCTTCGACGGCATGAATATGCCGATCTTCTTGGCGCCCCCGCCCATCCCAATGCAGCCGCATAGCGAAATCGCCGCCGCGGCGCATAAGATGATGAGGCATGACCTTATAATTTTATTCATCGCAACCTCCTTGACCGTAAACTACTCTACAACTTTACCCATATTTATTTCGCCTTCCGGCTTTCGCTAACCTCGCACCAGCGCGATACCTTTTGGATGCATGTCTCGAAATCTATAGGCTTCGCTATGTGGTCGTCCATGCCCGCGGAAAGCGCCTGCTCTATGTCTTCCTTAAGCGCGTTCGCCGTCATCGCGATCACCGGGACGCCGCTGTCGGAGCGTCCGCTGCCCCTTATTGCCGCGGTCGCGGAATAGCCGTCCATTTTGGGCATCTGCACGTCCATCAGCACGCAGTCGAAATAACCCTCCCGCGAGCCGGAGAAAAGCCCGAACGCCTCCGCGCCGTCGCGCGCCTCGGTTATCTCGACGCCCGTCCCTTCGAAAACCTCAAGCATTATCACCCTGTTAATCTCGATGTCGTCGGCCAAAAGCAGCCGCTTTCCCTCAAGGGAAACTTCGCGCGCGCTCTCCTCGCCTTGTTCGTGCGGTAAAATTGAATCGGAAAGGCCGAACGGAATCGTGAAGTCGAACCTGCTGCCCTTGCCGAGCTCGCTTGTCACCGTCATTTCGCCGCCCATGAGCCCCGCGAGGTTATAGCTTATCGAAAGCCCGAGCCCCGAGCCGACGTGCCTCCTGCTTAAAAAGGTGTCTTCCTGCTCGAACGGCGAGAATATCTTTTCGAGGAATTCATTCGACATCCCGATCCCGGTGTCCTCGACCGAAAACGATACCTCGCACGAATCGGCCCCGCGCTCCTTGAGCATGACCTCAAGCGAAACGCTGCCCTCCTGCGTGAACTTAACCGCGTTCGAAAGCAGGTTTATCAATATCTGCTTGATCCTGAAGCCGTCGCCCGTCAAGACCTCCGGAAGCTCGGGGTCGATGGATTGGACCAGCTCTATTCCGCTTTCCCCGGCGCGGATGGAAAGCAGCTCGACGCAGTCCATCGCCACCCGTTTAAGGTTTAACGGCTCGCTTTTTATTTCCATCTTGCCCGACTCTATTCGCGACATTTCGAGGACGTCGTTTATTATGTCCGAAAGGTGGCTGGACGAAGAGACGATCTTCTTGAATCGCTCGGAGCTTTCCTCAAGCAGCTTGTCCGTAAGGCCGAGCTTCGCCATGCTTAATATGACGTTAAGCGGCGTCCTGAGTTCGTGGCTTACCCTAGATAAAAACTCGCTTTTCGCCTTGTTCGCCGAAAGCGCTTTATCTTTCGCTGCGACAAGCTCGGTCGAATCGGTCACGACTATTATCGCGCCGTTCGCCTTGCCGTCGCGCGTCACGAGGCTGCACAAAAACGAAAGGCAAAACTTACCCTCCGGAAGCGCGAACCATATTAAAACAGAAAAGCCCCCGTCGGCCAGGCGGTCCGCCAGCCTATTCTTAAGCTCAAGCATATCGCAGGCGTCGTCCGTCTCAAGCATCGAACGGTAGACGGCCGCGTCCTCAATCCCGGCGAACGTCTCGCTGAACAGTTCGTTTTTGAAGACGATATCGTAATCCGCGTTTAAAATAGCGAGCGCGCCGGGTATGTTGTCGAAATAGCCGCCGATGACGTCGAGCGTATCGTTTATCTTGTCGGCCGCCTGACCGAAAAAGCCTCCGAGCGCCGAGGGGTCGCCCCTCGCGCCGAGCCTGCCCGACATCGCCGCCTCAAAAAGCGCGTCGTTTTTGCCGAGCATCTCGCGAAGCGCCTCGCTCATCGAGGCGAAGGACTTTCCTAAGATTCCCATCTCGTCTTTCCTGTTGATAAGCCATTCGGGGATCTCGCCCTCGATGTTTCCGGTTGAAATCTCGCTTGAGATCGCGGTGAGCTTTTGAATCGGCCGAACGACGAAGCCGCGGAGCGCGAAATACATGACGAAAAGCAGCGAAAACGAGCCGATCACGATAATCGTGACGCTCGTGTACAAAAACGACCTAAGCTGGGTCTCGAGCGACTGCATGTTGATGTCCGTACCGATGATTGCGACGACGTCCCCGTACTCGTCCTTGATAGGCGTGAAGGAATACGTGTTCTCCGAATGCTCGTGCCTCGGGTCGTTCAGCACGACGACCGGCTCGCCCGTCCTGAAAATCCGCTCGGCCTCCGTGTAGCTTGATTTCGGCACGGGAATCCCGAAATCTTCGTCGAAGAAACTCGTCCCTCCGCCCTGAAACGTAGCGTCGAACACCAGAAAATACATGTCGGGGCATCCCAGGTCCGCGAAGATATAAAAATACGCAAGCCCCGTCCCAACCCTGAGTTCGAGCATGCGCCGTTTTATCGTAAAATATTTTTCGTCCTTAAGCTCGGTCAGCGACTCGACGTAGTCGCCCAGCCACTTCTTCGCCGCGTGGTATTCGTCCGGAAAATCCCTTCCCTCGCGGTTCGCCTCCGCTTCCAAAACCAGGCTCCGGTTGGCGAGAAACGCCGGCGCGTTCTCTGTGATCCAGTCCCTTTCTCTAAGCCTGTCGACGTACGGAAGGATATCTTTATAGGTGTACTGCGCGAGGAAAATGCTCCCCGGCGTCTGCAGCCTGTCCTCGTAGCGCATCTGGAACGACGACCTGATCATCGAGCTGCTGAAGAAGACGAGCAGCGCCGTGGCGGTAACGACTCCTGCGAAGTTTATTAAAAGTATCTTTGCGTTTATCTTATTTTTGATGCCGTTAAAAAGCATTCGGGTCACCTCGAAGCCGACAACACGTATTTTACTCAATTTTATGAAAAAATTAAAGGCTTTCGAGCCTGCCCCGAAAGCCTTTTGGCATGAAGCTAATGGCGGGACTCAAACCCGCGACCTGCTGATTACGAATCAGCTGCTCTATCGGCTGAGCTACATTAGCGAAACCGCCGCGCGACCCGCGTAATATAGCAAATAGCCCAATCGGTGTCAAACGGACGTTCCGACCGTCGTCGGCCTCGCGTTAAAAATTGCTACCGTTTGCCTCGCGCAAAATTGTTGTTGCCATGCGCCGCGCGCCGTGGTATATTCGTCGGGCTAAACCGGCGCGGAGTAGAGCAGTTCGGTAGCTCGTCGGGCTCATAACCCGGAGGTCGCAGGTTCAAATCCTGCCTCCGCAATCAAAAGGCCGCCTGTAAAGACAGGCGGCCTTTTTTAGTTATTCCCATTTCGCGAACAGCTTGACGTTTGCGGTAACCATGTCGCAATCAAAATCCCAAATGCGGAAAAAATCGGCGTCCTTGTACCAGCCCGCGAACGTTTCGCCCTCCTTGGAGGGTTCCGCCGGCGCGGGTATCCTGCTAAGCGGGGCGACCCCTTCGATTGCCGCGGTTTCGGCGCCGCCGTTCGAATCGAACGTAACCGTATGCGTCGCGTCGGGCGAAAACTCCCACATCCTGAAGTCGTCGAAATAAACCGTTTCGCCCGACACGTTGTAAACCTCTATTTTCGCCCGCCTAAAGTCGCCCGTCTTAAACACGACCGCGACCGTCGTATACAAATCGCCGTCGGACTCGACCGAGACATATTCGCCGTCGCTCCCGCCGAACCCGCTTACCTTAAGCGCGCCGTGCCCGCGTATTTCGGCCTTTACGATGTAAGCCGTAGCGGGATTTAACTTGTTAAACTGAATGTACCCGCCCCCGCCCGGCGGCGCCATGATCGCCCTGCTTCTCCGGTCCACGACGTAGTCGGGGTCCTGCGCGACTGCCGCGCCTCCGTAAAGCGCGTTCGGGCCGCGCAGCCAATCGGAATAATCGTCGGCGTAGTTGATTATCTGGCTGGAATTATAGTTGTTGTAATCCATCGTGACCGAGCAGTCCCTAAACGAAGCGGCTCCGACCCCCGAGGCGTTTACCAGCCGTATCGCGACAGGCAGCCCTGACGGCTCCGTCTTCATCGCGGTGAACGTCATTTGCACAAGCTGCCAGTCGCCGCCGCCCGGTTCGCTCTTCGCAATTTTTTTCCCGGGCAGGATTCGGGAAGTGTAGGATTCTCCCTTTATCCGCTCCTCGTCCACGCAGTTGAAAATCTCGACGGTCCCTTGCGAGCCGCCATAATTTTTTACCCAACACGAAAACGTATACCTTGCCGTCGCGAAGATATCGTCGATCGTCTGCCAAACCCAGCCGGTCGAAACGTTAAACGCTCCGGGTTCGTTAGCGGCCGCCGCGGCTTCGCCGATAAACTGCCACGCCTCAAAGCCCGGATCCCTTATGTAATTGACATTGAAGGAACCGTCGGTAACCACGCAGTCGTCGAAGCAGACGGAACCGTTTTCGCCGGAGAGCGAAAGCGTCGCGGCCAAAAACGAGCTTCCCGTCGTAAATTCGATTACGACGAGCTCCCAATCCGTTCCTCCGGAACTTTTCCCGACGGCTTCGCTTCCGCCGTGGCCGGTTATTGTGATTAACCCCGCGGCGCCCGGATCGATCGACCTGACGTATACCGCGGCGATATAGTCCGTATTCGGGAGCAGGCCCCGGATTTCCTGCTTCGCTCCGCCTCCGCCCCCGGCCACTAAGGTAACCGCGCCGTAGCCGCGCGATTCAAACTCCGCCGATACGTAGCCTCCGTCGAACTCCCAGTCGCCACCCAAATAACCCTTTTCGATCAGTTCGTTGGTTCCCGATACATTCGCCGCGTTCGGGACGTTCGCGTCGTTTCGTCCGGTCCGCGCTGTTTGATCCTTGATGATTTCGGCGGGGGCCGTTATCGCTATTTCCGTCTTGACCGAAATTGTTTCCCACGAAGGCGGGACGCTTACAACGGCCCTGTTTCCGTCCATATACCAGTCGCTTGCCTCAGCGCCGTCGACTGCCACGCTAGATACGGCGTCCACCCCGTAGACGAGCAAGTACTCGCGGTTCGTGTCGCCCGAAGCCGAGATGGTGAAGCCGCCCTGTCCGGGCGTAAGCGCGTAGTCGACGAAAACGCCCTTTTGCTCCCATACCCGCGTCGAAACGGCTTCGACGTACGGAGGCGTCACATAAAGGGCGCCGACGCTTCCGCGCGTCATCGATTCGCCCATTTTTAGCGACGGGGCAAAATTCATCGGAATGACCGAACCCGACCGCACGTATACGGCTTTCTCGTCAAGCTCCCTGTATACTTCCAATTCGCAGTTCGTGGACGCGGCAAGCTCGCCGGTAAAAAAATCCGTCCACCTGTCGTACGGGAACACGACGTTTTTTGTCATGCTCCTTTCGATTATCGGCGAAACCATCATCGCCGGCCCGAACATGTACTGCGCGATTATTTCGTAATACGAATCGTCCTCCGGAAACGCCACCGGAAGCGACCTTACCATCGGTATCCCGGAAAAACTCGCCTCGACCGCGCAGCCGTACACGTAGTCGAGCATGTTTTCGCGCAGCCAGTTATAATATTTATACGTTTCGGTCGTCTGCTCCGGGTTTTCGTAATACCACGGCTCGCGGCCAAGGCCGCGCATCTCCTGCCCGTGGTAGCGCATAAGCGGGGAGAACGCCCCGAACGACATCCATCTCAAATATACGTCAAGGTCCCGCTGCCCTATGTAGCCGCCTATATCCGAGCCCCACGTGGAAAATCCCGACGCGCTGATGTTAATTAGCGCGTTCATCGCCTCGCGCATCCCGTTGAACGAAGACGGCTGGTCGCCCCCGAATTGGCACGCGAAGCTTTGCGAGCCCGCGCAGCCCGAGCGCGAAAACAAGACGAAGTCCTCTCCCCTTAATTCGGTAAACACCTCGTTGATGGTCTTGTTGTAATAATACGGATACAGGTTGTGCATCTCGTCGCCGGTCCTGCCGTCATGCAAAACGGAAGCCGGACCGAGCGATTCGCCGAAATCCACCATCGTTCCGAACGCGCCGTAGCCCGTCTCAATGAAAGGGGTGTAGTAGTCGAGCCATGCGGCGAAGGCGTCCGGATGAGTGAAGTCCGTATAGCGGCTGCCCGTCAGCGACGGCTGCTCGACAAACGGGCATTCGGGTTCCGTATCGCGGCGGGGCGACATGTCGGTCCATAAAAACGGGCGTACCGAGTGCCCCTCTTCCTCAAGCATATTGAACAGATCCGCGTACCAGATATCGTCGCTCCAGCTATTAAAACCGTCCTCGACGTATATCGCGGAGTGCGGGATGTCAAGCTCCGCGAACCTGCGTATGACTCCCATCGCCATCTCCGCCGCGTTTTCCCTGCCTTCGTATCTCCAGCGGGTGCCGCCGGCGCCCGCCCAGCATTGGAACGCCCATTTGGGCGCGAGTATGTGGCTTCCGGTGAGTTCGGTGTATGAGCCAAGCGCGTCAAGCGGCTTTGCCGGCCATACGTAGATATCCATCAGCGGCGCTTCCCACGCGAAGCAGTAGCGGTTGGCTTCGGTAAAGCCTATGTCGGCCGTGATCCTGTGCGTGACGTTTATGAACATCGAGTAGCCGGACGAAAAATGCGCGAGCGGTACGCTCTTGTACGTCGCGAAATTGTCCGACCACTTGTCGTCGATCCATATTTCAAATTGCTTGCCTCGCTGGTTGAAGTCGTCGTGGCGCTCGCCGAAGCCGTAGACGGCCTCGGTTTCGGTCAGGTCCCCGAAAACGGCCGCCTTCCGCACCGACCCGTCTCGGTCGAAATACAAAACTATGTCGCCAAGATTAATCGCCCAAAGGAGTTCTCCCCGCGCGTTTTTGACCGTGACTGAAAGGCTCGAATTGTCGATTTCGATCGTTTGGATTATGGCGGATGATTGGAGGGTCCATCCAAATTCCGACTCGGAAACGGAGAGCCCAAAAACAGGCTTCCCGTATTCGAAGAAACCCTTTTTCTCAAGCCTCAAGCGCACGCATTCGTCGGCAGGGACGGACAGGTACAGCTCAACCCGGCTGCCGCCCGCCAAACAATTGAGCACCGCTACGCCGCTTACGACCGAAACATCCGTTATTGAGGAAATTTGAAGGGGCGTCGCCGCGTTCCGTTCATAGCGCGCGGCCATGTCGGCAAGGATTATTCCGTCTATCGCGAGTTTTACGGCCGAAGTTTGATTGATTGAATCGTCCCCCGCTTGCGGATCGGAGGCCGCGCCGGTTTCGGATTCGCCGGGTTCCGCTTCCCGGCTTTCGGTAAAATCCGCCGCAACCTCCGGCGCTTCGTCGCTTTTTTTGCCGCAGCAAACTAAAATTAACAGACCGAACGCAAGCGCGCATGTCGACATAATTATGTAAATTTTTTTCATATAAACCGCCCCTTCGACAATTGTTTTGCGAAATCAAGTATCATCTGAAGTACCTTAACCGAATATAGCAAACCGCCTTGTGATAGTAAAGCGCCGGTCCGCGCGTTTATCGGATCAGCTTAGCGTAATCCGCGCCCGCCAATGGTATAATTTCGCAAAACAAGGGAGAGGTGCCGTATGGAGCCTGCGGCGCTGCGGACGGACAACTTGACGAAGAGGTACGGCGAGGCGTACGCGCTAAAAGATTTTTCGATCGCCGTGCGTCAAAACGAAGTATACGGCCTCGTCGGGCGCAACGGCGCGGGCAAAACGACGTTTTTCAAATGCGTCGCGGGAGTCGCCGCGCCTCAGGCGGGCACGGTCGAGCTGTGCGGCGAGCCTCCAAACCGGCGCGCCGCGCGTAAGCGCATGGGGCTTATGATAAACCCGTCCTTTTTTTCATACCTCGGTCCTTACGAAAACTTAACTTATATGGCCCGCGTCAAGGGAGTCGGCGCCAAGGGCGAAGTCCGCCGCCTGCTTAGCCTTGTCGGGCTTGAAGGCGTGAGGAAACCATTCAAAGCGTTCTCGCTTGGAATGAAGCAGCGGCTGGGCATCGCCGGGGCGCTTTTGGGTTCGCCGCAGCTAGTCGCGCTGGATGAGCCGATTAACGGACTGGACCCAAAGGGGATCGTCGAAATCAGGGAACTGGTAAAAGAACTCCATGCGAACTTCGGCACAACTTTCGTCATATCGTCCCACATACTGAGCGAACTCGACTTGGTTGCGACGCGCTTCGGGTTTATCGAACAAGGCTCGCTTGTCGGCGAAATAACGCGCGAAGAGCTCCACCGGCAAACCGGAAGCGTATTGGAAATAGAAGCCGGCGACATCAAAGCCGCGCTGTCCGCGCTCGAATCCATCGGGATTACCGGGGCGGAGGCAGCAAACGGACGGATAAGGCTGCGCGAGCAAATCGATCAGCCCCACCGGATCGCGCGCGCGCTGGTCGAGGCGGGCGTCGAGGTCCGCGACTTGCACCGGAAGGAAACCATGCTGGAAGAATACTTCCTGCGGCTAATCGGGGGCGGCGCGAGTGATTAGGCTTATGCGCGGCGAGTTCTACAGGCTGCTTCGCAAAAAAAGCGCGTACGCATATTTCGGCGCGCTTGCCGCGGCATACTTCCTCGCCGCGTTCGTCCGGTCGGGCGGGTTCGGCGCAGAATCCGCGCTAAGGGACGCGTCAAATTTCTTCTTGTTCCTTCCGCCTGTCGCGGGCGGATTCGTATTCGCTTCGGTATATGTCGACGACTTAAACTCGAAAACCCTGACCGCGCTGGTCGGCGCCGGGGTGGGCAAGGCGCAAATAGTTTTAACGAAACTCGCCGTCGCTTTATGCTTAAACGCGGCCGTCTTCGTCCTTGCGCCGCTTTTCCATCTGGCCGCGTACGCGACGCTTGGGGCGGGGGCGGACGCGCAGGCCGCGGCGTCCGTTTTCATCGAGTCGTTAAGATATTTTTTGATGAGCGCCGCGTATTCGGCCATGTCCGGCGTCGTGGTCTACGGCCTGCAGCGCGCGACGTTCGCCGTCGCGGCTTATTTGCTGCTATCGTTCGGCGTTGTGGGCGGCCTTATAGCCGCGGCGTTTCGCCAGTTCGCGCCCGGCCTTGCCGACTATTTAGTACCTGGCGTCGTAAACAAATTAATTTCCGCGATCGCCGAAGGGACGCCGGCGCTTATGCCGTTCGCCATATACGCGCTGTATTTGGCAGCGGCGGCCGCGGTCTCGGTCGCCGCGTTCGAAAAAAAGGAAATGGAGTTTTAGGATGAAACCGAAGGTTCTTTTTACCGCGCTTCTCGTCTGCGCCGCCGCGGCCGTCGTTGCGCTGGCTCTCTGGGGCAGGAATTATTACGCTAACCGCTACGTCGGCGCCGATTACTACGCGATGGTCCCGCTGGATTACGACGTCGCGCAAGTACAGATGCGTTCGATGAACGGCGAGCCTATCGGCGAAGGGGTCGCGTATTCGCTCACCGCGTACGACGAAACCGGGAAGCCCAAAGAAGTATCCTTCACCGTCTACAGCCCCGAAAGCGGCCTTTCGCGGGGCGAAGTCCAGCCTATGCCAGGCGAATTTTTATGGATAAGCGCGAGCAGCCAAATCGTCCTCAGATGGCGGCTGGCGGAAGCGGAATCGATTCCGCCCGCCGCGATGGAAAAAATCGGGGGGCGCTGACCATTTGCCGCGCGCATGGCGAATTTCAACCATGCGTTTGCGCGGCGATTGCAAACGCCGCAACGGATGTGCGAAGTTAAGATCCGCGTATAATAATGTTTTGCTTGACACGCCGCGAGTTTCGTGCGAGCATACGCGGACCAAGAAGCGGGGAAGATCATGAACCGTAGCTTTAACGTCATCGGCATCATAATTATTAGCGGCGCCGCCGTAAAGGGCGACGCTTCGCATAACCATGCCGATGGCTGAGTCATGATTTAAAGCGCTGGCTTTAAGGGGCTTCGTCGGCATACCGGCGAGGCCCCTTTATATTTTAGGAGGTTTTGGAAATGGAACAAAAACGTGGATTTGCGGTGGTCGCTGCTTCGATAGCGATACAGCTTACGCTAGGCACCGCGTACATCTGGAGCGTCTTCCAGACGGGCATCGCCAACAGCCTTTTTGGCGGCGACAACGCGGCCGCGGGCCTGACGTTTTCGCTGCTTCTCGCGATGCTTGCGGTCGGAAGCGTCGTGGGAGGGAAGCTGACGACCGTCTTCACGACGCGCAGGGTGGTTTTTTTCGGCGGGATCGTGCTGGGGCTTGGCTTCATGCTCGCTTCGCTTGCGAAGGCGGAGTACGCGTGGCTCCTTTGGCTGACCTACGGCGTGATGGGCGGGCTCGGCATGGGCTTCTCGTACTCGACCACGATCGCGTGCGCCCAAAAATGGTATCCCCACAAGAAGGGTTTCGTCACCGGGATTATCGTTTCGGCGATAGGGCTTGGAGGCGTGCTGTTCACCCCGATCGTCGAAAAGCTGATCGTCGTCTTCGGCGGCAGGGGCTTCGGCGAGCCCAAGACGTTTCTCGCGCTTGGCGCGTCGTTTCTCGTCGTCTGCGGGATAGGCAGCGCCTTCATGAAAAACCCGCCCGAAGGGTACAAGGCGGGCCAGGCCGCCAGGGGCGGCGCTAAACTTGACATAAAAAGCCTTACTTCCTCTGAGATGCTTAAGACCCCGCAGTTTTACCTCGCGACATTCACGCTGATGCTGGCCTGCATGGGCGGGCTTATGATGATCGGCTTCGCCAAGCCCATCGCCGAGGCGAAGGGTCTCGCCGAGACCGCGACGGTCGGCGTGCTTGCGATTTCGCTCACCAATTCGATGGGAAGACTGCTTTGGGGGATGATTTCGGACAAGCTCGGCAGGATCAACACGATACTGATTCTTTTGGCCGGCACCGCGCTTTTATCGCTTCTGGTAAACGCCGCCGCGGGCCCGCTCGTCTACGTGCTGATCGCGTTCATAGGGTTTTTCTACGGCGGAATCATCGGAACGTTCCCGTCGCTTACCGCGGATTTGTTCGGGCCAAAGCACATGGCGACCAACTACGGGCTCGTGCTCCTGGGCTTCGGCTGCGGCGCGATAATTTCGTCGCAGATCGCGGGCTATTATAAGAACCTCGCGACCAAAAACATCGACCTGATGTTTCCGGCGTTCGTTATCGCGTCGTGCTGCGCGGCCGCGGGAATAATAATGATGCTGATCGTCAGGGCGATTGTTCGCGCGAAGAGGAAACCCGTCGGAACGCCCGCGGATTGACCGAATCGATTTTAAATATATAATACTGTCGAAGGGGGGCGGCCTGCATGAAAAGGTTCGTGCCGCGCGACAAGTTGAGCAAGAAGGCGAGGAAGGAGCTTTACGGCAAGGAAAGGGGAAGCTGGGGCGGAGTGAATCCCGTGACAAAAATCCTCGAAAGCAAGAAGCTCTACGACCGCAAGAAAGCCCGGATGGCGTTTGACCGAAACGATCCGGGCTTTCGTCCTTATAGACCGAAAATAAACCATAGAGGAGCCGCATGACGCCGATGAAGCATATCTACGAGGGAAAGACGAAGACCGTTTACGAGCTGGAAAACGGTAACTATCTGCTTAAGTTCAAGGACGACGCGACGGGGACCGACGGCGTGTTCGACCCGGGTTCGAACACCGTCGCGCTGTCGATCGAAGGCCTTGGCAAGGGCGGACTTAAACTTACGGCGCATTTTTTCGCGATGCTCGCCTCAAACGGGGTCAGGACGCATTTCGTGCGCGCCGACTTCGACGCCGCCGAAATGGAGGTGCTTCCCGCGACTTCCTTCGGCGACGGAGTCGAGGTCATCTGCCGCTTTAAGGCGGCGGGCAGCTTCGTCAGGCGGTACGGCGGCTACGCCGAAACCGGAATGGAGCTTGACGCGCTAGTCGAGGTGACGCTTAAGGACGACGCGCGCGAGGACCCGCCGATAACCAAGGACACGCTTGCGATGCTCGGCATCCTTTCGAACGGCGAATACGAATCGCTTAAGGCGCAGACGCAAAAAATCAGCAGGCTGCTTAAGGCGGAGCTCGAGCGCTTCGGCTGCGACCTCTACGACCTTAAACTCGAGTTCGGGCGAAACGGCGGCGAGGTGATCTTAATCGACGAGATTTCCGCGGGCAACATGCGCGTCTTTAAAGACGGCAGAAGCCTCGAGCCGCTCGAACTTGCAAGTATCGTGACGGGCGGATGACGTTAACTAACATAAATCGCAAGGGAGTTTTCAAATGAACAGATACCGTTCGATTCTGATAATCGCATCGTTTTTATTAGCGCTTTTCCTGTCCGGCTGCGGCGGCGCCGAAACGCCGCAGCCAAACGCGACCCCCGAGGCGCCGCCATCACCGACCCAATCCGCCGATTACGAAGCGATCGCCGCGCCGGACGATGCTCCAACAAGCGAGCCTGCTTGGCCCGAAGACGAGCCGGACATCGCGGCCGAAACTATCGAGCGGCCTGAAAACCTGTTCACGAGGACGTACCCGGACTTTTATGAAAACGACCTGCTCGAGCTGGCGAGCTGGAGGCTCGGCGGCGACGAGGAAAACCCTAACCTGACCGTCGAATGGGACGGCGCGCGCCCGGGCGGTGAAAGCTTCACGCTTCGCCTCGGCAGCCGCAGCGGCGAAAAGGAGCACATAATAATACCGATGGCCGAGGTGCTGGCGCACCACGGGCCGGGCTACTACTACCTCGAGTATTACGCGAAATCGGCCGCGCCCCAAACGCTGCTCTACGAAATGCTCGGCGGCTCGACCGGCGCGGGCTGGTACTGGCGCTGGGGCCGCGCCGCGGATATTAACGACCGGGGTTATACAAGGCGCGGCACGGTGTTTAACCTCAACTACCGGGGCACGTTCACCTACTACGGGCTCTACATCGAGGGCTTCACCGAAGACGTTTGGCTGGACGGGCTTTCATTCTATTGGATGGGGATTGGCGACGACGATTTTCTGTTGATTAACCCGGACTTCGAGGAAACCAACATGCGGCGCGTCGAGCCCGAAACCGTCGTCCGCTACAAAAGCAACAACGGCGCGGACGTCGTCGACGCGTGGCGCGTGCCCGACGGGTCGCTTGAGTTTGACGTGACCGAGGCGCTAAAGGAAGCCGGGAGCGGCGAGTACTACGCGGTGGCGGTCGTTTGCATAAACGGCGAGGAGACCAAGCCCGCGACGCTGTCCATAATTTATGCCGACGACGAGGGCGAAAAAACCGAGACGGTCGATTTCGAAATACAGACCAAATACCCGAACAAGGGCGACTACTACGACATGAACTACAAGGACCACGGCGGCTTCTTTGATATCGTGATCGTCGGGACGCTTAAGTCGGCTTCGCTCGTGCTTGAGTGCCATGGAGACGATCCGGAGTTTTTGATCGGGGACATGCGGTTGGTCAGGATGCCGTTTTAATTAAAACTGCGGCTGCCCGCGTTTTTAAACTGTATAAAATAGGTAAGGAAAACGTTTTTACCAATCCATTTAATTAAGTGGGAATACGATGGCAAACCCTGCCCGCCCGAATAAATTATCCGTATTATTTTTATTGGCCGCGTCATTAACCATAACTTTTTATATTTTTGGCTGCGGCGCGTCGGGCGAGCCCGGCGCGGCCAATAATGAAGACGCCGCGCCAAGCGCCGAAACTATAGCGACTGTCGATGAGCCTACGCCGAAAGAAGTCGCCGACTACGCCGACTACGGCGACATCGCCTCCGGCGAATTTGATTATTCGACGGAGTTTTTGCCGATCGTCTGGGGAATACATTCAATGAACAAGACTTCCCCCATCGCTTACCCGGATGCCAGTAAAATCGCGGAAACAATAAACAAACGCTTTAACGTCGGAATCGACACCCTACTGATAAGCTCATATGATTTTTTACCGTTAATGATCGAGGAGGGCCGCCTCCCCGACATTTTTTATAACCGCGGCATCAACCTAAGTGATTTGATAAAAAGCGGCGCGGTAAAAAAAGTCCCGTGGGATTTGATAAAAAAATACGCGCCGCGCTATTACGCGCTGCTTGGCCAAAAAAGGAAACGCCGGGCAAATACGAAAACCCGACGAACGAAGAAAACGCGTACAAGCTGCCGAACATCGTCTATCAGGGTGACGCGCTCGAGTATTATTCCGTCTACCGCTACGACTGGCTCGACGAGATAGGATTCGCGCCGAAGGGCGAAGTGGTTGAGATCGGCGACAGGATCTACTTCACCGAAACGCCGTTTGACAGCTACGAGCTCGAGGCGATACTCGGGTTGTTCGCCGAAATGAAGGGCGGAAAAAGCAACCCCAATGTGCCAGTAAATACCAATTCGCTATACCAGCAGGCGATGGTGATTACGGGAAATTTGATTTACGACAGCGCGAACCTCGACTCCCTGATGCGGATGTACGGGATCCGCTCGATCAACATGGAGCAGGACGGCGAGGCGGTGGCGTGGTTCGCGAGCTACGCCTTTAAAAAATTCTTATCGTTTATGGCCGGCTTGGTTAAAAACGGAAGCTGCTTCGTCGAAAGCAGGCAATATTATACGCAAATATACATAAGCAGCTGCATTGTGGGCCGCGCAAGCATGCGGTTTGATTCGATGTTCGGCGAAAATAATTATTTGCCGGGCTACATCGAGAGCGCCCTCTTTCACGCCGACAACGCCGATATAAAATTTTTGCTGACCCCGCCCGAAATCGGCCCCGAAGGTAAGCAGGGGTCGATGCGCCCAAGGGCCGCCGGCGCGGTTGTAAATGATTACATGTTTTTTCTCTTAAACGCGGATTTAACCGACGAAAAGCTAATCCGCATCCTGCAGATATTCGACGAAATTTCCTTCGATCCCGAGCTGTACGTGACAGTCAACCACGGCTTCGAAGGCGCCGACTTCGAATGGGGCGGCGCGCCCTACGATTCGGCGATCCTCCCTCATAAAAACACAATCGAACCCGTCGGGGTGTTTTCGACGTTTATCAAGGACGGAAACGCCGGAAGGGAAGCTTACCTGTACCCGTCGGACGTCCTTTATAAGTACGCGACGGGCCCGGGCGCGTCGCTTTACAAAGATCCGTATAAAACGGACCCGGAAGGCTTGTTCGAGGACGAGCGCAGGGCGCTAAGCGGGACATACCCGTTCGCGTCACTGACAAGCGCGAAGTGCTTGCAAAAAATTGCGGACGATTTCTACCGCGACGTGATCGCAGGGACAAAAGACGCGGAGCAAGACTGGGACGCCTATATGGACGCGCTTCGCGCGAACGGGCTCGATGTGTGGAACGAATTCTTCAACAAGCTGCCGGCGACCAATAAATAAAAGAAACGGTATGATCGAATCTAATAAATATATATTTATCTGGCCGGTTATTTTTTTGTTGTTTTTGGCGTCCGGCTGCGGCGCGCCGAAAGGACCAGTCGACGAAGGCAACGGCAGTTTCGAGCCGGGGCTTGACGCAAGCAGCGGCCAAAATCATTCGGGCGGCGGCTCGGCGGACCTTGATAACGTTAACAACGAATATGCCGACATCGCCTCAGGCGATTACGATTATACGTCGGAATTTTTGACGATCGTCTGGGGCCTGCATTGGCTTAACCCAAACAGGGCGGTTATCTACCCTGCCAAAAG
>Ga0123353_10004946_pt1 | contig 17359 bp, 10 predicted proteins | sample TergutLab28metaG_3_FD_92763 | JGI IMG/M metagenome (GOLD analysis project Ga0123353, IMG submission 92763) | Labiotermes labralis P3 segment gut microbial communities from Petit-Saut dam, French Guiana - Lab288 P3 | ecosystem: Host-associated > Arthropoda: Insects > Digestive system > Gut ...
CGACCGGATGGTCGGAAGGGAAAATGCACCCCAGCAATGGCGGCGGGACTCGCCCAGAAAGTCTGGACAATTAAAGAATGGCTAACCTATCCCGCGTGTCAATGCTAAATTGCCACAAGGCGCAAATTAAATCACTCAAACTGTACAAAAACTGTAGAGACGCAATGCTTTGCGTCGCCCCGGTGCGCACAATGTAACGCATTTGTGGGAACGCCAATTTGTGAACGATGTGAACGCACATGGAGAACACCACCCAATCGCCGAGACGCGAAGCATCGCGTCTCTACAAGGGGAGCGTAATGGTATAGGGGAAACAGAGGCAATTCCCTTTACAGTTTGAGTAAATCAGTAACTGTTCGGGAACAAACGCCGGAATGGAGCAACGCGCGGGTTACGGGCGGGGCGCGAAATGCCGCCCATACAATCGTTCCCTTTTTCGGTTACAATGATCGGCATGACATCCCAGCAGATTACAGCCTTGCAGATTGATACCCTTTGCGGTCAGTTTGAAACCGCTCTACGGAACGGCGACACGACGCGCATCGAAGACTTTCTGCCCCAAGTCGAAGAATCGCAGCGAGAGGCTCTCCTTGCAGAACTTCTCCATGTGGAGGTTCAATTTGTCTCTGAACGTTGCCCGTCCGAGTCCGCCGACTTTCTCCGCCGGATGGAGGAATCGCTCTACCATCGCTTTCCCGAAGAACGCAGCCTGATCCAATCCCTTTTTCGTCGTATGGCGAAGTTGCAGCAAGTCGGCGATTACGAAATCCTCGGCGAACTCGGACGCGGCGGCATGGGCACCGTCTATAAGGCAAAGCACAAACTTCTCAAACAAACCGTCGCCATCAAAGTCCTCTCGCAAGCCATGCTCGACGATACGCAAGCCGTCGGTCGTTTCAAACGGGAAATGCAACTCATCGGCGGACTCTCCCATCCGAACATCGTCCGTGCCCTCAATGCCGGTGAAACTCCCGACGGAATCCACTATCTCGCAATGGAGTTCGTGGATGGCATCACATTGCAAAAACTGACCGAAACAATCATTGCGAAAGCCGACACAAGAGCAGTGGGAGACCCGCCGCTCCTCCCCATCGTTCCCTTGGGCGCAGCGTGCGAGATGATTCGACAGGCGGCACTTGGTCTGCAAAATGCTCACGAACTTAAACTCGTTCACCGCGACATTAAACCGGCAAACTTGATGCTCGATCATCAAGGGACGGTCAAAATCCTCGATCTCGGTCTTGGCAAGTTTGCCGAAGAGCATCGTCAGGATTATCACTCGTCGCTCACGATGGCGGGGATGGTTCTCGGGACGGTCGATTACATTGCGCCGGAGCAGTGCGAGAATTCGGGGGAAGCGGATATTCGTAGCGACTTGTACAGTCTCGGTTGTTCGTTCTATTTTCTCCTGACGGGCAAGCCGGTCTATAGCGGGTCGCGTTTCGACACGATGCGAAAAAAATTGATGGCGCACATTGTCGGCGAAGTACCATCGCTTCGGCAAGCGATCCCTGGTTTGCACCCAGCCATCGAAGCGATCTTGCAACAAGTCCTCGCCAAAGATTCTTCGGAACGTTTTCAAACGCCGATCGAATTCGCCGAAGCCCTCGCGCCGTTTGCTTCGCCAGAGGAACTGTGGGCATTGACCTGCGAAGTGATCCCAGCGGACGCTTCCGGTTCCCGATCCGGGATGCGGCACAGCACCCCGTATGGTTTCACGCAATCGTCGAGACCAAACATGGCTCCGCCCGTACAAGCGAAAAAAACAACCGTTCTTCTGGGGCTTGGCGTTGTCGCGGTCATCTGTTTGATCGTCTCGGCACTCGTCTTTTTTTGTACCAATTTTATTCCCGATGACGACCACACCAAGGCAGTGAAACGAGAGATGGCACAGCACGCCGAAACAAACGCCCGACAATTGCTCGAACAATGGAAAATTACCGAGGCACAAGAAGAGTACCGGACAGCGTTGCTGATAAGAGGGGCAGAATTTTTCGACAACCCAGGCGATGTGATGGTGCGGAACCATTTGGTGCAAACTCGATACGAAGCCGCTCTCTTGCTGTGGTATCACGGTGATGCCAGAGGAGCAAGTACGGAGTTGCAATCCATTTTGGACACCATCGGCAGGCAGGGAGAGCAAGTAAGCTCGGAATTGGCTCTTTTGCGAACACACCAGTTGGAACGTCTGATGGAATTGGCTGTTTTCCGAATGCTCCTGCTGGAGCGTCGGGCGGACATTACCCTCTTCGGCGGGGCGGCTTCGGAACAGCAAAATGCGGAACGATTGACGAGTGCAATCGCCCGGTATCGTGATGCGGCAAGAGCGGGAACGGATCGTCCGCGAACCCATGTCATTCGATGGAAACAAGCAATCCTCCATGCATTGAGTGGCGAAATAGAGGAAGCAAAAGCATTGCTGGAAAGAAATCCATTGCCGACCGATGCCGAGTTTGCCGAGTTGCATGAGAAAGCCGTGTTGGAGTATAAGCTGGTTCGTGAACTTGCCGAAGCAGTGCTCTTCTACTACCAGAAGACCAGCAACGATGTCGCCGAAGATTCGGCGAATCGCAACGAAAAATTGTGGGCATTTCAGCAGCAATTTGCCTTGCAGAGTGATCCCGCACGCGGGGCAATCCGGCAACCGGAAATACTCGAACTGGTGCTCTTTTGTGCGGAGTTCCTGCTCCACGATTCAACCAAGCACGAAGATTGGGAGACGCTTGCCAAAGATGTGACGCAGATCAATCTCATCACTGCCAACTTTTTGCGGCAGTATCCCGGTGCCATTCCTTATATGCGACGGTTTTACGAAGTGCTCGTTCGTTCAGCGGCATTATTGCATGAAAAGCAGGACCGCGCTGGTGATAAACGCACGCAACTCAACAACATCGTTGGACTTCTCGCCCGCATGCGCCCTTCGGAAGGAACGGAAGATGCGAGGACAACGCGAATCTTCTTTTTCTTGCCAGACACCAATAAACCGGAGGAGGGCTTCGTACTCTTCTTCCCGCGCGATGGCAAGGAAGGGACGCTCTATCCGCTACCACTCACTCGTCAAATGGTCAAGCAACGCGAAGGAAAAAAACTCCCGCCGCTCGACACGCGGCTGCTGGAACAGATTGCCGCAGAAAAAGCAGCGGGCCTTAAAATCCGAGTTTCATGGAATGATACGGCGGCGTGGGCGAATGTTGATAGCGCGCTCACCGATGCGGAGTATCCGTATGAGGATGTATTGCCGCTTCGATAAACACGTCTGAGCGGTGGTCGTCAGTCTGCGGGAAGACCCGTTGCGGGTCTATTTGCCTCCGCCGGGAGCCGACGGCGACTCTGTTTCAAACAGCCGGATGTGAAGCAGTAACAACATGATGCTGCAAACGAGCAGGGCATCGGCAATGTTAAAGTTGGGCCAATGAAAAGTGCCGATCATGCAGAGGATCCAGTCCCGTACCGCGTAAACCGGCTGCCCCACCATCGCAGGGTGTGGATGACAACTGTCTGTCCAGATCAAACCGTGCCAGCCGAGTCGGTCGTACAAATTGCCGCAGATCCCCGCCGTAATCATTCCCAAAATGATCGACAGAAACCAATCCTGCCACGCCCACAGAACCGTGTAGCACAGGATACCGATCAAAAAAATCAGGGACAACACCACCAAAAACGACGTTTGCCCAGCTCCCATTCCAAACAAAGCACCGGTGTTCAGGGAAGTTTGAACACCGGCAACGTCTTGCCAAATCCAATACGCAGGTCTTTCGCCCGGCATTCCCATGGCTTGAAACATCCAGTGTTTCGTGAACAAGTCCGCCGCCAATCCAGTATAGGCAATCGCAACAAAGAGGAAAACAGCGAGGCACCAGCGACAAACGGCACAATACGTGGGAACGGAAACTTTCGACATTCTATACCTATTTCTCTTGATGGGAAAGTTCGACACAATGAACACAATCCGCCGTGTAGGGCAAAACATTCAACCTGACCTTTGGGATCGTCTTGCCGCAAGTTTCGCAAATCCCGTAGGTGCCGTTTTTAATCCGTCCAAGTGCCTCTTCGATGTGGTCCAGAATTTTGCTGTCCGACTGGATAAAGGAGAGGGTTTGTTCCTGTTCAAAATTATCGGTGCCAATGTCCGCCATGTGCAACGGCATTGCCGACAGGTCTCCGGCGGCCTCCGATCGGCTTTGACTCAATGCACCATCGGTCATCGTTGAAACATCGCCACGAATCCGACCGCGAATCGCCAGGAGGCGATCTTTGTAGGAGTCTAACTCGACCCCCGACAATTTATTTTGTACAGACGTTTTGGGGGGCATGTGATACCTCCGTAAAATAAAGGCAAAAATCCCTAAAAGTCACCATAATTTTACCAGAAATCGGCAAAACACCAGGGGCTATACTCTCGCTGGGAGGCTTTATCCCCAGTTTTTGCGGTGTCCCTCATACCGGGCGGGAGAATGTAGGAGGTAACTGTCTATTTTTTCTCAGACCGTGAACAATTTCACCGCAAAAACGCGAAGAAACCATTCGCTATTTTGCCCATTTTTAACAATTTGCCAGTGCGGAGTCAAAATGGGAAAGGCAATATGTGAAAATAGGCAAAGAAAAAGGAGAAAATAGACAGTTACGTAGAATGGTGCTACCGCACCATTTGACAATGGACTTGCCGTATCGCATGCAACTTCTAACTTCTAACTCCTTCTCCGGGTCTAACCACGACGGACATGCCTATCGTAACCGGAAGCATGGCATCAGGTGCCAATGAGACCAGAGCCGAAACTTTCGATAAGACGAGAGCCGAACACGTTTTCCCTTCGTCACTTGCCAGGGATTGTTGGCGATCTTTTGGAGCAGTGCGTAGTAATAATTCCACATCAATCCAAACGCCCGTCGACTGTCACGGCTAATCAAATGATAGAGCGGGAGGGAATGTTCATAATACACTTCGCAACGATGGAGTTGATGAGTCATCAGTTCCAGGAACTTTTCCTCGAACTTCTCCATTTCTTCGACCATTTGTTGATGCGCGAACAGATCGAGGGAGTCCTTGGTCTTCGGCGGCTTCTTCTGTGCCGACCATGTTTGCCCATCGAGAAGCGAGCCAAACTGATTCCCCGTGAGACCAAACCGCTGCAATTCCGACTGCGGCAGATAAATGCGTCCATTCTGATAATCTTCCCACAGGTCACGAACAATATTCGTCCACTGAAAAGCCACCCCACACGCCTTTGCCGCCTTGACCACCTCCTCGGAAAAAAGTGGTTTGGTCGTTCCCCAAATCGCCAGCGACGCAAACCCCACCGAGGTTGCCACCTGATGACAATACTCGGCACTGTCGTCGAATGTCGCAAACGGTTTCGGTTCCATGTCCGATTCCACGCCATCAATCAGATGAAAGAGCGGCTCCCGGGGAATCGCGTACCGATCCACGATCATTTTGAGCGCAGGGAGAAAGACCACACCGCCACATCCCGGAAATTGCTGGGCAATCTGCTGAAACGTTGTTTCGTCGTGTGGGTCAATGGGGGGAAGATGATCGTCGCCGATTTTTCCGAGTACGGCTTCGATCGCACCGACCCACTGGTTGAACTTCTGTTTTTTTCGGCGGGGGCTGATATCAATGGTGCTTCCTGTTTCGGGATGGTAGTCGGGCAGATCAGCAATGTCATCGGTGAATCGGGTGTAGGCGTACAATATCTCCATCGCCTGCCGTTTTTTGGCGGGCAACAACGCAAAGGCGGGCGCAAAGCTGGAATTGGCGAGTGCCGTCAGTTGCTGACAAGCCCGAATACTGTGGGAAAGTGAAAGTTCCATTCAAACCATCAGTATAATGCGACCGTCCGTTTTTTCAAGACAACCGAGTCGCGGGTCGTGAAATGGCGATTCATGCACAAGAGCGGCGAGTGCTATACTGTGCTCGGAGCGAAAATGTACATTTTGTTCGTTACGTAAAAGTGGACAACAAAAGTGCATTTTCTAGCCGGGTTCAGTACAGCAATCGGGCAACCCGCCGCTCCCTTTTTTGCCCTTTTCTTACCTTGCAGAAATTGCTATCCTTCTCGCTGGTGGAAGTTTCGATTCCCTTATGACAAACATTCAACGCAACAGAGCAAAGACGGCAGTAGAGGGTAGTAGGGGCAAAAAATGTTTTGCCCCTACCGTACCGCTTGCGTCTGCTGCCGTCTGCCGTCTGCCGTCTGCCGCCTTGTCTTCAACGTTATGCCTGCTCTTCGCTCTCGCCGCTTCCGTCGACGCGAGCGAGTGGCGAGTGCTCCATGCCGAGCCTGTGCGCGGAGCAAGAGCGTCTTTGCGAAGTTCCACCGAAGAAAGTGTCACGTTCAATGTGCAATTGCTCCATGAAAACGCCGCTCTTGTGCTGGGCTGCTCCGTTAACTTTCCCCTCGTCATCGAAGACCTGACTCCGCTGTTGCGGGTCAAGTCGGATCAGCCGGGAATCGCCATCGGCGCACAAATTGTTCTGCCTCGAACGATCCATCCCGTTTCGAGGCGACCCGTTTCCTACATTGTTCCCGGGAACCGGTACAGCGGCTCCGGCAACTGGGAAACACTCGGTTTTGTGGACAGCCGCGGTACCCCGAACCTCCAAAGTGAATCGAAACGGATCGCCGCGTTGCTCCAAGCCGAACACAAAACGGCATTCGATATGCGGGGGCAATATGTCCGGCAACTCGTTCTCCTCGTCGAACGGTCGCCACATCACCACGACGAAATAAAGCAAATCGAGATCGGCGTTCCTTCACTCACCGGTCATGTCGCCGCCGATGTGGGGGAGACAGAACGAGACCTCCTTTTTGATCCGCTCAACTATGTGGGGTTCAAAGTCTCGGTCAGTTCCCAACGCATGTACCTCCGGGGCAATAACACCGGCACGATAGAGTGGCATTCTATCATGCAAGAACACACCGCCAAACCGCTTGTCGCTGCCCCGGACCGCATCAACCGACCCACGACAAGAACTCTCCCTTCCGGCAACGATTCGACAACTTTTACGCTCACCAGCCAGCAGGAACAGTTCACGCCATCCCCCGCTTCGCTGACTCAAATTCGGTTCAGTAACGGCATTTTGAGTCTGGACGACGTGCCCATCGGTATTCGTGCGATTGAATACAACGATGAACCGCTCGAACTGCTCCGCCAATTGAAATTCAATGCGGTCTGGCTCAAAGAACAGCCCAGTCCCGAAATCCGGCAGGAAGCACAGCGAGTGGGGATTTGGCTCATCTGTCCGCCGCCGCACGGTTCCGAATTGGAAACCGCCAGAGTGTATGATCCTCACGCCCAACCGGGTCGTTCCACGTCGGCACTCGATTCCAGTTACGACAACGTTCTGGTCTGGAATATTAGCGATAATGGCTCGTCCCCCCGATATACCGACGATGCCCATCGAGTACAGGTCTTGCAAACCGCCGACCGTGTCAAACGCCGACCGATCCTTGCCACCGCCCGAAGTGGTGTCTATGATTACAGCCGGACGGTCGATATTTTGATGTTGTCCCGCGAACCGCTCTTTTCGTCGCTGGACATGCTCGATTTGCACACTTGGCAGAAGGAATACCGGTCGCTGGCACGCGATGACACCCCTTTTTGGTACACCGTGCAAACGCAGCCTTCGAAGCGGTTGACCGAGCAATGGGAAATGTTTGAGGGTAACCCGTCATTTTTGAGTGCTGTCTCTTACGAGCAGGTCAAAATACAGATTTACCATGCGCTGGCAGCGGGGGCACGCGGCATTTTGTTCACGTCGCACCTGTCACTCAGCGGCAATGATCCCGCCACGGAATTTCGACGAACGGCGTTGGAACTGGCGAACTTGGAACTGCAACTGGTCGAAGAATGGTTCGCTTCCGGCACTCCCCTGCCGATGCTGGCACGGTCGAATCGATCTTCGGTCACCAGTGCGATCATCAAAGCGAACAGGTCGCGGCTTCTCGTTCCTCTTTGGCAGGAACGCCACACACAATCGGCGGTCGGTCCCGCAGTGGTGGGGAATGTCCGGTACATTGTTTCGGGCATTCCCGAAACGTACGGCGCGTACCATCTTGTCCCGGGTCGGTTGATGCCCTTGAAATCCGAACGGGTTGCCGGAGGCGTGCAGATTGACCTCGATGAGGCGAATTTGAATTCGCTCATTTTTTTCGGCGAAGATGATGCCATGTGTGCCCAAGTCGGGGAACGGGCAAAAGTGATCGGCGCGCGCGCCACGTATCTAGCGTGCCGAATCGCCGAGTTGGAACTCTCCATGACAGAACAAGTTTTGTCCGCATTGAAACGAGCCAAAGATACGCAAGCGATGCCTATCCATCCCAAGGACAAGTTACCGCTCATTGCCTTGCAGGAATATAGTTCGATGCTTCGAACGACGCGAGAAGCTCTGGATTTGGCAAAGAGTCAGGCGAACCGAACACCGCCAGACTATGCGCGGGCGTATCTTTTGGCAGAGCAGTCCACGCGGGGCTTGCGACTGACGGGGCGTTCGCTGTGGCAGGAAGCGACGCGGCATGATTGGAATCTGTGTATGACACCGGTTTCGGTCTCCTTTGCGACGTTGCCGCTCTATCTGACTGTCCACCAACGAACGCACGGGGGAACGTTGGGCACGAACCGCTTGCCGGGCGGCGATATGGAGATGCGAACACTGGAACAAGCGGGCTGGGAACCGATGGGGCACAAAGTCGAGGGGGTCTTTGCCGCAAAAAAGGAAATTGTTCCCCTCGCCAAACGTTCGGGTCAGATGGGACTGCGACTGGTCGTTGCGCCCGAAACTCCTTCGGACATCCCCAAGCAACTGGAGACCGTCCCGCTTTGGGTGGCAACGCCGCCAATGCCGGTGCGGATGGGGGAAATGATTTGCGTGAGCGGCTGGATTCGGATCCCGCAGCCGTTGATCTCTACGGTGGATGGCTTCATGGTTTTTGATTCGCTGGGGGGTGAAGAACTGGCACTGCGGTTCTTGCATACATCGGGCAATTGGCGGGAGTTTGTGTTTTATCGAAATGTTCCGAAAGACCGCGATTACCATGTTTTCTTTGCTCTGGGCGGCATTGGCGAAGTGCATTTGGACGACGTTCGCGTTTCGGCGGTGCAGTTTGAAGCACCGCAAGTTCAACCCTCACAACCGGGGCAACAGCCGGGACCCGTCCCATATTGGCGGCGGCTCAATCCGTTCCAGTATCTCCCGCCGATGCCGACTTGGGGACAGTGATGGTAGAGGTGGCGTATGCGGGCGCAAGAGCGGCATACGCAAGTATGCCGGTGCTTAGCGAGTTATGTATTCGGCAATGGGAAATGTCTGAATGAGGATTGATAGGATTAAAGGATGATGATAGGATGAATTTGTCAGGCGTAGCCTGACACTCTAAACAATCCTATAATCTTCAAATCCTAAAAATCCTAATTCAGACAACTGCTACCACCGCACTCCCATCGTCGTATCGAACCAATTCGTTGAGGTGTGGTCATACACTTCGTAATCGTAATCGACGCGGAAGGTTACCGATTGCGACAGACTCGCGTTCAGCCCAACGCCGAAGCGTCCGCTATTGCGTCCCCTCACTCCTACGTGCCAGTTGCATTCATGGGGAATCCGCCTATATTTAATGGGACGCTCTTTTTTACCGAGCGGAACATTTCTACAGAATACGTTGTGACTCACCCCTCACTACTCTCAAAACACCCATGATGAAAACATTCCATTATTCTCTTTTACTGTTGCTGTCCCTTTCGGTGGGAGTCTGGACGTGGGCGGAAACGGATGGACAAACCATTGACGACACACCTTCGACCGATGCCCCTCTCGTCGAACTCCAAGGGCACACGGCGGAAATCGCTTCCGCCGTTTTTTCACAGGACGGGAAAAAAATCGTGACAGCAAGTTCCGACGACACCGTGCGAATGTGGGATGCACAGACCGGAAAGGAATTACACCAGTGGACACAAGAATTTCTACTGGAATATCCACCCCTTTCACGAGACGGAAAGAAAGTGCTGACGGGAAATCTCGGCGAGAAGGGGGTGCTCATCCAGATTTGGGATGCCGATTCGGACAGTGCCACTTTTGGAAGGGAATTGCGAAAGCAGGAACTGATGTCGATTATCTTCGTTTCCAACGACCTGAAGAAAATCGTTGCCACCTATCTCGAGGAGGAGGGGCGAACCGGCGGCGGCGTTGAACTCGTCCAGATTTGGGACACCGATTCAGGACGAATGCGCACATTGAAACCGAAGGGGGCTGCGTCCTATGGGGCACATTACGGCTGGCAACCGGGGTCTCAGACAGCTGTTTCACCGGATGGCACCAGAATTGTCACGGTAAGAGCAGACGATGACGGCAGGAGTACCGTCGTGGTTTGGGATGCCGATTCGGGCAGTGCCAATTTTGGAAAGGAACTGAGAAAGTTGGGGGAAGCAACAAACAGACCGTTGCTCGGTCGACGTTTGGGTCGGCGGAGTGCCGGACAAGATGTTGCGGCACTCTCTGCTCTGTTTTCGCCCGATGGTTCGAAAATTGCGACGCATGACTCGGACGAGACTGTCCGCATTTGGGATGTTCAGTCGGGCAGAGAACTCCGAAAACTGGAGGGAGAAACCGGCGACTTCTTATCGGACGGGAAAAAATTTGCCACATTAAGTGGAGACAATATTCCCATTTGGGAGGTGAGTACGGGCAAAAAACTGGCAACGATTAAAGGAGAGATAAACATTCTCTTTTCACCCGATGGCAAGAAAATGGTGACGCACGAAGATCAGCGAGACATTCTCTGGGTTTGGGACAGCGATTCCGGGAAGAAATTATTTGAATCGCGGGGAGTCCCCTACGCTTTTTCCCCGGACAGCAAGAGATTAGTTGTCCGGGATGACGGCAGCGAAGTTGCGGGTGTTCGGGTGTTGGATGTCGAATCGGGAGAGGGACCACAACGGTGGGAAGGGCAGTTCGGTGCTTTTTCCCCTGACAGCAAGAAGATCATCATCTTAACCTACTCCAACACCGCATGCGTTTGGGCGTTAACGCAAAACAAACAAAATCAATGAAACATTTTTTTGGATCACCTTCACGATTCGTTGGACAAGAAAAGGAAGGTCAAGCGAAACATGCGAGAACGTTTACAAGGCGTATCTCGACGCAGTGTAGAAAAACGGTACAATACTTCGCATGTTGAATCTCGGCAAGCAAATTCAGGATTGGATCGATACCGCTCCCAGTTGGGAGGCGGCAACGCTTTGCCGAGATCGAATCGAACGGTTTCAAGAGCGGGCAAAGCTGTCCCCGAAGTCAATTCACGTTCCTCTCGTCGTTGCCCTGCTTGGCGGCACGGGAACGGGCAAGAGTTCACTGCTCAACGCCCTGCTCGGCGAAAAAGTGGTGACGGAAGGGAAAGATCGCCCGACGACGAATGAACCGGTGCTCGTCTGTCATACCAATGCCGACGCTTCACTGTTCAGTCACTTTCGCACCTGCCGCCGGAACAATCCACATCTTGAGCAGATGATGGTCTTCGATTGTCCCGACCCCGATACCACCGACAGCACAGAAGCCAGCGATCCCGATTCCAATCTCGACAAACTTCGCCATGCGTTGCCTTTTTGCGATCTCCTCTTGGTCACGGCAACGCAGCAAAAATATCGAAGCCGCCGCGTACTCGATGAACTTGCCGCCGCCGCTCCCGGAGCGAGACTTGTCTTTGTCCAAACGCACGCCGACCGAGACATCGACATTCGGGAAGACTGGCAAAAAACGCTCGAAGGTGATTACGAAACGGGACAAATGTTCTTCGTGTCATCCGTGAAATCCGACGACGAAACCGACTCGTTGCAAGAACTTCGGCAGTTATTAACCTGCGATTTGAACGAAGTTGCCGCCATTCGTATCCGGCAAGCAAATTACTTTGGGCTTGCCGAAGAAGCGGTCACCGATTGTCAGCGGATCATCGAAAACGACTGGCAGCCCGTCTGTAAATTGCGCGAGCGAATCTCCGAAGAGCGGCAGCGATTCGGGAAACGAACGGCGGACAAAATTCGATCCGAATTGATCCGTGACCGAAGATCGTGGGAGTCGAAAATCCTCGGTCGCGTTTCGGCTCAGTGGGGATACAGTCCCTTTTCGCTCTTGCTGAGAATCTATCAGGGGCTTGGCACGATTTTGTCGGGAGCACTGCTCACGCGAGTGCGTTCGCCGATTCAACTGGCTCTGTGGGGATCGTTCGAAGGTGTTCGCCGGTTGCGAAATCGCCGGGCGAAACAAGACACGGTTTTGCCGGAATTTTCCATCGAGGAATCGAATCAACTGAAAGAGTCCGCGCTGATTTTGACCGGCTTTGCCACGGATGCACACATTCCCGCCTCGCACTGCCAGCCGAGTGTCGTGCAATCGGAATCGAAACAAGCGAACGCGGTACTGCTCGAAGAGGTCAGTGCGGAACTGGAGACAATCACGGATCGGCTCGCCCATCGGTATCAGCGACTGTGGTTTCGCTGCGTGTACGAAGTGTTGATCAGCGTGATGCTGTTTGTGCTGTTGTTTCGCCTTGCGAAGAACTTCTTTGTCGATTTCATGTGGTATAACGAACGGTTGCTCGGCATTGACTACTATTTCATCTCGCTCTTCTGGCTGATTCTTTGGTGTGCGCTTCTGCTCTTCTTTTTTACGCTGACATTACGCAAGGGGATCGAGCACCTCATTCGGAAGACTTCAAAAAATTGGTATCGCTTGCCTGCGTTGGAACGGCTCTTTGCGTCGTTGGAAACGGAGACGACTCGCATCTTGGCGTTTCGGGACGAGTTGGAAACGTTGAAGGGATTGATTGACCGGATCAACCAGCAAGCGGAAAAACTGGACAAACGATTGGGAAAAAAGCGATAGACGCGGAGCGGGTCATTTTTCGCATGCAATGGCAACCAGTAACGTTAATGGCAGCCGGGAGCGCAACGTGAAGGCGGTTGCGCTAGCAAGCGCGGTCGTGTGCAGTCGCGTAATGCCGGTGCATTGCGGCTGCGTTGAGCCAATCATGTTCGCGCCGCAATGCACCGGTGATCTGACCTGCACCCGACCGGTCGCTCCGACGCTGTCTGCGCTCCCAACTGCCATTGAAAAAATATGCATGTGGGAAACGGTACACTAGCAAATGAAGTCTCTCAGCACCTCATTCAACCGTTGGTCAATTTCCAGGCGGATTTGTTCGGCGCAGGCTCGATAGACGGTGACGGAACCGCCGATCGGATCAGCAATGTCGCCGCCGTCCCTCCGAAGCACATTCAATCGGGAGTCGACGTTGTGCCAGGTCGAGAGAATCTTTTCCCGATGGTGCCGGGTCATCGTAAAGATATAATCTGCAAAACGGACATGGGCTTCATTCAGTGGCAACGAACGATGTCCGCTCAAATCAAGACCATAGTCCTTGAGTATTTCGATGGCATGGGCACTGGCGGGTTGCCCTTCCTGCGCCATTAAACCGGCGGACTGAACCACAAGTTGATTCAATGCGTTCGCCGAACAGTTCAGTCGTTTCGCAAGCAGTGTTTCGCAAAGATATTCCGCCATCGGACTACGGCACGTGTTCCCCGTGCAGACAAACAGAATCATCAACGCCGCCAACCGTTTGATCGTTTCCGCTTTCAGTGCCCCCTCCCGAAGTACCGTGTAATCGTCGCCCACAATTTTTACAATCGTCGAAGGTGTCGGTGACAAAAGTGGTCCATTGTCGATCAGAAGATCAATTCCGTCACCGAGGTCGCTGACGATCTGCTCGATGGTTGCCGCTTCTCCGTGCCCCGTTTTGTTGGCACTGGTCAGGACAATCGGTTCATTCAGTTCAGCGAGAACAGTGAGGAGCAAGGGATGGTCTGGCACGCGGCAGCAGATCGTCGATTGCAACGAAACGGCTTTTTGAACTGCCGGAGAAAGTTTCCAAAACATACTCTCGGGTGGAACGTCAAGCACTAAACTGACAGGACCCGGCAAGCAACGACGACCCAGCCGATGAGCCAGCGGACTCATTTCGAGGCAAACGTCGCTGATCGAGTCCACACTGGGAAATGCCAAGGCAAAGGGGTGATTGTCGTGCCGTCCTTTGAGTTGGATCACTTTACGGACAGCCTCCTCATTGGTCAGCCGAGCGGCGAGACCATAGACTGTTTCTGTTGGCACGACCGCCACCCCGCCCGCCTGCAACACATCGACCGTTTGACTCACGGCGGCGTTCCAGTCGCAGTTCGAGAGGCGTAAATTGATTCGTTCAAAAGTCATGGGGTGTGAGACAGGATACAAACTGAAGCCGGTTGAAAATTCCGCAAGCCGATTGTTTTAGCCCGACAACGAGAAACCCGGCGCGGGCGAGGCGGCTACGCCCTCGCACTTCCGCCTCGCCCGCGTCGGGTCACGGAACAATTCCGGTGAAAATTGACGATGGCGAATGGGCTTCTCGGAAAATTTCCTGGAACTTCGCGACGATTTCGGGATGCTTGTCCGCAATGTTTGTCTTTTCTCCCAAGTCGTTTTCCAAATCGTACACTTCAATGAGACCGCCCGGTTGCGAACTGGCATTCAAGCGGATCCCCTTCCATTTTCCGAATCGAGCGGCGATCTTTCCCCGCTGTTCGTAAAATTCCCAATAGAGATAAGGATGCTGCTTTTGAGCGGCAGTGTTCCCAAGAAGCGTCGGCAGAAAACTCAAACCATCAAGTTGCTTCGGATATTCGGATTCAGGAACGCCCGCTATTTCTGCGAACGTCGGCAACACATCCCAAAACGCACCGATGTGTTCAGAAACACTGCCAGGCTTGATCTTCTTGGTCCAACGAACCAACGTCGGCACACGGATCCCACCCTCATAGAGGTCTCGCTTGATCCCCCGAAGCGGACCGGTCGAGCGAAAGAAATCGCTGTGATGCCCCCCTTCCTGATGCGCTCCGTTGTCGCTGGAAAACATGATGATCGTGTTGTCATCGAGGTTAAGTTCTTCGAGCAAAGCAAAAACTTTCGCCACGGTTTCGTCGAGCCGATTCAACATGCCGGGAAATGCCGCGACCGGATTACGAACTTCGGTATTGAATGAATATTTACCAATCACATTCTCGAATTCGGGAAACACGTTGCGCCACGGGGCTACATACGGTTCGGGAACCTGCATGGCTGCATGCGGAATCGTTACAGTCATGCAACAGAAGAACGGCGTGCTCTTGTTCTTCCGAATGAAGTCGAGTGACTCTTTCTCGATCAAATCGTGTGAATACGTTTTACCATCGAGTTCGATCTTTTCGTCACCTCGGTGCAGAAAAGGGGGATAGTAATTGTGTGCATCGCGTTGACTGTAATAACCGAAGAACTCGTCAAAGCCGTGGTTCATCGGCGACCCCACATTGGTCTGGGAACCGAGTCCCCATTTGCCGAAGCAACCGGTTGCGTAACCGGCTTTCTTGAGGAGCGTCGCCACGGTTGTTTGATTGGCGGCAAGCGGAAAATTGCCTCCGGCAGGGTCTTCCTTGTTCCCGCGAATGTAACAATGCCCGGTGTGCAAGCCTGTCATAAGGCTGCATCGGGACGGCGCACAAACCGTACTGCCTGCGTAGAATTGGGTGAACTTCATGCCTTCCGAAGCCAGACGGTCAATGGAAGGTGTCGCGAATTTGGTTTGCCCATAACAACTCAAGTCGCCGTAACCAAGATCGTCCGCCAGAATGAAGATGATGTTCGGTTTCGCCTCAGCGGCTACAAGAGTAGCGGCAAGGAGCAAGCCCGAACAAATCGTGAAGAAAATTCGTTTTAACATTTTTCGAGAAGGGGTTAAACATTGTCGTTCGAAAACATCCCCCCTCCAATTCTAACCGAGTTATCTTGAAACTTCAACGGGTAGGCAACTTCCGTCTTGTATGGTTCGAGTAATTCGTGTATAGTCTTACGTATCATGAAATCTTGTCTTGGGACATTTTGAATCGACGCAACAAAGGAGCAAACAACATGGCAAATCGAGTGTTCATCATTGGGGCAGGCGGAGTCGGGCGAGTCGTGGCATTCAAGTGCGCCCAGCGTCGGGACATTTTTCATGACATTACGTTTGCGAGTCGTACAAAATCGAAGTGCGACGCGATCGTGTCGGACATCTATGCCAAAGGACACACAACGCCGATTCGTACCGCTGCGGTCGATGCGGATAACGTTCCCGAACTCGTCGCTCTCCTCAAAGACACGAAACCGAATCTCGTCATTCACGTTGCCTTGCCTTATCAGGACTTGACCATTATGGATGCGTGTCTCGAAGCGGGAGTCAACTATCTCGATACCGCCAACTATGAGCATCCCGACACCGCCAAGTTTTGCTACGGTCCGCAGTGGGAATACCACGAACGTTTCCAAAAGGCGGGACTGCTGGCACTGCTCGGCAGTGGATTCGATCCCGGCATGACCAATGTTTATGTTGCCCACGCCAAGAAACATCATTTCAATCGTATGGACACGGTAGACATTATCGACTGCAACGCGGGAGATCACGGCTATCCGTTTGCGACGAACTTCAATCCTGAAATCAACATCCGCGAAGTGTCGGCGAAGGGTCGGTACTACGAAAATGGCACGTGGCACGAGACTGATCCGCTTTCCGTCAAAAAAGTGTTCGATTTTCCCGATGGCATTGGTCCGAAGGATATGTACCTGCTCTACCACGAGGAGATGGAATCGCTCGTCAAACATTTTCCCGAAGTACAGCGGATGCGGTTCTGGATGACATTCGGGCAATCGTATCTGACGCACTTGAAAGTGCTGGAGAATGTCGGCATGACTCGCATTGATCCGGTCATGCACGAAGGACGGGAAATCATTCCGCTGCAATTCTTGAAAACGCTCTTGCCCGATCCGGCATCGCTGGGTCCGCGCACGAAGGGGAAAACGTGCATCGGCTGTTGGATTACGGGGGACGCTCGTGTGCCGTCGGTTTCGCCGTATTACATTTACAACACGTGTGTTCACGAAGAATGTTATGCCGAGACGGGAGCACAAGCGATCAGTTACACGACGGGAGTGCCAGCGGCGTTGGGTGCGAAGATGATTCTCGCCGGACAGTGGTCGGGGAGTGGCGTGTTCAATATGGAGCAGTTCGATCCTGATCCGTTCATGGCGGAAATCGGCAACTGGGGTTTGCCCTGGGTCGAAACGTTTCCGAAAGAGGATCGCGGGTTATGCTGCGAGCAGACATAAGGCTTTCGCCAGAAACGTCACGTTCAAAACGTCACGTTCAATCTGGACGACTTTCCGAACAGGGTATTGAAACGTTATGCCACCTGCTCCCTACCGCCAGATGCCATCGTGAGGCGATTGATTCAAGAAGCCCCCATGTTGGTTCTCCAAGTTGCCCAG
>Ga0123353_10004947_pt1 | contig 17357 bp, 7 predicted proteins | sample TergutLab28metaG_3_FD_92763 | JGI IMG/M metagenome (GOLD analysis project Ga0123353, IMG submission 92763) | Labiotermes labralis P3 segment gut microbial communities from Petit-Saut dam, French Guiana - Lab288 P3 | ecosystem: Host-associated > Arthropoda: Insects > Digestive system > Gut ...
AATGCAATTTTGACCTCCTGATGATGAGCACATGTGCTCGAAACATGTAAAGACATGAAATAAAACTTATTGTGGAAACAAATTTTGTGCATAAAGTTGGTTAAATACTGAGACAAATATACTGAGTTGCACGGTTAACAAAACGTCAAAATTTATATCTATTTGATTTGAAGACCCAGTTCGTACCGCGTAGTAAACACTCTCTGCCTCGGTTATAAAATCCAGTCAGTTAATGCTGTATAGAGAAATAATCGCTGTTTGTTCTGAGATCCGCGCTAAACACATAAATGCATCGTGGACAGAACGTAGAATTTCTTAATGTACCGGCTGGTGTACATTAAGTAAGTCTTAGGCTTTAAAGGGTTAATGAAAACAACCAGTTACTGAAAGACAAGAATAGAGTCAGCTCTGAGGAGGCCTTGCGTATCAAGTCTGAACCATGTCAGACAGCAGACAATTGCCAACTAGTAATGTTACAACGGCAAAACCTGACTGAACATGTGCAAAGTGTTGAACAACCTCGTTTAATAACCTAGACGTTTATTGCTGCGTTGTAAGTAGCCTTCTATTCAAAGTTTGAAATGAAACACTGAAGCATTTTTTTGAGCGTGGCCTACTTTAAACGTTTTGTGTGTGGTGCCGTCGTGACTCAGAGGCCTATGAAACTCACCGAACTCGATTATTCTGCACGACCCATTACTTGGCAAACGGGTCATTTTCGCAATCCTTACTGTGAAGACATTGAGAGTCGCGGCCTACGGTCTGCACCCGATTTGTATCGGCTTGTAAACAGACATTACAATGAACACAAACACACGTTTATTAAAATCACTTTTCCCTCCCTCACTCAGTCGGCAGTTTTTCCTGTTCCACAAAGAACCACCTGCATGGTTTAGCATTGTGGCCATGTCTTGGTCGTTTGCGTGACGTACTGAAATAACATGGTTCACTTTATTAGAACGATTCTTTAATTTTGGCTTTACTGCTATTAGGCTTCAAACACTACATCAGGGATGCACAAATCCCAGGCGCCAGGTCAACAGGGCTGCTAATTTTGTAAGATGAGACATAATATTCTGTGATAAATGGGTCCCTGTCGCCACGGCATGGCGCGTCCTCAGGTTACGGATGGAGGAACGTCCTCCGATATGGAGGGTAGCTGCGAATATATTGAATAAGCAGTAGCGGACAGCCTACAAGAGGTAGTCCTCCAGCTTGGGGGTTGAGCGAGGTGCTAACAACTCCTCAACTTAAACACGTATCTTGTTACGAAATATCCATACGTAAACAACGCCTCGGGCCTGGACTGATATTGATAGGGAAATGTGGCGGGAACACTGGGGATTGTGGTAATGAACTTTCGGGTTCCATAAAATGGGGGGAATTTATTGATTAGCTGAAAACCGGTTACCTTCTCAAGAAGGAATCTGCTCCATGGTATAAGTAAGTAAGTATGTAAGCAAGTAAGTAAGTAAGTAAGTAAGAAGCATAATATTTTTGGGTGCTCAGTATACTCCATGTCGTCTTGTTGGCATCCAAAACTTTGAGATGTTTCTTAGATATCTATAAAGTTTGTAGAACCCTACACTATATATATATATATATATACATATATGTGTGTGTGTGTGGGGGGGAGGGGTATGATTAATTGGGACCAATAAACATTCAGAAACATTGCAAAACATTTTCAGTAAAAGAGTGAAGGGTCTATTTGGTCCCAACAGCTTATAAAATCTAGTGAAAAATATGAAACGAAATCAAGAGGAACAAATGCATGAAAGTGTATTTTTAATAAAAAAAAAAGGATGTATGCGCCTAACGTCTTGTTTCTTACGTAAAAGATTGAAAAAATCTGTCTTGTAATGGCAAGGTGTGAAGGTTTCATTGCTTTCCTGTTTATCATTTGGAGGCTTCCCATAACAGTGGTGACATAATAATTATTCGTAATTAAATTTGCTTTTAATTTTAAATATTTTGTTTCAGGGACAATTTTGTCCAAACAAACATGAAAAGTAAAATAAACAGAATAAAAACATGGATAACACAGCTGTGTTTTATCATAAATTCTACTTCAAATAAAATGAGATTCTTATGTAAAGTAAACTATATCAGAATGCTGAATTTTTATTGGACACTTTTAATGCAGCTTTCATGTTACTCTTCCGTATAATATTGTTTACCGCTTCTGCATGTAGTAATAAGCTGTAGTATCGACAGAGCTAATCAGGCTGCGTAGCCGGTCAATACTACTTTCAGCGTTTCGCACGTCACAGTGCCTGCTCAACAGTTTTTACCATTTTGATACGAGTATGCACTTCAAAAAATGAGGGCAGGGTCAGGGCGTACCCCATGATGACTCAAGGGCGACGAGTGCATTTAATTAATTGCAAGTTGCTTCACGATGTGAGACAAAACACTCACACACCCTCAGCTCGCATTCCATTGCAGAACTCCCTGATAAGAGGACAAGCGTTGTCACAGTGGATTCTGGTTTGAGACTTCGACCCTGTGGCTCTGGGCGGCGATGGAGTCCAGGGCCTCTCGTTTTTCAGGTTTATGTTTCTCGTGTTTAGGCGCGTTCGCAATTGAGGAAAGCTCCTAAAAGTTTCGTCATGTCTGTCCGTCCGTCTGTCTGTCTATCTGTTCTTCCTTTTTCATGGAACAACTCGGCTCCCACTAGAAGGAATTTCATGAAATTTGATATTTGATTATTTTTAAAAAATCTGTAAAGAAAATTAAAATTTCACTACAATCTGACATTTTAATGGGTACTCAACAAGAAGGCCAATATAAATTTTGGTCATATCTCGTTCACTTCTTCTTAAAATGAGAAATATTAACCCTTGTAGAGAACATCGAAACATGTATTTTATGTAAAATAATTTTTTTTTCGAAAATCGTGAGCTTTATGAGATAATGTGGGAAAATATTCTACAGCTGAACAATCCACTGATGACAATATAGTACGGCGAATGGGCATTGATTGCAGGATTAATAAGGGAACAAACACACACTCAGAATAAGTAATATGCAATGCTGTTCCACTGCAATAACCGTCGCACCAATGCGACTCAATCTTAGGTTATACGTACACTTCCTCTTTCCTTAGGCTCGGAGACTGGCTATCCTGCTGAGACATTAATCCGTAACTCCTGCTAAACTAACGTCATAACCCTACTCATACAACGGCATGTTCTTTACAAATTACCATTAACAACCATACTTCGAATGAACCGTTTAAGTCTAATTTCTTAAGTATCTGCTTGCCACTCTGCTAGCCAACAGCTTGTCCGCCTTTTACTGTCTTCACAGCAGCATGGCAATTCCAAGTTCCTGTGTGACATTTTCTCATATGCTAATATTTTGTCTTTACGATGATGGTTTTTCTCCCTCTAGCCCGGAACTCCAAGCTGCAGTTCCACTCCTTGTCTGTCACTCGCGAAAGCTTATTCACAGAGCCTATCCTAATTCGGCAGCCGTCTCTTCGAAACACACCCGCTGCTGAACTACGTCTTTCGGATAATACAAACATTTAACCTACATTTTCCTACAATTCGACGAACTAAATATCACCTGCTGTTGTATAGAACTGTTAAGCCCACAAAACGGCTCAGTGATAACACTTCAACTCAATGGGTATTTATTAACGTGCATTCTTAACAGCAAAAGTGCCTACAACAAGACCAGCAAAAAACACAAATACAACACAAAAACAGTACAAATACATAAAGACAAAACTTTAAACAAACAAAACAAAAACTATAAGGTGGGAGAAAACAATATAAAAGAAGTAAAAGGTAAAGAAGTCCCTTTGTTCTCTTGTGGCACAGAGGGTTCCAGGAAGTTAAGGTTCCCACATGTCATGAAAACGGCACAGGATGGTGGTAAGGTTGTGAGCCTTACACACCGGCCGCTTTACCCCCAGGAAATGCTCGTGATACTCATTTTTGTTAGAGGCTGAGTCGACCCCAGGGCCACAGTGCGATCGGAAGGATTTATGTGAATGACACCAGCTGGGATCGAACAAGCGACCTTCCGATTTACACAAAAGAAGTATTAGGGCAAAATCCTACATCCTGAAAAAAACACAGATAATTGATATAAAAATGCCACAATGGGTTTTAAAGAAGTGATGAGTTTCCTAAAGATATCCATGATCATTATTATTATAATAATGAAGATGATGATGATAATAATAATCAATGTATTAATTAAACCGTCTTTACACAACAATATATTGTTTTGTAAAGACGGTTTAATTAATACATTGTTTACGTACACACAACGGGATGGAAACTATCCAATTTATAATAATAATAATAATAATAATAATAATAATAATAATAGGGCGACTGGAACAATTTCAAAATCACTCAGACAGTACCTGAGCAACATACAAGGAAAGAACAAAATTAAGGTGCAACAAAGAACAGCCATATTGGGCACTGCACACATACTGCGGAAATTGTTCATGTAAAAGTACAAAACATATTTCACGGGTGAAATAACATTACACGTAGCACAAATTGTAAAACTGAACAGCTGCAACACTCTCTACCCAGAAACATGGTTTATTTCAGGTATAGAATTATATATAATCTGCATTTAGGTAATAATAATAATAATAATAATAATAATAACGTATGAAGTGTGCGCGAAAGTTTATAAGCCTCCTACATTTTCTTGCGGAAAGAGCTCTGTGGCAGTATCCACAGCTTGCTTTAGTGCGGCGGTAGATATCATTGGACATTTAAAGTTAAGATGGTTTAATTTAGTGACGAAGGTCAAATTCTGTTGCAACATTCCTGCTCACTCAGTCATACTTCTGTATCAGAGAGCAGCTTGTGTGTTTGATAGTGCGGTTTTAACTAAATCGGTTTGCAATTGCACAGAATAATGTAACTGTCACTGGCAAAATGAAAGGTAGAGAACTTACACAAAACATGGGAATTTTTGACTTTCAGGAATTTACTGTGAAATTGTTTTAATTCATTTTACCTTCATGTTTTAACTTTATTGTGAGATTGACTTTCATGACCTTCCATGTTATAAGCTGTGAAGAATGTGCTAATTATTGTTCCTGCATAACTGCAAAGAGCTACGAAATGTAGATTCTTAATATTTTAGAAAAGAAAAGTTCAACGGCGAAAAAAGACTGCAGCGATCTTTGGCAGAAGGAATTCGAAGGGTTGACCATGACAACCAAACACCTACATTTTCCTTTAAACTGTATCCATTTTGTCTGCTTTCACGGATGTAAGTTGGTAAGAATATACGGACCAATTAAACTCGTAAAAGTAGCCATTTTTAATCTACTCTATGGGAAATGTGCCAAATTTCCTTAAAGCACCGTAAAAGTGATCCCGTTACAGGCCTGGTGTGGCCCAGAGGGTGGGTAGAAGTATAGCTCTACTCTTCCATGACCGCGACACTAGAAGGGGGTGAGTGGTCAGCAGCACGCCCTGGCCGCACTTTACCCCCGGGAAAGACACGGTACCCATTTTACAGGAGGCTGGGTGGGCCTCAGGGCCGGTCTGGACAGGCGGAAAACCTCGTCCCCACCGGGATTCGACTCCGGACGGTCCAGCCCGTAGTCAGTCGCTGTACCGACTGAGCTAACCGGCCCACTTAAAGCACTGTACAAGAGATTAGTCCCTGATCAAGGCGAAACCAATTACGGATATAAAAGTTTAATTTTGGTTGTATCGTATTGTGATACACATTCGTGTCCTTCATAATAAATGTATGCTCTAAAGAGGCCATTAAAAAATGACAGTGTTTGGGGGGTATGAATACATTTGAGGCGCCCCCCTCTTCTGCCTAATGCTGTATTATCCTCCAGGAACATGAAATTAAATCAACCTTTCCAAATTGCTTGTCGCTATAAAATTTTGTAATGTGCTCCTCGCCATAAGCACTCCTACGAAAAAGAAGGCCTAAAGGAATGGAAGACGGAGAAATATGTTAGGAGAAGTGAATCATGTCGATGAACATGTGCACTTGATCGATCGATGAGGTTTATTTCCGTGTCTTTTTAATACAATGAATAACGGGAATATATTTTACAGTTTTCCAATGTGAAAATTATGTAACATGCAGTGAGAAGCACGTTGCAGTGCTGCAAGTGAGATATGGATCACAGTGTACGGTACTGTTAACCCTAATAAAACAGATCTGATTAGTAGTTGTTACAATTTGATTTACTGTTCTGATCATTCTTATAATCAAATCTAAATCTCGGTCATATCTTGCCACAGACAAGTTGAACTGCGTGAATGCACCACGCCCAATGGTAACGGCGAAAGCATTCGGGAAGTCTGAGTTCAGATCCAATCGTGGCAAAATATAACCGTGAAGGAGTACTATATGGTAATTGCGGGTCCAGAGGTGGAGTACGTGGGTGTGTATTGGCTTTTAATTTTTTTGTTGTGACGTAGAAAGAGGAAATGTAAATAAGCCCTGAGATTTCATAGTTTTTGGATCTCCACATGGTAAGGAAATTCCTGATATAGTATAAGAATGGATTCAGCACCTTCCAGACAAATTCTAAATAACGTATCGTTTCTATAACATGTTTATATATTCCGACTCCGTATTCATCATCATCATCATCATCATCATCATCATCATCACAATCACCATAATTATTCAGACTAAAACTTTGTTTGGATTTACAGTGTCACACGTTTATACTGAAATCCGCACAATTCCAAACCCACTACGAAGTCTACTAATACACAGGATGGTTATTCCTGAAGACAATATAAATTTACTAGTACACAGCAATGTTTATGTATAACTGTGAAATTACTGCAAGCAGGAAGACAAAGGCTAGGGCTATGCCTTCAGATTACATGCTTGGACAACTGGTAGGTCACTATGATCATACGAAATATAGGGACAATTAAAAGGCCCCGTATGACCTCACTAAACACATACACAGTTTATAAAATTGTAATCGCACTAAATACCCGGGCAAATGAAAGGCCTTTGTGTCACCAAATGAATGGACACTCAGTTGACCCCTCTGATGGCAAGAAGTGCACGGAAAATTTGAACGTATGGTATCACACAAAGTCCACGGACATCGTCGGCCTTGCATGACTACACTAAATGCATAAACTTGTGTAAGGCAAATATAATCACACAGTTGAAAGGCCCTGTTCACACTAAAAGCACGGAAAATATGTCAGCCTGTATGATTGCACCAATGCAGCGAAAATGGCTCCCACTCTTCTTCATGCAGACAATTTTATGTTCTTGTTTTCCACGTGGCAGTACTATTCTTTCTCATACACTTTCCAGGAATCACATAACGAAATAAAATTAACTTTTGTGAAAAGAGAATAAACATTAAAGTAGACTCTTTCCTTTTACCGGCTGGTAGAATTATTTCTACATTAATGCTCACTATATATACATAAAAAACGAAATTGGCCTTTTTGCGTAATGCGCACCAGCAACATAATGTGCGTCGTGCATGCTACCATAACCTGTTCCGTGTCAGAGAGAACCTTTCCATCATCTTCTTGATCAACCATTCTCAGCATATACTACGATTTATCACTCTTTATAACCAAGAGTTAGCGGTACAAATTAACAAATTAGTTTATGGCCACCTACTCTGTAATAGAGCTTCATCTATTTTGATAATGAGGTACAATTTGTCACAGAATCTACACAGTCTATCAGTCATCCAGTTCAAAACAGCCTCTCTGTTGTCCGTAGGTTCTTAGCAGTCGGCTGAAGCAGTGGGGATTTCGAAAAGAAACGCCACTGATGTTAACAGGATTAATTTCAATTCCGCTTTTGTAGCAAATATTGAGATATGTTATTGCATGTACCGTACAGCTTGTACAGTTTGTTATCCAGACCAACAAATACACAACATACATATTAAAAATATTTTGTATATCGTAAGCGCTGCTACATGTTTCAATTCATCTACATCATCTTCAGGGAATCTTAACATTGTACTTTGCTAAAGTTACAAAGTTATTAAAGGTAGGTTGAAGAAATCCGACCAGGTGCAACCATATGCAGATATTTATATACTGCTAAATTACTATACATATTTCAGGCGTCCATCGCGCCTATCATCAGGAGTACATAAAACTGTAGTTTCAGCCACTGGTACAGACCATACTATCTGGGGAGCAAGCAAACTGCATACTTTTGCGTCTCGTTGGATTTCTTCAACCTAGAATTACGAAGCACGGAACCACGAATTAAAAAAATTAAAGTTACAACTGAATAATATTAGTAGATTAAAGTGTTCACGTGATTTTTTTATTGATAACATACAGTCTGTAAAACCTTAATAATTATAGCATGTGGAAGTCTTTGTTTGGTGGCTGCATATACAATCTGGTCAGTCTTATGGGTGTAATCCTGCAGTGTAGAGTAAGTCCATCACATACAACACATTGTAACCTCTCTGGTCACATTTCGTTGACCTTACATATTTTATATTAATTCATTGCAGGATTACACCCATTAGACTGTCCAGATTTTATGTGCGGCCACCAAACGAACAACTTCCACGTGTTATAATTATTATCGTTTTACAGATTGTATTTTATCATCCAACAACGATTACGTTAACATTTTAATTTACAAATTTTATTCAGTTGTAATTTAGCAAAGTAAAAAGTTAAGACCCCCTGCAGAAGATGCAGATGCACTGAAACATGTAGGAATGCTGATGATACATAAAATATTTTTAATATAAATGTTGTGCATTTGTTGGTGTGGGTAATAAATACTGAGGCTTTATGGAACGCTTCCGAAGTTATTTCAAATGTAAAAAGAATCTTTCGTCGCCACAGTTCCGAGTATTTCGGTAAGAGTCTGGTAAGTTCCTCCTGGTGGACAACAGTAAGAAAACAATAAAGGAAAACAAATATTAAGGGACGTCAGAATTAAACTTTGGTTGACACGTTGTCATACTTGACTCTTATATTAATAACTTTATTATTATTATTATTATTATTATTATTATTATTATTATTATTACAGGATTGTTCAGTAAGTGTGATACATATACTTCAATCTTACTGTTCACAACGTCACTGGGTTCTCTTTTTTCTATCAGTTTTTTATATACATATTTTTCAATAGCTCTTAGCACGTTTGAAATCAATATTGACCCCTTAATGACTAAGATGGACCTAAATGACAGTTATATATTCATTTCCTACAGCACAGTGAACACACTTCTTCTCCTTTGTAAACAGCGACTTAGTAAATGCTGTATAGGGAAATAATCGCTGTTTGTTCTGAGATCCATCCAAAACGCCTAAATACTCTGTGTGGACAGAACGAAGAAATTGGAGTGCTAAACCTGTTGTTACGTAGAGCAACCACGAGGCTTTAAAGGATTCAGCCTGTAAGAGAATCTAATTATTTGTTTTTTTTATCGAAAACGACAACTACTGCTCCTGAAGTTTAGTCTGAAGGCAAACACGTTTAGGCAATGTAGTTTTGCGCGTCTTGTTACATGTGTGTGTGTGTGTGTGTGCGCGCGCGCGCGTGTGTGTGCGTGCGTGCGTGTGTGTGTGCGTGTGTGTGTGTGGTGTGTGTGTGTGTGGTGTGGTGTGTGCGTGCGTGTGTGACGTTTTATCTTTCGTCATCTATTGGCAATTACGAGTATTTCTTTCGTTTTCATAGAACATATTTCATGAACAGAAATAAGATTTCAGAGATCAGTGAAGCACAAAATTAAGTCTGTGCACTCGTATTGGCAGAGCTGCAAAACGAAGATGGTGTCACTTGTAAGGACTCCAGAAAGACACTCCAAGCTGAGTGTCGCAAGTAATTAGAAAGAAAAAACCATATTCGCTGAGGACACGTAACCTCTATTGCCGTATAGGAATTACAGAAGAGGAAGAGAGAGTGACTTAATGGAATGTTTCACCCTGAAATTTGCTTCAGGGATTTAGAAAATGGCGACAAAATCGGTGAACAATCGCAATAAAAAAAAGATAATCTTAATATATTTTCTGCGGCTTTTAAGGTAGGTGTTGTTCACGTGATCATCTTCTGGTATTTTTAGCATGCCGACTTACACGTTGATTCCGATGTTTCAAGCGGACGTACTGCCACCATTTAAGGGTGAATGAATTAGATTCTGGTGGATACTGAAATGACTGAGACACCAAAAACACAAACCAACCAACCAACCAACCAACCAACCAAACACTTGCATTGTCTGTTGCCTTATACCTGTGCATGAAACGCATCACTGAGCTGTGGTAAAGACACTTGTAACTAAACCGAGATTGAGCTTGCGCTAACGACTTTCCCGTCTTGGCTGAGATTCTTGATGTTGTCATGGTAAGGACTTGTGATTACAAAGACAATACGTTCTCTTGAGGGAAAGAACATTGGTTAGATGGGTGTCGGGTTTGAAACCAACGTGTCTGGTCACGTAGGCTGAAGAAGTTTGCGACCTGGGGGGAAATCGCTTTGGATACAGGTCATCCCTGGTGGAGGGGGGGTACAGTGCGGGATATTTCCTGTCTTGTAATTGTATCCTGGCATTAGCCTTAAAAAAAACTGCGAAAAATCACGGAACACCTCCGTAAATGTAATCAAAACTGCCAGGCAAAATTTCTTGTGGCAAAATGGTTGACTTCTTATAGGCAGGCTCGAATGTCCTCCTAATTTCCAGTCGCCTGAGGCCTTAGATGAAGGCGATGTTTGTCAGCTTTCAAGCGTGACGCGTACATTTCAGGTTGACCAAGTAGGAGATTCGACGCACCAATTGACTTTGATGTGTTAGGCAAAAAAGAGACGTCGAAATCCTCGTGAACTTGCTTCTTATTAAAGTTCCCAGTTTCCTGAACCACGGTGCGAATACGATTGGATTCTACCACCTGCATGATTGATAAGAGGACCTGGTCCATTGCATAGGTACATATGCAAGGACTGTGATCAATCAAAACAAAGGAAATGGTGGAGGACTTCAGATATTGTCGTTTGCAAATGTGAAATATCAACTTCTTTTGGTTCAAGAATAAAAGACCAACTTGATTTCGTTTGCTATTTTGTTTCACTTCTTATGTGCTCAACATGTTTCGGACCACCCAAACCCAGCCGCACCAAATCTCCAACACACAACGAACCGAGAACAAAACGACCGACGTGGTAATTCAACAGCACAGTCGCGAGCTCCTGATGATGGATATAATAATGTCCGAAACATTTTGAGCACATAAGAAGTGAAATAAAATAGCAAGTGACATCAAGTTGGTCTTTTATTCTTCAACTATCACAATGATGCACGGTCCAATAAACATAAGATTCTTTTGGTTCGTTCAAGGTGTGCCCTGCTCTTTCCTTTCCGGGTTCGAATTGCCCCAAATTTTTGCAAACCTACCTATATAATCAACAAATTTCCTCCTCCAAACAACTTCAGGCATTATCTACGAGAAGTCAATCCAGTGATTCTGAAGATGGAGGCAGCACGCCCCGCCGAAACTTTGGAATTAACCTATGAGAATATAATATGTAGAATGATAGCAAAAGGTATGGTCTTTTTAAGGGACAGATAAGCTCACACTTAGTATCTTACACTAAGACACTAACTCATTTTCTATTGCGACTATATCTCAAGCCATCAACAATTTTTACACGTAAGCAGAAGAGCTGTGTCTAGCAGAATAATAAAATGGGGATGTCTTGCTTAGAATATTTCTCCTTGTTTTGGGTCCGTTTCGTATGCAGCAGTGTCTTGACTGTTGTCTTCAAATCTTAAAACGATTATGTTTGGCTTTTAAATATTAAAAACCGTGACTACGCATTGGCATGAACTGAGTCCTTTAAGCATAAGCTTCTTCAGAATGTAGAAGTCGGTAAATCACTGCTCAAATATCCAAATAACTACAGCAAGAGAATTTTTGATAGACCCCGCCATTTTTACGATATTCCGGTCCCGATTTCAATCCTGAAACAAACGTACTTATTTCTAATCCTAAACTTCAACATTTTAAGCTAAATTTTATATTATTTAGCAAGATTAATTCCACAAAATCTCCCTCTTCAGGTGCAGGTACATTTAGAAAGCCTGGGCTGATGTCACAAGCCGTGAGATTACACCAAGTCGTGTGCGGGTAAATCTTTGTGTTTCTGCAGTCGGAGAGGTGGAAGTGCGACTATTCTTTTGCGTCCCTAGCAGCTGTAAACATGTGACCGAGGAAGCAGTGCAGTAAAATTTGTGAGACTCGCGCTGAAGTTTTCATGCAAAAGATGGAACTTTGTGGATGTTTTCTGTTATACCTCCCTGCACGCCTGACTCACTTTCACTTATTTTTCTTCTTCCTGGTTACGTGTTAATTCAAGCATGTTTACCGTCATTCAACAGTTTTAGAAAATAATTCAGAGTATTGGAGATCGTTCGTGTATATTTTGCTTGCCTCTTTGTAAATAAGAGATTTTTAAAGTTTTTAGCTATATGAATTTCACCACAATACCCCCCCCCCCCCGACGCAAAATTAAATTTCGAATAACTCCATCTTTCCATGAGCAAGAATGATTGGTCACTCCCGTCCCACAAACTGTGACAAAAAATTTGAGACTCCGAGACCCTGTAATTTTGCCCAAATATTTTTTGATTGCCAGTTAGAATATTTTTCCTCATTTCACAGCTCATTATTCAAAGTAGAAAACGCCATTTAAATTTGCTTCCAATGCACTGAAAGTAGACAGTAAAATATGTTATCAAATGGTTCATATATGTTTATTATATCGGTATGCATATTCACTAAATTTCCAGTCTTTCATTTCCTGTCTGAAATCATAACTAAGGTCACTTCAAGAAAATATACATCTTCGAATGTGGCAAGAATGTGCCTACAATAGTTGTGCTTGTCTGCTCTTTCAGTGACGCACCTTGATATTGATAAAACTTCTTACCTAACGACCCACCTAATAAAAAAATTTTGGGCGTATAGATATTCAAAGTTGGCTTCCTTTCCAAACCTTGAATACACAATAGTCTTGCCTGACACCCAGAGTCCGTCAGGAGCCGTCTTAGGTAGCAGTGAGGATGAATCTTAGCTCACGCACAACACATCTGCAGGCTAAGCAGTTTGTCACATACATGGGATTTTCACGTACATACTGCTTGGTAAATTTATGTTACAGGTATTCATAAAAAATTGAAAGGACCTTTTGTAATCACAGGAATTTAGATGACGACGTCATGTGAAGAATCAGGAGTTGTCTTTTAATTGATATAGTTTCTCGGTCAGGCGGGTACTCTGGTAAACATATGTTTCTTCATGTGTTGAAACGGCTCTCTCAAAAATTCAGCTTACACAGTAGGTCGTTGTATGGAGCGGAGTGTAGTCAGCAATTAACTGGAAAGAAAATGGAAGGAAGAGGTGATGTTCTGAATACAATTAGGGCATTTGTCTACAGGACCCCAGAAAAAAATCGGTAACGCCACTGGTATTTCCTCAGGAGGTGCCCCTTTCGGATGCATAAGGATATATTAAATTGAGTTATTCGTGGTTATTACCGGCTCCACCCTGTAAATTCAACGATATTACCTCAAAATGTGCTGATACCACCACTTTCAACGTCACGTTCTATTTATGATTCACTAAAGCATCCAACCATTCGAAACTACGCAGTCTGACGTAATGAAAACATTATTAAGTAGAATATAATTAGTGTTGGTGAAGTAAATGAGAAATAAATTAATATTTCTCGCCTTTATTTCTTTGTGTATAAAATGCAAAATAAGGTTAGAGGGCGTAAAAAGTGAGGAATTATAGCATATATATATATTAAAATCCTTCGTGCGAACCTTTTTTGTAAATGAAAAGCAAATTTTATTATATGTTCATTTACAATCGCAGTGTAAATTAGCATCTTGTTAGAAAGTGTGCTTTTTTGGTTATGTCACTTAACTTAATAAGATGTAATGTTCTGAATGTTAAATTCCAGCTTCTGTGAATTAATGTTAACTGTATCGCATAAGAAATGGCTGCATATCTGTAAGCATTATACATCGTTATGTTCTTCAAGACAGGAGATAGCTTAATTCATTAACCTTCTTTATTTCGACTTGTCACTGAGAGTTTATAAAATCATCCACTTGACATGATTTAATCTTTCTTTCATGTTCAGGTGACCGTGCATCGTGATAAATTCTTCTAATAAAACAAACGAGATTCACTAATTTCTCAAATTTATTTTTGGAATAAAACTCTACACGTTTCGGACAGTTCCTCTGTCCATCATCAGGAGTTTTGCACTGTACATACAGCACTGTTCTACGTCATACAGGTCTGATGTATGTACAGTGAAAATCTCCTAATGATGGACAGAGGAACTGTCCGAAGTATGTAGAGTTTTATTCCAAAAATAAATTTGAGAAATTAGTGCATCTTGTTGGTTTTATTATAAGAATATAAACATGATTTAATCTGCATGAAGCGGGGCTGCGGTTCAGGTATCATGCCGTAAACATTCGGATGCATCGTGACTTCAGGAGGATGATTTGAATAAAAATAAATCCTTTTTGGTCATTTTAACAAACACTTTCTTTTAGAAAATCTATCAGTTTTTGTAGCTTACAAAACTCTGAAGGCAGACGTAGCTCTTTTACGTAGACGTAACACTCTAAAAGCTATTCTATTCTGGAGGTACCCGCTTCGAATCTCAACCAAGTTGTCGGCTACAATGTGTGCGGTTTTCCACGAGTTCTCTCGAAGTCCCCAGGACCGCGATGGGGTAGAATCTTAACCGGGTCAACACCGCGTCGCCTAAAGTCATTTTCAAACCACCATTTATGGTCAGTTACCCACCTCAATTCACGAATTATGGTGGACTTGAAGTAAGACATAAATAAGGTAGAGGCCAGTTGAAATGTGATGGCACACGCTCAGAAAACAGATTTCCTCTTTCGGCGAAATGGACCAGTCCATTTAAATCGGCGTGGGCGTCGGTTCAGTCGACTACTGGCAGCCGTGGTGTGCGCATCAGCTTTTATTGTCGGTACTAATGCTGGACACACCATGCCCCTTCACTTCCCTTCCCGTGCGTCACCGTGTACCATCACATTTCAACTGGAGTCTAGGAGACAAGTACTGATGGAATGAATATTCCGTACAATAGTTTTCTACGGAATTCTGTGTAGTGGACATAAAATATATATTTCATTTTATCCGAAAATTTTGCAGATAAACTTTAGCAAATTTCTCCCTATGTAGATATGAAAAACACTCATGTAAGTATTCATGTAGTGTCTTTTGATTTGTTCAGTTTCAACCAAACTCAGTGTTTATCAAAAACAGCAGGAAAATTGTTCATTAATTAGAATCCAAGTAAATCCCTTTATTATTTCTCGACACGTTGCATTTAGAGAGACAGACAAATATAGAGAAGACAAGGGACGCGCTTCTATAAATTTTGGCTGCTAAATTTTCAGGTTAAAACCAAGAAAACACATTCCTTTCCCCCCACATATGGTGCCAAATTCTTATCAGCTTACTGAACTGGCGTAAAATAGATCCATTTTCCTCCCAAGTGGCCTTTTACACGGCCTCCATCTGCACCAACCATTCACTGTAAATCCTGTTCCACTGCTCCCTTATGAAACTCTCATGAACATATCAGTTCTTTTACGGCTTGGCTGGTTCCCTGACTGTTTAGCAGAACACCTTCAAGGTCCTTGTGGGTAGTTCAGACCGTCACATCATGGAACACTGGTTCTACAAAATATAATTATATAGTTCATTCACTACATGGCTCAATAGTGATGTACATTATTACTGGCTTAGTTTCGACTACCATTATCACAGATCAGCATCGATAGAACGGAGATCATTAATTAATATAAGTATATAGTCTAACACATCTTTATGGTATAAAATATAATTAATTCAAAGAACATTGAAATGAAATGTTTTGGCTTTCATGAAGCCATCTTCAGGCTGTGCATTAAAAGGGCTGTAATAGAAAGCTGGAAGCACCTAAAATTACCATATTTCGTTTATATTTCTTGATTGATAAAATATATCAGAATATAATATATAAAATACAAATATAAAATAGCATAGGATAACGATAATTATAAAATAAAACGTATGATAATGATGAGAGTCTTATATATTGGCAGTATTGCACAAGTTGTAATTATTGCGACATTATTTAAGATCCATTTCACTATTACCCTATGCTATTTTACATTTTATATTTACATTTTACACTTTATATTCTGATACACTGTATCGTTCAAGAAATGTAAAAGAGATCTCGTAATTTTAGACGTTGCCAATTGTATACTATAGCCCTTGTAATATGCAACCTGAAGATGACTTAATGAAAGCCGAAACATTGCAGCTGCTGTGTTCTTCTGATTAATTATATTTTACATAATAAAGTTAAGTTAGATTATAAATTTATATATAATTAATAATTATTGAAAACACAACGGGGATGCCGCACCTGAAAATTAGACTGTTGATCGGTAAAGTATGATTTATTTCTCATGGATCGACAACCCTAGTTGGCCTAGTCCTCGTCATATTTGAGATTTCAAGACCACACTCAGGTCTAACGTTCACGTGCCCGTGCATCGTGATAAATTCTTATAATTCTTACAATTATTCTTATAAAAAAAAACCAACTCTCCATAGCAAAGGCAGTTTCTTAAAAGTATTTTTTTAAAATAATATTGGACAAAGCAAATTAGTGTGCCCTTGTGACACTAAATTACAGGTTATTGACTTTTCTTATTCTTACAATAAAACAACTAGATTCGCTAATTTCTCAAATTTATTTTTGGAATAAAACTCTACATGTCTCGGACAGTTCCTCTGTCCATTATTAGTAGTTTTTCACTGTTCACACAACAGTGGCATATGTCATTGCTGTGTGTACAGTGAAAAACTACTGATAATGGACAGAGGAACTGTCCGAGACATGTAGAGTTTTATTCCTAAAATAAATTTGAAAAATTAGCGCATCTAGTTGGTTTTATTATAAGAACCACACTCAGGCAAGCTACAGTCGGTAGGGCACCTCCGGTCTAGTGATGAGCCCGTCTCAGAAATCTGTACCTGAGAACATTCAAAAACCACTAAAAAACACCTATGACACAAGCGGGATTCGAATCCGCAATCCCATGAAGCAAGCCGTCGCAGACCCACATGTTACAAAGTGCAGCCACCGGGATCACCAAAATACGAATTAAAAATAATTTGAGAGGAAGAACTTATTGCGTAATCGAGGAAATTTTCCAGAGTTTCTTCTGGGGGGGGGGGGGCGGGGGAGGAACAAGAAAACCCCCCCCTTAACAGGGGCCCAGACACATCACGAATACAACTCAAAAAACTAAAAAAACT
>Ga0123353_10004952_pt1 | contig 17350 bp, 15 predicted proteins | sample TergutLab28metaG_3_FD_92763 | JGI IMG/M metagenome (GOLD analysis project Ga0123353, IMG submission 92763) | Labiotermes labralis P3 segment gut microbial communities from Petit-Saut dam, French Guiana - Lab288 P3 | ecosystem: Host-associated > Arthropoda: Insects > Digestive system > Gut ...
CCCAATAAAACTGACTGATCAATGCTTTTCTTCATTAAGTCTGTAACTTTTTTCCTGTCAACTTCATATAATGTAGCAATATCATGTTTAACAGGATCTGTATATGGAAGATGAAAAGTATCAGTAACTAATCCTGCATCTTTAAAAAGTTTTCCTATTCTTTCAAGTTCCTTGTCGCTCTTTTTTTCGAACATGGAGAAATGTCCTTCTATACCGATAAATCCGGTTTTAAGACATATATCAACTATTTCTTCAAAACTTTTTTTAGTTTTTTCAAACTCAGCTGTATTAGCTGCAATGGCAAAGCCTTTGATATTTAACATAAAATTACTCCTCGCTAACTAATTTATATGCAAATTTATGAGAAAGATATAGGATTTTTTCCCATATTGTTATATCAAAATGAGTATTTTCCCCATTCCTTTTTCAAAATTCTGCTTTATACTGTAATTGACTATGATATAATCTAACTATAATTTTATATAAGCAGGAGGGAATTATGAAAAAAATTCCAATTTTATTTTTAGCTGTAATTTTCCTACTCCCGATATGCGGGGCTTTTGCAACAGGAGGAGGAGAAAAAAAATCTGGATCACAAGGAAAACTGTCAACAATAAATGTTGCTATTCCTGCACTCCCTGATACTCTTGAACCTGGAGTAACGCTTACAGTAGCTAGATATAGAGTAGCTTATAATATCCTTAACAATTTGATCGAATATGATTTTAAAGGAGATAAAGGCCTTATGCCTGCTCTTGCAGAATCATGGAAATATATTGATGGAAAAACACTAGAGGTGAATTTAAGAAAAGGGGTTAAATTTCATAATGGTGATGAATTAACTTCAGAAGATGTTGCTTTTACATTTGAAAAAATTATGGACCCTGTAAGTGGTTCAAAAAGTGCAGCAGGTAACTGGACTCTTTTCAGTAGAGTTGAAATTATAGATAAATACACTCTAAGATTTCATACAAAAGAAGTAGACCCCGTAATGACAAATAGATTAAGCTTGCCGGCTTTCCAGATAATAAATAAAAGAGCTTTTAAGGAAGCAAAAAGTTTTGAAGAGTGGTCATTGAAACCAATTGGAACAGGTCCATTTAAAGTAAAATCATTAATGCCTGGTGACCAGCTTGTTCTTGAGGCGCACAACGAATACTGGGGCGGAAAGCCATATGCAGATACCCTTATATTCAGGGCAGTTCCTGAAGTTTCTGCAAGGATAGCAGGACTTATTGCAGGAGATTATCAGGTTATTAGTGATGTGGCAACAGATCTTATTAAAACTGTTGAGGGAGATAAAAATCTCTCAATTGAAGGTGGTCCAAGCGCAAGTTATCTCGCTGTTTACTTTAATCTCCACAAGCCGTATTTTGATGTTAATTTAAGACAGGCCATGTCTCTTGCAGTAGACAGAGAGCTTATCATAAAAACACTTTTTTCAGGAAGAACAAGAGTTGTAAATGGACTTCAGGAGCCTGGATACGGTCCAATGTTTGTAAAAGAGATCCCTTATCCAAAGTACGATCTTAATAAAGCAAAAGAATTGGTAAAAAAATCCAAATATAATGGAGAAGTAATTCCTTACTATATTTTAAATGACTATTACCCAAATGAAGTAAGTGTTGCACAGGCAATGGTTGAGATGTGGAGAGCTGCGGGAGTAAATGTTCAGTTGGAAGTAAAAGAAAACTGGGGTCAGGTTAATATAGAAGATTCTAACAAGATAAGAATATTGGGAATGAGAAATACTTCACATACAGATCAATATGGAGATCCATCGGGTTGTTTGTGGAGAACATATACTCCAAAATATGATGCCCAGCTTTTACATAATTGGCAGGGAGCTGATGTAGATGAGTTTAACAAACTTGGAGAAATACTTGATTCAGCAGCAGATCAAAAAGTAAGATATAATAGCGCCAAGAGGATGCTTGAGATTTTTGATGCTAATCCTCCTGCAATGATTCTTTATCAGAATGTAGTTTTTTCAGCAAAAAGAAAAAATATTGACTGGAGTGCATACAGGCAGGTCTATATGTATTTTGGTCCTGAAAATTTTAAACAATAATATAGTTACAAGGGAATGTGAATGAGTAATGAGCTTTTAACAGTAAGAGATCTTAAGGTGGATTTTGTAAAGGATGGTAAACTGATAAATGCTATCCTGAAAGTGGATTTTTCACTTAGAGAAAAGGAAGTTATAGGACTCGTTGGAGAAAGCGGCTGTGGAAAAAGCGTTAGCTGCATGGCAGTTCTTGGAATATTGGGAGAAACAGGAAGAACTGGTGGAAATATTATGTTTGAAAATAAAAATCTCCTTGAGCTTTCCGAGAATGAAATGAGAAAAATAAGAGGCAAAAAAATATCCATGATTTTTCAGGATCCTGTTGCTTCTCTTAATCCTGTTAAAAAGATCGGTACGCAACTTATAGAAATAATTCAGACACATTCCCGATGTTCAAAAAAAGAAGCTATTGATAGAGCTGTTTCACTTCTTGAACAGGTGGGGATCGCAAATCCTCGTATAAGGCTTAAGGATTATCCTCACCTGCTTTCAGGAGGATTGTGTCAGCGTGTAATGATCGCAATGGCTCTTGCCGGAGATCCGGATATTCTTATTGCAGATGAGCCAACAACAGCGCTTGATGTAACTGTTCAGGCTCAAATATTGAATTTATTAAGAAAACTTAATAAAGAACGTGGAATGGCAACAATTCTTATTACACATGATCTTGGTGTAATTGCAGAAAATGTTGAGAGGGTATATGTTCTTTATGCAGGGCTTGTTGTAGAAGAAGCTCCTGTTAATATTCTTTTTAAAAATCCTGCACACCCATATACCGCAGGTCTTATGAAGTCTCTTCCAAAGATGACAGATGAAACAGACAAACCTCTTATTCCTATAGAAGGTGTAGTTCCTTCTCCCACTAACAGACCAAAAGGGTGCTGTTTTCAACCAAGGTGTCCAAAAAGCACAGAAGAATGTATGAAGAGCCAGCCTGAACTAAGACAAGTTGGCAATGATCATAAAGCTGCTTGCTTTTATCCTGAAATACAAGAGTAGCGAGGAGTTATGGTAAACATTTTAGAAAATAAAGAGAAACCTATTATAGAAGTAAAAGATTTGGTATGCCATTTTACTGTTAAAGGGGAAACATTTTTTGGGAAAAAGAGAAAACTCCGCGCTGTTGATGGAATAAATTTTAATGTCTACAAGGGAGAAACTTTCGGAATTGTAGGAGAGAGTGGCTGCGGTAAATCAACAACCGCAAAACTTATTCTTAATATGATTCCCCCAACATCAGGGAGTGTTTTGTTTAATGGCCTTGATGTAACAACTCTTAGTCCCAAAAAATGGAGAGAAATTCGCGTTCATATGCAGCTTATGTTCCAGGACCCTATGGGAGCCCTTGACCCATATATGACAATAGGTAAACAGGTTAGGGAACCGCTCGATATTCATAAAACAGAAGTTAAAACAAAAAGAAAAGAAGTGGCTTTAGATATACTTGAGTCTGTAGGTATGGAAGGCTATATGTATGATCGTTATCTCCATGAAATAAGCGGAGGACAGAGGCAAAGATCTGTACTTGCAAGAGCGCTCATACTCCATCCGCAGCTTCTTGTTTGTGACGAACCAGTATCTGCGCTTGATGTTTCAATTCAGGCTCAGGTAATAAATCTATTAAAAAGAATTCAAACAGAAAAATCATTAACATATGTTTTTATTAGTCATGATCTTCGTATAATAAGGCATATATGCAACCGTGTTGCTGTAATGTATCTTGGAAAAATAATTGAAGAAGCAGAGTGTCAGGAACTTTTTAATAATACTCTGCATCCATACACAAAAGCGCTGATAAATGCTATTCCTATTCCTGATCCTGCATTTGCCAAAGAAAAAACTCTTTTGCAGGGAGAACCTCCAAGCCCTATTGATTTGCCTAAAGGATGCAGGTTTGTTTCAAGATGTCCATCAGTATCTGAAAGATGCAGGGAAGAAGAACCGCAGCTTAAAAGTATAAGTGAAAATCATAAAGTAGCATGTTATTTATTTGAGAAATGAGGTTGTAAAAAATGCATGTAACATATTTTTTTGGTAAAATTTTTAGAGCTTTTATAACAATGGTGCTTGTTGTAACTTTTGTTTTTATTGTACTAAGGGTTACAGGAGATCCTTCCTATTCAATCCTTCCATCTGATGCAACCGAAGAAGAGAGACAGGAATTCAGGGAAGAGTGGGGGCTTGATAGACCACTAATTGAACAATATTTTGCTTATTGGAAAAATATTTTTAAAGGTAATATGGGTAGATCATATAGGGATCGCAGACCTGTAAACGTTATCATGGCTGAAAGGCTTCCAAAGACAATCCAGTTAGCAACTCTTTCAATTTTCTTTGCTGTTTTAATTTCAATACCGCTAGGAGTAAAAGCTGCTCTTAAAAGGAACTCTTTTATAGACAGATTAGCTATGGGTACAGCTGTTTTTGGTTTTAGTATGCCCAACTTCTTTCTTGGTATTCTGCTTATTCTGCTTTTTTGTGTAGGGCTAAGAATTTTGCCAAGCAGCGGCAGCGATTCGTGGAAACATATAATATTGCCGCTGATAACATCAGCAATACATTATTTAGCGTCATATTCCCGTTTTACAAGATCGACAATGCTTTCCGTATTAAATAAACCATATGTACGAACTGCTAAAGCATATGGTCTAAGTAAAAATAGGGTTATTTACGGACATGCACTTCCAAATGCTGCAATCCCTATTGTTACTATTGTAGGTACAAGTATAGGAAGAATAGTTTCAGGAAGTATTGTTATTGAAACAGTTTTTGCATGGCCCGGAGTTGGAAGGCTTTTGGTCACATCTGTAGGTTCAAGAGATCTTGCTGTTGTACAGGGTATTGTTCTGCTTTTAAGTATCACTATTGTATTTATGAATCTTCTTGTAGATATTACTTATGGATTTCTGGATCCTCGTATAAGAATAAAGAAAGGAGGGAAGTAAGATGTTGGGGCGGGAAAATTTTATTCAATCGTTTTTCAGGAAAGTTCCTCCTTTGATTTTTATATCCTTTTTATGGCTTGCTATTGTTTTTTTTGTTGCAATATTTCATCAGCAATTGATGCCTATGGATTATCGTGCGACAAGTTTGGAAAACAGGCTGCTTCCACCGGTGTTTATGGGAGGAGATCCAGCTTATTTTCTTGGTACTGATGCTCTTGGCCGTGATACTTTAAGCAGGCTGATCAGATCAATATTCACAAGTCTTACTGTTGCTTTTATTGGATCTATAATAACAGCTGTAGTTGGAACAATAATTGGATTATCGCAGCCCATTTTAAAGGTATCGTGGATGAAATTCTTATGACTCTTGTGGATTTCCAATATGCGATGCCATTTCTTATTATGGCGCTCCTTGTTCTTGCTTTTTTTGGTAATAATATTATACTTTTCGTCTTTCTCCTGGGAATACAGGGATGGATGAGATTTGCAAGACTTGCAAGAGGGATGGCTCTTTCTGCACAGGAAGATGGATATGCTGTTGCAGTAAAACAGCTTGGAGCATCTCCTGTAAGAATTTATGCAAGACATATTTTCCCGAATGTTTCAAACATTATAATTGTTAACTTCTCACTTAATTTTCCGGAAAAAATAATAGTAGAAACATCGCTTGGTTTTATAGGGCTTGGAATACAGCCTCCTGAAACAAGCTTGGGTAACATGATGGCTTTTGGAAGAAATTACCTGATGGGCGAGTGGTGGCTTGCTGTAATTCCGGGAACAATTATTTTCCTTACAACATTGGCTATGTGTCTTGTTGGAGACTGGGTAAGGGATAATTTGGATCCTACAGTTGTTAAATAGTAGCAATAGTATTAAACAAAAACGGTTTTATAAGATAGTAACTTCTCTTTGGTTAGGGTCTTGTTTAGTAGTAATAGGGGACATGGCTGTTTATGCAGTACTGCCTCTTTATGTGGGAGTACTTGGAATCACTCTAACAGAAGCCGGAATCATATTGGGAGTAAGCAGTGGGGTGAGGCTGATATCCAATGGGGTTCTGGGATATCTTTTTGATTTTGGGAATCAGAAAAAATTATTTGTTGCATCCCTGTTTCTTGGAGCTTTTGCCTATTTTCTTTTTGGATTTTGTTCAGGATTTACCATTCTTTTTATTACAAGAATCTTATGGGGAATATCATGGTCTGGCATAATTATTGGCGGAACAAGCATATTAATTGAAGAAACTACTGTTGAAAACAGAGGCAAACTGGTTGGATTGCATTATTTCTGGATCTCTGTTGGATGTATTCTGGGATATGTTATTGGAGGATTTCTCTCTGAGAAAATAGGGTTTCAGGCAACAATGCTTGTTAGCGCTTTTCTTGCTCTTATTGGCGCTTTTTTTGTTCTTCTTTTTCTTCCATGTACAGAAAAACATCCAAAAGAAAAAATATCTTTTGCAAATTTAAAAAGAAATTTTATATTTAAAGTGGATTTGCCCTTGTTGCTTTATGCAGCTATTTTTGGCATTTCACGTTTTATAACTTTAGGTTTTATAGCTTCCTTGCTTAGTATTATTATAAAAGAAAAAATATCTCCATTTATGATTTTTATAGGAGTATCAGCTTTGACTGGTCTGATAGGGGGAGCACGCACAGTTCTTGAAACCTGCTTTAATCCTTTAATAGGATATATTGCTGATAAATTTAAAAACAGGCTTTATGTTGTTATACTAGTTTTATTATTTGGAGTTGCAGGGCTTATTATAATGACGTTAGCCCCTCCCTATATGACAATTTTAGGATTGCTGTTGTGTACAGTCCCAAGCGGATGTATACCTGTATTGGTAAGAACTCTTGTTGGTGATTATGCTGCTGAAAAAAATAATCAGGGCCGTTCAATGGGATTTGTTCTGACAATAGGAGATTTAGCGAGCGCCACTGGCCCTATTGTTGGCTTTGGCATACTTTCTCATATTAGTATGGATATAATTTTTAGATTTATGGCTATAGCATTGATTCTTCTTATATTTGTAATAATCATTTTTATAAGATATAATTGTTCGTGCTCAAATATTAAAAATAGTTATGTCAAATAGTATTAGTAATGAAAAAAAACGATTTCAAATGATACTGGCTTCTCTATGGTTAGGATCTAGTCTGTCAATGATTGGAGATTCTGCTATTTATACAGTACTGCCTCTTTATGTTGGAGTACTCGGAATTACCCTTGCAGATACAGGAATCCTGATGGGAATCAACAGAGTAGTGCGGTTGGTAACTAATAATGTTTTTGGATATTTCGTTGATTTTGGAAATCCAAAAACATTATTTGTATCAGCCATATTTATTGGCGCTGTTTCTTATCTTCTTTTTGGATTTTGTTATGGATTTACCATTCTTTTTATTGCAAGAATTTTATGGGGAATTGCATGGTCAGGTATCAATATTGCAGGGACAAGTATTATATTTGAAGAAACTACTGTTGAAAACAGAGGCAAATTGATTGGGTTGCATTATTTTTGGATTTCTGTTGGACATATTATAGGGACTGTATTGGGTGGTGTTCTTTCAGATAAAATAGGGTTTCAGGCAACAATGGCTGTCAATGGATTTCTTGCTCTTGGAGGAGGTTTTTTTGTTCTTGTATTTTTGCCTGGTTCTAAAACTCATAGAAAAGAGAAAATATCTTTTACCAGTTTTATAAAAAATTATTCAGTAAAACTGGATTTTACCTTATTGCTTTATGCAGTTGTTTTTGGTATTTCCCGTTTTACTTTTGCTTTTACTGCTTGCATAATTAGTATACTTACAAAAGAAAAAATATCTCCATTTGTAGTTTTTATAAGGGTATCGACTTTAACAGGCTTAATAGGCGGGGTAAAAGCAGGCATAGAGACATGCATTAATCCTATTGTTGGATCTGTTTCTGATAAATTTAAAAATAGGTTATATGTTGTTACTGTAGCTTTAATATTTGGAGTTGTGGGGTTGTTTGTAACGACCTTGGCTCCTCCTTATATGACGCTTTTAGGATTATTATTGGTCACAATCCCAACCGGAAGCATAAATGTATTAGTAAGGACTCTTGTTGGAGATCATACTGCTGAAAAAAATAATCAGGGTCGCTCAATAGGATTTATTTTTACAGTAGGAGATTTAGCAAGCGCTGTGGGTCCATTTTTTGCTTTCCGCATTTTAGATTATGTTACTATTGATACAATTTATCGTTGTTTGTCTGTGATACTTCTTCTTTCTGTAGTGTTAATAATAGCTTTTATAAATAAAGAAAAAAAATCAATTGCTGGAAATATCAACTAATCCTGTTTCAAGAGCAAAGCGCATAAGCTCAATCATATTTTTACATTTAAGTTTTAGCATGATACTGGCTTTGTGGTTTTCAACAGTTTTAAAACTTATAAATAAATCACTGCCTATCTGTTTTGTTGAATATCCGCTTACAAGCATTTTTAGGATTTCCTGTTCCCTCTCTGTAAGGGACTCAAAAGATGATTTATTCATTGGAATATCGTATTTGATTCCGTTATCTGGTAAAAGTTCGGATATGACTTTATTGGAGATATAGCTATCTACAAATATTTCTCCCTGAATAACTTTCTCCATTGCTGTTATAAGATTGATGGGAGAATTATCTTTAAGTATATACCCTTTTATTCCATTTTTTAGAGCATCTATAATATATTGAGTTTTTGAATGCATGGTAAGAATTATTATCTTAATGGATGGATCAATTTTTAGGAGTTTTTTGCTTGTTTCAAAACCAGATTGGCCATGAAGTGATATATCAAGCAGCACAATGTCGGGTTTAAGCTGCATAACAATTTTATATCCATCATCTGCGTTATCTGCTTCCCCAATAATATTGAATGTATTGCTCTTATTGACTATTGATTTTATCCCTTCTCTTATAAGGTGGTGATCATCAATTGTAACAACGGAATATTTATCATTCATTTTCTGGTTCCTTTAATACCATTTTTATACAAATAGTATAACCTTTTTTTGGTTTATTTGTTATATTCATTTCTCCATCAAAGATATCTATTCTTTCCTGTATCCCTTTTAGTCCTATATGTTGATAGGTATTTTCACTTTCGAAAACAGGTGGTTTCAAACCTATTCCATCATCAGAAATTTTCAGAAATATATGCGGAGAATTCATAAATAATCTTATATTAACATTTTTTGCATTCGAATGTTTGTAAACATTAGATAAACACTCCTGCAGAATTCTGTAAAGAGTTATTTGCTGGGATTTGCTTATTGATATATTCTGAAAATCTTTTATATCAAGGTTTATATTTATATCTGTTTTTTCCTGAAAAGAATCACAATAATCCTGGAAAACAGTTTCTATACTATTATTCTCCAGCTCAGGAGGCATAAGATCATATATTATATTGCGGATCTGACTTGTTGTTTTTGTGATAATTTCAGTAAGGTTATCTATTGTTTTCATTGTTTCTACTATCGGGGCCTGGGCATTTAAATTATAACAAAGCATTTTTGAAAAAGAGAGATTCTGAGCAATCGTATCATGTATGTCTAAAGCTAATCTTAATCTCTCTGTCTCTCTTTCTGATACAAAAGAAGTCATTATTCTAAGTGTTTTTTCCCGCGCTTTTTTTTCTTTTAAATATTTTTTTAATATTACTCTGACAAATAATGCAGTACCAAGTATTATGACTGTAAAAAGAAAAAATAACCGCCAATGGAAAAGAAGCTGTCCTTTATTATAAACATCAAACCATCTGGTAAGTTCCTTAAGGTTGTACTCAAAAGAAACAGTATCATTTGACAGCCAGTATATCTGGTCTGTAAAGTGCTTAAAATCAGCAGGAGTTTCTGCTATTTCTATCATGTGTAATTGAATTTCTTCCCACAAAACAATTACAGGCGTAATACTATTAATAACTTCCGGATATGCTTTATTGAAGCGGTTTAATTTACTGTCTGATAAAAAACTAAAATCTCTTCTGAAGATATCGATACTTTTATCAAGTTTTGCTTTTATATTTTCCTGTTTATCTGATTTTAAGTAATTTGATGCATCGGATTTCATCTCTATCCATTTGCTGTAAATATTATCTATTTTGGATTTATATAACATGAGTTCTTCAACTTCTTTCAATATATTAAGCGATAGAAGATAGATCAAAAGGCTGACTGCGGGGAGGACAAGAAAGTATAAATGATATTTTTTTATTTTACTGTATATGAAATTTATAATCTGCATGCTGCGGTATTATAACATAAAAATAGATTTCAACACTATAAAATTAAAAAAGGTAAAACATTAATGCTAATTTCAGATTCCCTTTTTAAAATTTCCTTTTGATGTGGTTCTAAATAATTCTGTAATTTTATTTTTATTTGCAGAAATTGGATTTTCCAGATAGCTAATAAAAAGTTCTGTAATTGCAGGTATTGTGTCTGGTTTATGCCCAACGAAACTGAAGTTTCTTAAATCTATAATAAAGTTTGATATTTTATTATGTATAGCAGGAACGATTTCCGGGATCAATATAAAACTACTGTCATACAGTTCTGTATAATTCCACTCTTTTTTATAAATTTTTATTCTTCTGCCATTTATCTCATCAAGAATATCTTCTCCGCAGCAATTGTAGTAGCAGTTGCTATCGCTAATTTTCTTCCCACACTTGTACTCGAGCAGACATTGCCTTGTTGTCATAAGTTTTACTGCAGAATATATAAAGCAGTATAATGGCAGTTCTGATTTTTCAGCTAATAGTTTTATTTGTTCAAGAGAAAGTTCAAGCGATACTACTGCGCCTCTACAATCCGATGTTTCTGAAAATAATTTAAGCGCAAGGCTATTTGTGATATTTAAAAATGGACCTGCGATCCACTCTTTTCCGGAGTCCATGGCTTCAATAAAAGATGTGTTATTTAAAATAATTTTATTATCGCAGCTCTTTATAAGCTGTTTGTATTTTTCCTCTGCATTATATTCAATTACACCCGGGAAAAAAAGTGTAAAGCTTTTATCTATGTTCGTACTATTTGTTGGATCATTGACTTCCAGTATTATATCAATTTTATCTTCATATAAAGATTTTAGTTTTTCTGCTGTAACAATGTTATCAATAAAAACAGAAAGCTTGTTTTTATTGTGATCTTTATTTTCTTTGATTTTGTCATATTCCTGCAGAAAAATATCTTTTCCAGGAGAATCTATGGTTTCTAAAAGTTCTGCTGTGCATTTTCTTCTGGCACTATTTATTAAGCTCGAAGGGATAAAAACATTATTTTCCCATTTTTTAAAAATAATATTTTCAAGTTCAAAAGGTGTATTGCCAAATCTCGAAAGCTGTTTTGTAATATCTTCTTTTTGTACAGGATTCTTTACTGATAAAGAAAGAGGTTTGTCTGATTCATAGGTTCCCTGTTTATTCAATGACTCAAGTTTAAGACCAAAGTGTTCTCCGGATGCTGCATATATTTCAGCAAATACAGGAATCTTTCTGAATACAACATTTTCAGTTGCTTTTTTTACTTCACCTGCTTCAAGCGCTGGCATTGATGCAAATACTTCATTTCCTTTTTTAATTTTTCCTTCCAGCTTGCCTGTGATTTTTATTTTATATAAATAACTCCCTTTAGTTGTGTTTATTTCAGAGGTTTTTTTAAGTCTTTGTTGATTAGTTTTTTCTTTAGCATTATTGTTTACAATTTTATCTACTATAGCTGTACATATAAAATTACCATGATCATCTTTTATTATTATTTCTGATGGAATATCTGATTTAAGCTGATGGCTGATTTCAAGTAAAAAGTTATCTGCGCTATAAGATATAACTTCTGCAAATTTATTAAGAGAGCGGTCAAGCGGAGTTTCTGAAAACATATTATTATTTACATTGCCTAAAAGATATCCTGATGTAAACAGTCTATTGAAAACTCCAACAAGAAGCGATCTGGCTATATTTATATTTTCTTTGCAATCAAGAATTGTTTTCCATCCTTTAACTACTGAATAGACATAGGCAGGACTTTTGATCCTTCCTTCTATTTTTAGAGAATCAACTTTTGTATCCATAAGTTCCGATGAATACTCAAGTGCGCTGTTATCTTTAAGATTTAGGTAATAGCTTTTTTTATTCCCTTTTTTATAAAGCCTTCTGCAGTTCTGCTGGCATAACCCCCTGTTGCCTGAACATCCTTCGAGAAAAGAACATAAGTAACATTGGCCCGAATAGGAGAGGCAGTATGAACCATGTATAAATACTTCTGTTTCTATATTATTTTTATGCGCCAGCTCTGTAATTTCTTTGATCTCGGGAAGAGAAAGTTCTCTTGCTAGATTTACTCTTGTTATGTTGCATTTTGAAAAAAATATTGTTTGTCCTTTTGTATGTGTTGTTGTCTGGGTCGAGATATGGATTTTTGCCATTGGATAAATCTTTTTTAAAATATAAAGAACACCCATATCTTGTATTATAAAATCTGTTATTCCGGAGATCATTGCAGTATCAATAGCATCAAGTACAGAAGGAATTTCTTTTTCAGTAATAAGTGTATTCAAAGTAAGATATAATTTTATTCCCCTAAGCTTTGCTTCTGAAACAATAAGAGGTAATTGTTTAGGTTCAATATTTTTTGCCCTTTGTCTTGCATTAAAAAAAGGGAGTCCAAAATATACTGCATCAGCTTCTGCTGCAAATGCTGCTTTGATACATTCGATATCTCCTGCCGGAGAAAGAATTTCAGGTTTCTTCACATATTAAAGTTATAATAAAAATGATCTATCTTCAATTACCTGTATGGCTACATTTTTTTATAAATATATTCAATCATTATAGTGTTATCTTCTTTTTTTGTTCTCTTTTCTTCAATAAAAACAAACGATAGCTTTTTTAGCAATTCGATAGATCGTTCATTAAGAGGATCCACTATAGCTCTTATCTCTTTGGAATAATTTTTTTCAATATAATCTATCAATGCTTTAACAGCCTCAGCAGCAAAACCTTTCCCATGATACTTTTCATTAAAATGGTATCCTATTGAAAAATAACTATCTTCTTCTTTAAGATAAAGCACCCCTATAATTTTATTTTCTTCCTGAAGCTCTACTCCAAACTCTTTTTCATGACCATGGTTGCAGTATGCTTTTATAATATCATTTATATTTTCATCAACTTCTTCTCTTTTCATAGGCAAAAAATCATCATATTTTGCAATAACAGGATTGCCAAAAATCTCAAAGTAATCTTCTGCATCGCTTTTAATAATATTTCTGATTGAAACTCTTTCAGTTTTTATTTTTATAATTTCCATAATAATTTACAATTTATGAAAAAACTAATAAAATATCAATCATGAAAACATATAAACTTGGAACTACCGGAATAGAGGTTACAGAACTTTGCTTTGGGGCTTTACCTATGGGGCCTATGCAAAAAAATCTGGATGTTGAATATGGTGCTGCAATTATTGCAAGAGCATTAAGAGGGGGGATCACCTTTGTAGATACTGCCCAGTCATATAAAACTTATTTACCAATAAGAAAAGCAATAGAAGCAACAGGCATTGTTCCTGTAATTGCATCAAAAAGTAATGTGCCTGAATATAATGAAATGAATGATGCTGTCTCTGAAGCATTGGAAATGCTTGGACTTAAAAAAATTGATATTTTCCATTTACATGCAGCAAGAGGTGACAAGAATCTGTTTAAGATACGCGCTGGTGCTTTAAAAGCATTACTTGATTTAAAAGAAAAAGGGACGATAAAAGCTGTTGGTGTTAGCTGCCATTCTGCGGAAGTTATTTCTTTGGCTGCTGAAGTTAAAGAACTTGATATTGTGTTCCCTTTAATAAATTATAAAGGGATGGGCATAATAGGGGGAACTCTCCCTGATATGGAGAAAGCAATTGCAAAATGCAGGGATGCGAACAAGGGGCTATATCTTATGAAGATCCTTGCTGGTGGAAATATTCTTAATGATTATGATAAAGCAATTGCTTATGCAAGGTCTCTTGGGAGTTATCCAATAGCTTTGGGTATGGTTAGCGAAGAAGAGGTTGATTACAATATTTCTTACTTTAATGCAAAAGATACTTCTGGTTTTTCCAATCCTACATTAAAGGGATCAAATAAAAGATTCCAGGTTGTGAAACGAGCCTGTATGAGCTGCGGAAAATGTATTGAGACTTGCGCTTCTTCAGCAATAACGATGATAGATGGAAAAGCTTTTATTAATAGTGAAAAATGTATTAATTGCGGCTATTGTGTTCCGGGATGTCCTACTTTGTCGATAAGACCTGTTTAGAATATAGTATTTCTGTTTAGTTTATGGAAGAAGAAGAAATTATCAGTGAAAACCAAATAGAAAAAAATTATTCTTATATAAAGAAAAAATATTTTTACAGATCTTTGATTGCCAAAGGTTGCAGCAAAATAAAAAATATTGAAACTGCAAAACGGCTTGTGGGACCGGATACAGCATACCATCTCTACTCATCCCTGAAAAAGATCGATTCACATGAAGATGTTTAAAAAAATCTCAAAAGTTGACATATTCTCTTTCTACTAGTATCTTTAGTAAAACAATAAAAGCAAGGATAGTATAAAAAATGAATATCAGCAAAAGAAGCAATTTACTGGAATTCGAACCGCATAGATATGAGCTTCAGGATGTTAATGAGCCTATACTATACAGAGATATCTTTCCATATTATGATGTCCCAAGTATCCCTTTTAATCATCGCAAAGTTGATATGAATATGCCGGAAAATATCTGGATAACAGATACAACTTTCAGGGATGGTCAGCAGGCAAGAACTCCATACACAGTTGAGCAAATCGTTGATTTATTTGAGTTCCTCCACAGGCTTGGTGGTCCTAATGGGATAATCAGGCAGTCTGAATTTTTTGTTTACAGCAAAAAAGACAGAGATGCTATGCAGTCATGCAGAGATAAAGGATATAAGTATCCTGAAATTACTACATGGATAAGGGCAAATAAGTCTGATTTTGAATTAATAAAAAATATTGGAGTACGTGAAAGCGGTATTCTTGTAAGCTGCTCAGATTATCATATATTTAAAAAATTAAAAATGACAAGGCGAGAAGCATTTGATCATTATCTTGCAGTTGTAAAAGATGCGCTTGAAACAGGTATTGCTCCAAGATGCCACCTTGAAGATCTTACAAGAGCAGATTTTTATGGTTTTGTAGTGCCGTTTGTCAATGCGCTTATGGATTTATCAGAAGAGGCATCCATACCAATAAAATTCCGTATATGTGATACTTTAGGATTTGGAATTCCTTATTCAGGAGTAACAATGCCAAGAAGTGTGCCGGGAATAATTTCCGGGCTTCAACATTTTTCAGGTGTTCCGTCTGAGCGTATTGAATGGCATGGTCATAATGATTTTTACAAAGCAGTTGCAAATGCTACAGCAGCATGGCTTTATGGAGCATGCGCTGTTAACTGTTCGCTGCTTGGTATAGGAGAGAGAACAGGCAACATTCCTCTTGAAGCAATGGTTTTTGAATATGCTTCATTAAAAGGTTCTCTGGATGGAATGGATCCAACGGTAATTACAGAAATAGCGCATTATTATGAAAATCATTTAAGTTATAAAATTCCCTCAATGACTCCATTTGTAGGAAAATATTTTAACCAGACAAGAGCAGGTATTCATGCTGATGGCCTCATTAAGGATGAGGAGATTTATAATATTTTTGATACAGAAAAAATATTGAACAAGAAACCAAGCGTAATCATAAATAATGTTTCAGGCGTTGCAGGAATAACATATTGGTTAAATAATCATACAGAGTTAACAAATGGAAAAATTCATAATAAGACAGATGCCATTGTAATAGAGATGAAAGAGTGGATCGACTCTCTTTATAATGATGGGCGGCAAAACACAATGAGCGATCAGGAGCTCTCTGATTTTTATAATAAAAAATGTCTTAATGAATAGTAATTGAATTATCTGCATTTTTTATCGCGTTTCTATATTATTTCTTATCAATTAATATAAATCTAATGAAAAGATAGAATTAAAATGATATACTATTTTTCAAAAATTGCCTGGTTTGAAAAACAGTAAAATCAAGGTTTTAAGGTGTGAAAATGGCAAAAAATACAGAAAATATTGAAAAAGTTTATTCATCCAAAAGTGAAAGACTTAAGAATTATGTTTTTGATCTACCTGTTCAGGAACTCAGAAGAGGTTACAGAAGCGATATCTATTTCTGGAGAGAAAAAAGAGCTCTTGAAGAGCACAATATAGATCCCCAGGTATTGATGCAGGTATTTCAAAAAAATAAAGCAGTAATTTGTGGTATAGATGAATGTCTTGCTGTGTTTAAACTTGCTACAGGAAAATATTCTGATTATCCAAAAGCATATAAACTTTTTGACAGATATATAGAACTTAAAAAGAAAGCAAGAACATATTTTCTTGAAGATAGAGACCGTTATCTGAATATTCTTTCAGAAAGAATGGAAGTAGGCAAAGAACTTGACTCTTTATGGATAAATGAATTTGATGATATTGAAATATTTACATTAAGAGATGGAGATGAAATAGTCCCCTGGGAAAGTGCTATGCATATAAAAGGGCGAATAACATCTTTTGCGCATCTGGAAACAATTTATCTTGGTATTCTTGCAAGAAGAACAAGAATTGCATCAAATGTAAGAAAAGTTGTAGAAGCAGCACAAGGAGTTCCTGTTCTTTTCTTTCCTGCGAGATTTGACCATTGGGGAGTCCAAAGCGGTGATGGATATGCTGCATGGGTAGGCGGAGCTTCTGCTATCTCAACACTTGCTCAAGGAGAATGGTGGGGTGCAAAAGCATCAGGTACAGTTCCTCATGCAATGATCGCATGTCTTGAAGGAGATGATGTCGCAGCTGCAAAAATATTTTATGAATCATATCCTGAAACAAATCTTGTTGCTCTTGTTGATTTTCATAATGATTGTATAAATACTGCTTTAAAATGCGCGCGCGAGCTTGGAGATAAGCTGTGGGGAGTAAGGCTTGATACATCTGAAAAAATGGTTGATAAATCTATTTTTGAAATGATGGGGAATTTTAAACCAACAGGAGTAGTCCCTGAACTTGTTATTAAAACAAGGGAAAAGCTTGATGCAGAAGGTTTTAAAAATGTAAAGATAATTGTGTCGGGTGGATTTGATGCTGAAAAAATACGCGAATTTGTTTCCAGAAAAGTTCCTGTTGATGCTTATGGCGTAGGAAGTTATCTTATTCGCGGGGATTATGATTTTACAGCTGATGTTGTAAAAGTCAATGGAAAAAATTGTGCAAAAGAA
>Ga0123353_10004953_pt1 | contig 17350 bp, 6 predicted proteins | sample TergutLab28metaG_3_FD_92763 | JGI IMG/M metagenome (GOLD analysis project Ga0123353, IMG submission 92763) | Labiotermes labralis P3 segment gut microbial communities from Petit-Saut dam, French Guiana - Lab288 P3 | ecosystem: Host-associated > Arthropoda: Insects > Digestive system > Gut ...
AAAAAAAAAAAACACAAAAGCTTTAGTAAATGCTAGTAATGAAAATGGACTAAGAGTAAATGCTGATAAAACTCAGTACATGGCCATGTCTCAAGATCAGACTGCAGGATGAAGTCATAATATAAAGATTAATAATAGTCCCTTTGAAAGAGTGGAACAGTTCAAATATTTGGGAACAACCATCACAAATCAAAATTCCATTGAGGAAGAAATTAAGAGCAGATTGAAGTCAGTGAATGCTTGCTATAATTTGGTGCAGAATCTATTGTCTTCCAGTTTGTTATCCAATAATACAAACATTAAGATATACAGAACTATAATTTTGCCTGTTGTTTAAGGGTGTGAAACTTGGTCACTCACACTGAGGTAGGAACTTAGGCTGAGGGTGTTGGAGAATAGGGTGCTGAGAAGAATATCTGGGCCTAACAGGGACAAGGTAACAGGGGAGTAGTGAAAACTACACAATGAGGACCTTAATGACCTGTACTCCTCACCAAACATTATTTGGATGATAAAAATCAAGAAGAATGGGATAGGCGGGGCATGTAGCATGTATGGGGTAAAAGGGAGGTACAAACAGGGTTTTGGTAAGGAAATCTGAGGGAAAGAGACCATATGGAAGACCCAGGTGTAGATGGGAGGATAATATTAAGCTGGATCTTCAGGAAGTGGGATGGGGGAGCATGGACTGGATTTATCTGGCTCTGGCTAGGAACAGGTGGTGGGCACTTGTAAGCATGGTAATGAACCTTTGGTTTCCATAAAATTCTGGGAATCTCTTGACTTGCTGAGAACTGGTTAGTTTCTCAGGAAGGACTCTGCTGCATGGAGAGAGTAACTAAGTAATTATGTGTAAGACAACTGCATGGAATATGTATAACTTTAAGTATATAAATACCCAAGGGGTAAAGACTATCCATAGTTAGTTTCAAGAACATCAAAGAGAAACTACTTAAGACTAATGCAGCTATCTGGTTCAATAAAATATGACAATATGGTGCTTATGATATGTAATATTGTGGCTCCTTGATAATGGCTATAATGGGTAGCTGGACCACGAGGTTGCACACAGATTATTCTGTACAATATTTGGAAATAAAACTTAGATCTGAGTACATTTCATTTTTAATGTGCTCAGACTGTATGTCTATTGGTTCTAGTTTCAGCTCCGTGGTGTGGGGAGTACCTAACTCTTGTGCCTCAGCACTTCAGAGATTTGCACCACGCTCTCAAGACCTCCATGCATACCACGTGTACCCAAATACAAAATAAACTGACTTCACAACATTCATGTTCATGAAAAGAAATTTATATAGCATGTTTAATGTTGTGCGTGATTACTAGTCAACCTCCCATTTTTTCAGATGAATTAACAAAAACCTCTAATCTTATGTTTTGGTAAATGCGGTTTTTTAGGACTACAGAATCTATGTCTATGCACTGTCATGGTGGATCTTGAAACCACTGGGATCAACTTGGGGCAGCCCACCCTGTGGTTGACTGGCCTGAAAATGGTGAATAAAGGCTTGCAGGCCAACATTCATCCGAGAACATGATATAAATGCTTCCACTCATTATATGCATATCTAAACACAATCAATGGACAACTTACGTGAAATAATTATCAATGTTCCTCTTCCATTTTCGTACCATCTCTAGCCACTCCATTGTGACTCCTATATGTAAACAAAATAAGTAACAACTATGATACTTATATTCAAGAATCCCCTTTGACTCCCCCCCCAAATTACTGTTTTCCCTGTAACCAAGTTTGTGCCCTTCTTCTGGCATAACAAGATTTATTTAGAATAGTAAAATCCATAAGCATAGAGCTGTTTTCTTTAACATATAGCATAATTTTGGGCATGTTCACTCATAAAATGAAAGGCATACTACTTAAAAAAAAGGTTTAACTAAACATATGTCAGGTTAATCAAGTAACTAATACAATCATGCACTGAAGGGCACCCTAACATTCATGAAATTGAGTCAATGTGTGTGGGTACATGTACATGTCAGTTACACACAAATATAAATATAAACACATGCACAATTATCTACCAACAAAATGGGATACAATGGTACTAAATTTCAGATACTTATTTCTATCATAACTACAAGTTTTTAAAAATATGTGGAGATACATCTGTTAAAAAATAAGAACATATATAATACGCCTGGCACTTTACACCTTTGGTCTCAAGAACATCCAAACAGCACAAATTATGTAAACATACTGCAGAAGTTAGAGAATTAATGAAGGTATATTTACTACTCCCTTAATACATTTAATCATACATGTGTATTATTTTATGTGTTCCTCTTGTCCAGTGGACCAAGCACATATTATGGCCAAGCACTATGCCAACTTTTGAATAAAGAACTACCAAAACATCTCACTGATTGTTATACTGCAGGACCAAATGATGCAATTAACATTCTATTAGTCAAACTGGGTTTAGTACATCTTTCTTCACAATGCATAGGCCTACATGTATTAAAGCCAAATACATGTTATTCTCCTGCACTGACAATTCCATCATGTCTCTGTTATTCAGTTATGAATAGCTCTGCATGAAAACTGAATAAACTCAGACGTAAAAGGTTAAATAAATAAATAATTCTAAACTTATTTGATCACCTGGGTGTTTTATGTTCAGTTAAGAAGAAATAAACAGGTTTCCTTCGATTGCCTTTCCTGTATTTTACAACTAGATGGCAGCACATTAGAAACAGGAGATTCCACTGTTTATTAAGATGTTTTATGTGAAGTGTTATTCTAATATATAACTTGCCTCACAGGTGTTCACATGTTGAGTCAATTCAAAAACAGGACCTCGCACTTTAACTGATACAATGAACAATGTTTCACTTCCTCTAATCCACTTGATTGCATTTAACTAACACATGCACACATTATGTTAACATCACACACTTTTCATTTTACTTCTTGTTCAATGTCTTCGTTTACACTGACTAAAGCAGGCTGAACATTTTTCAGGATTCATCAGACTCGTACAGCAACCAAGGTGGATATCTGTGAACAACATTAAAACTTCATATAAGACCATAAAGTCTGCAATATTATACATGTAGGATATAGCCAATTTTAAGAGGCTAGTTAACCAATAGCAGCATTAACACTGATTTCTAAACTGTGTACAGAGTTAAGAAAGACTAAGTTTTCTACATTCTAGATTTAAGCACTACACAGACGTCACTAGTTAGATTGATGCTTTACCTCTTGTACTGTAAGAAAAAGTGCCCCCCCAACAAAAATCAATAGGAAAATGCGTGGTTACCTATGGCAGTCTATACATGGTGGCAGACAGACAAAAAGATGGAAAGGTCTTGCATTTAACAGTGCATTCAATTCAGATTTAATATAGCTGAAGAATGAAATATGAGAACTGGGCATTGGTAGAACAATGACAGGGGAAACCACAACAATGACATGGGAAACCAACGTACGTGAAGAACACGTTCCAGCGCCATTTTGTTTGCAATGGATAACACACAAAGTGGCCACCTGGTGGAAAAATTCACTTCTGTTAGTAATGATGCCAAAGAGAAAAATTCATTGATGATGGAAATGAATCCAAAAGCCCAGACCATAGCCATCCACTTTATTAATCCAGCCAATCTAGAAATATGTAACCTACACATTATCTGAATGGCACCTAACCTACACATGATATCAGGCTTCTGCCATGAAGTAGATGAGAACTGCACTCTTCAGGCCCATTACACAGTAAGTAGTGGTAATTTCTTACCTACGTTTCAGGGCAATGTATCAATTTCACTTTTCTTGGATATGACCCTTGAAGATGCCATCAATACACCATCCCAAAACATCAGTAACGAATTACCTCTACTCATTGCATAAGAACCCAAAAGAGTGTAGTTCTCAGCACCTGACCTTATCTACTAATGATCACAACTGTCAAAGTACAGTACAGTACAGGTTGCTGCAATAAATGAACAATTTCATATTGTCAGCATCACTGAATAGTACTAATATGTGTTCATCTTTCCCAACACACTGTACAATGCATAATAAAAATGATCCATCACTGTACGATCTTTTATCAAGTGGCAAAGTTATCTACCGCACAGGATTATGCAATACAATGATAAAGAATGAACACCCCACATAAACATGGTCTATTTTAAGGTACCATCCTACTGTTCATCTAAAAGAATATCAGCAATGGTACACAGGTCCTAGTAACAATTCAAACTTGGTACCTCACAGATCTGTGGAAAACATGTAATACGTGAAGAGTTCCCATACACCTGCTCTAAGTAGGATACAGATTACAGTTGAAGTCACAGTGAATGAATGTACAGTACTGTGCAAAGACTGTGGAGTTGGAAGGGGTTGGGGCTATGTAACAGAGGTCACATATACTACCTAAAGTGCTCTATGTATGAGACTTCTCACTTGCAGCACAGTGCAATGCCTTCTTGCCGAGGTGCACAGAGACTTTTACTAAGCTCTGTACAATACAAGTATTGTCATTTGGGGCTGTGTTTAGTTAAAGTCCCATACACAACAGTGTACAGTCTCATGTAAAATCTGTGCAGAGATTATTAATTGCTTCTAAAACTTACCCAAATTTGCATTACACATTTTTTATTACCCTGTACCATATTGGTCTCAAAGAGATATATTCAAGGAGTCATTAATGGTAATAGTAACAATACAAATGGCAGTTTTTAGGCATCAATACCAATTTGGGTTTCTGACACACATGACTAAGCTATTAGTATGGAACCAAACACCCAACTGGACATTAGTCATGGCAGGTAACATCTGATGATTACATTACATAAACAACCTGACCCCCACTGTAGTACCACCGTGCTAATTGTGCACCTCTTGCCTCATTCAATGTGTCCTGAGCTAGTCACTACTCAGGCTAATAATGGAAATTATGCATTGCTTGAAGAACAGTAGTACCAAGGAGTGGAACTCCAGGGACAGACTCAGAGGAACACAGGTGTCATTCCTGGTTAGAGTTCCAATAACCAAAGTTGGGTAACTGCCACCATCTCAAGCATTGTGAATGAGTACTACTATAGGTTGCATAAAAGAGACTAACTGGTTTATTTCTGTCTGTCTGCAATTCATTCTTTGGGTAAAAGAAGAGGATACCCTTACACCATGGCTCAGGAAATTTCATTCTAATTACATAAATTTACAATTAGTGTTATACTCAGGAGTTATGGAACAGAGTGAGGGTCATTTTTCCTATCTTCTGCTTCATAAATACTATTAGAATCAAAGCCAGTGTCTATGAATCTGAGTTTCCTTCCTAATTGTATCTCCTGAAGACAGTAGAGCATCCTGGACCAAAAGTATTACCTTAATGACAATCATTCTGCATATGAAGGGATTTGAGGTCAATAAATCTTACAAATTAATACGCTAATATTTTCTTGGGTATTTGTAACCAAAACTCTGGTACAACCTCACCAACAGAGAAGGGATATGAGATTTGGTACAGAGAATGTAACGATTTTGTAAAAGTCAGGTTAAAGTACAACAGAAGCCAGGAATAAATTAGATTTAGGGGTAGTACAGGAGGAAGCACTGTAAGAGAGGGTATCATATTTTTCTATGGAAAAGGGGAAAAAAATAACCAACTAAGAACAGGGTTTTCCGTACACCACAGAATAATATCAATAGTTAAGAGGTAGGGTTTGTAAGTGATAGGATGTCAGATACTGTATAGTTCTGAGAGGTCAGTGGTGTCATACAATTGTTTTGAATGTGAATGCACCAAGTGAAGAGAAAAGTGATGATTCAAAAGACAGTGAATGGCTTCCCTCGACTCGAGGGAAGCCATTCACCCCCACAAGAAGGGTAAGCTACAGAGGGACAGAAGCTCAACCCAACCCACCACTTCACCAAGGAAGCCAGCAATCACCTCACAAAACTTAAAATGAGGCGCAACCGCCACATAAACGGAAAGCAGAAACATACAGAAGAACAAGTGGATGAAAAAACCCCCCCACCCCACCCCACTCCAACGGAGAGCTACAAAAGCAGAACAACAACGGACACAAGTAGTCTTGCACATGTCACACGCGTAACTCTACTTATAATAGCATAGTAAATATAAGTCACATTGTATATAAAAACCACAGCAAAAACACTGTAAGCCATATGGGATCCCAAATACGCACAACCACCCTGTAATAGCAATAACAGTTCTTAGCTTAGCCTGAAGATGACTATTGTAACTCGAAACATGTTGCATTAGTATTATATTCTATTATAGTTGTGTTGACGGCAATATATAGTAATAAAGTGAATAATAAAAATGTGTCTGAATGAAACCTATAGCACAGTCTGGGTACGCAAATATTGCTCTGACACGTATCCTATTAGGAATGGTTTGAAAAAAGGAGATGCTTTATTACCACTACTTTTCAACTTTACTTCAGATTCGGCCATTAGGAAAGCAGGTAAAGCAGGATGGCTTGAAATTAAATGGAAGACATCAGCTTTTGTTTCATGGTGATGATGTTAATATATTGGGTGGCAGCATATATACTACCAAGAAAAACACAGAAGCTTCAGGAGTTGCTAGTAAAGATTGGATTAGAAGTAAATACTGACACAATAAAGTACATGACCATGTCTCAAGATCAGAATGCAGGACGAAGTCAAAATACAAAGATTGATAATAGTTCCTTTGAAAGGGTGAAACAGTTAAAATATTTGGGAACAACCTTAGTAGACCAAAATTCTATTCAAGAAGAAATTAAGAGCAGAGTGATGACAGGGAAAGCTCATTAGCATTTGGTGCAGAATCTTTTGTCTTCCAGTTTGCTATCCAATAATATAAAAATTACGATATATATAACTTTAATTTTGCTTTTTGTACTTTATGGGTGTGAAACTTGGTTGCTCACATTCAGGTATGAACATCAGTTGAGGGTGTTTGAGAAAAGGAAGCTGAGGAGATATTTGGGCCTAGAAAGGGTGAGATAACAGGGGAGCAGAGAACACTACATAATGAAGAACTTAATGATAGGTACTCCTCGTGAAACATTATTTGGGTGATAAAATCAAGAAGAATGAGACAGGCTGGGCATGTAGCACGTACAGGGGAGAGGAGAGGTGTAAGCACGGTGTTGGTGGGGAAACATGAGGGAAAGACACCACTTGGAAGACCCAGGCATAGATGGGAGGATAATATTAAGATAGATCTTCAGGAAGTGGGATGGGGAGGCAGAAACCGGACTGACCTGGCTCAACATAGGGACAGGCGGCAGGCTCTTATAACATGGTAATGAACCTTTGGGTTCCCTAAAACGCAGGAAATTACTGGACTAGCTGAGAACCGTTTAGCTTCTCAAGAAGGACTCTGCCCCATGGAGTATGTAAGTAAGTAAGTATTTGTACCCAAAATCTGTGCCAGTCTGTTGCACTGTTTGTTGTTTCTTCAAGGATTAAAAATGCTCAATGAACTCTGACCTTCTGCCTTCCTGAATTCACATTCCTAACCTGTTTGGTTCTGCTTACATATTAGATAACTACAAAACAATTGTCCTAGTCTTCACATAACATCAGCTGCTACTTCATTGGATCATGTAAAAAATCCACTTTGCAAATTTATTTCCCATTTCTGCAACTTTACAACTACATAAAATTTGCTGCATTACATAGAGAAGGATGGATTGTGTGTAGGAGAGACAACACTACATAACAGCAGTGTTGCTTAAGCCTTTAGTGCCCAGAATTTGTCTAAACAACATTTCAAAACCCATTTCACACCTCATAAAAACACACTGAAATTCCATTATGAAATCAAACTGGTTAAGACTGTATACGGAAATAACCTAAAGAAATAACCAGTTTATTCTGAGGATCATATGAAATCCATACACTCTGATGAAAAATGCAAAGCACTTATGATGTAAAGGCTGGTGGTACAAATAGCATACACCGTATTTTGAGATGCTCAGGTTACTTGACAGAGAATTTTCTACACTATCACAGATTTGGAAAACTCTCACTTTAATTTTCTCAGTGTTGTAGACAGAGTCATATTGGCATACAAAGGCTGATGGGTAATTCCATATCTGCTAAAAACAAATGTCGCTAATAATGATTTAGGTCTTCTGTGTTTTTATGCGGATTAGAGGGGCTGTTTATTCCCACTGTTTTGATGATATACAGCACCTTCATCTTCTTGGGTCATGGAGTCCTAAAGAACGCCAAACATAGGACATACAGGAATGTCTCCACCTGTCTCCCGTGTTTGACGTTTTTACAGGAATCTTTGACCCTTCAACATGAAGGCGGTACGTTCCTTCACAACGTCTAGAACATTATCCCTGCTACTGTGCGTAACAATCCGGAAGACCTAAATCAACGTGAACACTGCGCAAACCTGTAATCTCACAAATGTCACGAATATTACGATAACACTACACAAATAGAGAGAGATATTCGCCACATTTACATAAAATAAATTTTCCATACCCAATGCTCCAAACGAGAAAAGAAATTTTCAATACAGAATACTCCATTAATATAAACATTTCTTCGCTGTGGCTAACAGCATAGAAGATGCCTGCCAACTTCGTAGATTATATTTTACTAATTATACGTGTATTTGGAATATTTTAATTGTATACATCTTCAAGTACATTCGAGTAAGGAATCACACATCAACTTCACAGGGAACAGCACGGTGGCCGAGTATAAAGAGTACGCAACAGCCAAAACTTGAACCGTGTGACCCTATACTTCCTATTCACCAATCTAGCAATCAGCTTACATGTAAAGGGTCGCGGGACGATTCATAAGCACTCTACCCAAACGACAAGAGTTCCACCACCACATATCTTCTTCTCAAACCAATCTTATAGAGGCATAAACCATACCAGCCCTCACCTTAGCTAACTCACACGACCAGATAATCTGTGCTCACACGTGAACCAATATTCACTGATATATTCGTTACTAGCCACAGATTATGTAGCATAGTTACAACTATACTAGATGATCTATGGTTACCACCACAGATGATACCAGCGATGCATTTGTGGCATTTGTTCTGAGCATAGTCGACGGAAGTTAAGTGTCAAACTGCGTTACAAAATTATCGGTCAGAACAAAAAACCATGGATCAGAGTTCAAAAAACGATGAGACGCCTTGCACACGGGTGTTTTGTGCGTAGGATGGAACTGTGCTTCGCGTAACTCGCCATTAACAGACGATCTGGGCATCCGTCAGTGTCACAGAGAGAGTGAGAGGGAGAAGCAGATAGTTTGAGATAGTCATTGGTGATCATTTGAATGGTCCGCGGGGGGGGAAGGAAAGAGAGAGATAAAGTCATGAGAGAATTTTCTTGAGGCAAGGCAGAACGTGTTGGTAACCGCACAGGGAAATCGTGCATGTTGCAAATGTTGGCTAGTGCACAGCGTTACGAATGGTAGAGGTTTAGGTTGTGTGGTAGGTTGATTTTGGATATGTGAGGTGTGCGAAAATTACAATGAATGCGAGATTGGTTTGACAGTATATTTATTGCAACAATGTTGCCCTCAACAGGATATTTTAAAACAATAAATTGTCCATTTTACGATAGTGGGCTTTGCGAGAGACCTTACTGCCATTTCAGGCATGTGAAAAGAGGTGTGTTTCTGTATACATTTTGAATTGTTACTATCTTTTAATTAATATTTATCAAATAGTTAGCGATAGTGTAACATTTAGACACCTAGAAGGAGACCTGCGATGTAGTGTTTCTGTAACAGGAGAAATTTCTTCACCTATAAGCCGATGCATTGTTAAAGTTTAAGGACGTCCATTTAAGCATGGGACGCAATTACTGCAGAAACCCTATGCCTTTGAGGTGTATTGTTGCTCTTCTTGGTTAGTTATGCAACCTTATCATTGTATGTGTGAGAATTGAATAATCTGCCATTACTGGAAATGTTGGTTTTTAAGGGCATGGGCAGGAAATATACTGCCAATTACTCACTTTTCTTTTCCCATTGCTTCATTCCTTCAGAAGTAATCATAAGTGGTATACATTATTACATGACATAGTGTTACATAAACTTTGTTAACTCTTGTGCATTGTGTCATGATATTCTTTGTAACTGAATATTGACCCCTCAAAATTGAGTGACCTGTGAAAGTGAGGGTATAAGTAGAAAGGGGTATATTTTTAAATGGATTCTTACATTATTTGTGTTTGTTTCGGGAAAGAAATTAAAGTCTAAAATGACCTGTATCTGCTTTTGTGTTTCAAGTTTTTCATGCCACTTCAGTGCTCAGATTTATTTAGTAAAAACATAAGTTGTGTGTTCTTTTGGCATTTTTAAAGACACCTTGAAGATGAATAATGCAGTCTCATCCACTTCTGTAGTGGTAATAAAAGCAGGATAGTGAGTTGCACTATGCATGCTTTTCAAATGGTCTTATGTGGGTAACACAGCAAAGTGGATGTAGGTAACTACATCTGCAACTTTGCACAAGAAAACTAGTTTTCTTCATGTAATGTGAATATTATTTCAGATCTCTTGTACCTGCTTTTGAGACTTTTCTGTATTTTTTGAGGAAATACAACCCATAAATATAGTGAATATGTATCTATATGGACTCTAAAAAGAGCCTTTGAGCTACACAAGATACAAGATTTTCACAGATGTGCAGTGAAGATTTCAGTCTTCTGGGATATGACACCAAACTTGGACTTCCCTGTAGATGGTGGCAGCAAGCTGCTCTGAAACATTCATACCTATGTACCAAACTACATGGCATCATCCCAGAAAATTGGAATCTTCAGCTTTTGAAATGATTTGCTGTTTGTCATGAAAGTTTGTATCAATATTATGGTTCCGTAGGCCATCTTGTCTTCATATCTCTTTAATTCTCTGTCTGCAAAATGAACATGGCAGCTATGGAGCAACTTTTGTTTTATCTATTAATTGTGGGAGTATGTGATTTGATGTAGAGTTTTTTTGGCACTTATTATTTTTTTGTTGAAGTGGAGAATATTGCACTTATCAGCATGTAGCAGTCAGACAGCATTGTAGGTAATGTTTGGAGGAGGGATTCTTAGCTTACATTTTGTACCAAGCACCGAGTCAAACACTGTAGGTAAAGTTTGGAGGGATGATTTTATGCTTTTCAGTTTATAACTACCAGTGAAACATTGTAGATAAATATTTATGGGAGGTTTCTAGTATATTTAATAATTACAGTTGTATTGATTACATTAACCTTGCATTTGACAGCTGTTATATTTTGACACAAATACGAAGAGTGTCAGAAATGATTCACAACTGTAGATCTTTTAGTTAGTAACAATGTAAGAATTATATGACCTGTACAGATGAAATCATTTAAAGGAAGGTAGGCATTGCTGTAGATATTCAAACAAGTTTTCTTAGTTTGTTACAGAGGGCACAGTTTCATAATGTGGGTAACACTTTAGCAGCAGAGCAGTCTTGTCAAATATGCACACTACTTTAGTAATCGTTTTTAGAATTTTTACAAATAAATGAAATTTATTGGATTGTAGATGTAAATCATGAGTTATAAACTACTGTATATCCATGAAATTAAGTCATTCACCTGTGCCACATGCATTACACATCACAGATTCGCTTTAGCCAAGTAACATTTGACTGAGTAGCACTCGTCTTTCATTTTGGAGAGTTCCTGGGTTTAAATGTCAGCTCAGGACCGGCTATCTTGACTGAGGTTTTAATCATTTTCTTCGGTCACTCCAAACAAATGCTGGTATAGTGTCTGAAAGTTATGACATCATTGCATTCTTGGACATCTCTTCAGTTTTATTTTTCTCTAGTCATTTAATTATTTGACCTCATGGACAGTATTTTTAAATAAACCATTAATAAATAAAAAGGAACCTGTTCCATGGTGTTGGTATTTTTCTCTGTGGAATATTTAGAAACAAAATTATGTAAATTATGAAGTAGGTGAGAGTGATGCATGAATTGTGTATTGTGGAACCATGTTGTTCTTTCTCTGTGGGCTTGATTCCTACTAGGGATGCACAGTATGCCTTCCACTGTATACTGGAGAAGGGGGCAGGGCAGGGAAGTGGCCAGGTTGTGAAGCTGAGCACTCACTTCCTTGAAGTGCTTACTTAAACACAAGCATAACTTCACATTTCAGACCGATGGATTTCTGTGACAAAAATGTTATGAGAAAACCAGTGTAGATGATACAATTTCACTGTTAAGTAGCTGGTAATGACAAAAAGTTGTTTTCTTGTCTTACGTAATTTTGTTTTACTGTTTAAATAAATGATTGATAATGTGTAAATATTAAATATGTAGGTTTGGTACATTAGAATGTGTTAGTTCTGACCAATGTCTTGAACTGTAATGGTATTACAGTCACCTGATATTTTATTAGAACAAGAAGTACATTTGTATACATTTCAAAATTTCTGTTCAGAAACTTTGAAATTTGGAAAGAAGTTGTAAGACTGTTATACATATAATATTGTTACAAATTAACAAACATGGCAACAATGTCATACATGGAAATATATGTGATATAGTTGGTCACAGATAGAATCAGTACATTAGGTAATAAGGTTGTGCATAAGTTAAAATAATCATAACAGTAACAGCCATTATGATAGATAGGTATGACAAGAAATGTATGCAACAAGAATGTAGGTTTCATGATTTCAATGTGGAACTGTCAGTGCACATGTGATTGTGTTTGTGTGGGTGCAGGGGGATTTAAACACAGCTTTCAGACACAGATTCAGAATTAAAAAAATACATTATTCACTTACTGCCTAACAGTTTTATTGGACAAATGGTAAAACTGTTCGGTTTCAGGGTTGGAGTTTCTAGGGAACAGGTGTGTATAATATTTGTGGGACCCATATGTTGTGTTAATCGATAAGCCATTTTGTATTTAATGTTATTTTTGGTTTTGATATAAAGCCTTTCAAATGCCTTGTCTCAAGATGAATTAGCAAGGATGTTGGCATTTTGGAGGTAATGATTTCAAATAGGCTGTGACTACTTCATGGAAAATTCTTGTCACTTCCCCACAGCAGTTGTGTACTTTAAAACATTAATCACTTTCATTTATTGCAGACTTATCTGACACACCATCTTCAAGTATGTGCCAGGTAAATGAGAACAGCACCACGCAGGAAGGCAGCACTGCCAGTACAGGTGATCCACCTGCCACTGACATTCTTCAACGATTAGTTTCTGAAGCTGTAAAGAAAGTGTTACAGCATCCAGAAATGTTAGTGGGTTCAGTGTCGTCTATGTCAGAAAGTTCAATACCGCAAGCACTTGTTAGTCAGGTCGTGGAGGAACTGAAACCATCAGTGTCACAAATAGGCTCCAGTATTCAAATACCTGAGGCTCCAGCACCTCGGACACACAAGGCATATTTTCCACCAGCTGGAATTCCATCGTATAAACCAACCCCCATATCTGAACTACAGAAGCGCCATATTCCGGTGCCTTACACACCGTCTCCCGCACCAAGGGGTAGTTCTAAGGTTCAAGTGAAGCGGTCAGGCCCTTCTGATGGTAATTATGGACAGAAGAGAATAAAATCTGAGGCAAAAGACAATAAAAAAGCAGAGCAAGAATACTGTCCCAAGTCAGATATGACTGTGAAAAATGTTATGTATGATCCGTCATCTCTAAAATATTCACCTCCACATAATGGTTGGAGTGGTTCAAACAAGCTACCGTCATATGTACCAAGTTCAATTGACACACTTAGTAAGAGTAGTAGTAGTATTAGTAGTTGTAATGACTATGTTCCTTCACCTGTCAGTACATCAGTCCCAGTTCCACAGTATTGCCCAACAGAAAAATCTGATTCCAGTTCTGAACCTAACTATGTCCCCTTAGGTTCAGAAAATAACAGATCTGAGATGTTATATACCCCAACTACAAAGACTGAGCTCCAGGATGATATTGTGGACATTGATCTTTCTACTGAATTTGACCTGCTGGATGAAATTCTAAATGAAAACTCAAATGATTCACAGCAAGGAAGTGGTAGAAAGACTGAAGAAGATGGTAGTGTGGTGTGTAATATTTTAGACAGTGATAAACTTAAGTTAAGTGATAAAAATGATAAACAAGAAACTGATACCAGTGAAACTCTAGAGCCTGAGGATGTAAATCATGGAAGCTGGCAGAAGAAGAAAGAGGAAGCACACACAGAAACCCAGTTGCTGTCATCACCATCAAACAAGAAGGAAGATGTTTTGAAAAAAATTAAGAAACTGAAAAGTAAGAGACACACCGAAGAGAAAATAAAAGAACAAGGGCATAAGAAACATGATCATGTTAAACATTCAAGTTCAAGCAGTTCGGAACATAGGAAGTCAAGTACTAAGCCTAATAAAGGTGAGACTGGAGTAAGCAATGAAAAGAAAGACACTGGTGATGACAGTAAGAGTCACAGGCTTCATAACATGAAAGAACAATTAAGAACAAAAGAAAGACATGGACATCATTCTGATAAAAAATCTGAAAAACATACAAGTTCCAAAACACTTGTTAAAGGAAAGACTCATTCACATACCAGTAAGTCGAAGTACAAAAGTCAAGGCCACCACCACCACCGTCATCACAAGAAGAAAAAACACACATCAGGAAAACATCATCAAAACAGTAAGTCTTCTAATAGAGAGAGCACAGGAATTAAGGTGACAACCACCAGCAAGATGATGAAGGAGACTTCAGCTGATGACTGTGGAAAGAATGCAGGTAAGCTCTTTCAGTTATTTTAATACTCGGGGACCATTTTAATGTACAAGAATTCTGTGTTTAGAGTTTTACCACTTCCTCTTTTCATATTAATACCAGTTGTGCACAAATCCCAGGTGACAAGATTAGATACCATGGTGTCCAGTGTGGATTGTGAATGCAGAACATTCTTCATGCTGCCTCTCTGGCACCTAGAATTTTTGAGTGGTTCCTAGATTTTTTGAAAATTTGTGGTCTCATGATTAATAATTCATCATCACTGTATGTTACATTGTGGTATGACTGATGGTTTAGTGTAATGGTCTTTGAACATCCATTCCTCACTTATCTGGCAGGGGTAAAAGTATGAGTTCAAAGATGGAATGGGTATTTCCATTTTGCCTGTAGTTGAAGATGGTAAGTGGCAGAGGAGACTGACATCTTGATATAAGCTGTGGTTGTGCAACCCTGGTGTATCCATATTAATACAGTTTTGTCTTTGTGAGTTGGTGGAGAAAGAGAAGGCACATGGAAGACTACACTCGATTATTCCAGTCACAAACCCAAGATATTCTGCAGCTTGTTATCCCTGGACAACCTGACCCACTGTGACTGCTACTGATGTGACAGTTGCTATCACCATTACTGCCACAATGATTACTGTCAACCACACTGAAAGAAAGGCATTTGTATGACCCTTTTTTTAGCACTCCTGCAGTCTGGTAGTGTGTTTTGAGAGTTTCAGAATAACAGGTTGGTAATCAACACTGAAGTTTGATTTTAAACATTTCCTTGTAGATCGTTCCACTTCTCCTGATGCTGGATCAGAAGAGAATTACAGTAACAGCAGTGATATTGATACTAGAGATGCTGAAAACATCAATTCAATTATCCTGCCAGATGATCCTGCGACTGATTTAGAGTCAGATGAAGATTCTATTACTCAGGAATGTTATCGTATTTTTCAAGAATATGACCCACAACAGAGTCAGTATACTGTCAGCAAGGTAAGGATGAAATGTTATAATCAGCTGTAGTAGCACCTAGAATTTTGTTGATGTAATATTTGGTTGAATGTCTGAAAAGGCAAAGGACACCCTGAGCCTTGCACTTGTGAAGGCATATTTGTGGTTTTAACTTAAATTTCTGTTTGGGCATGAGTGCTTATTGGTACCTGCTGCTTTACTGCAAGTAAAGAGCCCACAGTACCCACTGGATAGGAAGGTGGGTGGGCATCACAGCCAATTTTGGCATGATAGCAAAGAGAGATATATCTGGCTATGCCAGGAATCAAATGACAATTTTTAGGGTCATCCAGCCTACATCCTAGTCTCTGTAATGACTGAATTTGCAGGGTGTAATGTGTGGCATCTATTAAGTGGTACAGAGTCACATTTGAATGCTGTATTTGTAAACGTGAAAGATGTTTGTTTCCATCTGTCTACCTTTGAAAGTAATTTTTTCACAGTGGAAGTGCAAGTTTTAATGCACATGGATATGTATATGGAGTACTTTTATTGTGACCCTAAGCACTGCGGCCGTCACCAGAAGTGTCACTTTCAGAGTCGAAGATTTATAGAGTCAATTTTATCTCTGTTGTTGTACTTAGTTTTTTTTTAAATAGAAGTTTTTCCACCTACTAAGTAAGACTTACACCCAGAAAGTACTTCAAGACACCTAGTGAGAGCTTGTCTCACAGTTGTATGGTATCTCTTCAAAAATTGCCTTTCATTTCTGGCAAAGAAAGTGCATTGTCTTACATTTTTTTGCTCTCTTTTTTTTTTCTTTCTTTTTCTTCCTCCCCAATTTCCTGAATAATAGTACCAGAATTAATAAAATACAATGGTTGGAATGTGCTCATTCAGAAAATATGAGCCCTATGATTTTGTTCACACTTACCAGAGTTCCGGTGTTAAGATTAATGGGGCTGAATAAAATGCATGGGGAAATCCATGACATGACAGTCTGTTATTGTGGCTGTTTGCATTTCTGCATAACGTAAACTATAGCACAGAATTTTCCATTTTTACTTTGACTGGCATTGAGCCTGCCATTCTAAACTACCATTTGCCCATATTCTGCTTGTTTGCATATGGGATATTAAAAAAAAAAAGGGACATTTTTTCCATGCTGCATACTTTGCAGCAAAAGTGTTGCAGATGAACACTGTTTGTTCAATTGAATACATTTCGGAAGTGTGCTGAGACCAGCTGTTGAGTCCATATACTCTGTGTATTTTCTTATGCTTAGGGACACAAAATCTGCATGTCTGTATTTATATAATGCATTACATGGATTGTAATGATTTGAGGTACATAATGAGATGTGTTCATGTTTGTGCCTGCTAATATGGCCTCATACAGAAAGCCTTTACTTCCATATACATGAACTCTATTACATATAGCATGGTACTGTGGTGAACCATATTTTCTTTGAACTTTGTTTTACAGAAAGCTGTGAAAATTGAAGAGCTGGTGAGTGAGGAAGAGGTTCCAGTAAAGAAACGCATTGCATATGAAGGAGCACGCAACTATCCGCCACAAGTAGTGGCTCCAGCTAAATCACTTGTCAATCCTATGCATGTAAGTTGCATGTCTCTGTGTGTTC
>Ga0123353_10004954_pt1 | contig 17349 bp, 12 predicted proteins | sample TergutLab28metaG_3_FD_92763 | JGI IMG/M metagenome (GOLD analysis project Ga0123353, IMG submission 92763) | Labiotermes labralis P3 segment gut microbial communities from Petit-Saut dam, French Guiana - Lab288 P3 | ecosystem: Host-associated > Arthropoda: Insects > Digestive system > Gut ...
CGTGGGCGGCACGGTGCCCAAGCAGTATTTCCCCGCCGTGGAAAAGGGCCTGCGCGAGTGCGTGGCCAGGGGCTTCCTGGCGGGCTACCCCATGGTGGGCCTGAAGGCCACGCTCTATTTCGGCTCCTCCCACCCGGTGGACAGCTCCGAGATGGCCTTCAAGACCGCGGCGCACGTGTGCTTCAAGAACGCCATGCCGGAGGCCTCCCCCACCATCCTGGAGCCCTACGGCACGCTGACGGTCGCCATGCCCGATGAAAACCTCGGCGACATCATGGGCGACATCACCAAGCGCAGAGGGCGCGTATTGGGTATGGGCGCGGCCGACGAGCCCAAGATGCAGCAGCTCGAGGCCGAGGTCCCCCTGGCCGAGATGGGCGACTTTGCCACCGCCCTGCGCAGCGTCACCGCAGGCCGCGGGTACTTCAGCGTGGAGTTTTCCCGCTACGAGGACGCCCCGGCCACCGTGCAGCAGAAGGTGATCGAAGAGGCGCAAAAGCGCAAAGAAGCCGAGGAGAAGGAGTAAGAGGGATTTAGCGAGAAAAATTTTGCGAAATCTTTCATTCAGCTCTTGCAATTTAGCGAAAAGTAGTGTACAATAAAAACAAGGATAGCGCTACCGTATAGACGGTTAGCCCCCTTAAGAACAAGTTAAGAAATTAACCGCTCAGTCCGGAAAGCTGGGGCGGTTATTTCTTTGACGCGTTAATGTAGCCCGTAGCAACAATCAGTAAAATTACTAATATCACTAAGTATTCCATAATACATCCCCCCTTTCGGGGGCAGGATTAACCGCCTACCGTGCAGGCAACGCTACCGCATTTATTGTAACAGGTAAAACTTGGGTTGTCAACATTTTTCCAAAAAATTCGACACAGCCCCGGTTCACGGCGAGCCGGGGCTGTGTTGTTGTTTTTCTTGCGTTAATCTATCTCATAAAGAGCAACCAACATTTTTGCGGTTATCCGCACATACTCGGGGTAGAACTCAGCATATTCCGCCTTCGATAACGCGTCTTCCCATTCGTCCTCACTCTCATCCCATTCATCCAGTTTCTCCATCATTATAAAGTAGTCGGCCCACACCGTTAAGTCCCCAGCATTGAGTTTCTTTATAATAACATTGTAACGATCAACCCAAGCTTCATAGTCTTTCAGAAACTGTCTCCAGTCCGCGGTGCTGTCTTTCGCGGGGGTTGTCGTTGTGGCCAGGTTTTCCTCTGACGTTACCGGGAACGAATGATAGGTAATTACGATTCTCACATCTCTCGGAAATTTTTTGAGAAACACATTACCGGGCTCCTCGCCAGCCACTCTGATTTTTTCAATTGAACCATCTTCCGCCAGTGAGTCGGCGCTTAAATCACCGAGTGGCTTTAACTCAATGTTAGTAAAGCCCTTATCTTCAAACTCCTTCACCATATCCAAATAATCTTTGTCAAAGCTGGCTGTCTTGTACTCGGATGCCGATGAAGGCAGTCTGATTCCGTCACTGGGTTCGCTGGTTTTATCAGACCCGATACCCGCCGCCATCACTATAAGTACGAGAAGCACCCCGCCAACAATGCCCCAAAAGCCTCCGCGCTTGTAAGCGGGTTTTTGAGTTGATCCGCAGAGGGTGCATTCCTTGCCATTCCACAGATCGCCTTTCCATGTATGGGGAATTTCTTTTGTTTTTCCGCAAACAGAACATTTCTTTTCGCATTTGCCCTCAACCGGCTGAAATGCATGTTGCTCGTCACGCACCTTGCCGCAGCGTTTGCATTTGCAGCCAAACCAATCGTGGCCCAGTATACACGAGGCCCCCGCAACCAAACCGCTAAGCGCCGCCTTGATGGTCGTGCCGCTTGCGACAAAGCTGTGACCACATTTGGGGCATAAGGGGTCTTTGGTTTTGGTGCCGCATTTTGGGCACTGCAAAATCGTTTCACTTGCTCCCATGCCGCAGTTTGGGCAAAAATTCACTCTATGTACGGTTCCGCAGTTATCGCATTTGGTCTCCGCGTTGGCGGCTTGACAGGATGGGCAGTTTGTTTTGTCGGCGCCGTAGTCAACGCCGCAATAAGGGCAATGCTTTATGGTGGTTCCCTCTTTCATCATAATTTGTACGAACCCATTATAGTGCATAATGCACTAGAGGTCAATACCAAATTGCCCTGTGGTGTAAAATTTCTTCGGGTGATGAAATGTACCGAAGAATCCGAGACCTGCGGGAAGACGCGGATCTCACACAGACGCAAATAGCAAAAACTTTATCGTGCTCTCAGAGAGTCTATAGCCACTACGAGCGAGGCGAGCGGGACATCCCCACGGATATCCTGATCCGCCTGGCGCGGTTCCACAATACCACGACGGATTACCTGTTGGGGCTGACCGACGTGCGGGAAAGGCCATGGAAATAAGCAGCGTCCCTGGGCAAATAACTAGCAGCCCCGGTCACAATGAATCGGGGCACTGTTTTGTCGAAAATTCCAGAAAAGCATTGACAACCCAAATATTCCCTGCTACAATGATTCTGGCAGCGTTGCCTGCCACGGTATAGGCGGTTAAATCCTGCCCCCGAAAGGGGGTGCTGCGATGGAATACTTAGTGCTATTGGTAGTGATACTGATTGTTGCTACGGGCTACATTAACGCGACAAAGAAATAACCGCCCCTGCGTCCAACTAGAGCGGTTATTTCTTAATCACTTGAACGGGAGCTAACCGTCTATACGGCACCCTGTATTTATTGTATACTATCTTTCGTTCAAATGCAAGAAAAAAATAAAAATTTTCCAAAAAATCTGAAAAGTCCCGCACAGCCCCGGTTCACAACGAACCGGGGCCATGTGTTTCATTCGCCCGATCTATCCCTTTCCCGTTCCGCGCTTTTCCGGTCCAGCGCGGTGTCTCTGATCGCGTCAATGGCGGCCACCGTAACCGTGCCGGAAATCAGCAGCAGGACGACAATAAATATCTGATAGCGGCTCCACGGCAGCTCATAACTTACGCCGAAAAAACGGCTCAGGGCGATATTGCCGATGGCGTACAGCAGCCCCACGATCCCGATAATAATCACGACTTTCGCTTTTTTCGGCGTCTGATAGGCCTGGGGCCCCGGGGCCGGTACGTCTACTGCCGCTGGCGCGCCGCAATTCGTGCAAACCCCGCCGTTCTCCTCCAGTTCATGCCCACATTTTTCGCAATGCATCTTTTTGCCTCCTCATCATGTACGATGTGCGTATCTTTTATTGTATTGCAAGCGGGGGGAAAAGTCAACAGTTATTTTACCCTTCCAACCAGCGCCTCGAACGCCCCCATGAGCGTGCTGCCCACGCTGCGCCCGAAGGTGATGAGCTCCTGGTTGCTGTTCTGGCGCTCGGAAAGCACGAACACCATGGCGTAGTCGTTGTCCGGCAGGATGTACCCCAGCATGTCGTTGCACAGGCCGAACATCGTGATGTCGCCGCCCACCATCTCCTTCATGCTCGGGTAGGCGAAGTCCGTACCGTCCCAGGAGAGCGCCCCCGTCACGGCCCCGCCGCCGATCACCATCTCCGGCAGCACCTCGCCGGGAAAGATGGCGGCCCGGAAGTCCGTGCCCAGCTCCAGGTAGCCTATTTCCGTCACTGTCTTGAACCGCCTGCCGTCCTTGAGCACCGTGTGCGGCATGAGCCCCGAGCGCGCCAGGCCCAGAATCAGCGGGTGCTCCACCAGGCACTCGGCGCGGGCGTGGGCGATGTTCAGGATGGGCTCCACCTTTGTTTCGCCGGTCATCCCCAGCACGAGCTTGCCCAGGTAGCGCCCATAGCCGATGGACTCCTCATACCGATAGTGGGTTTTCGCGGGATCGGGGCGTTCGCCGGCTGTCGGGCCGCGGTTCATGTCCACGCCCGCGATGGCCCCGTTGATGAAGAAGCAGTCCGCTCCGGCGGCCTCGACCACCTCGGCCATATAGTAGGGGAAGTCCGCCGTGAGCTCCCTGCCGGTGCTGATGTCGGTTTTCAAGCCCGCGGTGTTCGGATGCACCGACAGGTTGACCAGATAGGTGTCCGGGCCGCCCGCCGTAGGCTCGAATCGGAAGCGCTCGAGATTGGGCAGGGGCAGTTTTGGCGCGCGCTTGTCGCCCAGCAGCTCGCTCACGTCCGCAGACGCGTGCCAGAGCGTACCCGCCACGCGGCCGTCGTAAGCCGCCTTGACGGAATCCACCACGGCCGCGCGCAGTTTGGCCATGAAGGCCGCGTCCACGGCCTGGGGCGTGGGAAAAGCCCACGGCAGGATATTGTGCAGCACGGCGCGGGGCAACACGCTCTGCAGCGGGGCCCACAGGCCGATGGTATCGATGCCGCTGTGGCTGTGCGTGCCCGCCACGTTGATGCTCACGATGTTATTCGCCCCGGCGTAGGCCGCCAGTTCCTTGCGTATGGCCTGCACGTCGGCCCCCGATATGCCGATGGCGTCGATCACCGTGAACGCGGCGGCGCTCCGTCCGTCGTCCAGCACCACGGTGCGCACCAGCATATCGTCGATGACCTCGTCCATCACGTTGGCGGGCCAGTTCTGGAACATGTATCCCGCCAGGTAATACGCTTTCGACCGCCAGTCGTCCGGCATCACGCTGCGCTTGTCGAAGCCCAGCTGCCAGCCCGGACCTGGGGCGGTGTGGAACGTCCCCATGCCCGGCATGAAGCCCGCGGGATCGTAGCCCGCTACATAGTCGTCATAGCACTGCAGCTCCGGCGCGGCGGGCACCAGCTGCATCAGGCCGCCGACGAGGTCCGTCAGCAGCAGCTCCCAGTAGAGCAGCAGCAGGTGCGTGAAGTCGCCGGCGCTCTTCATGCGCAGCAGGGATGCGGCCACGTCCACGGGGTTGAGCAGGTTGATCTTCTGCCCGAGGAACTCCACCCTGGGGCATTCGAAGAGCCGCCGGTTGGCGGTGACGGCCCCCTTCTGCGCGCCTGCGTAAACCCGCACCTGCGCGGCGTAGGCGTCCCTTTGCGCCTGGGTGGGGGCCTTTGCGGACACAGGCAGGGCAAGAGCGAAGAACAGGGCAAGAGTCAGAATTGCTGCAAGCAATTTTTTCATGGGATAGCTCCTTTCGGGCGTTTATGCTGTAGGGGGCGGCATTCTTGCCGCCCGAAAAACCTGTACATTTTGTGTAGGGGCGGCGTGCCAGCCGCCCGAAAAACCTGTACATTTTGTGTAGGGGGCGGCATTCTTGCCGCCCGTAGAACCTGTACGCTTTGCTGTAGGGGCGGCATTCTTGCCGCCCGAAAAACCTGTACATTTTGTGTAGGGGCGGCGTGCCAGCCGCCCGCCCCTACAATGTCATTCACGGCTTTCTCTCATACACCCTGACATAATCCACAATGAAATCCAGCGGAAAGATGCCCGGCTCGTTGCTTTCGATGTTTTTGCCGGGATCATCGAAGGGCACGCCGTCGCCGCCGATGCCGGGGTTGCCGTCGTTGCCCGCCACCTCCACCGAGAGGATCAGCCAGTGGGGGGACTGCGGCACCCATTTGCCGGTCATGCGGTCGGTCTCCACGCCGTTGATGTACCAGATGATCTCGTTTTCGTTCCACTCCAGGCCGAAGGTGTTGAATTTTTTGTAGATATCCCTGCCCGTGTAGTGCCCGAGGATCTGCCCGCTGCTGACCCCCGGTGTATAGCCGTCGAAGCCCGCCGCCTGATTGACCGCCTGACGAAATTTCTTCTGCTTCGCGCCGTGGAAGCCCGATTCGAACACGTCGATCTCGCAGCCGTCGGCGGCGCTGCCGTCCGGCGCGGCGAACATCCCCTCGCTGAGCAACCAGAACGCCGCCCACAGCCCGTTGGCCCCGGGGCAGATGCAGGAGACCTCGTAGTAGCCGTAGGTCGGCTCATAGAGGCCCTTGGTCTCCACAATGCCGCTGTGCCAGCCCGTGCCCAGCTCCGTGGTCTTGTGTTCGGTGCGGATGCGCAAAGCGCCGTCCTCCACCAGCACCTGGTCGCCGTGCCAGTAGCCGCCCCGGCGCTCGTGGTTCCAGCTGGTTGACCAGATTGCCGTATCCAGGGCGCCGCCGTCGAACTCATCGCTCCAGACCAGGTTCCATTCGTCCAGGTTGATCCTCTGCCCCCGGGGCGTGAGCGGCATCAGACCAAACAGCGCGCCGAAGATCTCCACGATGGCCATGAAGGCCGCGCCCAGCTGCTTGAATTTGAATTTCAGCAGCAGGCAGGGCAAACTGCCGAAAGCCTGCGCCAGCCGCTGAAGCATGCGTATCTCACGAAAAGAAAACAGGGCGGATACTTTTTCCCAGAACATGGTTATTCCTCCTGTATAATTCTCCGCTAAAGGTTAGCGCAAAATGTTGACTGTAGGGGCGGCGTGCCAGCCGCCCGAGCGCCAACATTGTGTTTCAGCGCTGCAAAGCAACGCCAAAAACATCAATACATGCGCCCGGCTATGCTGTAGTCCCAGGGTTCAAACCCCAGTTCCGTGATGGCCGGGGAATTCAGCGCCAGGGTGAAATCAAAGTTTTCGGCGTCCCGGAACAGCGGGTCGGCCACCAGGGCATTGCGATAGTAGCCCATGCTTTGCATCTTGGGAATCCCCAGGTTGCTGTCGTCGCCCGAGCGGAGCCTGCCCGGATGGGCGTAGTCGAAATACAAATTGCCGTCGTCGCGGAATTTATTCTTTTCCACGCTGGTGTAGATGGGCTGGCCGTCGCTGACGATGATATTGCGCTCCAGGAGGATGCTGGTGTGGTCCTCCTTGCGGCTGACCCGTATCTGACCCTCGCCGCTGAAGGCGAAGATGTTGCCCCGCACCAGGTTCTCCCTGCCGTAGTGCTGGTGGAAGCTCTGCGAGCCGCAGCTGTACACGAGATTTTTCTCGATGAGCTGGCCGGTGCTGCCCTCGTCGGGGTAGATGCCCCAGCCGCCGTAGCCGCCCTGGAGGGGGTCGGCAGCCACATCGTGTATCACGTTGCCGCGGATGACCGAGTGCGGCTGCCTCCCCAGGGTGTAGATGCCCCCCATGTCGGAAAGCCACCCTTGGCCGATCTGGTAGATCAAATTGTTCTCAATCGTGACGTGGTCCGTCGGGTTGTCCGCGTAGCCCCACACCCATCCGCTGGAGATGGCGCTGTAATAACCGTCTACAATCTCGTTGTGCGAAATCTCCACGTGATGCGCGTGAATGTTCAGCACCCCGATGGCGTTGAAGAAGCGCCGCCCGTAGTGCGCGATCAAATTGTTCTTCACGGTGATGCCGCTGTTGGGCGCGTCATACTGGCCCTGGATGAAAACCGCGTTGCCGCCGATGTGCGTAAATTCGCAATTGACCACGCTGGAGTCCCGCGCGTTTTCGCCGAATTTCAGCGCCGTGGCGCCGATGTTCCCGAACTTGCAGTCCACGAAATGCACGCCCGCGCTGTTGGTAACAAGCACGCAGGGGTTTACGTCGATGGCCGCCTGGGAGAAGTCCATGCCCTCCAGGCCATAGGCGTTGGCATCCGGCATATTCCACGCGCTGTTCCTGAACGCAATCCCCCGGAACGTGACGTTATCCGCGCCGTCGATGGTCAGCAGGCGCTCATTGCCTCCCGCGTAGAGCACCGTGCTTTCCATGTCCTCCCCTTCGAAAGGAATATAATAGAGCTTTTCATTTGCGTGGTCGAGATACCACTGGCCGGGCTCCTTGAGCTCCTCGAACACGTTCTCCAGGAAATAGCGGTCGTTCCTCTCCACAGACATAGCCGCGGGGCGCCGCCACACGAGCTCCCGGGTGATATCGTCATAGGAGACCAGGTTTGTGATCTCGTCCTTCCACTTGTGCAGCACCCGCAGGGTGACGTCCTCCAGGGCGTGGAACTGCCGCAAATCCCCCTCTTTGGCGAAGAACGAAAGGTGCCCCCGCGTTAAACCCCAGTAGTTTTTTGCTTCTTCATCGGAGATGATTGTCCGCGCGCCGTCAACGCTGTCCACGAAGAGGAAGCCTTCCGCCGGGTAGCGCGGGCGGGCAAGCTGCTTTTCCGGGTCGGGATGGTACAGCGAGGTGAAGGTAACCTTCTTGAAGGACCAGGGCGCCGACCAGCAGGCGATGCCGTTGGCTTCGTCCGTCCGCCAGCCGGCGACCTCGACTGCGCCGGTGACGACGACCTCCTCGCCCGGCTTGGCTTGATAGGTCACGTTGGATAGGGATGGCAGTTCCAGTGCGGCGTACGTCCCGCCTTCGAGCCAAATCGTATTCACTTGATCAAACGCTCCTTCTTCGTAGGGGATGGGTTCGCGCTCTGATTGGGCCTCGGGGAACACCGGCGCAATCTCCTTTTGCGGCACACGATAGAGGAAATCCCAGCTGAGGACCGCCGCCATCACCAGGACAGCCACGGCCAGGCCAGCCAGCACAGCGCGCGCGCCTTTGGGGTTTTGCTTCCATAAAGCGGCGATTAGCAGCGTGAGTATTACGAGTATCTGCGCGGCCGCCAGGGACACGGCTACAATGGCAGCCTGCTTTGCCATGTGCCTCCCCGTGAGCGCGGCGCCGATCCAGTTGTTGATCACGGCGGACACCCCGAGAAGAATCACCCCGGTGAACACAAAGACGGAAAGCGCGGTTTTCCACACAAGAGCTTTCGATTTTGTCTGACCGCGCAACCGGAGCGCAAGCAGCGTCAGCGCGGCCATGCCCAGGGTGAGGGCGGACAGCGCGAGAGGATAGAGCTTCGGCTGCCAGTTGACATAGACATCGCAGTACCATGTCATAGCGGCCGCGAGGGCCGCGGACACAGCCAAGGCCGCAAGAGTGAAAAGCCTGGTTCGTTTTTGGGACGTGTAGGGCATGGCGGGTTCCTCCTGCGGTGTTGTTTGCTCCAATTATAAACGATACGCGGCGGGAAAGCAAGCGGTTTCTTTCCGTCCTACAGAAACTACTTGACAAAAGCGCCAAAATTGTCTATGATTTGTTCATAAGAAATATCCGCCGCCTGATGCGGCGCAATGGAGGTTTGCCATGAAGAAGGTATCCATGAAGCTGAAGTCCCTGGCGCTGCTGCTGGTCATGCTGCTGCTCTTATCCCTGGCGCCGGCGCCCGCCACCGCGGCTGCGCCCGACCTGCTGCGCGTGGCGCTCATCTCGGACATCCACTACTACCCGCCGGAGCTGGCCGGGAACCACTACGACGTCCTCTTTGACAACACCCAGCTGGGCCACCCCATCGAGCAGACGCCCGGCGCCCTGCGCTCCGCCCTGGCGGCCATCAAGGCCCGTGCGCTGCGCGGCGAGATCGATTATCTGCTCATCCCCGGGGACCTGACCACGGATGGGGAATACCTCGCCCATGTGCGTCTGGCGCAGATCCTCGAGGCATTTGAGGCGGAAACCCTGGCGGCGGGCTTCCCCGTGCAGGTGGCGGTGATACCCGGCAACCACGACATTGGCAGCGGCAACACCTTCGTCAACGGCGTGAAGGAACGCGCGCAGCCCCAGACCACCGACGCGGACTACCTCAGAATCAATCAAAACCTGGGCTACGACCTGCCGAATTTGGCGCGCTACAACCCCTTGGGGGAAGACAAGGCGGGCCGGTTCAGCTATGCCGCGGATCTCGGCGCGGGCGGCAAATACCGCCTGGTGGCCCTGGACACCAAGGAGCGCAGGATCACCCCGGAGCTGCGGGCCTGGACGGTGGCCCAGTGCCGGGCGGCCGTGGCCGCGGGCCAGACCGTCGTCGGCATGGGGCACCACAACCTCAACGAGCAGCTCAAGGGCCAGCTGGTCATCATGCAGGCCCAGGGCATAGAGAACATGCGGGAGATCAGCGAGGAATTCGCGGACGCCGGCATGCACTTCTACTTCTCCGGGCACCTGCACATGCACGAAATCAGCCCCTGGTATTCCGACGGCGGCCAGGTCCTCTACGACATCATTGTGCCGGGCCTGTACAGCTTCCCCGGGGATTATCGCGTGGTGGAATTCTCCACAGAGGGCACTAAAATCACGGCCAACGTAAATTCCTATCCCGTGGACGAGGTCCTGCGCGTGAGCGCCAACGGGAAGGACTATCGGCAGCCCTACTACCCCGATAACTTCGAGTTGTCCTTCGGCTACAAGGGGCAGGGCATGGCCGGCTTCGTGAAGGCCAACCTGCGCCAGCAGCTGGTAAAACAGCTGGAGGACCTGCGCAAATCCGGCGGCATCGAGGCCATGGTGAAGAAAGGCGTGGACATCGCCCCCCTCAACGCCCTGATGCGCTACCTGGACGAGCGCATCGTCAACCAGCCCGATAAGATCATTGGCCTGCTGAACAGCCTGATTGACGGCGCCATGGCCCTGCCGGTCTCGAAGCTGCCCTGCACGCGCTTTCTCGGCGAGCTGGATTTCGGTCACCCCACCCGCCCCGGCACCGTGGCGGACCTTGCCAGCTCCGCCATTGCGTATATGTTCTGGAAGGACCGCGACCCCGCGGACGACCCCTTTATGCGGGACGTGCTGCGGCGGCTGAAAAACGGCGAGCTGCTGGACCAGATCCTCAATTTCGCCATCCCCAAGGTCCTGGACGTGCTGGGCGCGGAGATACTGCCCCTGCTCGCCAACGTGGATATCGCGATGCTCAACCGCGCCATGTCCTGCGGGCTGGGGACCCTGGGCTGCCCGCTGCTGCTGGTGCTGGGCCTGCTCCCGGGCACGAAGGACACGATCAGCAAATCGCTGTATGGCCTGGCCAGCGAGATCATCACCAGCGCCTCGCCCTCCGGAAGGGGCACCGACGCCGTGCTGGTCTACAACGGCCCCGTGGCCGCGCCCACCGGCCCCGAAACCTTCCGCCTGCCCTATGACCTACAGGCAACGCTCGGCTGCGACGGCAAAAGCGCCGAAATCACCTGGTACACCAAGGATAGCCTGGTCTCCCCGGGGCTGCTGCTGACCGACAAAGCCGGCAGCGCCGTACCGGGCGTGAAGATCAGCGTCGCCACGGAATTCGTGGATATCACCGCCAACCAGATCGACCTTGGCATCATGAAGCTCATGGGAACAAAAATGCCCGCCGCCAAACACACGGCCAAGCTGACGAATCTCACGCCCGGCAAGGCCTACAAATTTACCGCGGGCGACACTGCATATAAATGGTGGGGCGCGCCCCGGGAACTGTCCTGGGAAAGCAAGGTGCTGGGCTTCTTCCGGCAGGTGTGGCTATGGCTGTGCGGCCTATGGAAGCACATGATCATCGCGTGGAATAATCGGTGGTATTATTGATGAATTTTTTACGCGCGCCCATCGCCTGGCTTCTCGCGCTGGGGCAGGCCTTCGCGCTCCTCGTCACCGATAAAAGCGTCACCGCCGCGCTGGACTGCGTCCCGGATTCCCACTACAACAACGCCCCGGCCGCCCTGTGCGACCCGGACGCCGCGCCGCAGGCCCAGACGCTCATGGCCCGGCTGAGCGACCTGTACGGCAAAGTCACCCTCAGCGGCAACTACGTGAGCCCCTACAACGATTACACCCGCGCGGTGTTCCGCGACGGCGCGGGCAACCTCGACGTGCGGCTGACCAACGAGCTGTATGTGGTCCACCAGGTCACGGGGAAATACCCCGCCATCCTGGGCCTGGACTATACCAACGTGGAGCTGCCACAGGGGAGCTGGCAGGACTGGATGACCCAATTCGCTATGCAGTGGCACTCGCTGGGCGGCGTCGTGACCTTCTGCTGGCACTGGCGCATACCGAAAAACGCCGAGGCCTTGGCCAAGCCCTTCGCGTGGATGAACCAGAACGACGCCACGTTCTACACGAAGGATATCACCGGCTTCGATCTGAAGGCCGTGCTGGCCGACCCCGACAGCCTCTACTACCAGTGGCTGATGCAGAGCATCGACCGGGTTGCCGCACAGCTGCTGCGCCTGCAGGCGGCGGGCGTGCCCGTGCTCTGGCGGCCCCTGCACGAGGCGGCGGGCGGCTGGTTCTGGTGGGGCACAGACCGGGAGGGGTATATAGAGCTCTATCGCCTGCTGTACGACAAGCTCGTCAACGAGCAAGGCCTGCACAATCTCATCTGGGTGTGGAACGGCCAGAACCCCTGCTGGTATCCCGGCGACGACGTGGTTGACCTGCTGGCCGACGACCCCTACCACGCGGATTTCCTGGACCCGGGCTTCTCCCGCCGATTCAAATACACCCGCCGGGCCGCCCCCTCCAAAATGGTGGGCATGTCGGAGAACAACAAGCTGTTCAGCCCGCAATGGGCCCGCAGGATGAACACCCGCTGGCAGTATTTCGTCCTGTGGGACCGTGAGATGATCCTCAAGCCCGACCCCGATCCGGCCAGCAATCCCGAGTCCGGCGGCGACGGCTTCCTGCGGGAATACCTGGACGAGTACAACAGCAAGAAGGCTTTGCATGAGATGTATAACAGCAGGTGGGTTGTCACGCTGGACGAGATGGCATAGCAAAAAATAACTGTAGGGGCGGCGTGCCAGCCGCCCGCTTTTCATAAAATACCGGTGTTGTCCCCATCCTCCGCGCGCATATGATATATTATACGAATCCGCAATTAGAAGCATAGCGGAACGCAAGGAAAAATTATGATATATGATTTTTGCACAGCATGATGCGCAATGCTTCTTGCAGCGGATTCGTATTAGCACCGAAAGAAAGGCTGATGATATGTTGCACATGCTGGTGGAGGCCCTCGCCGGGAAGTTCCTGTTTTTCGCGCTGCACCTGAGCAGTACCGGCTCCTTCCCGCCCCCTTTGAGCGCCGAGGAGGAGCAACGATACCTGCTGGCCCACGCCGCGGGCGACCTGGCCGCGCGGGATAAGCTCATCGAGCACAACCTGCGCCTGGTGGTGCACGTGATCAAGAACACTTACTACAAAAAACAGCCGCATTTTTGCCGTATTCCGCCAGGACAAGCCTCCCCAACTTCAGGTGGATATCCAGCTTAGCCCGCTGCCGGTCGCCGGTGTTATGTACGATGATTTTATTGGCAATGCTGGCCGCCAGCCCTGAATTGATGGGCGCCTGAAATAAAAGCTCGCGCGTGAGCAACGCACTGACGCGCGGCATATCGATCCCCTGCGCGGCCTTTTCCCCGCGTACTTCAAGCGCCGCCAGCTGTGCGTTCAGCTCCTCGTTGCGCCGCTGGAATTCCTGTTTGGTGATCATATCATCCAGGCGCAGTTCCAGCAGCTTTTCTTTTTTGCGGCGCAGCACAGCGATCTCCCTCGAACGATCCTCCTCCTGCGGCCTGACAGTTTGAATCAACGCAAGCGTCTGTGCAACAAACCCGCTCTTGTCAGCATATATTTCATTGAAAATGCCTGCCATGATTACATCAAGCTCTTCTGTGCGTATTTGTGGCGCGGCGCAGCCTGCCAGGCCCTGCGTGCGATAGAGCTTACATTGCCATGTCTCGTGCGCGCCGATCATCTGCCGGTGGAACGCCGTGCCGTGCTCGCCGCACATAATCTTGCCGCTGTAGGGATACCGATTGCTCGTCACCGCGCCGCTTTTGCGGAACGCCTCGCCCCGCCGCCTGAGCTGGGCGTTGGCCCTGTCCCAGAGTTCCCCGCTCACAATCGCCGGGATACCCGGGTCGGGGTACGTCACCCATTCGCTTTTGTCCAGCCTGGCGCACTGCTTTGTTTTGTAGTCCAATGATTTGTATTTGTTGGCGCAGTACCAGCCCTTGTACTTGGGATTGAGCAGAATATTCTTGATGGTCGTGGTGTTGAAGGCGTTGCCCCGGCTGCTGGTGATCCCCTGCTCCAGCAGGCGAAGCGAGATTTTGCGCAGGCCCAGCCCCTCGTTGGCGTACATCTCAAAAATCATGCGCACGGTCCTGGCCTGCGCCCCGTTGACCGTGAGCACGCATTTTTCTTTGTCGTAGCCGTAGAGCTTGTCGTTGCCCAGCACACGGCCATTCCTGATGGACTGCGCGAACCCGAATTTCAGCCGTTCGGAGAGCTTGCGTACCTCGTCCTGCGCCACGCCCGCCATGACGGTCAGGCGGAACTCGCTGTCGGTATCTATCGTGTTCAGGTTGTCGCTTTGGAACAGCACCGCCACGCCCAGGCCCAGCAGCTCCTGCGTGAACTGGATGGAATCCAAAGTATTGCGCGAAAAGCGGGAAATCTCCTTTGTGATAATAAAATCGAATATGCCCGCCCGCGCGTCGTCAATCATCCTGTTGAAGCTGCCGCGTTTGGCCGTGCCTGTGCCTGAAATGCCCTCGTCAATGTAGCCCGGCACAAACGTCCAGTTGGCATTCTTCCGGATATACTCGGTGAAATATTGCACCTGGTTTTCCAAACTGCCGGCCTGCTCTATCTTGTCGGTCGATACGCGGGCGTAAAACGTCGCCCGCAGGGGCAGGCAGTGCACCGTGCCCCCCCGCCGGAGTTCATCGCGCGCCTTGCGGATATCCATTTTCTCTTTGTCCCGCCCCCTCGTACAAGCGGCCAAGCGCCGCGCGGTAGGTTGTCTCGGAGATCAAATCATGTTCCCACACGCTTTTGAGCAGCGCCGCGATGATGTCCTTCTCAATAGGCTCCATGGCCGCCCCTCCTGTTCATATCATGAGTTTATGCGGGGCCGGGAATGTCCCATGCTTTTTTCAAAAATCGCGGCTATTGACAATTCCCCCTGCATCCAATATAATGAATTTGGATATACGTACCCCCCACCGAAAAGGAGGCAACCCCTATGTCATCCCTCAAATCGTTTTTTGCCACGGCCCTGGCCGTCATCCACCTGACCCTCATGGTGGGCGGCATCGCCCCCCTGGGCAACGAGCCCATCGATTACGGCGGCGGCTATTATTACGACACATCGAATATCACCGCCTGGCTGACCCTCGCGCAAAACAATACAAGCGACTATCGTATTGTCAAGCCCGCAACCTCCACGGCCTCCATAGACGAGGCCGCGGCCCAGCTGCAATCCTATTTCAAGGAGATCACCGGTGTCACCCTGCCCATCGTGCCGGACAGCGCAGCGCCCCAGGCGAAGGAGATCTGCGTGGGCGTCACGAACCGGCCTGGCCCGGCCATCGCCGCGCTGGCGCCCGAGGGCTTCGTCAAAAAAGCGGACGGCGACACGATCTATCTTGTCGGCCAGGAGCCGCGCGGCACGCTCTACGCCGTGTTCAGCTTCCTGGAGGAGCAGCTGGGCGTGCGTTGGTTCACGCCCACGCTCACCGTGACACCGCCGCAAACCCTGCTGCGCGTGGACGCCAACCTGGACGACACCCAGAACCCCGTGTTCGAGCGCCGGGACACCTGGGTGTGCGTGGTGGAAAACCCGGACTGGAAGGCCCACAACAGGATCAATACCTACAACGGCGAGAAATACGGCGGCGGCATCGGCTTCATGAACGGCGGGCACTCCATGGAGTATCTCCTGCCCAAGAGCCTGTTCGACACCCGCCCGGAGCTCTTCGCCTGGCGCACCGGCAAAAACGCCAATGTGAAGGACCACCCCTGCCTGACCCACCCGGACGTTCTCTCCATCATCACCGCCAATGCGGGTACCATCCTCGCGAACAACCGCACCGGCACGCTCATGTCCCTCACCCAGCCGGACAACCAGGAATACTGCCAGTGCGACCGCTGCACGGCCGAGGCCGCGCGCCTGGGCGGGCAGTCCGGTCTGATGGTCTGGTTTGTCAACCAGGTGGCCCGCAATTTCAAAGCGCAATACCCTGACGCCATCTTCCATACGTTTGCCTACCAATATACCCGTAAGCCCCCGGCGTTCGTGGTGCCGGGCCCGAACGGCAACGTGACGGAGGACAACGTGGCCGTGGAGCTGTGCTCCATCGAATGCTGCTTCTGCCACCCCCTGGAAACCTGCGGCCATGAAAGCGGCGAATCCATCGGGGAATACGTCAGCCCCAGGGCCTCCACCTTCGCCGCGGATCTCAAGGGCTGGCCGGCCAACTGCAATCGGCTTTACATCTATAACTACGCCCTCAACGCCAACCAATACATGCGGCCCTTCCCGGATTTCCAGACGTTGTCGCCCAATTTCCAGTTCTTCAGGGATAACAGCGTGCGCAGCGTGTTCGTGCAGGGCAACACCCTGGGCGGCGCCAAGACCGCCGAGTTCGACGAGCTGCGCTGCTACGTCATGTCCAAGCTCCTGTGGAACCCCGAGGCCGACGCGCAGTACCACATGATGGACTTCATGCGGGCCTACTACGGCGAAAAGGCCGCGCCCTATATCAAAGAATACATCGACATGCTGGTGCGCAAAACGGTGAAGACCTCGCACCTGTTCATCTTCAACTGGCACTACAAGAACACCTTCCTGCGCCTGTGGGACACCCTGCCCATGGACTGCCTGTGGGATAAGGCCGAAAAGGCCGCCGAAACCCCGCGGCAGCTGGACAACATCCGGCGCTCGCGGCTGTCCCTGCGGGTATACAAGGCCGATATGCTTGTGGGCGAGTTCTTTATCCTGAACCCCTGCCGCATCAAAGAGAACAAAAAACTCTATCAGGACATGGTCGATTGGGGCATCACCCATTGGGGGGAGTACAAGCCGATTGTGCCCCTCAAAGGCCTGGACTGGTTCATGCGCCCGGTGGAGTGGGCCGCGCCGGAAAAGCTGTTCTGGAATAAGTGAGGTGAAGACGTCGAATCGGCGTGTTTTAGGAGCTTTCCCCCGGGATTTATACCTTTCATCGGCACGGCGAGTGATACTCGCCGCCTATAAGAGGGAGAGGCTGGGCCAGAATGATATTCTGGTGTGCACTAAGAAAAGTCAGTCGGTGATTCATGCAAAACGGCACCTATTGCGCAACGATTTGCGCAATAGACGGGCACACAAAAACCGGATCATTCGGCGATATATACGGGAGAACCCGGCCCGGTGGGACAAGGACAAGTTCTATTCAACAGCGGACGAATAGCATTCGTCCCCAGAGCTTTCATTCTTATAGGCGGCGAGTATCACTCGCCGCACCCCTTTTCAAGCGCGCCGAATTCAACTGATGATTCGCATATATAACCAATTTGCATATATAAGGAGAACCCTCTATGCCAACAACGCAGCTGTCCATCCCCCGCGCCAAATCGCCTGAGTCCGCGGGCATTTCCCCGCAGGTGCTGGCGCGGCTGATGCGGGACGTGGTCGACGAAGGCCTCGAAATGCATTCCATCATGGTGGTGCGCCACGGGCAGGTGGCCTACGAGGACTTCCGCAAGCCCTATGGGCCGCACGAGCCGCATACGCTGTATTCCACCAGCAAGTCCATCACGGCCATCGCGGCGGGCTTCGCCATCGAGGAGGGCAGGCTGCGCCTGGACGACAAGGTGGCCGACCTGGTGCCGGAGCTGCGGGAGGTTCCCCACGAAAACTGGGAGAAGCTGCAGGTCGTCCA